>Ga0213859_10000032_pt1 | contig 57478 bp, 44 predicted proteins | sample PICome_2_FD_160133 | JGI IMG/M metagenome (GOLD analysis project Ga0213859, IMG submission 160133) | Coastal seawater microbial communities near Pivers Island, North Carolina, United States - PICO304 | ecosystem: Environmental > Aquatic > Marine > Coastal | place: USA: North Carolina...
AGGACTTAGTAGCATAATTGTAAGTAAGCCACTAATAGCTCCACCAAAATGAGCTGAGTGACCGATATTACCGAAAGGTTTTTGCATTCCGTAAATGGAATAAACCATATACCCTATTCCAACCCAATAGGCAGGTATTGGAAATGGTATCGGTAAAATCATCATTTGCATTTCTGGACGCAATAGAATAGATACGTACAAAATACCGGTTACCGCTCCACTAGCACCGACAGCACTGTAGTACGGTTCATTTTTGTGAAATTGATATCCAATGATTCCTCCCCCAATTAAACAGAAGAAATAAATGAGATAAAAGGCGTTCACACCAAAGGCAGATACCACAACATCTCCAAAAAAGAAAAGGGTAATCATGTTGAACAGCAGGTGTGTGAAGTCGACATGTAAAAAACCAGAACTCACAATTCTGTAATACTGTCCGTTTGAGATGGCGCTCACCTGAAACTTGAGTCGATCAAATAGTCCACGACGATTGAAACAATAGAAACTGACTAGGCTATTTATAGCAATTATTACGTAAACCGGATTAAGATTTATCGACATAGTTGTAATTTTAAGGCTTTAATTTGAGCTCATATGTTTTTGCACTGGATAACCTTCATTTTGACTTATCCTATTATTTACCTGTTGTCAAAACTTCCATTTAGGGTTATTTACGGTATTTCTGATGTTTTAAACTTTTTTGTTTATCGCATTTTCAAGTACCGTATTAACGTGGTGCGATCAAATATACAAATTGCCTTTGAGCATAAGACAAGAGCTGAACAAGAAGCAATCATTAAAAATTTTTACAAGCATTTTTGCGATGTGCTCGTTGAAATGATTAAAGCCTTTTCAATGAATCGTCAAGAATACGATCAGCGCTACAAGGTTTTAAATCACCTTGAGATGCAGCAACTCAAAGACCGCAGTTTTATACTGACGATGCCTCATATCGCAAATTGGGAATGGGCCAATAGTATTACTAACCTGACAGATGTTCCGATATACAGTATTTACTCCAGACTTGAAAACCCCTACTTTGATCGAAAAATCAGAAGTTCTCGAGGTAAAATGGGCACCATTATGACTCATACTGCAGAAACCAGAGCCATTATCGATGAGCAAGAAAGTCAAAAAATACCGTCGGTCTATGGTATCATTAGTGATCAATCTCCCTTGAAACGAAAAGCTAAATATTGGAATACCTTTTTCGGCAAAGAAGTACCCATGCATACAGGAGCAGAAGAATTATGCAGAAAGTACAATATGCCCATGGTCTTTTTAGACATGAATAAGGTTAAACGCGGACACTATGAAGGCCATTTAGAAGTATTGACTACTAATCCTCAAGAATTGAAACCCTTTGAACTGACCGATATTTACATGAATCGTGTTCGTCAAGCGATTTTAGAAAAGCCAGATTTATACCTGTGGACGCATCGAAGGTTCAAACACGCTAGAAACTAAACTAGGCTTAATAGTTCTGCACAGAACCTCTCGGCCAAATCTTTTGCTTTATCAGTGGTAGTAGATTCAGTATAAACCCTGATTATGGGTTCAGTGTTTGATTTACGCATATGCACCCAACTACTTTCGAACAATAGCTTAACACCGTCAATCGTTAAGATTTCTGCATCTTCTTTACTGTATTTGTCATGCATTTTTTGCAAAAGTTCATCCACATTTAAATCAGCGCTGAGTTCAATTTTTTGTTTACTCATATAATATGAAGGGAAGCTTGCTCTTAATTCAGACATTTGAATATTCTTTTGTGCCAGCGAGGATAGAAAAAGTGCTATACCTACAAGAGCGTCACGGCCGTAATGATTGCGCGGATAAATAACTCCTCCATTACCTTCGCCACCAATAATGGCATTTTTTTCTTTCATTTTTTCAACGACGTTTACTTCTCCAACTGCCGAAGCAAAATATTGACCGGAATATTTCTGGGTAACATCTGTTAATGCTCTTGTAGAAGAAAGATTCGAAACGGTGGTAGCACCAGGATTCATAGAAAGAATATAATCTGCACAAGCCACCAAGGTGTATTCTTCACCAAACATATTTCCTTTTTCATCTACAAATGCCAATCGGTCTACATCTGGATCTACAACGATACCGCCATGCGCTTTACGGGCTACAACCTCTGATTTTAAATCCACCAAATGTTCTTCAAGAGGCTCAGGATTATGCGGAAAATTACCCGTAGGTTCACAGTATAATGAAACGACATCTACTCCTAACCTCTGCAACAACTTAGGAACAGCAATTCCACCCGTTGAATTGACTCCATCAACAACGAATTTAAAATTTGCCTTGCGTATGCGCTCAAGATCTACCGTTTCTATGCTTAAGATTTTGTCGATGTGTTTTTCTATATAATCGTCTACACGGCTAAGTTTACCCAATGAATCATAATTGCTGTACTCAAATGATTCACTTTCCGCAATCTTAATCAATTCTGCTCCTTGAGTCGCATCGATAAATTCACCTCTCTCATTTAATAATTTTAAGGCATTCCACTGCGCCGGATTGTGTGAAGCTGTCAATACGATTCCGCCATCAGCATTTTCATTTACTACCGCAAATTCAACAGTCGGCGTGGTTGAGAGCTCTAAACTAATGACATCTATTCCCATGGCAATTAAGGAGTTAATCACTAAAGACTGTATCATTTCGCCTGATATTCTTGCGTCACGACCTATTACAACCTTTGGCTGATGGTTGGTGCATCTTGCTTTTAGCATCATTCCGTAAGCCGAAGAGAACTTTACAACATCAATTGGGGTGAGATTTTGGTCAGGTACTCCGCCAATTGTACCGCGAATACCAGAAATGGAACGTATGAGAGTCATATTTTTATCTTTGAGGCAAAAATAAAGATATCCATTCGTTCAGACTATGAATTATTTAGCTCATCTCTTTTTATCCTACGATGATTCAGATATAGCGATTGGAAATTTTATAGCCGATCATGTCAAAGGCAATAAATTCGAGTTTTTAAAAAAAGATTTTATCAAAGGAATCAAATATCATCGGCTTATCGACTCCTTTACAGATCAACATCCTGTTTATAGAAAAAGTTGTTCGCGAATTCGAAAAAGTCAAAGACATTACAGTCCTGTGGCTATGGATTTATTCTACGACCATTTTTTAGCGCTTCACTGGGATAAATTCAGTGATGAACCATTGGAACACTATTGCCAGAGGTTTTATTCAAGCTTGCTAAAACATCAACATGAACTTCCCGCTAAGAGTCAAAAAATTGTACCTTACTTTATCAAAGAAAATTGGTTTATACATTACAAAACAATTGAGGGTATTCAAAAATCACTACGCGGAATCTCAAGACGTTCTGCCTATCAAAATAATTTAGAATTCGCAACGAATGACTTATTTGAGCACTTCGATCTCCTTGAACAAGATTTTTTTTGTTTTTTTGATGAACTGACTAATTACTGTAAAAAAGAAATCTCCAAATTATGATTCAATTACGTTTTATAAGCGCTTTTGCTATAGTGCTTTTTATTTCTTCCTGTTCTAATAATTCAGAGCAGCAGATGGGGCTTATTACAGAAAATGCCATGGTTGTTTCTGCGCGAAAAGAAGCCTCTGCCATAGGAGCTGATTTGATGAAGAAAGGCGGTAATGCATTTGACGCAATGGTCGCCACTGAAATGGCACTGGCCGTAACTTTTCCCTTTGCAGGAAATTTAGCAGGTGGCGGATTTATGGTCTACCGCTTAGCCAATGGCGATGTGGGAAGTATTGATTACCGAGAAAAGGCACCCTTGCAAGCTTCTGAGGATATGTATTTAGACGAAGAAGGAAACGTAATTCCAGGAATGAGCACTACAGGAGCGATGGCTATTGGTGTTCCAGGAACAGTTGACGGTATTCTGCAGGTACATGAAAAATTTGGAACCCTATCGCTAGAAGAAATATTGTCACCCGTGATTGCCCTAGCAAAAAAGGGGTTTGTTGTCACTGAGAAACAAGAAAAAAGATTAAAGTATTACGATAGTATTCTCACTGCTGTGAATGGCAAACCTTTGGATGAATTTAGTGGTAAAAAAGAGGGAGACACCATAAAGCGTATACAATTAGCTCAAACCCTTAGCTCAATTTCTAAATACAAGAGAGATGGCTTTTACGCAGGAGAAGTTGCAGAAAAGATGGTTTCATTCATTCAAGAAAAAGGAGGTATACTCAGTTTAGAGGATCTTGAACTGTATCGAGCGCAATGGAGAGCACCTATTCAATTTCAGTATGAAAACTTAAATATCATTTCTATGGGGCCGCCCTCAAGCGGAGGAATGACCATGGCACAGATATTTAAGATGATTGAACCCTTTAATGTTGGTCAGTATGAGCACAATAAGGCTGAGTATATTCAGTTGTTAACCGAGTCATTTAGAAGAGCTTACGCCGACAGAAATTTCTATTTAGGAGATCCAGATTTTGTAGATATTCCAACAGAGCAGTTATTAAATACCGAGTATTTAAACGATAGGATGTCGAATTTTACTTTTGACAAAGCCACCTCTTCATCAACCGTCAGCAAGGGAGAAGTCAATTATGCTGAAAGTGACGAGACTACCCATTATTCTATAGTTGATCAGTTCGGAAATGCCGTTTCTGTGACCACCACCATTAATGGAGGATATGGTTCTAAATTGTACAGTGAAGAACTGGGACTGTTTTTTAATAATGAAATGGATGATTTTAGCGCCAAACCAGGAGTTCCAAATATGTTTGGTTTAATTGGAGCCGAGGCCAATAAAATTCAGCCTCAAAAAAGAATGCTCAGCAGCATGACCCCTACCATTGTTGAAAAGGATAATGAACTTTTTGTAGTTGTTGGAACTCCTGGCGGATCTACAATTATAACAGCAGTAGCTCAAACCATTTTGAATGCATATGAATTCGACATGAGTATGCAAGAGGCTGTAAATGCCAATAGGTTTCACCATCAATGGTTACCAGACATGGTCACATTTGAACCCAATGGGTTTGACGATGCCACACTCGAAGAGCTTACAACAAAAGGATATATTCACAACAAAGGATACACGCGAATTATTGGTAAAGTAGACGCCATAAAAGTATTGCCTTCAGGAAGTCTTGAAGGAGGAGCTGACCCAAGAGGCGATGATACCGCAATAGGATTTTAATTATGATCAGATTATTAGCACGAATAGCCGCTGCCCTATTCATTCTTCTATTTTTATCCGCTTTAGCCTTAAGACTAATTCTTCACGAGAAAAAACCTCAAGGAATAAGCGGACCTGAAGCGGAACGAATCGCCTATGAAATGGTTGAACATCTCAATGTAGACGCCTACAGATCCACAGATATCATCGAGTGGTATATGAATGGTAGAAAATACAGATGGAATAAACTTAACCAAAGAGCGCTAATTGAGTACGATTCTATTGCTGTGGTTTTAAACATCAGCGATTACAATAAAAGTCGTGTTGAAATTAATGGTGTGCCTACAGCTGGTAATTTAAAGTCTGAACTTAGTGAAAATGCCTACGAACGGTTCATCAACGATTCTTTTTGGGTATTTGCCCCTTTTAAAGTTTTTGATCAAGGAACAAAGCGAAGTACAGTAACATTAGACAATGGAGAGACCGGATTAATGGTCGAATACACTTCAGGAGGCGTCACTCCGGGAGATTCTTATCTCTGGCATCTGGATAGTCTCTACAGGCCCACAGGATTTCAAATGTGGACTAAAATAATACCCATTGGAGGAATTTACGCATCTTGGGAAGACTGGACCACAACAGAAACAGATGTTTTAATTTCACAAAAACACAAGGTATTCTTTTACACCATTAACATTGACAGCATTCAAGCATTTAACGTGCCTTGATTCGTCGCTATTTGTTTTTTGAGTTCTTCCATCGAATTTTGAAGATCTTTCAAAAGGTTATTCGAATTCATAGGCTCAAAATTGAAGGTTAATTTACTTCTTACCTCCCATATTTCTTGAATATTAAAAGCCTTTATATCATAAGGAGGGTAGCTTTCATTAGTAGAAATCAAAGTAATATTATTAGAAAAAGGCTTTTGCGCAATCTTTTTCACAAGTACAGCGTCTTCAAGAATCACTACATACATTCGGTTTGGATTGACGTAGTCTATACGTTCAACAGCCGAAGCCAAAACCCAGTCACCAGGATGTAATGAGGGCAACATACTATCCCCTTCAATTTGAAAACCTCTATAACTCGAATTTCGGTATTCCGGTATGGGTAAATCAAATACGGGTAAACTGTCATAAAACTCTGGATTAGCTAAGTTTTGTGGGTATCCTGCAGCAGCTTTTGTATTGACTAATACAATGTTTTCACTATCGGTTTTGTCCACCACTACAACCTTAGGCAGGATAGAAATAGGTTTTTGATCGATATACATTTGGTCTGATTCATCAAACAACCACAAAGGGTTAATGCGATACTTTACTTGTAGCGTAACCAAAATCTTACCTGAAATTTTTGTCTTACCTCTTTCTATATCCGCAGTTGTTGATATACCTAATTCATTAGCGAACTCAGATTGTGTAAGCCCTAATTCTTTGCGTAATGCCGAAAATCGTGAAGCTGAAATATCTTTTTCCATACTTCAAACATAAATATTTTTTGGAAATTTTCCAAGTATTGGAAATATTCCTATATTTGGAATAAATCCAACTAAAAAGGAAATATTCCATGAAAAATTATTTTTACGACGGCACCTTTAATGGCATTCTAACGCTTTTAAATTCCTTGTTGCAAAATTCAGCACCAAAGAACTTTGAGGTTTTCAGTGTTTCAAACAGAAATCAAGCGAATTTATTTGATGAATATGAAATAGTAAACACAGATAATGAGGTAGCCAAACACATTTGGATTCTACTGCGCGGAAATTCTTCAATTGGTACTGATCAAGTTTATAAGTCTTTCTTAGCCAATGAAGATGAAAAATTCGTGTTGTCTTTACTATTAAAGATTGCGAACAATAAAGAGTTATCAAAAAAAGAATACATACAAATCGAAAAGAATGCTCAAAAGATTGATCGAGAAAAAAATAGAATTCTCTCCTACTTGCGTTATAACGCACAACTAAACAACTCGACCACACTTTATATACAATCAAAATACAAGGTAGAGTTTCTTTTGACTAAGACCATTCGTCAACTATATGCGCATCACGAAGAATGGCAAATCGTAAATAGTTATCAAAATCACTGTATTCAGTTTAACGACAATAAATTCACATCCAAAAAAGTCAATCCAAGAGAAAAAGAGATGTCTACATCAATTGAAATGAATGCATTCAAATTAGCGGTATAACAATGTGAATTTGGTATTTTTACGCTTAGATAAGCTATGCAAAAAGAAAATAACCAAATTCAGGTCATCAATGCCCGTACCCACAATTTAAAAAATGTGAGTCTGAGTTTTGATCGAGACCAGCTCGTTGTTATTACAGGTCTCTCGGGAAGCGGCAAATCTTCCTTAGCCTTCGATACTATTTATGCTGAAGGCCAACGTCGATATATGGAGACCTTTAACGCTTATGCCAGACAATTTTTAGGGAATTTAGAGCGACCAGATGTAGATAAAATTGAAGGGCTTTCACCTGTAATTGCCATAGAGCAAAAAACAACCAATAAATCTCCTCGTTCAACGGTAGGGACAATCACAGAAATCTATGATTTTATTCGATTGTTGTATGCGCGTATAGCTGATGCCTACAGCCTCACCACGAACAAATTAATGGTCAGTTATACCGATGAACAAATTGTTTCTTTAATTCTCGAAGAATACAAAGACCGAAGAATTGGAATACTAGCTCCCCTGATCAAATCGAGAAAAGGCCATTACAGAGAACTTTTTGAATCCATTCGTAAAAAAGGATACCTAAAAGTTAGAATAGACGGTGCCATTCAAGAATTGACTCCAGGCATGAAGGTTGATCGCTATAAAATTCACGATATTGAAGTATTGGTGGACCGCCTGATACCTACTGAGTCTTCTGAAAAAAGGTTATTGAATTCAGTTCAATCGGCGATGTCAGAGGGAGATAACGCACTTTTAGTATTTGATGAAGAAGACAATTCAATTCGTTTTTTTAGTCGAAATTTAATGTGCCCTGATACCGGAATCTCCTATGAATTACCCGAACCCAATTCATTCTCTTTTAATTCACCTAAAGGAATGTGTCCCAATTGCAAAGGACTTTCTTTTGTTCACACCATCAATAGAGAAAAGGTAATTCCAAACGATAAGATCAGCATTGAAAATGGAGGAATTGAACCCTTAGGGGAAAAGAAAAACAATTGGACCTTTAAGCAATTAGAGCAAATTGCCATACGCTATAAATTTTCGCTCTCCCAACCCATTAATAAAATACCTAAAGAGGCCTTGGACTTCATTTTAAATGGAGGAAATGAAAAATTCGAAATCCCTTCGAAAAGCTTAGGGGTATCCCGTAACTATGAAATTGATTTTGAAGGCGTTTATTCATTCATTATCAACCAATACAATGACAGTGACTCTTCAAGTATTAAGCGATGGGCCAAAGAATATCTCAAAGAAGAACAGTGCACTGATTGTCAGGGATCTAGGTTAAAGAAAGAAGCATTACATTTTAAAATTAAGCAAAAAAGTATAGCTGATTTGGTACAGCTCGATTTGGAAGAACTCAAACACTTTTTCAGCAAGCTCTACGTAAAACTAAATGCTGAGAAAAAGCAAATAGCCGGAGAAATACTCAAAGAGATTAACGCCAGGATTCAATTCTTGCTCGATGTTGGCTTGCATTATCTCACTCTAAATAGAAGCTCAAAAAGCTTATCTGGAGGTGAGGCTCAACGAATTCGTTTAGCAACTCAAATCGGTGCTCAGCTCGTCGGTGTACTCTATATATTAGATGAACCGAGTATAGGCCTTCATCAAAGAGACAACAACAAACTGATATCTTCTTTATTACAGCTAAGAGACTTAGGAAACACTGTATTAGTCGTTGAACACGACGAGGACATGATTCTAAAAGCAGATCACGTCATTGACATAGGTCCAGGAGCCGGAAGACACGGTGGTGAAATTGTCTCTCAAAGCAGTCCGAAAGATTTAAAAAACTCCAAAACACTTACGGCGCAATACATTGCAAGAACCAAAAAAATTGAAATCCCTAAAAAAAGAAGAAAAGGAAATGGAAATGCCATTGAATTATTTGGTTGTTCTGGCCATAATTTAAAGAAAGTAGATCTTAAAATTCCTTTAGGAACACTCACTGTGGTAAGTGGCGTTTCAGGAAGCGGAAAATCGACCCTAATCAATGGCACCCTCTATCCCATTTTAAACAATCACTACTTCAACGGGGTCATGGAAATCTTACCTTACAAACGAATAAAAGGTCTTGAGCATTGTGATAAGGTTATCGATGTCAATCAGAGCCCAATTGGACGTACACCAAGATCAAATCCTGCCACATACACCGGTGTATTTAGTGAAATCAGAAACTTGTTTTCTAAAACAACAGAGGCTGTTATACGAGGATATAAGCCAGGGCGATTTAGTTTTAACGTCAAAGGCGGTAGATGTGAAACCTGCATGGGAGGCGGATTAAGGGTTATAGAAATGAATTTTTTACCCGATGTATACGTCAATTGTGAACAATGCAATGGCAAAAGGTTTAACAGAGAAACACTTGAAATAAGGTATAAAGGAAAAACCATTTCAGATGTTCTAGAAATGACCATCAATGAAGCGGTCGCTTTTTTTGAAGCTATTCCTAAAATTTATAGAAAACTCAAGACCATACAAGATGTTGGTTTAGGGTACATTACGCTGGGTCAGCAGTCTACCACACTCTCTGGAGGAGAGGCTCAAAGAGTAAAATTGGCTACAGAACTCTCAAAGCGAGATACAGGAAACACCTTTTACATTCTTGACGAACCAACAACTGGTTTACATTTTGAAGATATTCGAATATTGATGGAAGTAATTCATAAATTAGTAGACAGAGGTAATACCGTACTGATTATAGAACATAATTTAGACGTGATCAAGCTGGCAGACTATATTATTGACATAGGTCCTGAAGGAGGAAAAAAAGGTGGAACAATTGTGGCTCAAGGAACACCAGAACAACTGATCAAATCAAAATCGAGCTACACTGGCCATTATTTAAAAGAAGTACTCTGACAAACACCTCATGAAAAACTCTTCGCTGTCACATAAATCAAGATCTATCCTTTTCAGGTGTTTTACATTTGTTTTGATTACGTGTTCTTCTTGGTCATTTGCACAGCATACGTCCAACTTCACTAAGGTCAATGCAAGGATTATCTTAAATGCAAATAGTGATTTAGTTGAAGTTTCTCAAACAAATGAATGGACCAACAGCAGTTCAGAAGCATTATCGGAGCTTTATTTTTACGATTGGAACAATGCCTATAGTTCTAAAACCTCAAAATTAGCCGAGGAATTTATTAGTGATTTTAAAAAAGCATTTCACCTCTCCTCTGATGAACGCAAAGGGTTTACTCAAATCAATTTCATTGTAGTAGGCAAGGATACTTTACTTCCGGAGTATACGGATGCTGATATTTTTAAAATAAAATTAGTAGAACCCATTAAATCTGGTGAGCGCTTGAAGATCGATTTAAACTATCGTCTTAAACTACCCGATTCAAAATTTACCAACTACGGTTACGACTCCAACTACATTAAACTCACCAACTTTTTACTCTTGAATTGTGAGTTAAATGCTGAAGACAACAGTTTTACGACTTATGCCAATCACAATCTAAACGACCAATACAACCCCGTCAGTACATATGAAATAGAGTTTATAAACCGTACTGACCTTAATTTATACAGTAATCTCAATTTTAAAGATGGAAGATTTCGTGAAACAACAGCCTCAAATCCTTCCTTTTATCTCTCCAAAAGACCCTTTAGTTCAAGAGAATTTGAAAAATTACACTTGAATGAAAATTTTTTATCGAGCCAAGGTACCAAGCAAGATTTGAGCATAGCCAAGGTGACCAAATACTTGTCTTCTATTTTCAAAAACGAGGAAGCGTTTCATCTTACAATTGACGAAAATGAATTTAAAAAAACGAGTGTTTTTGGATTGTCGGAGCTCCCCTCATTTATCAATTTATATGACAACGAGCATGTTTTTGAAATGAACCTTCTAAATTCTTTAAGCGATCGAATTTTACAAAAATATTATCATATCGATTTGAGAAAACAAAAGTGGATTCACGACGCTTTACTGCAATTCATTCTAAAGGACTATTTAAAAACCTATTACAAAGACGAATTGTTATTAGGAAGGTTTGCCCCTAAATGGCCTATACGCTCTTATGAATTTTCTTCATTGAACACCAGAGACTTATTCGAAATCATGTATAAGATTGGTGCCTACAATAATTTAGACCAGCCACTATCCACCAGTTCTGAAAAACAAATTAAGTACAATTATGAAGTTGCAAACCCTTATCACGCTGGTTTAGCCCTTGATCATTTGTCTGCTTATTTCAATTCATCCAGTGTTAAGCAATCTATAGTAGCATTTTTAGAGCATACAAAGCTCAGAAATCAAATCGATACGGATAAATTTCAAACTCATTTAGAAAACTCGCTTCAATCGAATCTGAACTGGATGTTTGAGCAGTACATAAACCAAGTAAACCGAACAGATTACGCCTTAAAAAAGGTAGAGTACGACTCAGCAGATTCCCTTAAAATAACAGTTCAAAACAAAGGAAATCAATCCCCTCCACTCGCTTTGAATTATTTTCAAAACGACAGCCTGGTAAAATCAGAGTGGCTTTCAGGCTTTACTTCAGAGCAGGTCATTGAGACTAAAAATGAAAATTATACCGCTGTAGCACTTAATTACCCACTAACAGGCATTGACTATAATCCATATAACGATTACAAAAAACTAAATCAGTCAACTCTTTTTAATAAAAATATTAGACTGAAGTTTTTAAAGGATATACAAAGTGCCAAACAAAATTTATTGCTCTACACACCGATATTTAGTTACAATCTATACGACGGCATTGTAGCCGGGCTTTTACTGAATAACGATGGGCTGTACGACCAGACTTTTCAGTTTCAAGTGGCGCCCTCCTATTCTTCAAAAGAAAAAACCCTCATCGGTTCGAGTTCCTTTATTCTAAACTTGAGAAAGCACGATAAAACACAATACCTGACGCGGTTCACACTTTCGGCGGGAACTTATCACTTTGAAACAAACAGTAGATACAGCACCATCACTCCATCAGCCGCCTGGCTTTGGAGAGCTAAAGATCGCACCCGTAATTTGAGAAAAATACTTTTAGTGCGAATGCGAAATGTATTTCGAACTATCGATCCAAGTGTAACGGTTGAAAATATCACACCAGATTATAGCATTTTAAATACACGCTACACCAATATAGAAAACAACCTGATTCTTTATAAGAAGAATTATATAGATGCTCAACTGGCTAAAAATTTCACAAAACTCTCCGCTGAATTTGAGAGACGATTTCTGTTTAATAACAACACACAGCTCAATTTAAGATTCTTTGCCGGCTACTTTGTAAATAACAATAGTAACAATGATTTTTTCAGTTTTGCATTAGACAAGCCTTCTGATTATCTATTTGATCTTGATTATATCGGGCGATCTGAAGAGGATGGTTTTTTTAGCCAACAATTTATTATGGCCGAGGGAGGGTTTAAAAGTAAATTTGACAACCGCTTTTTTAATAAAGGTTTAGCTTCCTTAAATAGTTCTATCAACCTCTATAGATATGTTGAAGCCTATTTTGATTTTGGAATTGGAAAAAACAGAGGGCAATCGATACAATCCTTTTATGATACTGGTATACGTTTAAATTTAGTCACTGATTATTTAGAGCTTTATTTTCCGGTTTACAACAGTAATGGCTGGCAAATATCAGAATATGCCTATCCAGAAAAAATTAGATTTGTACTGAGTTTAAGTCCACAAACCATAGGTTCTCTTTTTACTCGGAAATGGCTATAAATTAGGAGCCTTTATAAGTTTTATTATTTTTGCACAAAACCAAAGCATGACACAGTTTACTAATTCTACTGCTTCTCTTTCGCTAAAAGAATTTAAAAATCGACTGTTGTCTGATTATAAACTGGTTACACTTTCTCGAGAGTGCAGTTTACTCGGAAGAAAGGAAGTACTCTCAGGTAAAGCAAAATTTGGAATTTTCGGTGATGGAAAAGAATTACCACAATTAGCGTGGTCAAAGGTGTTTAAAAAAGGAGACCACCGTTCTGGATATTACCGAGACCAAACTGTCATGATGGCTTTGGAGTTATTGAGCGCGAAACAAATTTTTCATGCACTTTACGCAACCACAGATTTAAACCTTGAACCCATGAGTGCCGGAAGGCAAATGGGAGGTCATTTTCTCACTCCTTTTCTCGATGAAAACGGCAATTGGCTCAATCAAAACGAGCAATACAATATCAGTTCAGACATTTCTTGTACAGGCGGTCAAATGCCCAGGCTATTAGGATTAGCTCAGGCCTCTCAACTGTATAGAAAAAACGAATTTTCGAATGCGTCACATTTTAGCACAAATGGAAATGAAATAGCTTGGGGAACTATTGGTAATGCCAGTACCTCTGAGGGCTTATTTTTAGAAGTGTTTAACGCAGGCGGCGTGCTCCAAGTTCCAATGGTGATCAGTGTTTGGGACGATGAATACGGAATATCAGTCCCCAATAGTTTACACACCACCAAAAGCAATATCTCTAAAGCCTTAAGTGGATTTCAAAAAGAAGAAGGATTAGAAGGTTATCAAATTTTTGAGGTAAAAGGATGGGATTATCCAGCACTTATTGAGACCTATCAAAAGGCTGAGCAAATAGCCAGAACTGAGCACATTCCTATTCTCATTCATGTTACGGAATTGACTCAACCCATCGGGCATTCTACCTCCGGTTCTCATGAGAGATACAAGAGCCAAGAGCGCTTGTCATGGGAACAACAGTACGATTGTAATTTAGCGTTTAAAAACTGGATAATCGAAAGCGGATTAGCCACAAAAGAAGAACTTGACGCCATAGATCATTCCTCTAAGGAAGAGGCAAAAGAAGCCAAGAATGAGGCATGGAAAGAATACACCACTCCTCTACTTGAAGAAAGAGATAGGCTTATAACCATTTTAGATAATCTTAGATCGAATTCTAACGAAGATTTTATAGACGATAAAATCAAAAGACTAAAAACGAAATCATACATACTTAAAAGAAGTCTATTAGATATCGCCTATCAAGTCAAAAGAGAAAGTTCTCATCTGTATTTTTCGAATATGCACCAACTCAATGACTGGCTGCATGCATATGAAGCAAACGAACAAAACAACTATTCAAGTGAATTGATAGAGCAATCATCTACCAATGCACTAGAAATCAAAGAAGAAGCCCCAATATATGGTGAGGACTCGAAAATGGTGGATGGAAGAATTATCATAAGAGATAATTTTGACGCCCTTTGCAGCTCCTACGATAACCTTTTAATTTTTGGAGAAGATTGTGGTAAAATCGGCGATGTAAATCAAGGGCTTGAAGGATTACAAGAGAAATATGGTGCCGACCGAATAAGTGACACCTCAATTAGAGAAGCAAGTATTGTGGGGCAAGGTATAGGGTTGGCTCTAAGAGGGTTTAGACCTATCGCGGAGATTCAATATTTAGATTACATTTTATACGCTGCTAATGTATTGAGTGATGACTTAGCCACGTTGAGATATCGCAGTGTCGGTCAACAAAAAGCTCCCTTGATTATTCGAACTCGAGGACACCGATTAGAAGGTATTTGGCATTCAGGATCTCATATGGGCGCACTTATTCATTTGCTTCGAGGAGTATATATTTTAGCCCCTCGAAATATGACTCAGGCTGCGGGGCTTTACAATACTTTATTAGAGACAGGAGAGCCTGCATTACTCATTGAGAGTTTAAATGGGTATCGAATTAAAGAAAAAAAGCCAGACAATCTTGGAAGTTTTAAATTTCAAATCGGTAAAATTGAACGTATTAAAGAGGGTACAGACATTACTGTCGTTTCCTATGGTTCAACACTTAGAATCGTACAGAAAGTTTGTAAAGAGCTTGAGCGACATCACATTTCTGTAGAGCTTATTGACGCTCAAACCCTATGGCCTTTTGACAAAAAAGGAGAAACTGTTGAAAGTGTTAAAAAGACGAATCGTTTGCTTGTTATTGATGAAGACGTTCCAGGTGGATGCTCAGCTTATCTTTTACAAGAAATCATAGAGCGACAAGGTGGATTCAAATACTTAGACAGTGCACCTCAGACCTTATCCTCGAAAGAACACAGGCCTGCCTATGGTTCCGATGGTGATTATTTCTCAAAACCTAATTACAACAGCATATTCGATAAAATTTATGGAATGATGCACGAACTCAACCCTCAAAAGTATCCTCTACTCTAATTTCTAGCCTTGGCTATTGAAATGAGTATCTCTTTGTAAAGGTCCTTAGTGTTGTTTGAATTGTACCCCACCCCTTTTGATTTAAGGTCTATATCTTTTAAGTCACCAATGAGTCGACCAAGACCCTTCAATCCAAAATAAGTTTTTGCGCCTATGTAATCCTGAACAAAGTAAGGTGGGATTCCTAAATCTTTAGCTATGGTTGAACTATTGGTTGTTTTCAAGGCTTGCAACTTGAATAATTTATTGAACAGGTTGAAAAGTGCGGGAAGAATCGCTTGAATGGGATAATCTTTGCTGTTTTGTTGAAAGTGAGAAAGAATCTTGGCTGAGCGTTCAAACTGCCCTTTTAATAAAGCATTGTTCAATTCAAACACATTGTAATCCTTGTTTAATCCAACGTATTGCTCAATGTGAACATCTTCAAAATGTGAGGTTTTGGGTTCAGCTAAAATCATCTTTTTAATTTCCTTATCCATTAGGCTTAAATTGGTTCCGATATGTTCGGCCAACATGAGCTTTGCCTTTGGTGAAACGCTTTTGTTTAAACGACGATATAAGCTGTCAACAAATGGAGCTAATTGATTGTCATAAAGGGGTTTAGATTCAAAAACTTCTCCGATTTGAGAAATTTGTTTAAAGGCTTTTTTACGTTTATCTAATTTTTTTTGATTCACGCAAAAAACAATTATTGAAGATGATACTACATCATTTAAATAAAACTCGAGTTTATCAAATTGACGCAATAAATGCTGGGCTTCTTTGACTACAATAAGTTGCTTGTCTGCCATCATAGGCAATCGCTTAGCCTGCTCCAAAACCTGTTCTATCGAGTGCTCTTTGCCATAGAATACCGAAAAATTAAAAGCTTTTTCTTCTTCAGTTAGAACGTGATCTTCAAAATATTTGGTCAATTCTTGAATAAAGAAAAGCTCATCGCCTTGCAACAAATAAATGGGTTTGAATTCTTTTCGATCAATCTGTGCTTTTATAGCATCAACACTCATAGTATTAATATTAGTATACTTGTATAAAGAATTTTATCAGTGCTAAAACTTAATTTTAACAGCTACAATTTCAAAATTAAAATTAAGGATAATAAAAAGTTCATCTTTGATATTATTCGCAGAAAATACATTCTTTTAACTCCTGAAGAGTGGGTGCGTCAACATTGTTTACATCATTTAATTGAAGAACTTAATATTCCCGCTTCTTTAATTCAGGTAGAAAAAGCAATTTCAACGGGAAATACCAAAGGCCGTTTTGATATCATTGCATTTAATCCAGACGGAACTGTGTATCTCTTAGTTGAGTGTAAAGCTGTAAATGTTGAAATTGATCAATCTGTTTTTGACCAAATTGCACGTTACGCTCTAAACATGAAAAACTCCTATTTAATGGTCACTAATGGTTTATCACATTATTTTTGTCAAATAGATAATGAGCAGAAACAATATCTGTTTTTAGAACAAATACCTAATTATCAAGAACAAAAAAGGTGAAGGTTGCCATTGTTATACTGAATTGGAATGGTGCTTCCTTGCTCGAAAAGCTCCTGCCAAACATCATTGAGCACAGCAAAGAAGCAGATGTCTATGTTATCGATAACGGATCGACAGATGATTCCGTAGACGTACTCTCTTCAAAATTTAAAAGGGTACAGCTCATTAGGCTAGATAAAAACCACGGCTTTACAGGAGGTTACAATCTTGGTCTCAAAGAAATTGAGGCAGACTTATATTGTCTTTTAAATTCAGATGTTGAAGTCACTTCAAATTGGTTAAAACCTATTATTAAATTATTTAAAGAAAATAATAAGGTTGCCATTGCTCAACCTAAAATTCTAGATTATTATAACAGAAGCTTTTTTGAATATGCAGGGGCAGCTGGCGGTTTTATTGATCGATTGGCTTATCCCTTTTGTAGGGGGAGAATCTTTCAACAGCTCGAAGAGGACTTAGGACAATACGATGACACCTCAGAGATTTTTTGGGCTACGGGGGCCTGCATGTTTATTTCCTCAAAGGTGTTTTGGGAATTAGATGGATTCGACAAAGATTATTTTGCACATCAAGAAGAAATCGATCTCTGTTGGCGGGTCAAACGTCATGACTACAAAGTGATGTATTGTTCTCTATCAAAGGTCTATCACATGGGGGGATCTACACTGAGTAATATGAATCCGAAAAAAACCTTTTTAAATTTTCGCAATTCCCTATTCAACATTCTAAAAAATAGCCGGAATCTTCAATGGCCAATTCTGATATTTATTAGACTATGGTTAGATGGGATAGCAGGTGTGAGATTTATCTTAGAGCGAAAACCAATGCATTGTATTGCTGTTATTAGAGCTCATTTTAGCTTTTATGCACATTTTTTAAGAATAAAATCGAAAAGAAAAGGTCCCTATCCGAAACTTCAATTCAAAACAAACACCATTGTTTTAGAATTTTTTCTAAAAAAACACAAAACTTTTTTAAGTTTACGTGAATAAAAATTGTAAAAATTGCGTGGGAAAGCGCAATTTAGTTACATTTACATAAATTTTAACAAGACTACTATTATGAAAAAAGGTTTACTAGCCACTCTAGGGGTATGTGTTCTAATGACCTCTTGTGTGTCCTCAAAGAAGTATGCTGAACTTGAATCAAAGCAAAAAGAAACTCAAGACTTATTAAACAGTGCTACTGTAAAATTGAACGATTGTTTAGATGAAGCAGCTAATGCAAAAGCACAAATGGCAGCTCTTATGGAGCAAAATGCATTTTTAAAGAAACAAAGCGAAGGTTTCCAGACGACTATCGATGGATTCACGCAATTATCTTCAAAAGGTGCTGAAAATTTAGAAAAAACGCTAGAGAGTCTTTCTGAGGCAAACGTAAAAATCAACAACTTAAGAGATGCAGTAAACAGAAGAGATTCTGTAAACCTTGCATTAGTACAAAGCCTAAAAGGTGTTTTAGGAAATATGGATGATGAAGACATTCAAATCAATGTTGAAAAAGGTGTTGTTTTCGTTTCAATCTCTGACAAATTATTATTTAGAAGTGGTAGTTACAGAGTATCAAGTGCAGCTAAAGAAGTTCTTGGTAAAGTAGCTAAAGTGGTAAATAATCAACCAGACTTTGAATTTATGGTAGAAGGTCATACGGACAATGTACCATATAGAAAAGAACCATTAATGGACAACTGGGATTTATCTGTAAAGAGAGCTACTTCAGTAGTTAGAATTCTTGAAGATGACTTCGGTGTAAGCCCAGCTAGAATGACTGCAGCAGGTAGAAGTTCTTACGTTCCACTAGAGTCTAATAACACAGCTGAAAACAGAGCCAAAAACAGAAGAACAAGAATCGTAGTTTTACCAAAACTAGATCAATTCTATTCTATGTTAGAAGAAGGTATGAGCGACGCTGCGATCAACTAAGATTCAAACAAACTCATATAAAAAAAGGAGAGCATTCGCTCTCCTTTTTTTATTACCACTCTCCTCTTCCAAGCCGAATCACCTCTGGAGAATTTGATGTCAAATCTATCACCGTGGAGGGAATATTACCAATCATATCACCTTCGATAATAAAATCTACCTTATCATTCCAATTTGCGATAATCTCATTAATATCAGTTGTATAATCGATAAGCTTATCACTGTCATGAAGTGAGGTACACACCAAGGGTGAATTGATATGCGAAATAATTTGAGCTATAACCGAAGTATCAGGAATACGAGCTCCTATGGTTTTTTTCTTTCCATAAAGTGCCTTCAAAATATTTGAAGAAGGGAGTATAAAAGTATAAGGGCCTGGTAAATAATGCTTTAATGTTCTGAATTGGGTATTATTCAACTGAGCCGTGTAAGCCGAAAGCATTTTGAAACTAGAAAACATGAAGGATAAATTTGCCTTGGCAGGATCTACACCCTTTATTTTAGCAAGTCTTTTGAGTCCAACTTCGCTATTGGCATGGCAAGCAACAGCATATACCGTATCGGTTGGAACAATTATAATACCGTCTGAAGACAGCACATTGGAAATTTGAACCAATTTTTGCTCCTCTAAGTATCCTCCCCAGGATTCAATATATTCCGCAGACATAAATGAGATTTAATAGACGTGGAGACCGTCTATAATAATTAATTAGGCGCTTTGTCTGTTCAGGCTTTTTGCTTTTACGGTATCTGGTTTGACAAAAATCCAATTTTCTCTTTGTCCTGCCTTAATCCATCCTTCTTTAATGGTGTTCTTTTTATCTTGGTATCTGATTTTGACGTATTTATAGCCTTTAAATCGCGTTGAAAATGATTCCAAAATTTGAACGCGTTGCTTAGGCGCTAAGCGTTCCCCCTTAATTTGATTGTAAAAGACTTTTTCACTGATTATTGAAGAAATATTAGTGTGCGGCTTAATACTAGAAACCCATTCATTAACTCCAAAGCGCAATATTGTTGCATTTGGTTTAAAATTTGCCTTAGACTGTGTTGATCTGGCTTTTTGCTGTTGATCTATCACAAAACTTGCATTTACTACTTGAGAATCATTATGAGAAGGTGCTTGGTATAATCCAAATTCCTCTTCAATCACATCGTCAAAGTTGTTGTGATTGTCAATATACAACCCTTGACCATTAAAAGGATTAACGATGTTTAGTACTGCAAAAATCGTAAGACCTTTCATAAAGGCATCCGGCCTTGTACTCGGCCTGTAGATCCAACAAACGATACCCCCAATAAATGCGACTCCCAACGCCACCATTATTTGAGTTTCTGCAGAATTATCCGCTGGAAAATAAATAGCTAAAAATTTATTTGTAATCGATGCATTTCCATTAGTAAAAGAATCGATAATAGCCGTTAAAAACGCGCCAAATGCACCAGCAAAAATATTGGGTATAACCCCCGATCTAGATGTATGAACCTCAGACATAAGTTGTTATTTAGGTTTGCTTTCAAGATATAAAATTATTTTGCTTTGTGTGAAATCCTATTTTCAATTACACTGATTTTTTCTTGAAGAAAGCTCAACAGTGACTATAAACAAAGGAAAAAGACGTTGCTTTTACGTTAAGTAATAAGGTGAATTCGCACAAAATCTTATTCGTCCAAAAGCTCAAGTTGCGCAAATCTGAGAATTAGGGTTTTAATCGCTCCATTGTCAAAGGCAATTTCAGCTTTTTTATTAGCACCTATCCCCTCAAGCTTTTTGACACGGCCTTTACCGAAGCGAGAATGCCCTACACGTTGCCCCTCTTGAATTCCAGGGTAAGACCCCATAGTGTTGGCTGCTTCGAGCTCTATAGATTCCGGCTTGAGCTTTCTCAGTTTACGAATCGCACCTCCTGCAAGACCTTTGTGTGTTGGAGGTGTGCCCGAAACGGGTTTGACCTGTCTCAGTTTTGATTTGTCGACCTCTCCAAAAATAGAATTGTCAATAAATGAAGTTCTTCTCATTTGAAGCATACCAACAGACTGATCATCCACTAAATCATCATCAATTTCCTCTAAAAAGCGGCTTGGTTCGGCATCGATTAATTTTCCCCAGCGATAACGATTCACAGTATAGGTGAGGTAAGCCTGTTTTTCTGCACGAGTAAGCGCTACATAGAAAAGTCTTCTCTCCTCTTCTAACTCACTTCGCGTATTGATACTCATTGCCGAAGGAAATAAATCTTCTTCTAAACCCACGATGTAGACAAATGGAAACTCTAATCCCTTTGCCAGATGTATCGTCATAAGCGCTACACGGTTATCATCATCAGTAGCTTTGTCTAAATCAGAAAACAAGGCTACATCTTCAAGAAACTCTGTGAGGTTCCCAGTAGCTCCGTCCAATTCTTTTTGGCCTTCTACAAAATCTTGTATTCCGTTGAGTAACTCTTCGATGTTTTCCATTCTGGCAATACCTTCAGGAGTGCCGTCCTTTTTAAACTCAATTAATAAACCTGTCTTTTTTGCGACCAATTCTGCTAGAGCAAAGGCATCGAGTTGGTCGAGTTGCACCTGAAATGCCTTTATCATTGTGCAAAAATTCATGAGTTTTTGACGGGTGTTCGATTGAATTTTTATTGAAATACGCTCGAGATTTTCAATAACCGCAAAAACCGTACAATCGTTGTCCTTGGCCGCAAGAATTAATCGATCTACTGTGGTTTGTCCTATTCCTCTAGCGGGAAAGTTGATTATTCTAAGAAGCGCCTCCTCATCCGAAGGGTTTACAATAAGCCTCAAATACGCTAATACGTCTTTAATCTCTTTGCGCTGATAAAAGGATAAGCCGCCAAAAATGCGATATGGTATCTCTTTTTTGCGAAGCGCGTCTTCTATGGCTCTTGATTGTGAATTCGTTCTATACAAAACCGCAAACTGATCATTGTGCAGTTGGTTTTGCATCTGATTCTCAAAAATTGAATTGGCCACGTATCTTCCTTCTTCAGCGTCAGTGGGCAATCGTTTTCGAATAATTTTAGATCCGAGTTCATTTTGGGTCCAAACCTTCTTCTCTAATTGATTCTTATTATTGGCAATAATAGAATTAGCTGCTTGAACTATGGTGTTTGAAGATCTGTAGTTTTGTTCTAATCGATAGACAGCCACATCGTCGTAATCCTTTTGAAAGTTTAGAATATTGTCAATATTGGCTCCACGAAAAGAATAAATACTTTGTGCATCATCCCCCACAATACAGATGTTTTGATAACGATCAGACAAAGCTTTGACTATTAAATATTGAGAGTGATTTGTATCCTGGTACTCATCCACCATAATGTACTTAAATCGGTCTTGATACTTGAGTAAAACCTCAGGAAAACGATTTAACAATTCATTGGTTCTGAGCAGTAAATCATCAAAATCCATCGCTCCTGCTTTAAAGCATCGATCTACATAATTATTGTAGATCTCTCCCATTCTAGGTTTTTTTGCGATGGCATCTGCCTCCTGTAATTCAGGATTGTTAAAGTAGGCCTTAACAGTGATCAAGCTATTCTTAAATGACGAAATGCGACTTTGTATTTGTTTGTACTTGTAGATGTCTTTATCGAGTCCCATTTCTTTGATTATGGAACTGATCAGACGTTGAGAGTCTTGAGTGTCATAAATGCTAAAATTTGAAGGAAAACCTAGATGATGACCCTCTATTCGTAAAATTTTAGCAAAAACAGAGTGAAAAGTTCCCATCCATAAATTTTTTGCCTCATTCGTCCCAACCAGTTGCGCAATTCTATGCTTCATTTCTCGTGCAGCCTTATTGGTAAAAGTCAAGGAAAGAATATTGAAAGGATCTACACCCTGTTTCATCAAATGTGCTATTCGATACGTCAGCACTCGGGTCTTACCCGATCCAGCACCAGCAATCACCATTAAGGGCCCTTCTTTGTGCAAAACGGCTTTCTTCTGTGCTTCATTCAAGTGCTCCAAATAGCTCATACTCATATTTTAGATGAAATTAGTAATTAAGCCCATTGATTTCAATGGTTTTCGATAATTTTATCACATGAAAATGAACATTACACTACCACTTGTTTTGGGACTTATGCTGAACAGTTTTTTGGTTTTGGCACAGACAACAAATACCGGACCTTATGTTCCCAATCATGGAGCCGTTTGGAAGGTTGAAAACAGAACAATTCCCTTAAAAAGCAACTACGACTACAAAATCGTTTTTGACATTATGTCGACTTCAAACGATCCTTCAGTAAAAAACAGATATATTGACTCAGCAGCTCGATTTTTTAATATGCTTGGGCAAAACGGTATCCCTAAAGAAAAAATACACGTGGCTTTAGTCATTCATTCATCGGCTTCAAAAGATGTTATGAACAACGAATGGTACCAAGCAAAGTATAGCACAGATAATCCAAACATAAATCTCATTACTGAATTGTTAGGTGCTGGTGCGGATATCATTTTTTGCGGGCAGTCATCATTTACGAGAAAAATGCCAAAAGAAAATTTAATTGAAGGTGTTGACTTATCTTTATCAGCATTAACGTCGTTAGTTGAATACCAGTCAGACGGATTTCAACTGATTAAATATTAATTACAAACGAATATGAAGCAACTTATTTTAATCACAATAACAGCCATTGTTGGAACTTTTAGTGTAAACGCACAAAAACTAAATATAGAAGAAAGTACTTATGAAGGGATTACATCTAAAGTAATTGAGTGGCGTAGAGCTATTCATCAAAACCCCGAACTGAGTTACCAAGAATACGAAACGGCAGAAATGATAGCAGCGCATTTAGAATCACTTGGAATTGAAGTTCAAACTGGAGTTGCTAAAACTGGAGTTGTAGGTATCTTAAAGGGGAAAAAAGACGGGAAAGTACTTGCCTTGAGAGCAGATATAGATGCGTTACCTGTGATTGAAAGAAATAATTTAAGCTTTAAATCAACTAAAAAAACAACCTATTTAGGAGAAGAGGTTGGAATTATGCATGCCTGTGGACACGACACCCATGCCGCTATTTTAATGGGGGTTGCAGAAATTCTAGCCAAAAACAAAAATAAAATCAAAGGAACCGTAAAATTTATCTTTCAACCCGCTGAAGAAGGAGCTCCGGAAGGAGAATACGGAGGTGCACGAACTATGGTCAATGAAGGAGTATTGCAAAATCCTGATGTTGATGCCATCGTTGGATTACACATCAATTCGCAAACACCTGTAGGCGTTGTGCGGTACAAACCAGAAGGAACCATGGCCGCTGCGCAACGATTCGTAATCAATGTCAAAGGAAAGCAAACCCATGGCTCTCAGCCTTGGTCAGGGGTTGATCCTATATACATCAGTGCAAAGATTATCGATGGACTTCAGAGTATTGTAAGTCGAGAACTCAATCTCACGCAAGAAGCTGCGGTTATTTCTGTGGGTAAAATCAAAAGCGGGGTGCGTTTCAATATCATTCCTGAAGATGCTGAACTTATTGGAACAATTAGAACCCTTGATTATGACATGAGAGAACAAGTGAGAGAACGCATGACCAAAATGGTTAAAACCGTTGCTGAGGCTTATGGAGGTCAAGCTGAAATTGACATTTTTGACACAACAGACATCACCTATAATGATCCGGAGCTCACAGCCTCTTTAATCCCAACCCTAAATAATGTATTGGGAGAAGAGAATGTCATTTTATCAAAAGCAGTAACAGGTGCTGAAGATTTCTCTTATTTTCAAAGTGAAGTTCCAGGCTTTTACTTCTTTTTAGGTGGAATGTCTAAAAACAGTACTGAAGCTTACCCTCATCACACACCTGATTTTTTTATCGACGAAAGTGGTCTGATTTTTGGTGTTAAATCGATGACAGAAATTACATTGAATTATCTCAATGCCAGATAAGTCAATTCTAACTTAAATTAAAAAACTATGCGTCTTCAAATTATTACTCTAAGTTTTTTCTTATGCTCATCATTAACCTGGTCACAACGCAAGAGTGATTTATTGATGGAAATTCAACAGCTCAAAACAAGTATTGAGCAGCAAAATGACTCCATGAGGAAATTGCGATCAGAATTAGTGAGTAAATCAGCATTAATCGATACCTACTCCAATGATTTAAAAGATATGCGAGAGACCAATACAAATTTGATGAACACCATGGGCAAATTCACTTCAGAATCAGTCGCCAATACGATGAAGGTGAATAATAAGCTCGCAAACATCAATGATATTGAAGAAAAGGCCGATAGAATAAGAGGTTTGATGCTTGATATTGACAGTATCAACATCACGGCCGCAGCAGGACTCAATCAAACCATAAGCGCTGCCCAAGGCCTAAAAATAGAAGAAGCCTCTCTGCAGTTTCCGATTGCAAATCTTATCTTAGAAATGTCAGACTCTCTTGCCGCAGAACCCAAGTTAGTTGCAGTCAATGAAATCATGAAAACCTTTGAGGGTTATCAACTTATTATCACTGGAAATCTAGATAAATTAGAGGACGGTAGCGATAGCATTGCATTTCAATTGTATGATTTATTTACAAAAGTTTATGCGCTTGAGCCCGATCGCATTCAAATAGCTCCTTCAGGTAATCTTAATTTTACCTTCATTAAACTATCTCCTGATTTTACGAATGTTTACATGCTTACCAAGCAGATACTGCGCTAAAGGCACTACTTCTTTGATTGGTTTATAGATTTAGCGTGCAGATAGCCTCTTTGCCACCATTTGCGCATCATTTTAGAATCAAAAACTAAAGGGTTCGTGGTCAAGACTGTTGGGGTGTAATACGTATTTATGGTCACCTTGGCTTCTTTACTCATCAGTTCACCAATCTGAACATTTTGTTTTTCAATTTGATCTAAACTGAAATCAAACATATCAATCATGAGTTCAAATGGGTTTTTAACCCCAAGTTTATTATAGATAGAGTGCTCTGGACTTAATACGATAACATCGATGGTCTTTGCTCCTAATTCAATGGCTTTTTTAACAGGTACAACACTACCAAGACCTCCATCAGCATACTGGTAACCGTTTTTTTTAACCAAAGACATAAATGGAATATAATTGGCAGAAATCCATATCCAGTCGAGAAAATCTTCATAATCACAATCTCTTAAACTTTTGTATTCGACACTCTTAGTACTAAGGTTAGATACAGTGACATAAATATTGGTTTTATTTTCTTTTAGGGCATTAAAATCTAAAACCGAAAAGTTTTTCTGAAGTAAAGCTCTCAAGTTTTTGCTCTCTCCAAAGGTGGGATTTCCTCTTAGAAAACTGCGAATTACATTAAAGTGATGAATACGAGTGCTAAAAGTCCCATGACCTTTACGTAATATAAAGGGATCAAGATTAAAAATATCTTTCTGAGTAACACTTCCATACAAATCGTGAAGTTTTTCAATTTCTCCTAGAGCTAAATGTGGTAAGAGTAAACTGCCGGTTGATGTACCGACATACAAATCGTATTGGCGCTGCTCCTTCTCAATTAAGTATTGGGCAATACCTCCTGCAAATGCTCCTTTACTTCCTCCACCTGAAATAACCAGTGCTCTCATAAAAAATAGTATATTAAGGACGGTTTAAAACATTCTAAAGACATATCATAATAGGCTTAAATGAATTTAAAAATCAATCTTGATTCACCCCACATAAAATTAAAAGGATTAGGAGGTTACAGAATTGAGGTTTTAAAATCAGAATTAAATATACACAGCATTGCTGATTTATTGCACTTCATTCCCAATCGATATGTAGATCGCCGAGCCTTTCATAAGATAAATACCTTAGGAGCGAGCAATACAGAGGTTCAAATTATTGGTGAAATCATCGATGTAGAAAAAGTCCGCAGCGCCTCAGGAGAGCGTCTTAAAGCTACTTTTAGCGATGACACAGGCAATTTAGAATTAGTTTGGTTCAAAGGCATTAGTTATACGCAAAAAAAGCTCAAGCCAAATGAACCCTTTGTCGTTTATGGAAAACTCAATCAATTTGGAGGCGCTCTGTCTATTGTTCATCCAGAAATAGAATCCTTGAGTACATTTAAACGAAAAGGAACACATGGAATACTCCCTATTTACCCCTCAAGCGAGAAGTGTCAAAAGGCCGGAGTTTCTTCAGTCTTTTTAAGACAAATTATCAAGGAAGCTTTTGAGCGATTCGGAAATCATATTCAAGAGGCACTTCCTGAGTATTTGAGAAATGAATTCGGATGGCAAGAAAAAAGAAAAAGTTTACAAGAACTTCATTTTCCTTCTACATATGAGCATTTGCAAAAAGCACAGTTCGGTCTAAAATTCGAGGAGTTATTTTATCTGCAACTTCAGTTGTTAGAAAAAAAACAGTTGAGACTGCGAAACATTAAGGGCTTTGAATTCTCTAAAATAGACACTCATTTCAACACCTTCTATAAGCATCACCTCCCCTTTGAACTGACCGGTGCACAAAAAAGAGTATTAAAAGAAATTCGTAAAGATTTGGGATCCGGAGTACAAATGAACAGGCTTTTACAAGGTGATGTGGGCTCTGGTAAAACTATGGTCGCTGTACTTTCTGCGCTCATTGCCATTGATAATGGATATCAATGTTGTATCATGGCTCCCACTGAAATCTTAGCTAAACAACACTTTCATTCTATTTCTACATTACTTGAACCACTTGAAATCAATGTCAAAATACTTACGGGCTCCACGAAGAAAAAAGAAAGAGATTCACTGCACCAAGAACTTTCTAATGGTGACTTACAAATCCTTATCGGAACACATGCCTTAATTGAAGACAAGGTTGTTTTTAAGAATTTGGGATTAGCCGTTATTGATGAACAACATCGTTTTGGGGTGGCACAGCGTTCAAAATTGTGGAAAAAATCTAAGCTTCCACCTCATGTGCTTGTCATGACTGCAACGCCAATACCTAGAACATTAGCGATGAGTTATTACGGTGATTTAGACTTGTCTGTTATTGACGAATTACCTCCTGGAAGAAAACCAATTTCAACCGCACATCGAACAGATGCTTCGCGATTAAGAGTCCTCAAATTTGTAAAGGATGAAATCGCAAAAGGAAGACAGGTTTATTTTGTCTATCCTTTAATCAAAGAATCCGAAAAGTTAGATTACAAAGATTTAATGGACGGTTACCACGCCTTGAGCAGAGATTTCCCAATGCCAGAATATCAAATCTCCATTGTTCATGGTCAAATGAAATCAGAGGAAAAGGAATTTGAGATGCAGCGTTTTATCAATAATAAAACACAGATAATGGTGGCTACCACCGTTATTGAAGTCGGTGTTAATATTCCAAACGCAAGTATTATGATTATTGAAAGTGCCGAGCGTTTTGGGCTCTCTCAATTACATCAATTAAGAGGACGTGTCGGTAGAGGGTCGTATCAAAGTCATTGTGTTCTAATGACCTCAGAAAACATTTCCGATGATTCTAAACAACGAATCGAAAGCATGGTGCAAACCAATGACGGCTTTAAGCTTGCAGAAATCGATCTAAATCTCAGGGGGCCTGGCGATTTAATGGGCACCCAACAGAGTGGTGTATTGAATCTAAAGGTAAGCGACCTGGTTAAAGATTCACAAATACTTCATTTAGCTCGAAAAAAAGCCGAGGAATTATTCCGTGAAGATGAATTACTTCTTTCAGAAAAAAATAAGATTATCAAAGATACCTTGGTTCAAATTATGAATGACAAGGCCTTTTGGTCTTACATCAGTTAAAGAATGTAATCTGTGCTTAAGAAATTACTCTGTTTTGCAGCTAAAAGATTTTCGATGGTTTGATTATTCATCTCATTATCCTTAAAAGCGACAAATGTTCTAATTGAAAACGATCTTAGCGCGTCATGTACACTGAGCGTTGCTTGACCAGAATCTTTTCTTCCTGTAAATGGATACACATCTGGGCCTCTTTGACAAGAAGAATTCAAATTCACTCTACAGACCAAATTAGCCAGTATATCGATTAAAGAAGATAATGACGCCACGTCATTACCAAATAAGCTCACTTGTTGACCATAATTAGACTCCGCCATATCATTTAAAGGCTGATCGATATCCGAAAAAGAAATCACAGGAATGATAGGACCAAATTGCTCCTCTTGATAAAGTTTAGTATCATGTGAAACTGGATACATCACTGCTGGCCAAATAAAATTATCCATCATTTCACCACCCTTTGCATTCATGATTTTTGCACCTTTAGCACTGGCATCGTCAATCAGGTCTTTGATGTAATCCGTTTTATTGGGTTCAGGTAATGGTGTGAGTTGCACACCATCTTCCCAAGGGTTTCCAAATTTTAAAGCATCTACAGCTGCACTGAATTTGGTCAAAAAAGCATCTTTAACGTCCTCATGTACATAAAGAACCTTTAGAGCTGTACAACGCTGACCGTTGTAACTAAGCGTTCCTGAAATACATTCACTGACCGTTTGATCTAAATCTGCATCTGGCAATATGATCGCTGGGTTTTTAGCTTCCAAGCCATAAACCGTTCTCAATCGGTTGCTTTTTGGGTGAAGTTCTTGTAAGGAATTAGCTGAACTACTGTGACCGATTAACGCCAAAACATCAATACGCCCTGTTTTCATGATTGGTGCTGCAATCTTTCTTCCCCTTCCAAACATGATGTTCACCACTCCTTTAGGAAAACTATCTCTAAAAGCTTCTAAAAGCGGAGTAATTAATAACACCCCGTGCTTAGCAGGTTTAAAAATGGCCGTATTCCCCATAATAAGCGCAGGAATAAGCAGCGCAAAAGTTTCATTTAAGGGATAATTATATGGACCTAAACAAAGTACAACACCTAAGGGACCTCTTCGCACATGGGCATACACCCCTGAAAACTTTTCAAACTTGGCTGAAGAACGGTCTATTTTCTTATACTCCTCAATAGTGTCGTGTATATAATCTACAGTTCGATCAAATTCCTTGTACGCATCAGGTTTGTTTTTGGCAATCTCCCACATAAGTAGCTTAACCACCTCTTCTCTTTTGGTAAGCATTTTTTCAACGAATTGCTCCATACAGGCAATTCGATCCTTTACTTTCATGGTAGGCCACTCCCCTTGGCCATTATCAAAGGCGTTAGAAGCTGCATCAAGTGCATTTAAAGCTTCTGTCTCTCCTAAATCTGGAATACTTCCTAGTAATGTTCTTTGATACGAAGAAGTAACAGATATAGGTGAATACACCTCAGAAGTTGCTCCTTTCCATTCAATTAACTCTCCATTGACTAAATAATGTTTATGATTTATTGGTTGGTCTAAACGATAGTTTTCTGGAATTTGCATGTTATATTAAATATTGAAATAAATCTGGTTTATCATTAATGTATTCGCCAAAGAAATTACCCTTTTTCATTCGATCAATTAAGGGTTGGAGATCTTCTGGCGAGGCGAGTTCTACACCGACTATAGCCGGAGCTTTTTCTCGATTAGATTTTTTTGAGAACTCAAAATGTGTGATGTCATCGTTAGGGCCTAAAATTTGGGCTACAAACTCTCTCAAAGCCCCTGGTCGCTGAGGAAAACGAACGATAAAGTAATGCTTGACTTGATTAAATAAGAGTGCTCTTTCTTTTATTTCAGCCATTCGAACGATATCGTTATTACCGCCACCCACTAAGCAAACCACTTTTTTATTTTTGAGTTCATCTTTTAAATAATCCAAGGCAGTAATTGCCATTGCACCTGCCGGTTCGGCAACAATAGCGTCTCTGTTGTACAAGTCTAAAATGGTTTGACAAATATGATTTTCTGGAACGGTTATAACCTTGTGCAGCCCTTCCTTACAAATCTCAAAAGTAGTTGACCCTACTTTTCGAACAGCAGCTCCATCTACGAAGGTGTCCACTTCTTTTAGGGTAACCAATTCACCTTGATTAATGGATTCAAGCATTGCCGGAGCACCTGCCGGTTCTACTCCAATTAACTTGGTATTGGGTGATAAATGCGCTAGCGTAGATAATACTCCAGATGCTAGCCCTCCTCCTCCAATAGCCACAATGATATAATCGATATCTTTTGGACCATCTTCAACAATTTCAAGACCTACTGTGGCCTGACCTGCAATGGTCTGAAGATCATCAAAAGGATGTACAAAGGTTGCACCTCTATCACGAGAATAGCTTTGTGCAGCCTCATAGGAGTCATCATAGGTGTCTCCTACCAACTCTACCTCAATACATTCTTGACCAAAAAATTTAGTTTGGTCAATTTTTTGTTTTGGAGTAACGATAGGCATGTAAATTCTACCCTTGACATTCAGGGTTTTGCACGCATAGGCCACTCCCTGTGCATGATTACCAGCACTTGCACAAACAATACCTTTTGCCAACTCCTCTTGAGATAAGCTGGAAATTTTATTGTAAGCACCCCTAATCTTATAACTCCTAACGATTTGCAAATCTTCTCTTTTCAGATAGATGTCGCAATCGAACTTGTCAGACAATCGCTGATTGTGTTGAATAGGAGTCCTCAAGGCCACATTTTTTAACTTGTTGGCAGCCTCTCGTATAGATTCGATATGTACAGATGCTAGGGTAGCTGGCATATTCGTCCTTATAAAATAGATTTCATTGAAGTCATGGATGTTCTCAAACGCTCACCTACTTCTTCAATGCTATGTGATCTTATCTCTTTATTGATGCTTACGAGTTCAACATTATCTATTTCAGCATTTGCATGAGCATCGAATTTGTGACCGATTACGTCTAAGTCAATTTTTTTCATGAAATCAGCCAAAAGTGGTTTACACGCATGATCAAAAAGATAGCAACCGTACTCAGCCGTATCAGAAATTACACGATTCATTTCAAACAATTTCTTTCTCGCAATAGTATTAGCGATTAATGGTGTTTCGTGAAGTGATTCGTAATACGCCGATTCTTCAATAATTCCGGCTTCTTGCATTGTTTCATAAGCCAACTCTACACCAGACTTTACGAATGCAACCATTAAGACACCTCTGTCGTAGTACTCTTGTTCACTCCACTGCTCATCGTTCGCCTCTGTTTTCTCAAAAGCTGTTTCTCCGGTTTGTTTTCTCCATGTCAACAAATTGATATCGTCATTAGCCCAGTCTTCCATCATTGTTTTTGAAAAATGCCCAGTCATGATATCATCCATGTGCTTTTGAAATAAAGGACGCATGATGTCTTTCAATTCTTCGGCTAATTCAAACGCCTTGATTTTTGATGGATTTGACAAACGATCCATCATATTGGTAATTCCTCCGATTTTTAAGCCTTCAGTAATGGTCTCCCATCCGTATTGGATAAGTCGAGCGGCTTCATTGGCATCCATTCCTTTTTCAATCATTTTATCAAAGCAAAGAATAGAACCTGTTTGAAGTAGACCACATAAAATAGTTTGTTCTCCCATTAAGTCTGATTTCACCTCCGCCACAAAAGATGACTGTAACACCCCTGCCTTGTGACCTCCGGTAGCAACCGCATAAGCTTTCGCTTGAGCCATTCCTTTTTGCTCAGGGTCATTTTCAGGGTGTACTGCGATTAAAGTCGGTACTCCAAAACCTCTTTTGTATTCTTCTCTCACCTCAGATCCCGGACTTTTAGGAGCAACCATGATTACCGTTAAATCTTCTCTTATCTGCATTCCTTCTTCAACAATATTGAACCCGTGAGAATAAGAAAGTGTTGCCCCCTTTTTCATCAAAGGCATAACGGTTTGAACTACTTTGGTGTGCTGCTTATCTGGAGTAAGGTTAATCACCAAATCCGCCTGTGGAATTAACGTTTCAAATGTGCCAACTTCAAAGTTGTTTTCTGATGCGTTCATAAAAGACGCTCGCTTCTCGTCAATCGCTTGCTGACGAAGCGCATAGGAAATAGACAATCCGGAATCACGCATGTTCAAACCTTGATTAAGGCCTTGTGCACCACATCCAACGATGACGATTTTCTTTCCAACAAGTGCCTCTACACCATCTGAAAATTCACTAGATTCCATAAATCGGCATTGACCGAGTTGCTTTAATTGTTCTCTTAAACTTAGAGTATTGAAATAATTTGCCATTTGTTCTTATTATTCTTGAAGTTGGTTTAATAGTTTACTAATCATTAGTGAGTCTTTAGTCACTGCTATTCGCCCCGAGCGAACGAATTGGCTAATGCCGTATTCTTTTAAAGCGTCGTACATCGCATCAATTTCAGGTCTTCTTCCTGTCTTTGCCAACACAAAGAAATCTCTAGAAACCGTCACGATTTGAGCGTTGCTTTCTTTTATAATATTTTGAATTTGTCGCTCATCAAACAACAAATTTGACTTGATTTTAAAAAGCGCTGACTCTTGAAAAATAGTTTCTTCATCGGTGTGATAAAAAGCTCTAATAACATCGATCTGCTTCTCAATCTGTTTGGTGATTTTCACTATTTGTGATTCGTCAGTACAAACCACTATTACAAATTTAGTGACATTGTCAATCTCAGACTTAGAAGCCGTAAAGCTCTCAATATTGATGTGCCTTTTTAAAAAGATACCCGAAATTCTATTGAGTAGTCCTACCGTATTTTCTGAGTATATGGTAATAGTATACCATTTTTGTTCTTCTTGCATCGCCTTATTTTAATCTTATATCTGAAACAGAAGCTCCTGAAGGAACCATTGGAAAAACATTTTCTTCTTGCTCTACAACCACTTCGAGAAAATAAGGTTCTTTACTCTTTATCATTTCATCGATAGTTGATTGAAGGTCTTTTCGGTCAGTAACTCGCTCAGCTTTAAGATGATAACCTTCCGCAATTTTTACAAAATCGGGATTTGTCATCTCTGTTGAAGCGTAACGTTTTTCAAAAAACAGTTGTTGCCACTGTCTAACCATACCCAAGAAATTATTGTTCAATACGACAATTTTCACGGGAACCTGATGCTGAAAAATTAGACCTAATTCTTGAAGTGTCATTTGAAAGCCACCATCTCCTATTACAGCAACAACCTCGCGATCTGGAGCTCCCATTTTTGCACCAATAGCTGCTGGCAAACAAAAGCCCATTGTTCCCAATCCTCCAGAGGTGATATTACTCTTACTTCTGGTAAACTTAGCATAGCGACACGCTTTCATTTGATGTTGACCTACATCGGTGACAATGATAGCATCGTCTTTAGTGGCTTTATTTATTCCTTCGATCACCTCTCCCATTGTCAAACCTTCTTTTGTAGGTCTAATGGCTTTTTCGATGACTTCGTTTTTCTCAATCTCGTATTTTTTCTCAAACTCAGACAACCACTCAATATGTGATTTAGGTTCTATAAGTGGAAGTATTTGTGCCAAGGTTTCTTTTGCATCACCTAAAACTGCAACATCAGCCGTTACGTTTTTATTGATTTCTGCAGGATCAATATCAAAGTGTACAACTTTAGCCTGCTTCGCATAGGTCGCTAAATTTCCAGTAACTCGGTCATCAAAACGCATTCCTATCGCAATTAGAACGTCACATTCATTGGTAAGTACATTTGGACCGTAATTACCGTGCATCCCTACCATTCCTACATTTAGAGGGTGAGCGGTCGGAAGCGCTGAAAGACCCAGTACGGTCCATGCTGCAGGTATACCCGATTTTTCAACTAACGCCTTAAATTCCGCTTCGGCTTCACCTAAAATGACTCCTTGACCCCATACAATCATAGGTTTTTTTGCCGCGTTTATAATTGCAGCTGCATCCTTTAACTGATCAGTGTCTACTGCAGGAACAGGCTTATAAGACCTAATTTCAGTACACGGTTCGTAACTCAAATCAAAGCGGTCAAACTGTGCGTTTTTGGTAATGTCAATTAAGACGGGGCCCGGGCGTCCTGAACGCGCGATATAAAAAGCTTTGGAAATGATTTCTGGAATTTCCGCCGCTTCTGTAATTTGATAATTCCATTTGGTTACCGGTGTAGAAATCCCGACAATATCTGTTTCTTGGAAAGCATCTGTTCCCAATAAATGTCGTGGAACTTGACCGGTAATACAGACTACAGGCGTAGAATCGATTTGAGCATCAGCAATACCTGTAACAAGATTTGTCGCACCAGGTCCCGAAGTCGCAATAGCCACTCCTACTTTACCACTTGATCTTGCGTACCCTTGAGCAGCGTGAATTGCACCTTGCTCATGTCGTGCTAGAATATGCGTTAGTTCATCAGAAAACTTGTAGAATTCATCATAAACGGGCATGATTGCACCTCCTGGATATCCGTAAACTAAATCTACCGATTCAGCCAACAAACAATGAATGATGGCCTCAGCTCCAGTTATATTTTTCTTTTCAATTAAAGGCATGTTTTTTTTATTTAATCATTAATTGAATTCATCTGTCACACATCCTTTAGATGCAGACGATACAATATTTGCGTATTTGTATAAACTTCCGTGTTGGACCTTGAGTTCTGGTTTGACCCAAGCTGCTCTCCTTTGAGCTATTTCTTCTTCAGTTACCAGCAATTCAATGGTATTTGTTTCTGCATCAATACTTATTTCGTCATTGTTTTTAACTAAGGCCAAAACACCACCCTCTTGTGCTTCAGGCGTGATGTGCCCTACTACAAATCCATGGGTTCCTCCAGAAAATCGACCGTCTGTAATCAAAGCCACTTCTTTACCTAAACCTGCTCCCATAATTGCAGATGTGGGCTTAAGCATTTCTGGCATACCTGGTCCTCCTTTAGGTCCTACATAACGAATAACCACTACATTTCCAGATTGTACAAGACCATCTTTAATACCTTTATTGGCTTCCATTTCACTGTCAAAAACAATGGCCTTACCTTGAAATCTCAGTCCTTCTTTTCCGGTGATTTTTGCCACGGCACCTTCTTTCGCAAGATTACCATAGAGTATTCTAATATGCCCTGTCTCTTTAATGGGGTTGTCAATCGCATGTATAACGTCTTGATCTTCCTTAAGACCTTTAACGTCTTTTAGGTTTTCAGCAATGGTTTTACCGGTAACTGTAAGACAGCTTCCATCAATCATATCGTGGTCTAGCATGTATTTCATCACTGCAGGAACACCTCCTACTTTGTGCAGGTCTTCCATTACGTATTTACCGCTGGGTTTTAAATCTGCCAAAAAGGGTGTTGTATCTGAAATTTTCTGAATATCGTCAATAGTCAATTCGATTTGTGCTGCGCGAGCAATAGCGAGCATATGTAACACTGCATTGGTAGAACCTCCTAAAACAGTAATTAGTTTGAGCGCATTGATAAGTGAACTTTTGGTCACAATATCTAGCGGTTTTAAGTCTTTTTCAATAAGATTTCTAATCGCCTGGCCAATTGCGTCACATTCCTTTTGCTTGGATTGGTCAACTGCAGGATTAGACGAGCTATACGGCAAGCTCATTCCCATTGCCTCAATAGCTGAAGACATGGTATTGGCTGTATACATCCCACCACAAGCACCAGGGCCTGGGCAAGCATTTTTAATAACTTCTTTGTACTGATCTTCATTAATCGATCCAGCAACCTTTTCACCCCAAGCTTCAAAAGCCGAAACAACGTCGAGTTTTTTATCGCCAACACATCCGGGAGCAATCGTTCCACCATAAACCAAAATAGAAGGTCGGTTCAAACGCAGCATACCCATAAGTGCCCCTGGCATATTTTTATCACATCCCACTACAGTGATCAAACCGTCATAATTCATGGCCTGAACGACAGTCTCCATAGAATCAGCTATGATATCTCGTGAAGGCAAGGAATATCGCATTCCAAGGGTTCCCATTGAAATACCATCGCTAACACCTATTGAGTTGAAAATCAATCCAACGAGCTCTTGCTGATCAATGCTTTCTTTTGCGAGAGCGGCAAGATCATTCAAATGCATATTACAAGGATTACCCTGGTAACCAGTACTTCCAATTCCGATGAAGGGTTTCTTTAAATCACGCTCACTGAGACCCAAAGCGTATAGCATAGCCTGTGCGGCTGGCTGCGTAGGATCTTGCGTCACATTTTTGCTGTATTTGTTCAATTCCATAAAAACATACCACTTGTAAGAACTAAATTATTTCATTCAATACAAACTCCTGAAAGGCTTTCTCTAATAAAGTAAAGCCATTGCATAGTATTTGATATTAAATCATTGTTTTTTAGATACTTAAGAGGTGTTTTTTACAACATCCAAAAATAAGCTGAACAAAAGATTAATCGTTCAATACAAATTTTAAACGTTGATTCGGTCTAATTTGAGATAGTCGATTAACAGAATGTTTAGTGCATTGTAATAATCGAGGATAACCACCCGTTGTCTGGCTATCACGCATAAGGATTAAAAGTTTTCCGGATGGAGTGCACTGCACTGCTCCAACATAAGTTGGAGAGGAAAGTCTATCAATAGTGTGAGCCAATTCACTTTTTGTATCCAATTGACAGGCCATTCGATCAACACTAGAACCAATCATAAATTCGGTCTTAGTCAAGGTTTCGATGAACTCTTTTGGAAACAACCTAAAATCCACCCCTTTGTAGACCTCCAATTGCATAAGTTCACTTTGTTCTACTGTACTCACAAGGGTATTAGATTTGTACTCAGAAATCAAATTTGAAAAATCTTCCTTGAGTTCATATGTGCTCAAGGGACTAACTCGATTTTCTTTGGTAATTCCAGAAAATTGAGATGCGCTATTCAGCTTTATTTCAGAGGAAAAGCCCCCTTTAAAATTCAGATAGGCTCTTAGGCCATTTTTGACCCGACCAATTTTCAGTAGACTGCCTTTTTCTGCGATGACCGCAGTATTAATGGGAACCGACTCAGCATTAAGGTCAATTTCAATATCAGCTCCTGTAACACAAAAACAGCACCTTTTAAGTACTTCTATAGTTGGGCCTAACATGGTTATTTCAAAGGCAGCAGTATTGCTTTCGTTACCCAAAATTAAATTGGAATTCTGATATGAAATCTGGTCTAAAGCGCCGGCAACTGGAACACCTAAATGTCTAAATCCAAAGCGCCCTCGATCTTGAATGCTCGTATAAAATCCTGTCTCTTTAAATCGAATCATTCAAATATTTTTTAATGTCAAACACAGTTGTCTCCACTTGTATCTTGATGAGTTCATAGGTGTTTTTATCAATTTCGAAAAAACTGACCACATCTCCGGGTTTTGCCCAGGCAGGGTTCTCAGATGAAGGATTGAAAAAAGGAATTGGACAGTGTCCGATAATATGCCAACCTCCAGGTGAATTAACCGTATACACTCCGGTTTGCGCCCCTGTAATTCCAACGGATCCCGATTCGATATGAAGATCGGGATTGAGTTTTCTGGATACATTCAATTTTTCATTTAATTCTCCCATGTACAAGAAGCCTGGCAAAAAACCTATTCCGTAAATGGTGTATGTTCTTGACTGGTGTAATTCTTTTATTTCTGTTCTTGTTAGCTGTAGTTTCTCTTCGAGATACGCATAATCCTTGGCCAATTCAGACTCATAAAATACCGGGATTTTCCAATGTACAGATTCAATTTTATGCCCTGAACTCTTATCGACACTCTTTTTGAGATGCGCTTTCACCTGTTGAACAAGTTCTAAAGAACAGATCACTGATATCTTATTGTAAATCATTGAAACTTCTACCGCCTCATAAGTCTTCATCTCAGATTTTAAGGCTTGATACACATAGGCAATACGTTCAAAAAAATCAGGATTTTGATGAAAATGATCCCAAATAATTTCAATTCCCTGTTCAGGTACAGTTATGATTTCATATGATTCCTTAAAATTCATTATTCGAAGTTACGATGTAAATAATTTAATATGGATAATGTATTTGTATGGTCTGAGTGCAAACAAAAGGTATTAGCCTCAATCGGAATCCATTCGCCAGTTAAGCTGTAAAGTCCATTTTTATTTTTAAGATGATAAAGCTGCTCCAAAACCTCCTTCGGTTCTTCTAATACCGCTCCATCCTGTGACCTAGGTGTTAATTTTAGCGAAGAAACATAAGAACGGTCTAAAAAGGTCTCAAACTCTACCTCATAACCCGCTCTTTCCGCTTCTTTATGCAAGGCAGAGCCTTGCATGGTGTAAATTTTTAGAGGCTTCTTAAAAAACGATAAGCTTTTGACAAAAGCCTCCGAAAGCGAGGTGTCGTGTAATAAATCATTGTAAAGCGCCCCATGAGGCTTACAATGGTTTAGGGTGGCATTTTCTTGAATTAGAATATTTATAAAACCATCGTATTGACGCTCCCATTGATTCATCAGCTGATCAAGAGGAAGTTTCAAAGAACGTCTGCCAAAATTTTCACGGTCTTCGTAAGATGGGTGTAATCCAATTTGGTTGTTGTGCTCCAAGGCACGCTTAATAGCCGTGCTCATGGTAAAATTATCTCCTGCATGACCACCACATGCAATATTCACAGCACTTACCAAAGAATACATTTGAGATTCATCAACTACCCCTTCTCCTACATCTAAATTGATGTGTACTTTGTTTTTTAGTGAATTCATGCTAAAAGATACGGGAGGCTAATAAAAGTGTTAGTGCTGCAAATAGAAACCCAAAAATATTTTGGAGCCAAGAATTTCTGTGCTCTTTATCAATTTTATTGGAGTTGAGAACGACCAGCAACATGACAATGACAATAGGCAGCAGTAATCCATTTGAAATTTGGGCTAGCCTTATAATCTCTATAGGTGTTTTACCTGCAAGTGAAAAAATCAAACCAGATAAAACCACTAACAACCAAGTCAAGGTATACCATAGTTTAGTTTTTTGACCTGTATATAAATCTTTAGTGATCAGTGCAGCGGCCAAAGGTGCCGTTATTGCTGAACTCAATCCTGCAGCAAACAAGCCTATACTGATAATAATGAGTGCATATGAGCCAAAAACCTGCTGTAATGCAAAAGACATATCGGTGGCATTAGTCACTTCTGTAACACCCGTTATATATCGAGATGTAATCAAAATACAAATCGAAATAAGCCCGCCAAGACCTATACTTAGAAGTGTGTCTAATCTGATCTTTTTAATATCCTGAGCGCTTAATTGCTCCATTTCAACTAGAGAGCTGTGTAAAAACAAATTATAAGGCACCACAGTTGTTCCGATTAATGCTAATATGGTAGACCAAGAACCCTGTGGCACTTCAAATGCAAAAGTTCCAGATACAAGTTCAGTTAAAGAAGGTTTGAGACTCACTACGGCAACAATAAAAGAGAGACTCATCAAAAATACCAAGGCCATTAGAAGAATCTTAATCCATTTTAGTCGTTGAATCCAAAGCATAATCACAATTCCAATAACTAAAACAAGTAAAGCCAAAAGTTCATTAAGATCAGATCCAAATATTCCTTTAAGTCCTAATAAGGCCCCATTTATATTACCAGCTTCATAAGCCGAATTACCGATAATAATAGCGCAGGTTATTATAACAGACAAAATCCATTTCCAATATTTTGATTGACCCATTTGAACCATCGATTTGGCTAATCCTTGCCTTAATACCAAACTGATTCGTATTGCCATTTCTTGAAAGAAATAAGTGGCTGTTACACTTAATATCAAAGCCCATAATAAGTTAAGCTTAAAGTAAAATCCGGCTAAGGTGCAAATGGTCAAAGTACCCGGACCTATGAATGCCGCAGTCACAAAAAGTCCTATTCCCCGAGATTTCAATTGCATTTGGTCGAATTGTTGGTCAATGAAATAACAAAAGGAGATTTCTTCTGTTATAACTAATGTAAATCTACAAGAATGAATTCATTTTGTTCGGCCTGCAATCCGAAATTTAATCAGAGTACTATAAAATTTGAAGATCTTAATCAAGTTTACCTCTGCCGCAAACACAAAAACTTATTTCGCAAATTCCAGTTGGTCAAAGGATTGTCGTCTCAATCCATAAGGGTTTATTTTATGCTGCTAAAGCACAATATCAAACCAGAGTTAGGACATTGGAATGGAAAAGAGATTGTTGATATTGCCCTCTCGCGATTAGGACTTTATTTCAATATTGTCGAAAAAGAAAACACCGAGAAATCATGTCGTATGATTTACAAAGAAACACTACAACAATCCACCAAAATCATTGAAATACTTCACGATGATTTAGAAGAAAATTTTGAAGAAACCTTTGAATGGATGATACAAATGATCATTAATTTAAAAGAGTCCAATGTTAGGGTGCCCATGTAAGTGCCTTAGACAAATGGAATTCATCGATTTTTTCAGCAAAACCCAAATCAGCAATGCTTCTAGCCAATTGAAGCACCTTTAGTTGTCTTCTAAAACTCCAATTATTGGCTTCAAGTGCCTCTTTAAACAATAGATTTGCCGTTTTTGTTTTTTTACACAATTCATAGGTCTGTTGAGCATCAAGTCTTGAATTTAACCCCGCTCCTAATTTTGAATTTCTGGCCAATTGAAAAGTGCGAGCCTCATTAATTTCTGTTCTTAGTTTTTTGGAATTCCGCACAATAATATTCCCTCGCTTGTTGTGATCAACGGCATCTAAAAACACAGAAACATCAAATCTATCAATTAAGGAAGGTGGAATCATTTTTGGATAATACTTCGATTCTGATACATTAAAGCCAGTAACACATAAAAAGTCAGCAGGTATTGTAAAATTTTGACTTCCTTTTTTGAGCTGTACCCTTCGGTGGTCTAACACCGCTTGTAGGAGGCGTAAAATATCCCTTTGAAAAAAATTGAGCTCGTCCATAAACAATACACCTCCATGTGCAAGAGAAGCCTCGCCCGGCATCAATTTCCCTTGAGTTCTTCCTTTAAATCCGACAGGTGTAATACTGTGATCTGGTTGTCGAAATGGTATTAGTGGATGGGATAAACTTTTAGAGTTGGGTTCATTCAACAAATCATGAATACCCAATACTTCATTCTTATCTATATGATCAACACGAGAAATCAGCGTTGATATTCGTTCTGCAATCATACTTTTTCCCAGTCCTGGATTACCTTTTAAAATCAAATGATGATGACCTAAAACAGCAACTTGAGCAGCATAAACAGCCTCTTCTTGATTTAATATTTGACTAAAATCAAAATCATTTTTAATCGGTTTAAAGGGCTTAGGCAAAGAAAAATCGTGATGTATTTTCTTTTTAGTCGCTACAAATTCAATCACCTCACCTATGTTTTTGCAGAAAACTAATTTTTCTTGATTCAAATGATTTAAACGCTCTCGAGTTTCAAAGGCGAGAACAATGAAGTCAAAATCCTGTGCAATCATCTCTTGAACACAATTTACAGTGCCTTGATTAGCTTTCAACACTCCATTCAAATTCAACTCGGAGAAGAATAAAACACGATCTAGCCTAAGTTTACTTTCAATTTGCTTTTGCGCCAATAAAATTCCAATAGCAATGGGTAAATCAAATCCCATACCTGTTTTAGGTAAATCTGAAGGGCTTAAATTGATAATAATTCGTTGACCTGAAACCTTATAAGCATTCAAGTGTAAAGCCGTGAGTATACGGTGCTTACTCTCTCTTACTACTCTGTCAGTTAGACCAATAATTTTGACCCCGTATCCACGACTTGTGCCAATTTGCACTTCTACTCTAAAAACCTCAAAGCCTACATTTAAACAGGAATTAATAGTGACCATTTTTGATCACAAATAACTAGGGTTATACTGAAAAAATAAATCAGGGTTTTAACACAAGCTTGCGATAGGATGATTCTTTAATAGCCTCCTGATTCATAAGCATTTTGCGGAACTTGCCCTGATTATACATCTGCGCTTGATCACTGTAGTGCTGACTAAATATATTACCCGATTGTCCTGTTGGAGAGACGCTTAAGCCTTCTTCTATTTTCGACATATCCAGTATCCTTCGTGTTGAAGGACCAATATTGACATCAAAATAAGAGGTGGTAGTATAATCGAATTGTAAATTGTTGATGACCTCTTTGGATCCAGCGACTTCAAATGGCCCCACATTGAACCACTTGCGCAGAAGAGTATTAGCCGAAAATGCGTGTTTATGCTCAAGAATGTGAAGTTTGCTCCACTGCCAATTTTCAGTACCCTGGTAATATTCAGTTAAATCATTGAAAGCACTCAAAAATGAGTTTGTTACCAATTCAGAGGCTGTTTCGGGTTCAGGGGTGTGTATATTATCCCACCAAACAGAATTCGGATTACTTAGAACACCAGGAATAGACCTTTTAAATATATGGGTGTTTTTAAAAACTTTATAGGGTTCTTCACCTATTTCATCCTCAAATACGAGCACTAAGAGGTGACTTAACCATTTGTGATATAAACTAGGACTTTCATCAGTCGCACTATGAATTCCCGTCCAGCCTTTTAGAGCTACTAACTTTTTTTTCTGGGTGGGTGACAATTTTTGATCCTCCAAAACCGAAGAAAGTGCTGAAATGACATCGGGTGCAGAAGTCGATTTGTGATCTAAAATCATTTCCTGCATAGTTTCGAGGTTCATTTTCGGATTGTCTTCGAGTATAGACACTATCCGTTTAGCTCGATCTTCAGGTAAATAATAGCCAGGATAAAAATATCCTAAACCTGTAGAATCTACTTGATTATTTGCACTGTACACATAATTCCAAGGCGGGTTTATTGCGGATGGATTTTTTTCAAATGGATAATAACCTTTTATCTGATGCAAGGAATCCTGACCATTGAGAATAAACTTGGTAGAAACCCTTGAATTCAATTGATAGAGACGACCAACAGTCCACCAGGCAATATTACCTTCAACATCACCGTACATCACGTTTAAACCGGGAGCGTGAATTTTATCTAATGATGCTTCAAACTCAGAAAAAGAAGTAGCAAAAGAATAATCGAATAAACCCTCTAAAAGACGATTTTCACCTTTTAAATATTCCCAAGAAATACTAGTTGCATTGTTTTCAATACCATGAATAAGCGATCTTGCTTCTAAAACAGGGCCTCTAAAACTACTTTTATGATTAAAAGCTACATCTTCACCGTCTTTTACCCTAATCGTATATGATTTTTTCGAGTAGGCAAGGGTATCTCCTTTATGATTTCGGTAGTACTCGTGGTTGATTTCATCTTCTTGGTAAAAATTGATATCGTCATTTTCAAACATGGTAAGTCCATGAGCAATCGTTCTGTTTTGTCCAATTAGAGGAAAAGGCACGCCTGCTAAAAAGAATCCATATTTTTCGATTTGAGGACTGTTGAGATGTGCTTCATACCAAACTGCTGGTTGTGCAAAAGCGATATGGGGATCATTAGCGAACAAAACTCCCCCGGATTCAGACTTGTCAGGAGATAAAACCCAACTATTGCTGCCTACAAATGAGGGTATCTGCTTTTCATTTAAACGCTCTAGAACGGTATTCCAACTTAAGACTTGCTCATAATTCACTGATTTAAAGGAAGGAATCAAGATGTTTTGATAAGGCATATCAATGGCAAGGTCTTTTAAATAGGTATCCCCGTATTCGGCTTTAATCTTTGAGAGTACAGGATCTGTTTTTTGTGCCATGGCAAAACTAAAACTCATGTATCCCAAAATATTATAGACATCCACGAGGTCGTATTCTTCTTTTTCAATGCCGAGGATTTTGTATTCAATTGGCGTATATCCCGTATTTATAAAGTGATTAACCCCCTCTAAATAAGCATTCGAGAAATACACAAAATCAGTATCGCTTTCGAGTTTACCAACTGTTTCAATGCTATTTTCTGCAATACCAAGGTTGAGAAAAAATTTATCGTTTTCAATAAATTCAGCTCCAAAAATTTCAGACAAACGTCCGCTTGCTACTCTTCTCAAAAGCTCCATTTGCCAGAGGCGTTCTTGCGCATGAATGTATCCAAGTGTTTTAAACAAGTCGGCGTCGTTTTCTGCATAGATGTGCGGAATTCCATAATCATCAAAATAAACCTCCGTCTCCTGGTCTAATCCAATCAATTCTAATTGTCCTTGGTAAAGTGGTGTGTTGGTATTTACCCAAATCTTCAATAGAATTGCCACAAGCAGCAGTAATCCTATTACACTAAAAAATACTTTTCTCAAATTCATATTTTGCTTTAAAGTTTTGAATTGCGTCATCAAGCCATCTAAAGTAACTTTCTGAATCTGTGTATTGAATAGGTGAATTTAAGATTTGGTATTCCGGAGAAATAAGCACGTAAAATGGTTGAGACAAATAGCCAAAGTTAAGCACTTGAAAGGCGCTCCACTTATCCCCGATAGTAGTTATTTCTTTTTGATGGTTTTCTCTGTAGGAAACTACAAATTGTTCTTCTTCGGAGAGTTCAGCCCTATCGTCTACGTAAAGTGATATCAAAACCACTTCATTCTGCAGTAAATCATATACCTTTTTTTGACGCCAAACATCATTTTCCATCTTCCTGCAATTAACACAAGACCATCCTGTAAAATCGAGAAGAACAGGTTTGTTTAGTCGTTTAGCCTCTGCCATTCCTTCATCGAAATCTTTATAACAATCCAATCCCAAAGGACATTGCTCTTCGTTATTCGAAGAAATACTGTAAAAATCAGGGGGGATGAATGCTCCAACTAAAGCAACATTGCTATTATTGAGCAATCCATTTGACAAATTAATGGTAAATAAAAGCAGACCTGAGTATATCAAAACCCAAACTCCTTTTTGAAGATTTTTAAGCGTTTTAAAATTGATTTTAAGCATCAAGTAAATCAGTAATGCTATACTGATGATGATCCAAATGAGAAGAAAGATTTCATAGTATAAAATACCCCAACCACTGACCAAATCTGCGTTAGATAAGAATTTGAACGCTAAAGCAAGTTCTACAAATCCCAATACTCCTTTAGCCGTATTCATCCAGGCACCAGACTTAGGAAGCGCTTTCAATCCATTTGGAAACCAAGCAAACAGACCAAATGGAATCGCGAGTGCTAATCCAAAACCAAACATCCCTAAAGTCAAATTCATGGCAACCTGACCACCAACTAGCGCTGTTGAACCCAGTAATCCACCCAGAACAGGGCCAGTGCACGAAAACGATACAATCACCAAGGTTAGAGCCATAAAAAAGCTCCCTGCAAAACCAGAAAATTTACTGCTGTATCCATCTAAACGCGTACTCCAACTCGAGGGAAGGTTTAATTCGAATAAACCAAAAAGTGAAAGTGCAAAAAGCAAAAGCACCACAAAGAATAGAAGGTTTAGATAGACATTGGTCGCGATGCGATTAAAAAATTGAGGATCAATACTGTCATAAATATGAAAAGGCAGACTCAACAAAATAAAAATCAAAACAATACTCGTACTGTAAAAAAGGGCGAGTTTTTTTGTTTTCCCCTTATTTTTTTCCGAAGAAAAGAAAGAGACTGTCAAAGGAATCATTGGAAAAACACAAGGCGTGAGCAGTGCAATAAGTCCTCCCAAAAATCCAAGCAGTATAAGTGATAAATCCAAGGGTTGCGGCCCCGTCTGCTTACCTTGGGAGTCATTAACACTAGTATTTTTTAATGGAATAATTAAACGCTCATTTTGGTTATTTTCTTCAGAAAAATTAGCAGTGCTTTGTTTTTTAAGATTTGGATTAATTACAAATTCAATGCGCTCTTCCCCTGGAATACAAACCTCTTTACACACCTGATAATAAACCATTACCTCAACGGAGTATACGTCTTGAAGTGGTTTAATTTTTTGAGTGAAAACTGCTCTTTTTTTGAAAAAGCGTTCGTCAACCTCAAAAACATCGGAATAAGCCGTTTCGGTTTCACTTTCTTCGGTTTTACCAAGCAGCTCAAAAGCGACACCGGTATCTATAAATTCTAGTTCTGTTGGAAGACTTCCTCCTTCAGGTGTAAATTGAGAATACAAATGCCATCCGTCTTCAATAAGAGCTGTAATTTCTAGGCGGTAAACAGAGTCAGATTCTTGAATCAATTCCTTACTCCATTGCAATGGAGGCGTAGTAAATTGTCCTAAAAGGCTAATACTATTTAGGAAGAGAAGAGCTCCCAGAAGTCTTTTTCTAAACATTCTATTTTTAAAATATTTTTTGTTTTCGAGGTAATTCTACTTCTGTGGTCCATTCGAAAAGGGACTACCCAAAGTAATTCATCACCATCAAATAGTAATGGGATATACAGTTTTAAGGGGCCTTGAATACCGATATCCTTTAAAAATTTGGAGACTTTTTTCTTTTTAGTCATTCCCAAAGGATAAAAATAGTGTAAAGCCGACAAAGGCTGAAGATTAAAGTCTCCTTTGAGCATTTCTTGGTCTACATAAATACAGCTATTGTCTGTATAGCTTACCTCCTCCTCTGTTACTTCAGTTATCGAAAAAAGGGAGTTTATATCAAATAAATCAGGCTTAGTCTGATTAGAGAGCTGATATAATGAATGACCCGACTTGAGTAAGCGTTGGTCTTTTTGATCATTCTCTATGAATTTACCACCTTCAGCCTTTAAAAGCTGTTTCAGGTCTTGAAGATGAGAAAAACCTTCTGGCCGAAAAATTAAATCTAAAAGTGTTTCAAAAGGAGTGAGCGCTTCAATCTTTTGTATATCATATTTTTTGATCTCATTTTTTTCTGTCATCACTACACTAAGAATTTGTGCTCTGTGCATTTCAACAATACTACTGTCACGTTTAAAATGCTCGAAATTTTGACTAAAATTCGATCGATAATTCTCTTCAATTTGAGCAAGAACAGGTAGTAATTCTAATCTAATTTTATTGCGTAGGTAGGTTGCTTTTTGATTAGAGACGTCTTCTCTCCATTTCAGTTCATTCGCCAGGGCGTACTGATGAATTTGTTTCTTATCGTAATTAAGTAATGGTCTTATAAGTTCATCTGACTCTGAAATACCGCTCAATCCTTTAACTCCAGTTCCTCTGAGCAGGTTGATAAAAAAGGTTTCTATTTGATCGTCTAAATGATGAGCAGTACACAAAATACTGTTCGGAGTAGATTCTTGAATCTTTTTAAAAAAAGTGTATCGCAGTTTTCTAGCCGTCAGTTGTATGTTTTGGTCGGTGTTACTTATATCCTCAACTAGGACATGACATTCTACGCCTAACTGATTCGCAAGTTGTTCTACATGCTCCTGATCTAAATCACTGTCAAGACCTCTTAATTTATAATTGACATGAATCAAACTAAAATTCAGTTCAAGTATTCCAAAAACATGAGCTAAAACAGTACTGTCAAGACCTCCGCTACAGGCCAATAACAGGTGTTTTTCTCTGTGTGGAATAAGGATTTCTCGAAGATGGTCTAGATTCAATATCATTTCACTACAAAGTTAGCTAACCAAGCGCTTTTATTTATTTTTGATTCAAATTTATCCGTATTGAAATCAGTTCAGCGATTATACTACATTGACGCCATAAGGGCCTGGGCGATTTTAATGATGCTTCAGGGACATTTTATCGATGGTTTATTAGATCCTGCTTTTCGTGATAAAGAAAATGAACTTTTTTCGTGGTGGTTGTATTTCAGGGGTATTACGGCTCCGGTATTCTTTACGGTTTCTGGTTTTATTGTCTCTTATTTGCTTTTGAGCAACAAAGCACAAAATCATCACAATCCAAGAATTAAAAAAAGCCTTAAAAGAGGTCTTGAACTCATTCTTTACGGATACTTATTGCGGTTAAACTTTGGTGGCTTATTTAAAGGGCAATTGTATAACGCCTTTTATCAGGTGGATGTACTGCACTGCATTGGTCTGGCATTGTTATCTATAGTGTTATTGTACAAAGTTCACCTTTGGCTCAGTGATTTCGGGCTAAAATGGGCTTATGCAATAATTCAATTCAGTATTGTTCTTTTGCTTTTTCTAGGCGAGCCTTATTATAAAACGGTTGAATACGAGTACTTGCCAAAACTTTTTGCAAATTACCTCAACAAGGCCAATGGATCTGTTTTTACCATTATTCCATGGCTGGGATACAGCAGTTTTGGTGCTTTGTTGTCTCAAGTGTACCTGCGCTTTCAAAACAAGCCTTATTTCTATCCATTCTTTATTTTAAGTAGTTTACTATCGGGATTACTGCTGATTCACTACTCTAGTGGATTTTTTACCGAATTGATAACGCTTCATTCCACCTTCGCTTTTCTACAAGAAGTAGTGAATAATAACTATTTGTTTATTAGACTTGGGGATGTACTTATCGTTTTTGCGGTCTTTGCCAGCTTAAGAGGATTGACCAAATACAGAAGCATTGTGAAAATAGGACAGAGTACCCTTACCACCTACATCATTCACTATTTAATTCTTTACGGAAGTTTTACCGGCTACGGATTGTATCGATTCTACAAAAAGTCACTCAACTGGGCAGAAGCAACAACATACGCACTGCTCTTCATGTTGATATGCACACTTTCTGCTGTGGTTTATCATCATTTTAAACCAAGACTAAAAACATGGATTACATGTGTAAAGCACGATTTTCTGAAGCGGCTAAAGCAGCTTCTTTAACAGCTTCAGCATAGGTAGGATGCGCATGAGACATTCTGGCGATATCCTCTGCAGAGGCTCTAAATTCCATGGCGGTAACACCTTCTGCAATTAAATCTGCACAACGTGCGCCTATCATATGTACACCTAATACCTCATCTGTTTTGGCATCGGCCAATATTTTTACAAATCCGTCTATATCCATGCTCGCACGGGCTCTTCCCAGTGCACGCATTGGAAATTGACCACTTTTATAATCGCGTTCTTGTAGTTTTAATTGTTCTTCAGTGAGTCCAACAGAGGCAACCTCTGGCCAAGTATAAACCACAGAAGGAATTAAATTATAATTGATGTGTGGTTTTTGACCCGCCATAACTTCAGCTACAAAAACACCTTCTTCTTCAGCTTTGTGAGCTAACATGGCGCCTTTAATAACATCACCTATGGCATAAATATGTGCTTGCTCGGTTTGTAAGTGGTCATTTACCTGAATTCGACCTCTTTCGTCAGTTGAGAGTCCGGCATTTTCTAATTGTAATCCTTCGGTATTGGCTACTCTCCCTACAGACACTAAGGTGTAATCCGACTCGAACTCGTGTGTGACACCTTTTTTATCCTCAGCAGAGACCAAAACCTTATCTCCGACACGTTTCACCTCTTTTACTTGATGAGAGAGGTGAAATTTAATTTTTTGCTTTTTTAGGGATTTCATAAGCTCTTTAGAAAGAGCCGCATCCATTCCAGAGATAATGCGATCTGCATATTCTATGACCTCTACTTCAGACCCTAGTCTTTTGTACACTTGACCGAGTTCTAATCCAATAACTCCTCCACCTATTACCACTAATTTTTTTGGGATTTCACTGAGCGAAAGGGCTTCTGTAGACGTAATGATACGATCGTGATCCAAAGTAATAAAGGGTAAATTTCCGGGTTTAGAGCCCGTAGCGATAATGTATTTTGCCGCTTCAACCTCTTCAACAACCTTATCACCTTGAACAATTTCAAGCGTTGAGGCTGTTTTAAAACGTCCAAGACCTCGAATTACTTCGATTTTATTTTTATCCATCAAAAACTCAATTCCTTTTGTAGTCTGATCTACTACTTGTTGTTTTCGATTGATCATCTGAGGAAAGTCAAGCTCTACCTCTCCTTTTATTTTGATGCCATGTGTTTCAAAATGTTTCAAAGCATCTTCGTAATGATGTGAAGAATCTAGAAGTGATTTTGAGGGGATACAACCTACATTTAAACAGGTACCTCCTAATGTACTTTCTTTTTCAATTAATGCTGTACGCATTCCAAGTTGAGCACAACGAATTGCAGCTACGTATCCTCCAGGTCCTGAACCTATTACAGCGACATCGAATTTTTTCATGTGTTTGTTCAATTTATCAGCACTCAAAAGTACAACAGAAATAAAAAACAAAGCTTATTTAACCTATCCTTATACCCATAAATCTCACTTAAATATTCAATTATTTAGATTTTTCAAACCTGAGCTATTCTCTCCTTTGAATTACAATCTGTTATTCAGCTCCTTCATATCTAAAAATCTGGTTACTTTTATAAAAACATAAGAAAATGAAACCTTACAGTACACCTTGGTACTTCGGAGAATTTGGAGGTGTAAACCCTTCAATATCAGATTCTTCAACCTATACCTTTTTAACCTCACAAAAAATGCAGGATATGTTTGAAGGCAATGCTGACGGATGTTACCTGTATTCTAGACATTCTAGTCCTTCTAATATCTATTTAGAAAAAGCAATGGCGAAATTAGAGCTCACAGAAGCCTCTCAGGTTTTTGCCAGTGGTATGGGGGCGATTAGTGCAAGCATTATGCAACTCTGCGAAAAAGGATCCCATATAATTGCATCAAGAACAATCTACGGAGGCACCTATGCCCTTATGAAAAATGTGCTTCCCAATTTTGGCGTGAATACAAGCTTCGTTGATATCACTGATGTTGAAGCAGTAGAACAAAGTATCACGGTTCAAACCAAAATTATTTATTGTGAGACTGTTTCTAATCCCCTTTTAGAGGTGGCAGACCTGAAAAAGCTTGGAGAAATTGCAAAAAAACACGGTTTACAACTCATTGTTGATAATACCTTTAGCCCCCTGAGTATAAGACCTGCTGAATTTGGAGCTTCTATCGTCATTCATTCTTTGACAAAGTACATCAACGGTAGCAGTGATTGTTTAGCTGGGGTAGTATGCGCCTCAGAAGAGTTTTGTGCATCACTCAGAGATGTCAATACCGGTTGTGCGATGTTGTTCGGGAGCACTTTGGATAGCTTTAGGGCAGCATCTATTTACAAAAACATCAATACCCTTGGCGTCAGAATGCAAAAGCACAGTGCTAATGCTTTATACCTGGCTGAAAAATTAGAAGAGGCCGGTTACAGAGCTATTTATCCAGGCTTAGCGTCTCACCCTGATCACAGCTTAATGACTGAAATGATAGATCCCTTAATCGGTTATTCAGGGATGCTCACTCTTGATGTACACAACAAAGAGAATGCCTATAAATTGATGGAAGACATGCAGGCAAAAGAACTAGGCCTTTTGGCAGTGAGTTTGGGCTACCACAAAACCTTATTTTCAGCTCCTGCAAACAGTACCTCGTCTGAAATTCCTGTGGAAGAACAGGAGGAAATGGGAATGACCGATGGGCTCATTCGTTTTTCTATTGGACTCGATTTAACCATAGAACACACGACAGAAGAGATTTTAAAAAGTCTTAAGAACATTTTATAAGCGAATTTACACCTAACCCTATGAATACTAATCGCAAAGAAATAAACCTCAAAGCGGCTCTCTTTCCCATTGTTATCCTGGTAGGATTGCTATCGTACAATGTCTTTGTATACAAAGACAGTGCATTAGATGGTTCAAATCAGTTTATACTGTTAATCTCGGCAGCTGTTGCGGCTTTATTAGGTGGCTATTACGGTAATAGTTATAAAGACATGCTAGAAGGAGTGGCTGACAACGTAAAAAGTACGACGACAGCATTTTTAATACTCTTAATGGTTGGGGCGCTCTCCGGCACCTGGCTAATTAGCGGAATCATACCCGCTATGATCTACTATGGCATTCAAATTTTGAATCCTACTTTTTTCTTAGTGGCATGCGTCATTATCGCAGCACTTATTTCTGTAGCTACCGGAAGCAGCTGGACCACTTCGGCCACTGTAGGAATTGCCCTGGTAGGTATTGGTGGAACACTCGGAGTGCCACTTGCCATGACGGCAGGGGCCATTATTTCAGGAGCCTACTTTGGAGATAAGATGTCTCCGCTAAGTGATACGACCAATTTAGCGCCAGCAGTAGCGGGAGGAGAATTATTCGACCACATCAAATACATGACTTACACGACGATACCTTCAATAAGCATTGCTCTTATTTTCTTTTTTATACTAGGATTTGGAATTGATGCGACAGGTGAAGCAGATATCAGTACCATTTTGCTGGATATCAAGAAAACCTTTAACGTCAGTCCATTACTTTTTTTAGTTCCTATTGTTGTGGTTGTTTTTATCGTAAAAAAAGCACCGCCGCTTCTTGCACTGCTCGTTGGAACTCTTTTAGGAGGAGTTTTTGCAATATTGTTTCAACCCGAGGTCATTATGCAAGTCGCTCAAACTGATAAAATGAGTTTTCAGGCGGCTTATCAAGGAGTTATCAATGCCATAACTATAGATACTTCAATTTCAACTTCTAATGCGATATTAAACGACTTGTTTAATTCAGGAGGAATGAAAGGAATGCTAGGAACCATTTGGCTTATCCTTTGCGCCATGGTATTTGGTGGGATCATGGATAAAATTGGAGCCCTAAAGGTAATCACCACGAGCCTGCTAAATGTAGCGCAAACTACCTTCGGACTGTTTGCCAGTACGGTTACAAGTTGTTTAGCACTTAACCTGACGGCTTCTGATCAATACCTCGCCATAGTCGTTCCTGGAAAAATGTTTGCCTCTGCTTATAAAGACAAGAATTTGGCACCAGAAAATCTGAGTAGAACATTGGAGGACTCTGGAACTGTTACAAGTGCAATTGTACCATGGAATACATGTGGAGCCTATCACAGCAGTGTTTTAGGCGTTCCTGTAATAGACTATATGGCCTTTGCTGTTTTTAATTATGTAAGTCCATTTGTCACTCTTTTATTTGCAGCTTTAAAAATCAAGATAAAAACATTGAAAGCTTAGAATGTCTTATTTACAAGAAAGAAAACTAGCCTTTAAACACGCACTAAAAGGAATAGCCTTACTCAGAAAAGAGGCACATTTTAAAATTCATTTAATAATTGCCATTGCCATAAGTGTTATAGGGTATTTCGCTCAACTCAATCCTACACAATGGGCGCTTCAGTTTTCGGCAATTTTTGTGGTTTTTATCAGCGAGGGTATCAACACAAGTATTGAAGCGCTTTCGGATGCAATAACCACGGAATACAATTTTAAGATCAAAATCGCTAAAGATATTGCTGCTGGAGTTGTATTATTAGCATCCTTTTATGCAATTTTGATAGCAGGTTTCATATACCTCCCTAAATTTGTAATTCAAACCGTTTAATTGGTATGGCCTCAGGATCTAAAAAAGTATCAAAAAAGAAAAAAACAGAACAAAAAGCTAAAAGGCACAGACTTTTTGGAGCCTTTCTGATTGTCATCAGTATTAGTCTATTTATTTCTTTTGTTTCCTACTTTCAAACCTGGAAAATCGATCAGAGCGCCATAGACTATTTCAATAACAGAACCATCGATTCTGAAAATTGGATGAAAAAAAGTGGAGCTCAAATCAGTCACTTTTTTATTTATAAAGGATTTGGAGCCGCTTCATTCATAATCAACTACCTCTTGTTCATCACTGGAGGAGCCTACATTTTAGATCGATCAAGAGAACGCTTATTTCAAAAGTGGTTTTGGGGAAGTATTTTCTGTATCTGGCTCTCTCTATTCTTTGGGTTTGCATTTAGCCAGAATCCTATCCTTTCCGGCACAGTGGGAAGTGAATGGAATTTATTTTTAGAAGAATACATCGGTAAAATCGGCGTGTTCTTCACCTTAATTCTGGGCGCTTTCGTTATGGCTGTATTATTGTTTGACTTTAATCCTCAAAAAGCGGTAGACAAACTCGCTGGCAGTTCAGCTTTTTTTGAAAAAATAGGTGGATCCTTTGAGCAACTCTTAGCTTTTGTAAAAAAATTGATTCCTTCTAAATCTACAAATGATTCGCTTCAAAGCGAAACAGCAACTATTGCTGACGAACAGGTCATTACCACACAAGAAACTGAAGAAGCTGAGGAACCTGAAGTAATTCCTCAAGTCACATTCGATTTAAAGGCCTCTGAGGAAGGTAAAGAAGTTCATCCTCTATTCGCTTCCTTACAGCAAGAACAAAATAAAGCCGAAGAACAATCTTCAGAAAAAACACAAAAAGCGGAGTCTACTAATGATTTACAATTAGATTTTAGGCCCCCAACAATTGAAGAAAGCATAGACCTCAAGGCCAAAGAGCTCGTACAAGAGCACGGAGCATTTGACCCTACTCTTGAGCTTAAAAACTTTCAAATGCCTCACTTAGATTTGCTCAAAGATTATTCAGCAAATCAAACACAGGTTACCATTGACAAAGAGAAGCTCAATGAGAATAAAAATAAAATCGTTGAAACACTTCAAAATTATAAGATTGGTATCTCTAGTATTTCTGCCACCATTGGTCCAACAGTGACCTTATACGAAATCGTTCCTGAGGCAGGTGTACGAATTTCGAAAATCAAAAATCTTGAAGACGATATCGCCTTATCGCTTTCTGCTCTGGGGATTCGAATTATTGCACCTATACCTGGTAAAGGAACCATTGGTATAGAAGTTCCTAATGAAAATCCTTCAATTGTATCAATGAAATCTGTCATTGCATCAAAGAAGTTTCAGACGACAAAGGCAGAGCTACCCATAGCATTCGGTAAAACCATCAGCAACGAAACTATGGTTGTCGATTTGGCTAAAATGCCGCACATGTTGATGGCCGGAGCCACGGGTCAAGGTAAATCAGTAGGATTAAATGCTGTAATCACCTCTTTGTTGTACAAAAAGCATCCGGCAGAAATCAAATTTGTATTAGTCGATCCTAAAAAAGTGGAATTGACCCTTTACAACAAAATTGAACGGCACTATTTAGCTAAACTCCCAGATAGCGAAGAGGCAATCATAACAGATACCACCAAGGTAATTCACACATTGAACTCACTTTGCATTGAGATGGATGAGCGCTATGAGTTACTGAAAGATGCCATGGTGAGAAACATCAAAGAATACAACGAGAAATTTGTTGGCCGAAAATTAAATCCAAAAGAAGGGCATCGATACCTCCCCTATATCGTACTGGTCATAGACGAATTTGCAGACTTAATCATGACTGCAGGTAAAGAGGTAGAAACACCCATTGCTCGATTGGCTCAATTAGCCAGAGCCATTGGAATTCACCTCATCATTGCAACCCAAAGACCTTCGGTGAACGTCATAACAGGTCTTATTAAGGCAAACTTTCCCGCGAGAATAGCCTTTAGAGTTACCTCAAAAATTGACTCTCGAACCATTTTAGACGCTCCAGGAGCAGATCAACTCATTGGTAGAGGTGATATGCTCTTTACGCAAGGAAATGAAACCATAAGAATTCAATGTGCCTTTGTGGACACTCCAGAAGTTGACGAAATCACCAGTTATATCGGAAATCAGAGAGCTTATCCAGATGCGCATATGCTCCCAGAATACATCGATGACAATAATGGCACAGTTCTGGATGATAATATAGAAGAAAGGGACAAATTGTTCAGACAAGCCGCCGAAGTGGTTGTCACAGCACAGCAAGGCTCAGCGTCATTGATTCAAAGAAAACTAAAGATTGGATACAATCGAGCAGGTAGAATTATTGATCAATTAGAAGCTGCAGGAATTGTAGGTCCTTTCGAAGGAAGTAAAGCAAGGCAAGTTCTCATTGCAGACTTAATTGCCTTGGAAGATTTTTTTAACAAAGAAAAGCAAGGGTAAATGAAAGCTAAAGTAATTCTGAACTTATTGATTGTAGGACTGTTCAGCAGTGCTGTTGTCGCACAGTCTAAGTCACAAGTATTACTCGACAAAGTTTCGGATCAAATGGCAAAGCACAGTAATTCCAAAGTAGAATTCACCTATAAATTGGATAATACCGAAGCAGATGTTCATCAACAAACAAATGGAACGGTTGTCATTGAGGGCAACAAGTACAAATTAAACCTGTTTGAAACCACACAAATCAATGACGGTCAAAAGGTGTACACCATCATTCCCGAAAACGAAGAAGTGATCATAGAGCCTTTTGTAGAAGAAAACACAGAAATTACTCCGTCCAAAATGTTGACCTTCTACAAAAACGGATACAGCTACATATGGGACAGTCTTAAAACCATTGGAAAGAAGAAAGTACAATACATAAAGCTCATTCCAGACCAAATCTCAGAAGCCACTGAGGTTCTTTTAGGAATTGACCTTGGGTCAAATCAGATTTTTGAAATCGTACAAAAAACAACCGAAGGAAGCTCCATAACAATACGGGTTAACTCTTTTGAGAATGACATGACCCTTCCTTCAAACACCTTTAATTTTAACGGCGATCAGTACGAGGCTCAGGGCTTCTACATTATAGATAATTCGTGAAAATAGTTGACAGCTACATACTCCGTAGATTTCTATTTAATTTTAGCAGTTCGTTCTTAATCTTAATGCTGATTTTTATTTTTCAGTCTATATGGTTATTCATTGATGAATTAGCCGGTAAAGACTTGGATTTTCAAATCATTGGAAAGTTTTTATTCTACTATGCCCCAACAATGATGGACAAGGTTTTGCCCTTCACTATTCTATTATCAGGCATTGTCACCTATGGAAATTTAGCCGAACACAATGAGTTTGCTGCAATGAAAGCCTCAGGGATATCACTGCAAAAAGCAATGAGGAGTAATATCTACTTTGTTTCTTTAGTAGGTATAATGACTTTTTTCTTAGCCAATAACGTCATTCCCGCCGCAGAACAAAAAATATACAATCTCAGAAAAAATATTGCTAGAGTAAAGCCCTCTGCAGCCATCAATGCAGGGGTC
>Ga0213859_10000033_pt1 | contig 57151 bp, 52 predicted proteins | sample PICome_2_FD_160133 | JGI IMG/M metagenome (GOLD analysis project Ga0213859, IMG submission 160133) | Coastal seawater microbial communities near Pivers Island, North Carolina, United States - PICO304 | ecosystem: Environmental > Aquatic > Marine > Coastal | place: USA: North Carolina...
ATCCCGATAACGAATCCGAAATCATTTGGGCGGATCAAGCAGGGGTTAAAACCAAGTACAGTATCGTTTATCTGCACGGTTGGTCTGCCTCAAAACAAGAAGGCGCTCCCGTTCATTACCGTCTTGCCGAAACATTTGGTGCTAATTTGTATTTACCGAGATTATATGCTCATGGTATTGAAAAGCAAGTTCCTTTTGAAGAGTTAACTGCAGATAAATTGATTCAATCGGCAAAAGAGGCCATAGCTTATGGACAACTTTTAGGCGAAGAACTTATTTTGGTTTCAACTTCAACGGGTGGGTCGCTGGCCCTCTACCTCGCTTCAGAAATTGAAAATTTAAAGGCCGTCGTACTCTATTCTCCCAATATTGAAATTTACAGTCCTACAGCTAAGATTTTAGACAAACCATGGGGCGCTCAAATTGCAAAAAAAATTCAAGGGTCTGACCAGTTTTATCCAGATGTGCCACAACGCAGAAAACCCTACTGGAACGATCATTACGCCGTTTCGGCCCTCCCTGAACTTCAAGCTTTTTTAAGTGCACATATGAATGAGGCTACCTTTAAAACGGTAGACGAACCCCTATTTTTAGGATACTACTATAAAAATGAAGAGGAACAGGACAAGGTAGTGAGTATTGATGCCATGCTTGAGATGTACGAACAAATAACTACGCCAGAGTCAAAAAAATATAAGGTGGCCTTTCCAAAGGCAGGAAATCATATTATTGCGAGCCCTTTGGCTTCTGCTGCAGTCGAAGAGGTGTATCAGGAGACTACCCAATTTCTAATTAATACCGTGGGTCTTGTAGTCGCCTCTCCAACAGATAATAAACGCAACAATGCCGAAGACTACCCTCAGTTGTAGTAAAACACCAACCAGATATGCAATCCGACGCCCACAACCAGTAGTGAAACACCTATAATGTGTAAGCTCAACAAAAGATTGAGGACCCTAGATTTTGACTTGTAGGTGTACTCCAGAAGTAATCCAACGAGCTGATTAAAGAGGTATAATCCCGCCAAGGCCAACAAAAATCCGTATTCAGGTTTAATCGCATGAAAGTAAAAAACGACAGGACTGAAGAGACCGATTTTGTTGTGTTGCCTTAATTTTCTGTCGAATTCTGCTTCTTTTAAATCAAAGAAGTACCGCTGTACAGGAAGCATCCATTGACTTAAAAACAATCCGAAAAGTAAAAAACCTGTACTGTTTTTATACCAATCATTCTCTTGTAGTGATTCAAGGGGCTGCCAAGACCAATTCATTTCGTATTGAATGAGGTACAAAAGCAGTAACGAGAATCCTATGAATCGTTGTTTAAAACTCATCGAGTCGAATCATGTAGTCAGCAATAACCGCTGCAGTTAATTGTTGTAATGAGTCTGCAAATCGCTGGCGAGATGGAAGATAATATCCTTTGTCTGGCCAATTTTCTCCAATGTTGGGCTTTTCATTTTGGGTAAACTTTTGTGTTTCCGAGAGGTAATGCGCATAGGTCGTTAGCGCAGCAGTTTGATAGGTTTGAACCCAGGCGACAACTTCATCTGTAGAGAGCGAATCTTTAGGGTAAGACCATGTGGTTGCTCCCATTATATCTCCGAGTTTCCAATCATTCTTAGAAGTGTTTGGGTGTTCGTTGTGACAACTCACACATGCCGCTGCAGAAGCGATATCTGGAAACATTGCAATGTGTCGTTCAGAATCCTGATCATAAAAAAACCGAGGATTTCTATCTGCCCTAATTTCTTGAAATTTCTCAGCTTGAATTCCACTAAACTGATTTGATTTTTCAATCGGAAAATCAGAACCGAGATAAAGTCCAAGAGGGATAGGGTTTTTTTCAATTTCTTGTGAAGTTCCCCTCAGAAAAAGTGCGGGTAGTGGTCCAGCTTCTACTTTTTTATCTTGCCAATCTTCATCAAATTTTAATCCATTTTCTTTGCCTTTTCCCACAATGGCTTTAGTGTAAAGGGTGCGATAGGTATCGTTCAAGTGCGCTACCAATTCAAAAGCTTCTTTAACGGAATAGGTCTTTTTTTCAAGTGCCTTGTCTTGAGATAAAGGCGCTGGAGCGGTGACGAAAAGATATACGTTTAGGGCTATAAAAAGCAGGATAAGAAGGCTGTAGAATAAAGTTTTCTTTGTCATAGTTTATTCGTTTAATGTCGCCATATAGGTTTTAACATCACCAAAAGGATCATCACCTCCACGGTAGTAATCGTTTAATTCTTTTTTAGAAATAGTGTCTTTTATGGCTACAGGAACTTGCATTTCATGATTTCCGTGAAAGTCGTGGCATTGAATACAGGTATCCCATTTGTTTTGTAAAATTAAATCAGCGTGTTTAAAGTCAATAGGATCATTTTTGATTTCGGTATCACTGTGACAATTCACGCAAAAGTCTACTTGTTCAAATTTCACCCTTCGACCGAGGTGTTCTCCGTGACAAGTCGTACAATTTTGAGCCTGTATTTGAGCGACAGCCTCTTTAAATCGGGGTTCGTTGAAGCGATGAGTTGGATGTCTGTCATTTGGGCGTTGATGACATTTTAAACACTGCTCATTATCAACCTTTTTATTTCCAAATGTGGTGAAATCAAAGCTGGCCTGAAGTAATTCTTTGGTATTGTGCTGTAATTGTTGCCTTAATGTACCATCAGCGCTGCTATGACACTGTACGCAACTCAAGTCTTCGTGTCCAGTGTTGAACTCACCCTTAGCCAGAAACACTTCGTTGTCGGGATGCTGAATCGGAAGAAGTAATAGCAAAGCCAGTAGCATTCCTGTTGCGATAAGTAAGTTTCTGTCGCTCCAAAGCGATTGAATCAGAGGAATGTCAAAGCTCAATTTAAGGTTTGAATCATTCGCTCCTGTTTGACAGGTCAAGATTTTTCGACTCTGACTAGAGGGAAATACTTCTCCATTTTTTACGATGGCCTGACAACTTCGACAACTGCCAGATTTACAGTTGTGCTGAATCGGAAGTCCGGCATTCAAACAGGCTTCCAATAGGCTTTGATGTGCTGCAACTACAACTTGCTTTTGCTCCTTATTGATTTCAACTTCAATTTGCTGTTGAGTCGTTTTTAAGTCTAATTCGATAAAAAACTTTTCAAACTTCAAATGTGTAAGGCTGACTTTAGTCTCCTGTAAGAAGATTCTTAAATTATCGATGATAATGGGAGGCCCACTTGCTAAAAAACAACTATTAGCACAATTGATACGATACTTTTCAAAAAGACCTTGTAAGCATTTTACAGTGAGTTGGCACTTTTCATAGACTGGTGATGGGCTTTCTTCTAGGCCGTATATAATTTTAAAATTGGGCCACTCCTTTTGAAGCTGGTCTAGTTCGTCTTTGTAGATAATTTCTTCTTCATTTTTATTGCCATAAATAAGAATTACCTCTCCGGTGTAAGCATGTTGTTTTAAATTGGCGATTAGATTAAGCATCGGAGTAATTCCACTACCGCCACTTAAAAAAACAAATTGTTTGTAGGTTTTTAATTCTTTTCTCGAAATAAGAAATTCCCCCTGAGGCTCACTCACATCAAGTTTATCACCAACTTGATAGCCATTGATGAGGCGATTTGAAAACCATCCTTTCTCGACTCTTTTTACAGCAATACTAAAAGTGTTTTGTTCGGGCTTGAATTTGCTAATGGAGTAATTTCTGGCCTGGGTAACCTTCTCATCTGAAATTTTAAGTGTGACATATTGACCTGCTTGCGGGTTAAAAGATCTTTTGAATTTCTTAGGCAACTCAAAGGTAAATTCAACACATAGGGGTGTTAAATTTCGTTTGTCGATGATATTCAGCACTTTAAAATTCATGTTTGCGGTAAGCTCCTTAGCATTTGAAACTGGAAATAAAAATAGAAGTTTCACGGCGGACAAGCCACTTTTGTTTAATCTTTTAAAGTTGAAAAGGAGTTGATTTAAGCTAAGATTTCAATTTGGTCTCCGACATGAATTTGTCCATTATTTCGTTGAACGGCATTCTGACCAAATAAGATTTCATTATTGATTTTGCGATAGCTGCTGAGTGTTTTAAGAGGCTCTTCTCCTTTTACCCCTGTTTCAGGATTGACAGTTGTCAACACACAACGTTTACAAGGCTTGACCAAATCAAAAACAACCTCACCTATTTTAATCGTCTTCCACGAATCTTCTTCAAAAGCTCGATCTGCATCAACAACAAGATTTGGTCTAAAACGTTTCATGCTCATGGCATTTGGCAATCTAGAATTAAGGTCTTCTAGCGATTGTTCTGAAACAATTAAAAACGGATAGGCATCTGAAAATCCAGTGATATGTTCAGAGCTTTCCTCTTGTTGTTCGACTAAGCGCTTGGTGCTTTCAGGCATATAAACTAGTCTACATGACCTGCCCAAAATTGAACTGAACCATGAGTCGAGTTGAGGGTCGACCAAATATGCTGTACAACGGTCGCTCCAAATCCGTACCTCTACCGAAATAGTGGAATGCTTTTCGAGGGGAACTATTTTTTGCGCCCCATCGAACTCCAATTCAATGTGGTTTTGATGCAAACGCGTTTGAAACAAGGCCATTCGCTCTTCTGTGCGCTGGGTGATAAAATTATTGTTTTGGTCGATGAGCATCCATCTTCGATCTAGCCATAGACCTCTATCGTGTACAGGGCAAGACTTGTGCGAAACCCCTTGAATGGATTTAATAGGATACGAATAAAGCGCGCTTAATGTAGGCAATGGATCATTTCAATTTAACAACTCAAATTTAGTGTAGATTTTGATTTATCGATACAATTGTGATGTTTAACTGAAAAATGGCTTGAACCCAAGAACAGCTTTTAAATTGTAATAAAAAGAAACTTATGTTTATTATAGGAACATCGATAGTGACGCTTATAGTGCTAATTATTGCATCAGTCAGAATCTATTCTGAATGGTCTGTTAATAATAAGATAGGAGAGCTAAGAAACCGATCTTACTGCAAAAGATTGCTTATGACAGGAGAATGGACAGAAGATCAATTGGCAGTTATACTTCACCTTCATCCGGATATTGGTGCGATGATGTATAATTCTAAAATCAATACTAGCGAATCTATTTAAGAAACAGTTTCGGTTTGCTGTTTTCTCTTCTTTCGAACAGCTCCAAGTCTAGAATTGTTTGAATGTTTTTGAACCTGTTGAGCAGGTTCTAAAACCCACTCCCATCCAAAGAAATCTCTACTGAGTAAAACACTTTTTTCTGCTTGTTTAAAGATGTTGTAGTGTTCATTCCTTATACTCAATTCCTCAAGTAGAATAGCGAGACATCGTTCTGCAATTTCACGACTCATTGGATGTCTTTTTCCGTCAATTTCTACAAAATCTAAAAGCCAAACCCGCTGATACGACTTTCCATTTAGCTTGACATCTTCTTTGATCATCTGTGTGTTTGTCATGAGATTTTCATCTGTAAGTCCTTTGAGAACAGTCTCATCGACCTTATGAAAAATTTCAAATTCATACTCCTTGTCTGAAATTTGAATGCGTTTTATTTCAAATGAAGTATCAGGTAGAATTTGTTGTATTAATTGCATTTGTTGCTCAGCCTCTTTTAAAGCTCTTTCTTCTTCTTTTCTAAGGATTTCCTCTTGCTTTTCAACAGCGGCTTCTTTTTCTGCGATCAAGTCGTAAAGACTCATTGTTTTTAGAGAGACGAACTTTTCAATTTTGTCTGCTAAATCATTAAAGTTGTATTGTCTAAGTAAACGAACATCGTCGTGATTAAGGCTCCTGTCTTCCTGTATAAATCGCTGTAAAAAATGAAATCGAAATTGTTCTCTTTTATACATTTCTATTCCAATTTCTGGGTATAAGGCATTGACATAAGATAGTTCTTTGTCATTCCAATCCCCTGATTCTAGTAAGTTTTCACAGTAAGCTTTACTTCTGTACTTGTTGTATTTTACTTTTTGTATGCGCTTTGAGGCGAAATGCACAAGAAGTGAAATCGATAATGTTGTCAATATGACAAATACAATTAAATTGATCATAATAGCGTGAATTAGCTCATATTCTTTATACTCTTAAAAACGAAAGAGTTTGAGAAATAGTATAGCCTTTCGCTATTATTTCAAATAGAACTAAAATGCACGCGCATGTTGCAATAAATCAATGCTTATTTATTCATCAATTTTAATACCTTATCAATCGGTAGTTCAAAAATAACGCGGCCCTTTTGGCCTTGAAGCGTTTGAGCAGCGAAGAGTGCATTGATAATCGCTTCTTCAGTGGCCTCTATGGTCGCTAGAAAAACAGGACTAATAGCCTCATTCGTTAAAAGAAGTGGGCTATAGGTGCTTGATTTTGGACTGTATGGAATAAGGTTTTCTTCTGCGACAGATAGGGCAATAACGAAATCACCACTGCCATTTGAGGCGATACCACCGGTTTTGGCTAATCCCATAATTGCTCTTTTTGCCACTCGTTCTAAATTTCTAGCGTCTAAGGGTGCATCGGTAATAACTACAATCATGCAAGAGCCGTCGGCATTGTTAAACACGTGATCTTGAAATGAAAACTGTTGTAAAGCTTTGCCAATAGGCGCGCCATTTATTTCTAAGACGCCTCCGAAATTACTTTGTACTAGTACGCCTACGGTATAGCCGCCTAATGAGGCCGGTAATACCCTCGATGAAGTTCCTATACCTCCTTTGAAACCAAAACTTATGGTTCCTGTTCCTGCACCTATATTTCCTTCAATGACCTGTTTGTTGCTGGCATTTTCTATGGCAGAGCGCACATGCGCTTTTTGAACATGCATGCCTCTGATGTCATTGAGGTAACCGTCGTTGGTTTCGCCTACAACTGCATTTACTGACCTCACATTTTTATTTTCTTCTTGCTCCAGCGTGTACGAAATCAGTGCCGAGGCGGCCTCTGGAACGCTTAATGTATTGGTTAAAACGATGGGTGTTTCTATGTTTCCCAACTCTTTAACTTGAGAATAGCCCATGAGCTTTCCAAAACCATTCGCGATATATATTGCTGCCGGAACCTTGTTTTGAAAGATGTTTTTTTGGTGTGGAACAATAGCCGTAACTCCCGTACGAATCGAATCTCCTTCAATCAAAGTTGTATGACCTACCGCAACTCCTTTGACATCAGTAATTGCATTTAAGGCTCCGGTATTGAAAATTCCAATTTCAATTCCGTAATCTCTAGCCCTTTTTTCTTGAGAAAAGCCAAAGCTGCTAAATAGCAATAACGATAAGACTACAACCGCTCTATTACTACTCATTAATACTCGTGTTTGCCAATTACCCATCCGTTACCGCCTAAGATGTCATCTGCTGAATCTGAAGCATCTTTTTCTAATGCCGTTCCCATACTGTCATTCCATCTGTTCAGGTATCCAAAAAGTGCAACAACACCTAATATTTCGACGATTTCGCCCTGATCAAAATGTTGTCGTGCGGCCTCTGCAATTTCATCGTTTACCCCATTAGGTACTTGAGAGGCAGCTATCGTTAAATCAAACATAGCTCGATCTGCTTCAGAAAAAGCCTTGTGTTTTTTGTAGTCCCATAGATTAAGCATGCGCTGCTGTGATGAACCATAGCGTTCTGCAGCACGTATGGCATGAGCTTCGCAATAGCGACATCCAGTGGTCATGCTAGAGAGGTAAGCTATTTCTCTTTTCATCGCACTTGTAATACGACCCTTGTTTTCCATGACCGCTTGATTCATTTCAACAAATGCATTGGCTATTCGAGGTCTATGCATCATCGTAAAGAGACTGTTTGGAGTGAATCCTAAGGTTTCTTCATAAAAATCAGCCATGGTCTGAGCTTGCTTCGTGGCATTTCGGTCTAAAGGAGAAACTAAAGGTTTTTTCATAGGAGTAATTTTAAAAATGTGATTTGTTGATTAATGCTCTAAAGCGCAAAGAAGCGAGCATTCCTATAAATGCAAAAATAGCCAAAAGCAAAAATACCAGTTGATGACCCAATAGGCCAGGATAGTTATCTAATAAAACCCCCATTAAGGGTCCCATGAATATATCTGGTGTATAGCCCACAACTGAAATGATACCGACGGCCGTTCCTGTAAAGGCATAGGGAATGTGCCCTTCTTGAATAGAGGCGAAGTAAAGTGTTCTTAGTCCATAAGTCGCTAAGGCGGTGATGATGACCGAAACGATAAAAAAGCCACTTAAAGGTGCAATCACCTGACCAGAAGCAAATAATAATGCTCCACTTAAGAGTAATATGAATCCTCTTATTAGCCATTTAGAACTAGAGGATTTGTCAGCGGCAAATCCAATAATAACACAGATAACCGGACGCAAATACATTTGATAGGAACCAATTTTTGCGGCATCAACTTCGTTGAACAACATGATTTCTGAGGCATACAGTGATAATATATCCGTCACTTTATAGCCGCAATACGCACAGAGCACAATTATAATTAATAAACCGACTGCCGGAAATCGCGAAACTTTAAGGATGGTTTTAAAGGAGTTGTTTAAAATAAAGTGTTTTTCTTCATCGACTTGCTTCTTATTTTCCAAAAAGAAAAAAACCAAAATCCCAATGGACATAATCATCGCTGAGGTGAATAAAATCACTGTTCTAAACGCTTCTCTTTTTTGTGTGAATGATGTGCTTATGACGTCTTCAGGTATGAGAAATGTAAAAACAAAAATGCCTAAAGCTCCAATCGACGCTGCCACAGCACCGCGCCCACCTTCTAAAAAACCAAAGGCTTTGCCCTGACTCGATAAGCCTCCCCAATTTCTTGTGGCCTTAATCATTGCAGACCAAAACAAATATGTTGTAGAAAATCCCCAGTATGCATAAAGCCATAGCAGTACATTATAGCTTGGAAAACGCGCCAAAACAAATCCCCCTAATGCCGTTAAGCAAAGTGCAGTTCCCATCAATTTGCGCGGTTCGTATTTATCAGCCAATGTTCCCCCAAAAAGGTAAGAGACCAGTGCAATAACACCATAGGTGGAGTATAAGGTGCCAAGTTGTAAATTGTCTAATTGGAATACCTCTAAAAAAGTCGGTCTAAAAATACGTGCCAATAAAAAGGGTAGCGTAAAGACACCTTCTCCGGCAGTCATTAGAAGAAAAATGGTTGATATCGATTTGAGTTTTGAATTCACTGTGAACTACTGAATTTCTAGGAGTTCTTTTTCTAAGGCCAAAAGCAATTCTTCTGCTTCTTTTTTAATTGTGGCGATATAGCTTCTATTGGTATTAGAAACTACAATACTCAAACTGATTGCATTAATAAGGTCAAATTCTTTGGAGGGTTCGGATAAGCCTTTGTAAAAGGATTTATTTAGACTACTAAAGAGTTCGATCTCTTTTTGTGTATATCCAAAATTTTTGGGCTCAATAATAATAGATGATTTTATAATGGGAAAAATTTCTTGGTAGTACACCACATCCATATTGGAATCTACTCTGTTACTAAAATTATTTGAATTTTGATAGTACTTGATGATTTTAGAGGTTAGAGAGTCGTTGTCGATGATATCGAATTGACCTGTACTTTCGAGTTCGTTGAAGATGGTATTGACTTCAGGATATTTCTTAGAATACATGAGTCTGCTCAATTTGTCGTTGATTTCATCGATACTACTCAAATTTCCTTTCGCCTTAAATTCGGTCAAAATAGCGCTGCTATTTGAAATTGCATTATCCGAAAACTCCATGTGATCTTCGAACAAGACAAGTTGTGTTTCTAAATCACTTATGAGCCCAGTTACATAATGCAGTTGTCGAACAGAATCATCTTTACGCGAATCCCATTCATTTATCCAAAAAGAAATCGTGATACCCGCAACAATAACAGCGAATTCAAGTAAATATCTGGTTAGGTATTTCTTCACACTTAAAATGTACAATAAAATAGGACCCTTTCAAAATGGAAGCAGCTGTTCAATTCTTTACAACGATAGACTTCGATGATTTAATGAAAACTAAACATTGATTTCACTTATTAACTTAGAGGTTTAACCTACTTTTGCCGCTTAATTTTTTGAGGTGAAGATATTTGACTTAAACAAGAGGGTTGATGGAAGTATAAAGGATGATTTACTTTCTGGATTAACAGTAGCATTGGCATTAGTTCCTGAAGCAGTGGCATTTGCATTTGTGGCAGGGGTTTCTCCAATTATCGGATTGTATGGAGCCTTTTTGATGGGCTTTATAACTTCTATTTTTGGAGGTAGGCCTGGAATGATATCTGGAGCAACAGGTGCGATGGCTGTGGTAATGGTCAATTTAGTTTCTGAAGGATCAGAAATAGGTGGAGGTGATTTTGCGGGTCTTCAATATTTATTTGTTACCCTCATCTTAGCTGGAATAATTCAAATTAGCGCTGGGGTTTTAAGACTGGGAAAATTCGTGAGAATGATTCCGCATTCTGTTATGATGGGATTTGTAAATGGACTCGCCATTGTGATTTTCATCTCTCAATTAGGAATGTTTAAAAGTCAAGGAGCGTGGCTTACGGGATCATCACTTTGGATAATGATCGGATTGGTATTAGCGACTATGTTGATCATGTTCGTATTACCAAAAATAACCGTGAAAATTCCAGCTGCACTTACGGCAATAGTCATCGTTTCTTGTATTGTAATTTTTGGAAATCTCGAAACAGAGACCGTAAGAAGTTTTATTCAAGCCAATGGTGGAACAGGTATAAAAGCAGGTTTTCCTTCATTTTCAATCCCTTTGATTCCACTGGGCATTGAGAGTTTAGTGTTTATTTTTCCTTACGCCTTGATTCTCGCGGCCATTGGATTGATAGAGTCTTTGATGACACTTAACCTCATTGATGAACTCACAGATTCCCATGGAAGTGGAAACAGAGAATGTGCAGCCCAAGGTTTAGGAAATATCGTCAATGGATTTTTTGGTGGCATGGGAGGTTGTGCAATGATTGGGCAGAGTATTATCAATATAAAATCAGGGGGTCGCGGGAGACTTTCAGGAATTACCGCATCAGTATCGCTACTCATGTTCATATTGTTTGGTTCTTCTTTGATCGAACAAGTCCCCATTGCTGCATTGGTGGGTGTAATGTTTATGGTTGTTATTGGGACCTTCGAATGGAGTACTTTCAAAATTCTAAATAAAGTTCCCCTCGCCGATATCATCGTCATTCTTATCGTAACAGGTTTGACGGTAATTTTTGATTTGGCCATTGCTGTTTTTACGGGCGTAATTGTCTCTTCATTGGTTTTTGCATGGGAAAATGCCAAACGTATTCGAGCAAGAAAAAAGATAGATGTTCACGGGGTAAAACATTATGAAATTTATGGACCTCTATTTTTTGGATCCATCGAACTCTTTAATAGCAAATTTGACATTGCCAATGATCCTGATGAAGTAATTATCAATTTCAAGGAGTCTAGAATAATGGATCAATCGGCTATTGAATGCATGAACAAGCTGTCAGAACGCTATCTTAAAATGAACAAAAGACTACACTTGCGACATCTCTCGTCAGACTGCGTCAAACTCATCAAAAAGGCTGAAAAAATTTGTGAGGTCAATATCTTAGAAGATCCAGATTATTTTGTAGCTATAGATGACTTTAGAAAAGCACAGGCTGCATTAAAGACTCAGTAATTTTTAGAGTCCTGATAGTAAGCATGAAATAAGTCTCAGATTGTTATTTTGAGCCTTGCTATGACACAAATCGGTTCTATAGCTTGAAGTGCATCTTCATTCCTTCATGTGAATCGACAAATCCTAAATCGAGGTAAAACTTTATGGCCTCTGGTCTTTGTTTGTCGGTAGTCAACTGCAAGACATGAGCTTTTCGCTCTTGTGCTTTTTTCAGTATCTAATAGGCTTTTAATAAACCGATGGGATTAAAAAAGAAAAGGGAGACACCTATTCGGATATCTCCCTTATGTACTCGAGGCGGGACTTGAACCCGCACGGCCACAATGGCCATTGGATTTTAAGTCCAACGTGTCTACCAATTCCACCACTCGAGCCCTTGCGGCGCTTTAAAAGCGCTACGAAAGTAACTAAAACAATTTACATTGTTTTGAGCGAAAAACGGGATTCGAACCCGCGACCTCCACCTTGGCAAGGTGATGCTCTACCAACTGAGCTATTTTCGCCTATTCTCCCTATTGGTAGGGTCGGCAAATTTAAAACAATTCTTTAAAATTTAAAGGGATGTTTTAGATTTTATTCAGGAGTTTTTTGATTTTATTCAGCTCGTTCAAGGCTTCAATAGGAGTGAGGTTATTGATGTCTAAGCCGATTAAATCCTCCTTGATTTGTAATAGCACAGGGTCTTCTAACTGTATAAAGCTGAGTTGTGTTTGTTCTAATGCCTTTTGCTGGGTAGAAACTTCTTCGAGTTGCGTCGTTCTTTTTTGTTTTGAACGACTTTCTTCAAGTTTTACTAAGATTTCTTGTGCGTGCTGTAGCAATTGTTTGGGCATACCTGCCATTTGAGCAACATGAATTCCGAAGCTGTGGTGCGAAGGCCCTGCAACAAGTTTGCGTAAAAATAGCACACCCTCAGCGGTTTCCTTTACAGACACATTGTAATTCTTAATTCGACTGTACTGCTCACTCATCGCGTTTAACTCGTGATAGTGTGTGGCAAAGAGTGTTTTTGCCTTGCTTTGATGGTTGTGCATATAGGCTGCAATCGCCCAAGCAATAGAAATTCCGTCGTAGGTACTTGTTCCTCTTCCGATTTCATCCAATAAAACTAGGCTTCGATCACTTAAATTATTGACAATGGCAGCGGTCTCGTTCATTTCAACCATAAAGGTAGATTCGCCCATACTGATGTTGTCGCTGGCTCCGACTCGGGTAAACAGCTTATCGATTATTCCAATAGAAGCTGAATTCGCAGGAACGTAAGAGCCTATTTGTGCCATCAATACAATTAGAGCAGTTTGTCTTAAAATGGCTGATTTTCCGCTCATATTTGGCCCTGTAATCATTACGATTTGTTGAGCATCAGGGTCGAGTTGAATGTCGTTTGCGATATAGGGCGTGTCTGCTCCCAATTGATTTTCGATTACGGGATGTCGCCCTGCTTTAATCAAAACGGAACGGTTTTTATGAATTTCAGGTTTACAGTAATTTGATTTTTTGGCGCAATCTGCAAACCCAACTAAGCAATCTAATCGCGCAACAGCTCTGGCAGTTTGCAATAATTCAGCTCCAAATTTCTGCAGTTCCTCCACAAGATTGGTGTAGAGTTCGAGTTCTTTAGCGGCTATTTTCTCTTCTGCACCCAGTATTTTTTGCTCATAAGTTTTGAGTTCTTCAGTGATATAACGCTCGGCATTTACTAGGGTTTGTTTTCTGGTCCAGCTGTCGGGAACTTTGTCTTTATGAGTGTTACGCACTTCAATATAATAGCCAAAAACGTTGTTAGAGCTGATTTTGAGCGAAGGAATACCTGTGATTTCGCTCTCCCGCTCAAGCATTTGATTTAGGAGTTCCTGCCCCGAATTTGCTAGGGTTCTCAATTCATCCAATTCTTGGTCATAACCAGATGCAATGACGTTTCCTTTTTGTAGGAGAACAGGGGCTTCTATATCAATTCCTGCTGAAATAATTGAATTGATTTCTGAGCAACTCTCGATATGCTTAAATAGCGTTTGAAGCTCATTTAAGTCAGTTGATTTTAGGAGGGCATCCAATTCAATTACTTCTGAAAGGCTCGTTTTCAAATGATTTAGTTCTCTCGGATTGATTTTAGCAGAAGCTAATTTTGCGGCATAACGCTCCAAGTCATAAATGGATTTCAAATGTTCTTGAACCTGATTTAATTCTTGACTTTGGTTAAAGAAATACTGAACAATTGTAAGGCGTTGCTTAATCTTTGCTTCATCGGTTAAGGGCAATGCAATCCAATGTTTTAAAAGTCGTCCTCCCATAGGTGTGCAGCTGTGATCTAAAACGTCAAAAAGGGTAGTGGCCTCTCGATTCAACCCGAATAGAAGTTCTAGATTTCGAATGGTAAAGGCATCCATCCACATATGATCATCTCTTCGCACGACCTGAACGTGATTGATGTGCCCCATTAATTTAGGCTGCGTTTGTGAGAGGTAATAAAGGACCGCAGCAGCAGGGCTTACACCTAGTTCGTTATCATCAATTCCAAAACCTTTTAAACTCGTTACTCCAAGATGTGTGCAGAGCTTTTGCGCAGCCTGTTCCTCTTCGAAAATCCAATCTTCGAGTGGATGCAAGTGGTAGACGTTCTTCCAAGAATCCAAAAGTGAATTCTTTTGAGGTTTGGCAAAGAGTAATTCGGTGGGATTGAAGTTTTGTAATAATTTATCGATATAATGCTGGTCTCCTGAAGCGATGAGAAAATTTGAAGTTGATACATCGACAAAGGCAACAGCCCATTTTTGCTTAAGTTGAAATACTGCCGATAAATAGTTGTTGCTTTTTTGCTCTAAAATGGCATCGTTTAATGTGACTCCTGGGGTAATAAGTTCAGTCACTCCTCTTTTTACGATGGTCTTGGTTTGTTTAGGATCTTCTAATTGATCACAAATAGCCACGCGATTACCCGCTTTGACGAGTTTAGGCAGATAGGTTTGTAAGGCGTGATGCGGAAAGCCAGCTAAAGGAGTTTGATCACCACCATTATTTCTTTGGGTCAAGACAATATCTAAGATACGGGCCGCCTTTTGGGCATCTTCGCCAAAGGTTTCGTAAAAATCTCCCACTCTAAAAAGAAGCATTGCATCAGGATACTTCGCCTTAATGGCGTTGTACTGCTTCATGAGTGGAGTGGTGCCATTCTTCTTTTTTGCCATAATTTTACCGAAAATACTCGCTGTACCAAAGTGAGCAAAACAAATGTTGATATTTTGAACAAATCGTTGAAAACTAACTTTAGAAAGCGCTCCAATGCTGAACTCAACCGATTAAATCCAGAGGAATTTAAAGCAGCCCAAAAAATTCCACTCGTAGTGGTGCTAGACAATGTAAGGAGCTTAAACAATATTGGCTCTATTTTCAGGACGGCTGACGCATTTAGAATCGAAGAAGTTCTGCTGTGTGGAATAACAGCACGTCCACCTCACAAAGACATTAGAAAAACCGCCTTAGGAGCTACTGAGAGTGTGGCTTGGCGCTATTTTGAGCAGACTCAAGAGGCCTTGAATGATTTACGTTCTAAAAATTACAAGATTGCAGCTGTTGAACAAGCTGAAAACGCATATGCCTTGAATGATTTTGAGGTTGATCTATCCCAAGGCTTGGCTGTAGTTTTCGGCCATGAAGTTCAGGGAGTTGCTCAGGAGGTGGTAGACTTATGTGATGCGGTTATTGAAATACCTCAATTTGGAACAAAACACTCGCTAAATGTATCCGTTTCAGCAGGAATTGTGCTTTGGAATTTGCACGGACAGTTTTTCTCCAAATAAAAAAACCCCAGCACAGACTGCTGAGGTTTGATATAATGTTTGAGTTAGTTAGTTGAACGCAATTACACAAAAAAATTTCATATTCACAAAATTTTATTAAAATTTTAATGAGGCATTAATTTTTAGTCCAAATAATGTTGATTCATTAATACCATTTCAATCTGCACTACAATTTGTTTAAAGACTTCATTATCAAGCATAAAGTCATTGTTTTGAAGGTTTAATTGCAGACATTCAACATTTTTAACTCCTTCGACATACTGCTCATAGCTCTGAATAATTTTTTTTAAGTAGTCTTCTGAAATACCCATTTCATATGACCTTCCTCTTTTTAAGATCTGTGCTTTGATCGCCTCAAGAGGTCTATGGAGGTAAACGTAAAGCGTTGGTGTTTTTAAATGTGCCAGACTAAAGTGATACCATCGCTTGTATAAAGCCAGGGCGTTTCCTTCGAGGTTAATCTCCGCGAACATTAAAGATTTGGAGAGGTGATAGTCGCTTAAGATTCCTTGTCTTTTCGATATATTTTCAAAATTGTGTTGGATTTGTTCACTTCGATCTGCCAAGAAAGACAATTCAACTGGGAGGCTGTACTTTTCTTTATCCTCGTAAAAGGACGATAAAAAAGGATTCTCCTCAAAGCGCTCGAGAAAATAGGGAACCTCAAAGGTTTCTGCGATCTTTTGACAAAGAGATGTTTTACCGACTCCGATACAGCCTTCAAAACAAATGAATCCACTGCTTTGCCAAAGTGATTTGCGGTTTAGAAAAATAGTTTGATCCGCGGCGATGACATCGTTTTGATCTTCGCATTTATTGAAGAGTTCGGCAGTTGTTTTTTTATCTATGGGATGTGTTTTTTCTGGTGCAATATCCATCAAAGGCTGAAGTACAAACCTGCGTTGAGTCAATCTGGGATGTGGTAATTCTAGATGTTCTGTATTGATTATTTGGTCTTCGTAATACAACAAATCAAGGTCAATAGTCCTATTGGTGTAAGAAAAATGAGCCTTGCGTTTTCGGCCTAACTCGATTTCTATAGCCAGTAATTTTTCGAGAACTTCATACGGATCTAAAACCGTTTCAACGACAATGCATGCATTGATGAAATCATCTCCATCGAAACCGACAGCTTTGTTTTTGTAGCATTTAGACCGAGCATTGACCAGACCAATTTCATCCTCAATTTTAAATATGGCCTGTTGCAGGTGTATAAATCGATTTCCCTGATTACTGCCAAGGCCTATATGTGCCTGTTTTGTATCCGCTTTTCGCATAGTCCAAATTAACAATTCCACATAACATTGATTATCTTGCAGCTTAAAATTTTAGATTTTGGATTTTCTTAAAAACACCTTGGCTGCTACGATTGGAGCACTTGTTGCATTCGGAATTGCATTTTTTATGTTTTTTGTATTTCTCGCTGCAATAGGCAGTGCCGAACCCGATACAAAAATTGAAAAAGAGAGTGTATTACAATTAAAACTCAATCAGCTCGTAGAAGAGTATTTGGGTGCAGATCCCAATGATCCTTTTGCTGCTTTTGTACAAGACCGAGTAGGTTTTGATCAAATATTGAAAGCGGTAACAATCGCAAAAACAGATGATCGAATTGAAGGGATTTCAATTGAGGGTAATATTCTCTCGTTGGGATGGTCACAAATCAATGAACTCAGAGATTTACTGATAGACTTTAAATCTTCTGGTAAATTCATTTACGCCTACAACGAAATGTATCCCCAACGAGACTACTTCTTGGCCAGTGTAGCCGATTCAGTTTTTCTAAACCCAGTAGGTAACCTAGACTTTAGAGGCTTGGCTTCTGAGGTCTTGTATTACAAAGATTTACAAGAACAGTCGGGCGTAAAAATGGAGGTTGTTCGACACGGTAAATACAAATCCGCAGTGGAACCCTATTTAAATGATGAGATGAGTGAAGAAAATAGGATGCAAATTAAAGCTCTACTGACTTCGCTATGGAAACAGCTCACTGATGCTATTGCAGAAGAACGTGAATTGAGCGTTGAACGTCTAAATGAAATCGCAGATGATTTATTGGCGCGAAGAGCAGACCAAGCCAAAGAATTAGGCCTAATAGATGAATTGGTTTATGAAGATCAGTATTACAGAGCACTGTCCAACAGGCTCTCCGGTATAGACAATGAACTTGCGGCAAACGATAAGCCCAATTTGGTGAGTCTCAACAAGTATTTGCGTTATACCAAGACCAAAAGATTGTACACAGGAAAAGACCGTATTGCGGTACTTTACGCGAGTGGGACTATTCTTTACGGGGAAGGTGGAAGTTCTTATATCGGCCAAGAATCGATTGCCCGCGCCTTAAAGCGAATTCGAGAAGATCGAAAAGTTAAAGCAATCGTACTTCGTGTCAATTCTCCTGGTGGAAGCGCCTTAACTTCAGAGTTAATTTGGAGAGAATTAAAGCGCACTCAAGAGACAAAACCAGTGGTGGTTTCTATTTCTGATGTAGCCGCCTCAGGGGGTTATTACATCGCTATGGCTTCGGATTACATTATGGCACAACCTACTTCTGTTACTGGATCTATAGGAGTTTTTGGCACCTTACCTAACTTCAGTGAGCTCAGTAAAAAAATAGGTGTGAATCCGCAGTGGGTAGAAACCAACAAGCAATCTAGAGGTTACAGTGTATTTGGTCCTATGACCCAACAGAACTACGACGAAATAAAAGACGGAATTGAGCAAACCTATGACATCTTTCTCGATCGCGTAGCTGAAGGACGATCAATGCAAAAAGACCAAGTAGATGAGTTGGCCCAAGGAAGAGTGTGGAGTGCCTCTTCTGCTCTTGAAAATGGATTGATTGACGGCTATGGAGGTATTTACAAGGCCATTGAAAAAGCAGCTGAATTAGGAGAAACCTCTGATTATGCAGTGCAAAGTTTCCCGAGGTATAAATCGGAATTTGAGCAACTTTTCGGCGATCTTTCTGAAGCTCAAACCCTAATACTAGCACGAGTTTCTAAGGCCTTTGTTCCAGAGCCAGTAAACAATTTTAATCAACAAATAGAACAGCTCAAGGCTAAAGAAAATCAAATTCAGGCGCGAATGCCCTTCGAGCTCAACATCAGATAAGCAGCAGTGGATCAATTAAAGTCAAGAAAAAGAGCCTTTTCGCTCTATATGTATTTGAGTGGTCTTTTTATTACCTCTCTAGTAGTTTCAAATCTCATTTTTCAGAAATTTTTCAGTTTTAAACCTTTTGGGGATATTGAAATTTTTGGTGCTCCAATCTTTGAAGCATCTGTGGGTTTACTGCCTTATCCGATTACTTTTTTGATTACCGATTTAATCTCTGAAATTTATGGAAAGAAGAAGGCCAATCAGGTCGTAATTACTGGAATTTTTGCTTCTTTTTTCTCGCTTTTAATTGTGTACGTATCAGATGCTTCTTCAGCAACAAGCTGGTCTCCTTTGTCGGATGAGCTTTTTAGTCGTGTCTTTGGAAATACAGTAATCGCTGTCTTTTCTTCAATGATGGCTTATTTACTGGCGCAATTTGTAGATATTCAGATTTATCACTTTTGGAAAAATCTCACCAAAGGAAAACACCTATGGCTTAGAAATAACTTTTCAACCTTCTCCTCTCAATTTATAGATACCTTATCGGTGATTTCTTTGTTGTGCTTTTTCGGCGAAATACCATGGGAGCGTTTCGCCGGTTTAGTGATATCCGGCTTTTTATTTAAAGCTATGGTTGCTGCTTTAGACACGCCCTTATTATATCTAGGGGTCTATATTATTCGCAAACAGTTTGGCTTAAAAGTCGGTGAAGAAATACAACTAGATGCTTAAGGTCTTCACGTCAAGACCTACTCTAAAGCCTTCGTGATTTCTAATGTTCATTACCGATCCATCTTCAAATATGAGGTATTGGCCTTTAATACCAATCAAAACACCTTCGACATTAGGGTCTTTTTTAAGCGAATGGCTCTTGATTACTTTTTCGATTTTTTGGGCATAAGGAAAATCAATCGGTACGTTGTTCAACTCAGCAATAAGGCAATCTTTCACCTCCTCTGGAACATGAGTTTGAAGACTTTTAAAAACCTCCTCTAAGTTTTGATCATCTTCAGTATTAGTGAGCATAGTGCGCCAATTGGTTTTGTCGCTGATGTAATTTTTTAAGGCGACTTCAGCCACCCCTGCAAGATATCGGTTAGGTGTTTCTATAACAGCCATAGCCTGATGTGCGCCTTGGTCAATCCAACGCGTTGGAAGCTGCTTTTTTCGTGTGATTCCCACCTTAACGGTTCCCGTATTTGAAAGGTATACGATATGGGGTTGTAATTGCATTCTTTTTTCAAATTCCAAATCCCTGTCTTCTTCACCTAAGTGGGCCTTGCTGAGTTCTGGTTTCATGATCCATTCTCCGGCCTTGGGCGATTCAAAAAAGCATTTTTTACAAAAGCCTTGGGCAAAAATGGTCTCGTCAGCGTCGCAATTTAAGCATTGGTAGCCCTGAAGTTCTAGGTGTAATTTTTTATGAATTAATTGATTGAGGTGAATAAGGTCATTTTCGAGCTCGAGGTAGTAGTGAACCTCTTTCTCGTTTAAACGCGTTGACATTTTCCTTAAAACCCCTGAATACAACATATAAAATTGATTTGATAATTACTTCAATAAGTATATTTTAGCGAGGTTAAAGATACTAATAATGGCATTACCTCTTTTCAATAGTATTGCATCTTGGTGGCTCAAAAAACGCATTCATCAGATTGAATTGTTTTTGAAGTATCCAGGTGATGTGCAATATGAGGTATTGCAAAAATTACTTGATCAAGCTCAAAATACAGACTGGGGTAGAACCTTTGATTTTGGGAGTATTCGCAATTACGAAGATTTTAGAACTCGAATTCCTGTTGTTCATTATGAAGATATCGCTGATACTATTGATCGGACTAGAAAGGGCGAACAACAACTTTTTTGGTCGTCCGATATCAAGTGGTTCGCTAAGAGCAGTGGAACGACCAATGCCAAGAGTAAATTCATTCCAGTGAGCCAAGAAGCCCTAATCGATTGTCATTTTAAATCGGGTAAAGACCTACTCTGTTTATATCTCAATAATAATCCTGAGTCTAAACTTTTTACAGGAAAGAGTTTGAGGTTAGGGGGTAGCAAAGAACTCTATAAGGATAACGGAAGTTACTTTGGAGATTTGTCGGCTATTTTGATTGATAATATGCCTAAGTGGGCTGAATACAGCAGTACTCCGAGCAATAAGGTTTCTTTAATGTCGAATTGGGAAGACAAGTTAAGGGCAATTATAGCGGAAAGTATCCCAGAAAATGTCACTTCTTTAGCAGGGGTACCCTCTTGGATGCTGGTTCTTTTAAATCAATTGCTGCAGGAGCAATCCGCAGAAAATCTTGCTGCCATTTGGCCTCATTTAGAAGTGTATTTTCACGGTGGTGTTGCTTTTACACCTTATAGAGAACAGTTTAAAAAAATACTCCCAGCAGATTCAAAATGCTATGAAATCTACAATGCTTCAGAAGGGTTCTTTGCCATTCAAGATCAAAATTTTTCGAATGAGTTGTTGTTGATGTTGGATTATGGAATCTTTTATGAATTCATACCTATGGAGCATTACGCTAAAGATGACTCATTTCCAAAGGCCATACCCTTGTGGGAAGTTGAGAAAGATGTAAACTACGCCATGCTCATCACCACCAATGCTGGCTTATGGAGGTATTGTATTGGAGATACAGTTCGATTTACTTCAACGGCTCCTTATCGCATTAATATCAGTGGACGCACCAAGCATCACATCAATGTATTTGGTGAAGAACTGGTCATAGAAAATGCCGAAAAAGCATTGGATTACGCATGTAGAATAACCAAAAGTGAGGTCATTGAATACACCGTGGCACCCATCTTTATGGATTCAAATCAAAAAGGAGCCCATCAGTGGTTGATTGAGTTTAAAATTAAACCTGCCGATTTACAACTTTTTGAACAGCTCTTAGATGAAGAATTGCGTAAACTCAACTCTGACTATGACGCTAAGCGAAATGCCGACATTACGTTGTCTCAACTAAAATTGAATGCAGCTTCACCTGGACTTTTCTACAGATGGATGAAACAAAAAAACAAACTAGGGGGACAGCACAAGGTACCACGTCTGTCCAATAATCGTGACTTTTTAGAAGAGCTTTTAGAATTAGAAGCAGAATTAGTTTAAGAGACCGCTTTTAGCTGGCTGAGTCGCTCAAATGAAAGGTGGCGTTCTGCATAAGATTTATCCACAACCAAACTCTTAGATTCCGAAGAAGGCATCTCATACATGGCCTCTATAAAAATAGATTCGCAAAGCGAACGAAGTCCTCGCGCTCCAAGTTTATAATCGATTGCTTTATCTACAATATAATCTAGCGCCTCATCTTCAATTTCAAAAGAAATATCATCCATCTCAAAAAGCTTTTTATACTGCTTGATGATTGCGTTTTTTGGTTGGGTTAAAATCTGCTTTAAGGCATCTCGATCTAGAGGATTCATGTGCGTGAGTACAGGTAGTCTTCCGATAATTTCAGGAATCAATCCGAAGTCTCTAACATCTTTAGGCGTAATGTATTGCACCAGGTTTTCTCGGTCGATTTGGTCTCCTTTTTGCAATTGACCATAACCTACCGCTTGCATATTTAAACGTTGACTGATGAGTTTTTCAATACCGTCAAAGGCACCTCCCGCAATGAATAAGATATTCTTGGTGTCTACCTCAATAAATTTTTGATCAGGATGTTTTCGACCTCCTTTTGGTGGCACATTTACCACAGTTCCTTCTAAGAGTTTAAGCAGGCCTTGTTGCACACCCTCTCCAGATACATCTCTTGTAATAGAAGGGTTGTCATTTTTACGTGCAATTTTATCGATTTCATCGATAAATACAATCCCTTTTTGGGCTTTCTCTAAATCGTAATCTGCGGCCTGAAGTAATCGAGTTAAAAGACTCTCAACGTCTTCACCTACATAACCAGCTTCGGTGAGCACAGTAGCATCAACTATGGCCAGGGGTACTTGAAGCATCTTGGCAATGCTCTTTGCTAAAAGGGTCTTACCGGTACCTGTACGCCCCACCAGAAGAATATTACTCTTTTCTATTTCAATCTCTTCAGCTGAGGTCTTTTGTGTAATTCTCTTGTAGTGATTGTAAACAGCTACTGCTAATATTTTTTTGCTGTGGTCTTGACCGATTACATACTCGTCTAAAAAAGCTTTTATTTCCTTGGGCTTTTTTAAGTCTAAATCTTCCAGATTCGCATTGGATTTACTTTCGTTGTCTTCTGTGGCAATAAAGTGCGCTTGTTCTACACACTTGTCACAAATGTGAGCCTTGTTACCCGCAATAAGAAGATCGGTCTCTTCTTTTTTACGACCACAAAATGAACAACTTAAATCCATTGAATCCATGCTAGCGTGCTATTCGATTTAGTTTCTAATTAAAATTTCATCAATCATGCCGTATTCCTTAGCCTTGTCTGCCTTCATCCAATAGTCTCTATCGCTATCTGCATATACGGTGTCAAAGTCTTTTCCTGTGTGTTTGGCTATGATTTGATACAATTCATCCTTTAAGGTAAGAATTTCTTTGGCAGTAATTTCAATATCTGAGGCTTGACCTTGTGCTCCACCCATAGGTTGATGTATCATTACTCTTGAATGTTCGAGTCCACTTCTCTTGCCAGCAGTACCCGCACAGAGCAATACAGCACCCATAGAAGCCGCCATTCCGGTGCATATGGTAGCAACATCTGGCTTGATGAATTGCATGGTGTCGTAAATTCCTAAACCTGCGTAAACACTTCCGCCAGGAGAATTGATATAAATCTGTATGTCTTTAGAAGCATCGGTACTTTCCAAAAAAAGCAATTGGGCTTGAACGATATTAGCCACTTGATCATTGATTGCGGTTCCTAAGAAGATAATGCGATCCATCATCAATCGAGAGAAAACATCGAAAATAGCTATGTTCATCTGACGTTCTTCTATGATATTTGGCGTGAGTCCAACAGGATACATGCTCGATATCATTTGATTGTAGTACAGACTGCTAATTCCCTGGTCTTTGGTAGCAAATTTTTCAAATTCTTTGGCAATATCTTTCATAAAATTCCTTTTCTATTGAATTAGGCCTTGTAAGCTTCCTTTATAAATTTCTCAAAATTTAATTCTTTCTTCTTCAAATTTCCTTCCTTTTTAATTAAATCTAATAATTTTTGATTCATTAATTGAGAAGACAGTCGACGGGTCTCATCCTCATTACTCATCACACGTGCAGCAATTTCATCCAGCTGTTCTTCAGGAGGATTCATTTGGCCGTATTGTGCCATTTGTGCTTTGATAAATTCTTTAGCATAGGCTTTGAGTTCCTCAAAGTTCATTTGAAGTTCGTGCTGATCTATGATTTTTGCCTCGATCAGTTGGTAACGAATTCCCTTTTCTGATTTATCGTATTCTGCAAGGGCTTCTTCTTCGGTCAACGGTTTTTCGCCACTTACTCGAATCCACTTCTTAAGAAAATCTGAGGGGAGGTCAAATTTGTGGTCTTCTAATAAACGCTCTGTGTAATCTGCCATTAACTTTTGGTCAGATTGTTGTACGAACTGTTTTTCGCCGTCTTCTTTGAGCTTAGCTTTCAACTCCTCTTCTGATGAAATGGCTCCGGGCCCGAAAAGTTTGTCATAAAACTCTTGATCGAGAGCAGCGGGTTCTCTTGTATTGATTTCTTCTATATTGAATTGGATGTTCACGTTGTTCAAGTCTTGAACTTTTTCTTCGCTCACTCCCAAATGTCTCGCCAACAAAAGGTCGCTCTCAAACAAGTTTTTGGTGTTGAGTTCTACAACATCATTTGCCTTTTTGCCGCTGAGTTCTTTGATTAATTTCTTGCCCTTGAGTTCTGTGAGATCAAGCTGGGTTTTATGGTCAACCTCTAATTGTTCATCAAAGAAACGACCGTTCACCTCAGTGTCTTTAGTAACACTTTCTTGAGCGATTAATTTTCCGTATTGTTTTCGAATTCTCTCAATCTGCTCATTAATACTCTTGTCATCTGCGATAATGTGATAATGCACAACCGATTTTTTGGTCTTAATTTTTGCTTCAAAAGAAGGAGCAAGTCCGAGCTCAAAGTCAAATGTAAGTGGGTTGTCATCCCAGCTAAATTCATCTTTTTCCACAGGGAGTGGATTGCCGAGCACTTCTAGTTTTTCATTCTCGATATAAGATCCAATCTGTTGTTGAATCATTTTATTCACCTCATCTACTTGAACCGCTCTGCCGTATTGCTTGCGAATCATTCCCATAGGAACCTGTCCCTTTCTAAATCCTGGAATGTTGGCGTTTTTTCGGTAATCTCTTAAAATTTTGTCCACCTGAGGACTGTAATCTTCCTGTTGAATTTCAAGGGTTAGCACTGCGTTTAACGCGTCGACCTCTTGTTTGGTTATTTTCATCTAATTATAGCATTTAAGGAGCGCAAAAATAGTCTATTTTAAGGCCGTCTACAACTTAACGCTCATGATCCTGTCGGTCGGTTTCAAATAATCCCTGTAAAAACGATTGCATTACCGATAGTAATAGACTATAAATCAATGCGGTCCAAAGCGAACTGACCATAAAATTTGGAACGATAGAACTTGCTAATTGAATGATTAATGCATTGATAATCAGCAAAAAAATACCTAAGCTTAAGATGGTTATAGGTAAGGTTAATACAATGAGTATTGGCTTTACAATTAGATTGAGGATGCTCAAAACCAAAGCAACTGCCATGGCAGTAAAAAAACTTTTGATTTCTACACCGGGTAAAATTTCGGCAATCACAATAACACCGAGGCTATTGATCAGCCACCTAATTAATGTCTTCATTCTTTGTCAAATATAAAATCTAAAACGGCTTTTGAAAAGGCCATGGGGTTCTCTGCATGCAACCAATGCCCTGCGTTTTCAATTGTTTCAACTCCTGCAGTTGGAAAGTGCACTTTTATGGCGCTAAAATCTTCGGTTGAGATATAATCAGAACGCGACCCCCTTAAAAAAAGACTCGGTCCTGAAAAACTCAACTGCGTTGAAAGCGGCTGGCCAACGACATGCCTATGTGCTGAAAGTGCATCAATATTGCATTTAAGGCCTAAAATACCCGGAGATTTCCAATATAAATTTTTCATTAAAAACTGTCGAACCCCAGGATTGTGTATATCCTTGGACAGTACCTCGTCTACCTCTCCTCTGGTTTTGAGTAGGTCAAAGTTTAAATTTTTTAGGGCGTCAATGATATAATCGTGATGAGGTGGATACGCCTTCGGCGCTATATCTGCAACGATTAATTTTTTGATGTTTTCTGGGTTTTCGCAAGCGAAATGCATAGCTGTTTTTCCTCCCATTGAATGTCCAAGTAGGTCAAAGTGAGCGATATCGTGCTCAGCGATGTATGCCTTTAAATCGGCACACATTAAAGCGTAGGAGAAATCTTTGGAGTGCAAGCTTTTACCGTGGTTTCTGGCATCTATTAAGTGTACTTCTAAACCGAGATCACTCCATTTTTTACCCAGGGTTTTCCAATTGTCAGACATGCCTAAAAAACCGTGAAGAATCAGCAGTTTATGGGAGGATGTCCCCAGGACGATACTGTGCAGGTTGTTATTCAATAGTTTTTAAGCTTGTGATTGTACATCTGTATGACATTCTCTAACCCAAAATAAATAGATTCGCAAATCAAAGCGTGTCCGATGGAGACCTCCTTTAAACTTGGAATAGAGGCCGCAAAGAAGGCTATATTGTCAAGGTTGAGGTCGTGACCTGCATTTAAACCAATGCCTAATTTTTCTGCTTCTACCGCAGCGCTTACAAAAGCTGCTATGGCCTCAGTAGGGTTTTCTTCGTATTGTGCAGCATAGGGCTCGGTGTATAATTCAATGCGATCTGTTCCCGTATCGGCGGCAGCTTTAACCATTTCGATATCCGGATTGAGAAAAATAGAGGTCCTGATTCCCTCTTCTTTGAAGATTTTTATCGTTTTTTTCAGAAAGTCTTGATGTGATATGGTGTCCCATCCACTATCTGAGGTGAGTGCGTCGGGTTCATCTGGTACCAAGGTGACCTGAGTGGGTTTGATTTCTAAAACCAAATCGATGAATCGATTAATGGGGTTTCCTTCAATATTGTATTCGGTGTGAACAACCTCTTTGAGAGCTCTTGCATCTCGGTACTTGATATGACGCTCGTCGGGTCTTGGATGAACCGTTATTCCCGCTGCACCAAAATCTTGAATGTTTTTAGCAGTTTGCAATAAATCGGGTCTATTTGTACCTCTGGCGTTACGCAGGGTTGCCCATTTGTTGATATTTACACTTAAATGTGTGCTCATTTTGTCGAATTTCAGTTACAAAAATAGGCATTCAGACTGAGCCTTTGTAGGGATTGTTGTATTTTGCAGTATATTTCGAATGCATGAATTTGACCGAATTATTGCAGAACGACCTGCCACTATTTACACCTGATCAAACCATTGGTGAACTCCATGATTTTTTTGAGGAATATGAGCTTACACATATTGGAATTTGTGATGCGGCTGGACTGTTTATAGGATTGCTGAGTGCAGCGGATATTCGAGATAGAACTAAAGAAATGACTGTTTCAGAAGCCGAAGAGCTTCTTCGATTTGAGGCGGTACTGCTCGACCAGCATATTTCGGCGCTTTTGCGGTTTTTGTCACAAAGCCAGTCTAATGTTATTCCTGTTGTATCTGAAGAAAACCAACTTTTGGGGTATGTCAGACTCACAGTTTTATTAGATAAGATGAAAGCCATGCCTGTATTTGATTATGAGAATGATACGCTTCTGCTTTCTAGAGCTAATGAAGACTTCTCACTCTCAGAAGTTGTGCAAATCGCTGTTTCTAGCCAAGCCAAGATCAGTGGTGCTTTTATGGTCGAACAAAATGAAAAATCTACTGTTGTAGCGCTTCAATTGCAAACGCAAAAAAAGCAAGCCCTCTTAGATGAGATGAGAAGATACGGATATGACATTGTAGAGACCTCTATAAAAGACATGTATTGGGAAGACCTCAAGCTTAATTCTGAATATTTAAATCGCTATTTAAACGTATGAGCAAGGAAATAGCCATTTTTGGGATTCACATCGATAAAGACGAAGAAAAGGTTGTAGAAGAATTATTGCAATCTGCGGATGAGTTGAATTATCAGGTTTGCTTTGAATTTAAATTTGCTCAAAAACTCCAAGAACAGACAGGTCTTGAGATAAGTGCATTCAAAACCTTTAAGAGTTATAAAGAAATTGATAAGGATTTAGCGCTTTTTATCTCTATAGGAGGGGATGGGACCATGCTAAGAGCCTCAAATTACATTCGAGATAAAGGAATTCCACTGGTGGGAATCAACACAGGCCGATTGGGCTTTTTATCTACCTATAAAAAAGAACATGCCGCATCATTGCTGAACGAATTTAGTCAAGGCAATTACGAGCTTGATTTTAGGCAACTCATCAGACTAGAAAACCATACTGAACTTTTGGGTCCGAACTGGGAAAACGATGCGCTTAACGAAATAACCGTTTCAAGGAAAGACACCGCCTCTATGATCACCATTGAAGTCTGGTTGAACGATCATTTTTTGACTTCTTACTGGGCAGATGGATTGATTATGGCAACACCAACGGGCTCAACAGGTTATTCATTGAGTTGCGGAGGGCCTGTTATTTCACCAGGAGCTAAATCTTTTGTCTTAACACCTATTGCCCCGCATAATTTAAATGCAAGACCTTTGGTGATAGAAGATGATACTGTTATCAAACTCAAAGTGAGTGGACGGGAATCACAGCATCTCATTACGGTAGATTCAAAAATTACTACTATGGCTAATGAAGAAGAAATCGTAGTCAAAAAGACACCCTACAAACTAAAAATGTTGAACTTTAAGGGAGAGCATTTTCTGCATTCACTCCGTCAAAAGATGCTATGGGGAGAAGACAAAAGAAATTAATAGTTGTCATAAGTGCCTTTATGTTCAGTTGGACTGCCAATGCTCAACGTGTTGAAATCGGATATTTGTCTGGTTTTTCTTCTGGCTTCGGAGATGTGGGCAGGCAAAAAGTTCTAAAGGCCGGTAACACAACTCGTGGCTTTCAACTCAAAGTACATCGAAATACGCGTCTGTCTTATCGTTTTAACACCAACTTTATCCAATTCACTTTTGATGATCAGTTGTCGAACGATGAATACAGGCTCAATCGCAATTTTAAATCAAATATCAATGCCATAGAGTTTACCTTTGGCGCTGAGTTCAATTGGTATTCGTTTAATCCTTTTAATGAAAGGCGAAAATTAGTGCCCTACGCCTATATTGGAGTAGGTTACGCGCTCTATTCTGAACGCGCTTTTATCTTAAATGGAGGTTATATTTACGGCGCTTCGGTAGAGGCCATCAAACCAGATAGAACCAAACACGGCCAAGATACACCCTTAAATTTTGGAAATAACTTATTTGAGTACTACGAAGCGAATTTTAAAGAAAACAGCACTTTTATTTTACCTGTTGCCCTTGGAGTGAAGTTTCACTTATATCGAAATTTAAACCTACATGTAGAATTAGGAATGCGCATGACAAGAGTAGACAATTTAGATGGCGGAGTGATTTTTGCTGATGTACAAAATCAAGATCCAGCAAGTGATAAATTATATTACTTAGGAGACGGACAAAATGACTTTTATATGCTGACTAATTTTGGATTAAGCTATACCTTTGGGCAAAAACCAATAATAATCAATTTTAAATAATTCCTTTATCAATGTTGGAGATGAGTGAAACACTGCCTAGACACCTTGCAATCATCATGGATGGCAATGGTAGATGGGCCAAAGGAATGGGAAGACCTCGCGCCTTGGGTCACGAAGAAGGGGCAAAGATGGTAAAGCGCATTGTAAAAAGTTGTGCTGAAAAAGGCATAGAGTACCTTACACTTTTTGCTTTCTCCACTGAAAACTGGCTTCGACCTAAAAAAGAGGTAAATACCTTAATGCGCATTTTGGTAAAATCCTTGAGAAGTGAATTGCAAACCTTAGTTGAAAACGACATTCAGCTCAGAACTATAGGTGACACCAAAAATTTACCCGAAGTGGTTCAATCAGAATTAGAGGAAGTCGTTACTCAAACCAAATCAAATACAAGAATGGTCTTAACCCTAGCCTTGAGCTATGGTTCACGTCAAGAAATTGCCAATGCTGTGCAAGAGATTAGTGCAAAAGTTAAAAAAGGCCTAATTTCGCCGTCTGATATTGATGAAAAGCTAATAAATAGTCATCTTTACACCTGCTTTATGCCAGAGGTCGACTTATTGATTCGAACCAGTGGAGAATACAGGTTAAGTAATTTCATGTTGTGGCAATGTGCGTATGCCGAATTGTATTTTACAGATACGTATTGGCCAGACTTTGACGCGAAAGAATTAGACAAGGCATTAGCTAGTTATCAAAAGAGAGAACGACGATTTGGAAAAACTACAGAACAACTTCAAGAACTCAATGTCAATTCAAAGTAAAGGCAGCCTTATATCTTTTCTTTTTTTAGCTTTTACCTTGTTGGGAAGCTTTTCAGTACTCGCTCAAGAAATGAGCTTTGGAGATACTGAATCCTATATTTTAGGAGACCTAAAGGTGACGGGCTTAAAAAGTTATAACGAGCAGACTGTAAAAACCTATACCGGATTGCGCGTCGGTCAGCTCATCGAAATTCCCGGTGAAGAAATCTCTGGAATTATCAAAAAACTATGGAACCTTGAACTCTTCAGTGATGTCGCTTTTTACTACAACGACATCAAAGGGGATAGCATATTTTTGGAGCTCAACATCAAAGAACGCCCAACCCTTAATCAGGTCACATTTTACGGGATTAAAAAATCCAAAGCAGACGAGTTACTAAAAGACGCAGACTTAAAAACAGGTAAGAAAATTACAGAGAGCTTAATTGCTAACACTAAAAACTACATTCAAAACACCTATAAAGAAAAAGGCTATCTCAATGCCAAGGCGACCATTGCTACTTCTGCAGATTCTTCTGGAGTAAACGTTCAAAACATGGTCATCAATGTCAATAAAGGACCTAAGGTTAAAATTGGTGAAATTGTATTTGAGGGTAGAGAAAAGTTAAAGACTAAAGTTTTAGAAAGAGCGTTAAAAAATACCAAGTCAAAAAAGATCTATCGCTTTTGGAAAAAGTCGAGATACAAAAAAGAAGACTTCGATGAGGATCTTAAAAGTCTTGTCGATGCATATGCAGAAAAGGGATATCGCGACGCCAGAGTTATAAAAGATAGTGTTTATCCTATTAGCGATGAACTTATTGGGATTCACCTCAAATTACAAGAGGGAAATCAGTACTACTTTGGTGATATTGATTTTGTTGGAAATACGGTGTATTCTGACCGTGAACTCAATCAGCTTTTAGGGATTAAAAAAGGAGATTCCTACAACGGAGTTCAGCTTAAAAAACGAATAGCAGATACGTCTAAACCTGACGGCGAGGATATTACCAATCTCTATCAAAACAATGGTTATCTCTTTTCGAGTATCAATCCCGTTGAGGTTTCTGCCCAGAACGATACCATAGATTTTGAAATCCGAATTATAGAAGGAAAAGAGACTTTTCTAAACCATGTAAATGTGGTAGGTAATGACAAGACGAATGACCATGTCATTTATAGAGAACTCAGAACCAAACCCGGACAGAAATACAGCAAAGACAATATTGTAAGGTCAATTCGAGAATTAGGTCAATTGGGCTTTTTTGATCCCGAACAAATTGCGCCTGATGTTCAAAATCCAAATCCCAACGACGGAACTGTTGATTTAGAATACTCCTTAGTAGAATCTGGATCAAGCCAAATCGAACTTCAAGGTGGTGTTGGTGGAGGTGGATTCATCGGAACCCTTGGTTTGTCTTTTAACAACTTCTCTATTGGGAACATCTTTAATAAGGAGGCCTACAAACCTGTTCCTATGGGAGACGGTCAGACCTTTTCACTTCGACTACAGGCCAGTAGAACCTTTAGAGTATACAGTCTTATTTTCGCTGAACCTTGGTTGGGCGGTAAAAAGCCAGTGAATTTTAATTTCTCATTACAGCGAACACAGCAGTTTGCGGCCTCATTTGCTGGCGGACGATTTGATGTTGACAAATCAAGAGGATTCTCAATCAGTGGTATTTCAGCGGGATTATCTAAGCGTGTTCAATGGCCAGATGATTTCTTTGTCATCTCACATGCTTTGAGTTATCAGTATTACAGTTTCAACAACTTTAACAACGGATTGTTCAATTTTGGTAACGGGTCGTCGAACTCAGTTACCTATACCATTGGTATATCAAGGAGTTCACAAGGTCCGAGTAGGATTTTCCCCTTAACGGGTTCAAATTTTGAATTTTCGGCTCGTTTGACTCCTCCGTATTCAGCCTTCTCTAAAAAGGACTACAAAGGTTTAAGAGATGAAATCAGAGAGGTTACAGAAGAGCTTTTAGATGTAGGAATTGATGGTGAGAACGCTACCGAACTCAGTAGAGAACTGGAGGCTTTAGAAGAAGAGCGTTTCAAATTATTAGAATTCTATAAAATTAAATTTAAAGGGGATTGGTATACACGAATTGTCGACAAGCTCGTTTTTAGAACCAATGCTGAATTTGGATTTTTAGGAGCCTACAATAACGACATCGGTAATGTGCCATTTGAGCGCTATTACGTGGGTGGTGACGGTTTAGGAAACTTCACCCTAGACGGTAGAGAGAACATTCAATTGAGAGGATACGAAAACAGCTCGATTACTCCTTATAGTGTAAATCCAATTACAGGTCGAAGAGAACAAGATGGTGGTACGATCTACAATAAATTTTCATTAGAACTTCGATATCCTTTAACACTTAAGCCTTCTGCTTCTATTTATACCTTGACCTTCTTAGAAGCCGGAAATGCATTTAATAATTTCTCTCAGTTCAATCCATTCGAGCTTAAAAGATCCGCTGGTATTGGAGTTAGAATATTTATGCCAGCCTTTGGATTATTGGGTATTGATTTCGGATATGGATTCGATACAGACGCCAATCCAAACTCAACGGGACCTAGCGGTTGGCAGACACATTTTATTATCGGACAACAATTTTGATTTACATGAGACATCGACTTTGGCATGATTTTTTCTTAACTACTCTTGTAACACTATTTGTGTTAGGGGGTGTAGAAGAGTCACATGCACAAAGGGGAATACGAATTGCTTATGTCGATATGGAATACATTTTAGAGCAGGTGGCTTCGTACAGAGATGCTGAGGATGCTCTAAATGAAAAAGCAATGAAATGGCAAACAGCCATTGAATTGAAATTGTCTGAAGTTGAGGAATTGAAAGAGGCTTTAGCATTAGAGCGAGCTGTACTTGCACAGTCAATCATCAGTGATCGAGAAGAAGACATTCGATTTTTAGAGAGCGAGATTGCCGCTGAGCAACAGGAGAAGTTCGGGCCTAAAGGCGAGTATGTGTTACAACAGGAACTTTTGATTCAACCTATACAAGATCAGGTCTTTGAGGCGATACAAAAGATAGGTAAGTCGAAAAAGTACGATTTTATTTTTGATAAATCTGCAGATGTTGTAATGTTGTACTCCGAAAAAAGGCACGATATTAGTGATTTAGTGCTTAGAGAAATCGGAAGAGCGGTTCGTTTGAGCCAGTCTAGAGAAGATCAAGAGTTTAACGATCGTTTGAAAGCACTTCAAAATCAACAAGAGCTCGAAGAAGAAACCCGCTTTGATCAGGAGGTTTTAGATCGCCAAAAAGAATTAGACGAGGCTAAAGCAGAGCAACAAAAGCAAATTGAAGATCGCAAGGCAGAAAAGCTGAGAAAGCGCGAAGAGCGAAGAAAAGAATACGAAGAACGAAAACAGGCGGCTCTAGAAAAAAGAGAAGCACAACGTAAAGCGGCTTTAGAAGCCAGAAATAAAAGAGTAAAAAAAGACAGTACAAACAATAATTAGAATTTAAATTAAATAGAGATGAGATCATTGAAATCAATTGTAATAGCGGCGTTATTTTTAGTTACCGCAACAAGTTCGGTAGTCGCCCAGAGTAAGGTCGCGCATATCAATGTACAGCAATTATTAGCAGACATGCCTGATATGAAGTCGGCACAGGCTGAGTTGAAAAAATTAGAAGCTACTTATAAGGCTGACATCGAAGCATCTGTTGCTGAGTTACAGAAGAAATTCGTTACTTACCAAAATGAGGCGAATTCAAAAACTGCTGAAGAAAACAAATCAAGAGCAGATGAATTGCAAGCAGCAGAGCGAAATATCGCAAGTGCTGAGCAAGCAGCTTTACAAGAATTGCAGAAAAAACAACAAGAGCTTTTTGCTCCTATTTCTGATAAAGCAAAGGCCGCTATAGAAAAGGTCGCAAGTGCACAAGGATTTGATTACGTGATTGACGCAAGTCCTGGTTTAGGTCTTATTGTAGCACGTGGAAGCGATATCCTTGCAGACGTAAAAAGAGAATTAGGATTTTAATTAAAAATCCATTGAAGATAGAACGAACCGCTTGTCACGCCAACAAGCGGTTTTTTATTTTATGATAGGAATATTTGATTCAGGTGTAGGTGGATTATCACTGCTAAATGCCGTTCAAAAGGCATATCCCTCAGAGGATTGTATTTATATTTCCGATAATAAATACGCTCCCTATGGCGAAAAAAAAATTGATTTTATACTTGAGCGATGTCAAAAACACGCCGAGTTTTTTATTGAGCAAGGGGTGCGCCTTATTATTATTGCTTGCAATACAGCCACAACAATCGCCATAAGCGCTCTTCGGGAAACCTATGATATCCCCTTTGTCGGAATAGAACCGGCGATCAAACCCGCAATTCAATTAACGACAAGTTCCAAAATTGGAGTCATTGCAACTCGAGCTACACTCAGCAGCACATTGTACAATGCGACAAAGCAGAAATACGCTTCTACTTCTACTGTTGTCGAGCGGATAGGAGAGGGTTTTGTCGAGGCAGTAGAATCGGGGAACACACAATCTGAAACCTTTCAAAATAAATTGCGAGAAACCGTGCTTTTTTTTGAGGCTCATAAAGTGAATTTTGTAGTCTTAGGGTGCACGCATTACTTCTTTCTAAAAGAGCAGTTAGCGCGAATAGCGGGAGACAAAATGAAATTTATTGAACCTACCGAAGCAGTGATCAATAGACTAAAGGATATTTATCGCGAAAAAGATGTGCGACAAACTGAGGAATCTAAAACATTGATTTATTGCAGTGGAGCTATGGACCCTGTTCAAAGAATCCTCAAAGACCGACAATTTAGTCTCCTTAAGTTGCAGTATTGATTCTAACCCAGGTTTCGATTTGAAATGAAACCGGGTGTCTTTCGTCTTTAGGATGAAATTCTTGTTTTGTGCGCTTCCACTCTTTAAAGTCGATTTCTGGAAAAAAGGTATCCGCTTCGAATACGCCCTCGACTCTGGTAATTTCAAGGGTTGTAGCTTTGGATAAAGCTTGTTGGTAGATTTGACCACCACCGATTACATATAATTTTGAATGTTGCTTCAATGCTTCCAACGCATCCTCTATAGTATTGAAGAGTCCGTCAATTTCAAATGGTGGAGCGTAATTTTTGTCTCGACTCAGTACGTAATGCGCTCTACCAGGAAGTGCCTTAGGAAAGCTCTCCAGTGTTTTTCGTCCCATGAGCATTGGACTACCCATAGTTTGCGTTTTAAAATGCTTGAAATCGTCAGGCAAATGCCATGGTAGATCACCATTTAGTCCCATCCCTCTATTTTGATCGAAAGCCGCAATGATGATTATTTCAGAAGTGTTCAAATTGTCGTTATTTTGTGAGCAAAATTAAGTGAATTCACGCGTTTAAAGATGGGATATCAAATTAAAAATATAAGTGGAGCGCCTGTGGTTGAAGTGGTATTTAAATTGAAGGCAAAACCGACAGACCAGGTTTTTGTCGCTGGAGATTTTAATCGCTGGAATCCAAAATCACTACCACTTTCTTGGCATAAAAAAGGATATTTTACCTGTTCTTTATTAGTACCATCTAAAAACAAGTTCGAGTATAGGTATGTCATTAACGAAGAGTTTGTGCTAGATCCGACTTGTGAAAATCGAGTGTGGAATACATTTGCCCAGGCAGAAAATTCAGTCCTTACGACTTAGACAGCAACAGCAGCCTTTATGGCTGGGTGTGGATTGTAATTTTCTAAGGTGAAATCCTCAAAGGTGAAATCATCAATACTTTTAATATCGGGATTAAGTATCATCTCAGGTAAGGCTCTAATGTCTCTGCTCAATTGTAATTCAACCTGTTCCATATGATTGTTGTAAATGTGAACGTCTCCAAAGGTGTGAATAAAATCACCGTATTCTAATCCACATACATGGGCAACCATCATACAAAGCAAGGCGTATGAGGCAATGTTAAAAGGAACACCTAAAAAGACGTCCGCACTTCTTTGATACAATTGGCAGGAGAGTTTATTGTCAGCCACATAAAATTGAAAAAAGGCATGACATGGAGGCAATGCTGCTTTGCCGTTGGCCACATTGTCTGAAAAACTTTTTGAGGTGTCGGGAAGCACTGATGGATTCCATGCGCTTACGAGCATTCTTCTGCTGTTAGGATCATTTCTAAGGGTTCGAATGAGTTCCTTGATTTGGTCGATTTCTTCAGAATTCCAATTTCTCCACTGATGACCGTAGACAGGTCCTAAATTTCCATTTTCATCCGCCCATTCATTCCAAATACGCACACCGTTTTCTTTGAGGTATCCAATATTGGTATCCCCTTTTAAAAACCAAAGCAATTCGTAAATAATCGATTTGAGATGGACCTTTTTAGTAGTCACCAAAGGAAACCCATCTTGAAGATTAAACCGCATTTGGTAACCAAAAATACTTTTCGTTCCTGTACCTGTGCGATCCCCTTTTTCTATGCCGTTAGCAATGATGTGTTTTAGTAAATCGTGATATTGTTGCATAGTCAAATCCCTTAATTGATAAGGCTAAGCTAATGCAAGCTTCACGATAATCGCCATAATTTAATAAGGAGTTATAAAAAAGTAATCAACCGAGAATGATACCTGCCATAGTCGCTGATAGAAGTGAGGCAATCGTTCCTCCAATCAGTGCTTTAAGGCCTAATTCGGAGAGGAGTTTTCGCTTAGATGGAACCAGGGCTCCTATACCGCCGATCTGAATTCCAATTGAGGCAAAGTTGGCGAAACCACAAAGCATATAGGTAGCCATAATCACCGATTTATTGTAAGCCAGTTGAATACTTGATGCACTGTCTTTTAATTCGGCCAATTGGGTGTAGGCGACAAATTCAGAAGCTACAATCTTAATTCCCAAAAGTTGCCCCATTAAACTGAGGTCTTCTTGGGCGACCCCGATAATCCACATCAGTGGTGCACAGAGCATCCCTAAAATAAATTCTAAGGACAGCGATTCAAAATGTGTATTGTTACTGATCCATTCGTTAAGTGTGCCTATTGTTCCTATCTCAAATAGAATTCCGTTGATAAGGGCTATCATTGCCACAAAAACCAACAACATCCCTCCTACGTTGACAGCGAGTTTGATACCTTCAGTCGTTCCGTTAGAAAGGGCATCTAAAATGTTATCTCCGAAGTTCTGTTCGTCTACAGTGACGGTCTTGCTTACTTCAGCTGTTTGTGGAATTAAGATTTTGGATATAACCACCGCTCCTGGTGCTGCCATTACTGATGCTGCGATGAGATGTCGAGCAAATTCAAGTCGTAAAACAGGGTCGTTTTGTCCTAAGAATCCAACATAAGAAGCTAAAACACCACCTGCTACTGTGGCCATCCCTCCAATCATGACCAGTAAAATCTCAGAACGGTTCATGTTTTTGAGGTATGCTTTGATCAGCAGGGGAGCTTCAGTTTGGCCCAGAAAAATATTACCGGCAACAGATAAGCTTTCAGCTCCGGATATACCCAATGATTTGGTCAAAGCCCAGGCCAGCCATTTCACAATTTTTTGAATAACGCCAAGGTAGTAAAGTACAGAAGTTAGGGCTGAAAAAAACAGTATTGTCGGTAATATCTGAAAGGCAAAAACGTAGCCAATACTAGGATCCTCCACATTGAGTAAATTTCCAAAAACAAAGCGGCTCCCCATTTCTGTGAAATTTAAAATACTGGTAAAAAAGGTGCCCATAACATTGAAGAGCTGCTGTACAATTTTGATTTTCAATACCCCTAAGGCCAAAATGAATTGCATACCAAGACCAATGAGTACAATTTTCCAAGGAATCTTCTTTCGATTACTCGATAGGACATAGGTGACCAAAATAAGAAAAGCAATTCCTAATAAACCTCTCAGAATAGCGGTGAAACTCATTATTTTCCTCTGTTTTTAAGTTCGTCTCTAAGCATAGCCGCGGCTTCGTAATCTTCAGCTTTTAATGCTTTCTTTAACTCCTCATTGAGTTGTCGTATACTAAAATTAGCATAAGGGTTGGGTTGAACTTTGGCTTCAGTAGTCAGCTCAAAATCTTCAAAGTTTTCTTGCTCCAAATCAATTTCAGGCTCGTCGGATTGGTCTTCACTTTTTTCTTCAAAGGTGTAGTAAATTCCAGCCTGTTCTAGAATCTCAGGATAGGTGTAAATCGGAGCCTTAAAACGCTGGGCCATAGCAATGGCATCGCTGGTTCTAGAATCGATGATCTCTTGAATGCCGTCGCGTTCACAAATTAAACTCGAATAAAACAAACCGTCTTCTAATTTGTGGATGATAATTTCTTTAAGGTCCACTTGAAATCGGTCTAAGGTGTTTTTAAATACGTCGTGCGTCATAGGTCTAGACGTCTTTAATTTTTTCTCAAGAGTAAATGCAATGGCTTGAGCTTCAGGGGCACCAATTACGATTGGTAATTTTCGGTCTCCCTCAGCTTCTCTCAAGACTAAGATATAAGCATTGTTATTGCTGTGACCATAGGTGAACCCTTTAATTTCGAGACGTATTTTTTTCATGAACTGCGTACTACAGACAAAGAAATGAAAAAATTATCCGTTTTGAATTTTAAAGGCTTTTAATTTTTCAATTAATTGAGGAACAACTTCGAAGGCGTCTCCGATTACCGCGTAATCAGCAGCCTTCACAAACGGGGCTTCAGCATCGGTATTGATAACTACTTTGACTTTTGAAGAGCTTACGCCAGCCAGGTGCTGAATTGCACCAGAAATCCCGATAGCGATATAAAGATTACTCGCTACAGGCTTTCCTGTTTGTCCGACGTGTTCAGAATGAGGTCTCCATCCCATGTCAGAAACCGGTTTTGAACAAGCAGTGGCAGCTCCCAAAACTTCTGCCAAATCTTCAATCATATTCCAATTCTCGGGTCCTTTAAGACCTCGTCCTCCAGAAACGACAACATCGGCATCAGCGATTGAAATCTGACCTTCAAGTGTATCTTGGCCTTTAATTTCAAGAGCCGAGCTACTACTAGTGGTAACCTCTAATGATTCAGTTTTGGTTTCAGCCTGTTCTAAGGTTTGACCAAAACTGTTTTTTGTCAAACCGAGAATTTTCACTGCGGCATTCAATTGTGTATGGGCAAATGCCTTATTACTGTAAACACTTCGCTTCACAGTGAACGGGCTTTTCTCGATGGGTAGGTCTACTATATTATTAGTGTAGGAGGCTTGTAATTTTTGGGCTAAAATTCCAGACATGTACTTGGCGTTAGTTGAGCTTGAAACTACGATGATATCGCAGTTCAATTTTCGACTGACCTCTGCCACACAATCGGCATAGTTTTTAGCATTAAAAGATTGTAGATGCTCACTATGGACTTCAACGGCCTTTGATACACCGTATTTTTCAACTGAAGTTTGTGCACTGCAATTTATACTGAGTGCGAATGCGTCAGTTTCTATGAAGTTTCCTAAAGCTTTTCCGTAGCTGAGTAATTCTCCTGAATTGGATTTCAGCTGACCCTTTTCTGATTCTAATACAATAAGTACTCCCATGTTATATAACTTTAGCTTCTTTGTGTAATTTTTGGATGAGTTCATCTAAATTTTCGGCATCAATGAGCTCTACTTCGGCTTTTTTGCTTGGCTTTTCAAAAGCGGTATCAGCTGTTTTACAATCGATGTCTTCTGCTTCGATGACCTCAATGACTTTTTTGCGAGCGGTCATAATTCCTCGCATATTGGGAATTTTCAAATCGCTTTCTTCAACCAAACCTTTTTGGCCACTGATAATTAGAGGTAATTCACAACTGAGGTGTTCAGTTCCTCCGTCGATTTCTCTAGCGATTTCAGCCTTGTTATTTTCAATTTCAAGTGAAGTACAGGCGTGAACAACTTCTATATTTAGCATTTCTGCAAGCATTCCGTGAACCATTCCTCCATTAAAATCGATGGATTCTTTACCTGTAATAATCAAATCAAAGTTGTGCTTCTTAAGGTAGCTGCCGAGTTGCCCTGCAACATAAGCAGAATCGGTTGGGTTGGCATTAATTCTCACGGCCTGATCTGCGCCAATGGCAATGGCTTTTCTCAATATTGCTTCTGTGTCTGAGAGACCCACATTTATCACCGTAATTTCAGCCTGGTTTTTTTCTTTAAACCAAACGGCTCTGGTAAGCCCAAACTCGTCGTTGGGATTGATGACAAATTGAACCCCTTCGCGGTCGAAAACGGTGTTGTTTTCAACAAAATTTATCTTGCTCGTAGTGTCTGGAACAGCACTGATGCAGACTGCTATTTTCATAAAAATTACTTAAACTTCTTTACCCTTCAAATTTATAAATATTATCTCAATTTACTATGCATGCATAATTTAATTTTTTCCCTCAAAACAGCTATTGGCTCCTAAAAGAAAAGTATTAATTTAGCCGTCGAAATTTAGCACTTATGAAAACCTTACAATTTAGAGAAGCAATAGCGGAAGCAATGTCAGAAGAAATGAGGAGAGATGAAACCATTTACCTCATGGGAGAAGAGGTCGCCGAATACAACGGTGCCTACAAAGCCTCTAAAGGAATGCTTGATGAATTTGGTCCGGATCGCGTTTTAGATACGCCGATTTCAGAAATGGGATTCGCAGGAATTGGAGTTGGTTCTGCCATGAATGGCAATAGACCCATAATTGAATTTATGACCTTTAATTTCTCTCTAGTTGGTATCGATCAAATCATCAACAACGCTGCAAAAATGAGACAGATGTCTGCTGGTCAGTTCAATATTCCTATGGTTTTCAGAGGTCCTACCGCTTCAGCAGGTCAACTTGCAGCAACCCATTCTCAAGCCTTTGAGAGTTGGTATGCAAACTGCCCTGGTCTTAAAGTGGTCGTGCCATCTAATCCAGCAGATGCTAAAGGCTTATTAAAGTCAGCCATTAGAGACGACGACCCAGTTATTTTCATGGAGTCTGAGCAAATGTATGGTGACAAAGGAGAAGTGCCTGAAGGAGAATATCTGATTCCATTAGGTCAAGCTTCAATTCCTAGAGAAGGAAAAGACGTTACTGTGGTTTCTTTCGGTAAGATCATCAAAGAAGCCTACAAGGCAGCTGATATTTTAGAAAAAGAAGGTATTTCAATTGAAATTATCGATTTGAGAACCATAAGACCAATGGATCATGATGCAATCATCAATTCAGTGAAAAAAACAAACCGTTTGGTCATACTAGAAGAGGCATGGCCTTTTGGAAATATAGATACTGAAATAACCTATCAAGTACAAGCTCAAGCATTTGATTATTTAGATGCACCGATTGTAAAATTGAATACTGCCGACACCCCTGCACCTTATTCACCAGTTTTATTGCAAGAGTGGTTGCCTAACGCACAAGATGTAGTTAAGGCGGTTAAAACGGTTATGTACAAGCAATAAGCTGTTACTAGAATAGACTATTATTCGAAGAGTTGAGTTTGATAGTTCATTGTTTTTAGTACATTTGCGCTCATTAAAATCTACATTATAAATAAATCTAAATATATATTATGGAGGCATTAGTTCCCTATTTATGGGCTTTTGGAATTTTAGGATTACTTTTTGTTTTAGTAAAAAACAGTTGGGTTTCTAAGCAAGCAGTCGGAAACGAGAAAATGGCTGGTATTGCGAAGAACATTGCAGATGGTGCAATGTCCTTTCTAAAAGCAGAGTATAAAATATTATCAGTCTTTGTAGCAGCCGTAGCGGTACTTCTTTATTTTAAAGGGCAAAGCGAGGCAGGTTCTAATGGAATGGTAGCTGTTTCTTTTATTATAGGTGCTATCTGTTCAGCTCTTGCTGGATTCATTGGAATGCGTGTTGCAACCAAAGCTAATGTTAGAACAACTAATGCAGCTCAAGTATCCTTAAGCAAGGCTTTAGAAGTCGCATTTGCCGGTGGAGCGGTAATGGGATTAGGTGTTGTAGGACTAGGTGTTCTTGGTCTTGGCGGATTATTCATGTTATACAGCAACCAAGGATGGGAAATCGATATGGTACTCAATGTACTTTCAGGTTTTTCACTTGGAGCCTCTTCGATTGCACTTTTCGCCAGAGTAGGTGGAGGAATTTACACTAAAGCTGCCGATGTAGGTGCTGACTTAGTAGGTAAGGTAGAAGCTGGAATACCAGAAGATCACCCGTTAAACCCAGCGACTATTGCTGATAATGTTGGAGACAATGTTGGAGATGTTGCGGGAATGGGAGCTGACCTTTTCGAATCTTATGTAGGGTCTATTATCGGTACCATGGTTTTGGGAGCTACTTTTGTAGTATTACCTGAATTCCAAGCGTCTTTTAACGGATTAGGTGCAGTTTATTTACCACTAGCACTTGCTGCAGCTGGAATTATCATGTCAATCATTGGAACCTTCTTCGTAAAAGTAAAAGAAGGTGGAGATCCTCAAACGGCTCTTAATTTAGGAGAATTTGGTTCAGCCGGATTGATGTTGGTTGCTTCTTACTTTTTGATTGGTGAGTTTTTACCTGAATCATGGGTTGAGGGCGGAAAAGAATTTTCTTCTAACGGTGTCTTCTATGCCACAATTGCTGGTTTGATTGCTGGTCTGCTCGTCGGAAAAGTAACTGAATACTATACAGGAACAGGTAAGCGTCCTGTTAACAATATCGTAAGACAGTCAGAGACTGGTGCTGCGACAAATATTATTGCAGGTCTTGGTGTAGGAATGATGTCAACAGCAATTCCGATTATCTTAATCGCTGCTGCTATATTAGTATCACACCACTTTGCAGGTTTATACGGTATTGCTATCGCAGCCGTTGGTATGCTTGCCAATACAGGAATTCAGTTGGCTGTTGATGCCTATGGTCCTATCTCAGATAACGCTGGAGGAATTGCTGAAATGGCAGAGTTACCTTCAGAAGTAAGAGAACGTACAGATAAATTAGACGCTGTAGGAAACACTACTGCAGCTATCGGTAAAGGATTTGCAATCGCTTCTGCAGCTTTAACCGCATTAGCCTTATTCGCAGCCTTTATGAAGACGGCTAAAGTAACTTCGATCGACGTTTCACAACCGACAATTATGGCAGGTCTATTATTAGGTTCTATGCTTCCATTTGTATTCTCAGCCTTATCGATGAACGCTGTAGGTAGAGCTGCAATGGCTATGATTGAAGAGGTACGTCGTCAGTTTAGAGACATTCCAGCTTTAAAAGCTGCTTTAGAGGTGATGCGTAAATACGATTCAGATATTGAGAAAGCGACTCCAGAAGATAGAGCGATTTTTGATGCAGCAGACGGAGTAGCCGAATACGACAAATGTGTTGAGATTTCTACCAGAGCCTCAATTAGAGAAATGGTATTTCCAGGTCTCTTAGCTATTGTTGTTCCTGTTGCCGTTGGATTCATCGGTGGAGCGTCAATGTTAGGAGGACTTTTAGCTGGAGTAACAACAGCAGGGGTCTTAATGGCGATTTTCCAATCCAATGCTGGAGGAGCTTGGGATAATGCAAAGAAAACCATCGAAAGTGATGGTAGAAAAGGTACAGAAGCTCATAAGGCAGCTGTAGTTGGTGATACTGTTGGAGATCCATTCAAAGATACTTCAGGACCTTCTTTAAATATATTGTTGAAATTAATGTCAGTTGTTGCTTTGGTAATTGCACCAAGTTTGGTTGCAGACGAAGACCTAAGTGCTTACAATGCAGATCAACAAGTTGAAAAAACAGAAATTGCTAAGATTGTTTCTGTAGATGTAGAAAAGGTAGAATCAGGAGAACTTGTAGCCACTGTGATGGAGAAAACGGACACTGATGGTGTGGTTGAAATCAAAGAAATGGAATACAAGGCGAATTCTGAAGAAGAGTTAAAAGCTATACTAGCTAAGGAGCACCCTGAAGTTCAATTGAATTAAGGTTGAATCCTAATGAATAAAAAAAGCCTAGAATATTCTAGGCTTTTTTTATTAAAATAATCCGTTGATTTCTGCTTCTATTCGATTGATAATTTTACCTAAGTCATCTGAGTTATCGACAAAATCCAAATCGTCGACATCGAATACGATGAGTTTGCCTTTGGTGTAATTCTCTACCCACATTTCATAGCGATCATTCAATTTGCTCAAGTAATCAATGGAGATGCTACTTTCATAATCACGACCGCGCTTGTGAATTTGTTTGACCAAGTTGGGAATTGAACTTCTCAGGTAGATTAAAATATCAGGAGGCTGTACTAAAGATTCCATAAGACTGAATAACTCCTGATAATTATCAAAATCTCTTTTAGTCATAAGACCCATGCTATGCAGGTTAGGCGCGAAAATATGTGCGTCTTCATAAATGGTTCTATCTTGAATCACTGTTTGATCTCCTTTTCTAATATTTAGAATTTGGCGAAATCGAGTATTCAGAAAATAAATCTGCAAATTGAAACTCCAACGCTCCATATGAGTGTAGAAGTCATTCAAATATGGATTTTCTAACACATCTTCGAATTGTGGTGTCCAATTGTAGTGCTTAGCTAATAAATCGGTCAAAGTTGTTTTGCCGGCCCCAATGTTTCCAGCGATCGCAATATGCATGTAATAAGATTTTGAAATGTGAATTTCGTTAATTTTGTTCGGTTATAAAATTTGATATTAAACTTTTTTATTGTCAGAGCGTCAAAAAACTAAACCAATTGATATGTTGAAAAACGTTTTCTTTCTATGTGCCCTTGCCACCTTTTCAGTTTTACATGCCCAAGAGTTGCAAGGAAAAGCCATATACCAGTCCAAATCTAAAATTGAAATTTCTTTAGACGGGAGAAATATTCCTGAAGCTCAAAAGCAAATGATCATGGAGCGAATGAAGAAAATGTCAGAAAAGACTTTTGAACTGACTTTCAGTCAAAAAGAATCTTCATATAAAGAACAAGAACAGCTTGAAACTGGAGGAGGAGCTGGGGGAATGCGAATGGTTTTTGCAGGTATGGGTGGACCAGGTTCCGCATATTATAAAAACATTCAAGAAAAAATTTATCTGAATGAAAATGAGCTTTTTGGCAAAGTATTTTTAATTGAAGATGAATTGCCAAAATGGGAGTGGAAAATGCATCCAGAAACCAAAAAAATTGGAAACTATACCTGTTATAAGGCTACCGCTAAACGAGTCAGAGATACCGTTTTGGTCAAGCGTTTTGAGCAGATGCAAGCCAATGCCAACCCAAAAGAAGAAAAAGACAGTACCGAAACAAAAGAACGACCAAGACGCGGAGGATTACTCACGAGAATCGGTATAGATGAGAACCCTGAAATCACAGCATGGTTTACTCCTGAAATTCCTGTGAATCAAGGGCCTTCTGATTACTGGGGTTTGCCTGGTCTTATTCTTGAAATTAACGATGGGAGGTCTTCATTGCTATGTTCAGAAATTCGATTGAACCAAGAAGCCGAAGAAAAAATTAAAAGACCATCAAAAGGCAAGAAAGTAACTCAAAGCGAATACAATACTATTATGGCCGATAAAATGGAAGAGATGTCTGAGCGCTTTAGAGCTGGCGATGGTCGACGTAGTTCCGGAAGAGGCGTCTCAATACGCATTCAAAATTAAATGAACTGATGCGTAAAATTTATCTTGTCTTAAGCTTGTTGCTAAGTGTGCAGGCTTTTGCTCAAATCAAAATTGAAGGTGTAGTTACAGATAGTATTGGACTCCCTTTAGACGTGGCTAATGTTGTAGCTATAAATGCTGAATCCCAACTCTTAGAATCATTTGGTATCAGTGATTCACAAGGGTACTATAAAATAAATCTAAAGTCAGAAACGACCTATCAACTCAAGTTCAGTTATTTGGGCTTTAAGCCAAAAGAGTTCAACTTGACAACCGAAGATCAAGATATTTTATTCGATGTCGTTCTTGAGGCTCAACCTCAAAACTTAGATGAGGTAGAAGTGGTATACGAAATTCCCATTACCATTCAAGGAGATACCATTGTGTACAATACAGATTCTTTTGTCAGTGGTACAGAAAAGAAATTAGAAGATGTATTAGATAAATTACCAGGAGTAGAGGTCAACGACGACGGCCAAATTGAAGTTGAAGGAAAGAGAGTGACTAAGGTGATGGTAGAGGGAGAGGATTTCTTTGATGGAGATTCAAAATTAGCAGCCAAAAACATTCCGGCAGACGCCCTGAAAAAGGTTGAGGTGCTTCGCAATTACACCGAAGTTTCTCAACTGAGTTCAGTGACCAACAATCAAGATAATATCGCTTTAAACATCAAGCTCAAAGAAGGAAAAAAGAAGTTTTGGTTTGGCGAAATAAGCGCTGGGCTTGGTAATAGTGATAGGTATAGCCTACACCCAAAGCTGTTTTACTATTCCCCTAAGTACAGTTTAAGTTTGCTAACTGATGCGAACAATATCGGAGAGGTTGCTTTTAGTGGAAGAGATTATTGGAGTTTCACAGGTGGATCTAGAGGCGCCACCAATCAAAACACTGGGACTAATTTTAGTACCACTTCAGCAGGTTTAGGTTTGTCACTTACCCAAAACAATACTGCAAAGTCAGTGGTTTCGAAATTTGCGGCGTTAAACTTTTCGTATAAACCTTCTGAAAAGTGGCTGCTTACAGGCTTTGGAATTTTTTCAGATGCCGAAACAGAGATTGAGCGACTGACGAGAAGAACTTTTGTCACTACTAATCTCTTAGAGACGGTGTCTACAAATAACTTGCAAAATGTCGCTTTGGGCATTGCCAAATTTTCAACGCGTTTTAAGCCCTCAGATCGATTTCAATGGGAGTATGATGTGCTGGTGCGCACTAATGAAGAAAGAGAGCGCAGCAATACCTTAACCCAATCTACAGTGACTGATTTGATCGAAGAAAATCAAAATCAAAAACCAGTTACAATTTCTCAATCCTCAAACGTGTATTGGACCTTGAACGACTCCAATATTATAGCGGCAGAACTCAAAACCGAAAATGCAACAGAAGACCCTTTTTATCAAAGTATTCGTCAGCAACAACCCTTTTTAAATTTGATTCCCTTTGATCAAACTCAAAATTTTTACAACATCAATCAAGCACAAGACGTAACGACCAAAAGGGTAGATTTAAAATTGGATTACTTTTTAATCACCTCTCCAAACACAAATTTAAATATCACTCTGGGAGGAATTGAAAGCAATCAAGAGTTCAATTCGTCTATCTTTCAGCGACTCGACAACAATCAAAACCTCGATTTCAATTCAGCTCAGTTTAACAACGACGTAGCCTTTAATTTTAAAGATCGTTTTGTCGGATTGTATTTTAAAGCCAAGTATGGAGATTTGACGATCAACCCCGGTTTATTGACCCACCGTTATACAACCAATGACCAGCAATTAGGAGAAGAAATAACTCGAAATTACACCCATATCTTACCTGAATTTTTTGCAAACTACCAATTCAAACAATCCGAAAGTATTCGCTTAAACTACAGGGTGACCCGATCATTCACAGACGTCAACAATTTCGCTGAAGGATTGTTATTCAATAATTACAATGTATTATTTGCGGGAAATAGAAATTTAGAGTCGGCTCTTTTTCACTCCTTGAATTTGAGTTTTTTCAGTTTCAATATGTTTTCTCAGCGAAATATATTTTTCAACGCCTCCTATAATAAGCGAATAGATGCCCTCAAAAGTTCAGCGCTTATTGGCGGAATAAATCAAGTTAGAACGACCATCAATTCGAATTTTCAAGACGAGTCTGCATCTTTTTCAGGGAATTACCAGCAAACTTTTGGTCGTATTAAGATCGGTTCAAGAGCAGGAGTAAATTATTCAAATACCTTTAATGTCATTAACGACAGGGCTCAAAATTCTCAATCCTTGAATCACAATTACCTGCTTTCATTGGGGAGTAGTTTTGTGAATGCTCCAAATCTAGAGCTGGGTTACCGTTTTGCAGTAAGTGACTACAACACGGGTACCACGAGTTCAATCTTTTACACCGAGAGACCTTACCTCAAGTTTGATGCTGCCTTTTTAAAGCATTTTGTTTTGGTCGTAGATTACGATTATTACAATTACTACGATAAGGCAGATACGGTCTCAAATAGCTATTCTTTTTTAAATGCCAATTTATCGTTTCAAAAAGATGATAGTAAATGGGAATTTATACTCGAGGCCAAAAATTTGGGGAATAATCGTAACCTGAACCAGGATAGTTTCAATGAATTGTTTTTTAACACTTCACAATATATTGTTCAACCTCGATTTATTGTTTTTAAACTCAAATACAATTTATAATTAGATACATTCTTTGTATTTTCGCCTTCGCTTGAGGAGGGATTTGACTGATTGCAACCTCATTAAAAATGCTAAAGCAGTTGATTCGATACTATCGTATTGAGAATCATTCACTCCCTTCTAGCTTTAACGAAAGAAATTAATTAGACCGATATGAGTTATTTTTTTACCTCCGAGTCAGTGAGTGAAGGGCATCCAGATAAGATAGCAGATCAAATTAGCGATGCTTTATTAGACCATTTTTTGGCTTACGATCCAGAAAGTAAGGTAGCTTGTGAAACCTTGGTTACAACCGGTCAAGTGGTCTTAGCAGGTGAAGTCAAAAGCAAAATCTACCTAGACGTTCAGCAGATTGCCAGAAAGCGCATCAATGAAATAGGATACACTAAAGGTGAGTATAAATTTAGCGGAGACAGTTGTGGAGTAATTTCCTTACTTCACGAACAAAGTTCTGAAATCAACCAAGGTGTTGAACGCGAAACGCCAGAAACACAAGGAGCGGGAGACCAAGGAATTATGTTTGGTTATGCGGTTAATGAATCAGAAGAGTTCATGCCATTAGCCTTAGTGCTATCCCACGAAATATTAAAGGAATTAGCGCGAATTCGAAAGGCATATGCCAAGGGAGAAGAACAGAAAATACACTACTTAAGACCAGATTCAAAGGCGCAGGTGACACTCGAATACGATGAAAACCACAAGCCAATTGCTATAAATGCCATCGTAATATCTACCCAACACGATTCTTGGGATACCGATGAAAACATGTTAAATCAGATTCGAAAAGACATGATTGAAATCGTAATTCCTAAAGTTATGGCCAAACAGCCCGCTCAGATACAAGAATTGTACAACGATAACATCACTTACCATATCAATCCTACAGGAAAATTTGTAATTGGCGGACCTCATGGAGATACGGGATTGACAGGGCGTAAAATCATTGTAGATACCTATGGCGGAAAAGGAGGTCATGGAGGTGGTGCATTTTCAGGAAAAGATCCTTCAAAGGTTGACCGAAGTGCGGCTTATGCAGCCAGACATATAGCTAAGAACCTGGTTGCAGCTGGAGTATGTGATGAGGTTTTAGTGCAATTGAGTTATGCCATTGGAGTGGCCGAGCCTACTTCTATCAGTTTAAATACCTTTGGACGAAACCATACCAACTATACAGATTCAGAGTTGGCTCAAAAAATTGCAAGTCTTTTTGATTTGACCCCTTATGGAATTGAGCAAAGGTTAAAGTTGAGAAATCCAATCTATGTAGAAACCGCTTCTTACGGTCACATGGGTAGAACACCTCAAAAAGTGACCAAGGTCTTTGAATCAAATTACAACGGTACCAAAGAAGTGGAGGTTGAATTGTTTACATGGGAAAAGCTAGATTACATTGAAAAGATCCAATCAATTTTGTAGATTCATTGTCTGATGTGGTCCCAAACCTCATTCCAAAACTGATTTTCAGCTCTAATATGAAATCTAGCCTTCAAACATTTGATAAAAAAATAGCAGCAATCGCTGATCATAATCAAGTTCCAGCATTGAGTTGCGCTGTGCAGCACAAGGGTGAAATTATTTATTCTAAAGCCTTTGGCAAATATGGAGGATTCAATTCCAATCCCGTTGAGCCCGAAACATCGCTTTTTAGAATTGCATCCATTGCCAAATCGATTACTGGACTAGCCTTAGGTCGAATGATTGACAAAAAGATGTTGTCTCTTGACGAATCTATTTTTGAGTATTTACCACAATACCCTAAAAATAACTTTGATATCAGCATCAAACATTTAGCGACACATACCTCAGGTATTCGTTCGTATAAAGGCAAGGAGTTATTTTCCAATAAATCTTATGGCTTAGAAGAAGGGCTAGCACTTTTTAAAAATGACCCGCTCTTATTTGTACCCGGTGCTGATTATTACTACAGTTCGTATAATTATGTCTTGCTCTCAGCAGTGATGCAAATTGCCGCAAAAGAGTCTTTCGGAAGTTTTGTGCAGCGTGAGGTTTTAGATGCCTTGCAAATGTCGCAGACCTTTGAAGAAGTGGCTAAAACCTCCCTCTCTAAAGAGATGAAGAAAAGAACGGTTAAAATGTATTCCAAAACTAAAAATGGGTTTAAAAGAGCTTCAAGGGTAAACAATGGATACAAAATCGCAGCTGGCGGATATTTGTCTACGGCTACCGATATCATCAAATTAGGTCAGGCTGCTTTAGATCAAAGTATTTTAGAGTCTTCAACTTGGGATGAAGTACTCACACAACAATTTGTGATGGCTAAACCAACCTATTATGGTCTGGGCTGGCAATGCAATCAAGAACTTGATGATATGGGTTATATCGGCCATATTGGACAGGGTGTTGGTGCTTATACCAATCTTTTTGTGTACCCAGACGCAGAACTCGTTGTTGCATTATTGATCAATGCCTCTGTGCCAAATCTACAGACTGCGCTGGACAGCGCGTATGAAGTTTTGAGAAAAGAAATACACCAATAATAGTTTAGATTTTTTTTATTCTTGGAGTGGTAAGGGCTAGAAATTTTTCTTCTAAGTCACTGTTGATCCATTTCATTTCTACAATCTCTAATTCGTGTTCTCGTGCAAAATCAAGAATTTCTTCACGTATATCGCTGTGGTCTACACTTTGAATCTTGTACTCAAAATCTCTTGTGTTTTCAACTTTTTCAACTTTGTTGATCTTTTTTAAAAAGGCTTCTTCTACGCGGTAGTCAAAGGATACTCGAATGTAATTTCCAAGGTGTTCGAACTTTTCATTGTAAACGATTTCACCCTGGTGCACAATGGCGATTTGATCGGCAAGGTATTCGACTTCACCCAACATATGAGAACTAAAAATCAGGGTTTTGCTCTTAGATATGGCATCGATTAATCCTCGAACTTCTATTCTTTGGGCTGTATCTAATCCCGCCAGGGGTTCGTCGAGAATATAAATTTCCGCTGGACTCAGCATGAGGTTTGCGATTCCGAGACGCTGTCTAAACCCTTTTGATAAATTTTGAATTTTTCGGTTTAAGACAGTTTGAAGTTGTGTTTTTTCAATTAATTCCGATACAAAGCTTGAACTACGGTTAAATATTTTCTGCTGAAAATCTAGAAATTCTTTGACGTAAAGCTGCTCAGGTAAGGGGTTGTAATCAGGTAAAAATGCGATTTTAGATCTTGTTTCTTCAATTTGAGTGAATGCATCTTTATGATCGATATAAAGCGTACCTGTATCCGGTTGTTCTAATGTGGCAAGAATCCGCATTAGTGTTGATTTACCCGCTCCATTATTGCCCAAAAGGCCGAGTCTACATCCCTTTGGAAGGTGTAGATTAATCGTCTTTAGGGCATGCACATCGCGATAGGTCTTTCGAATTTCTTTCAATTCAATCATGGGCTAAGCTCATTTCTTTATCAAAAATAAGACATATGAATAATTGATTCCGTTGCCGTAAAGCATGAAGAATTAACAATAATTCTGTCTTGAGATTACATAATCACCTAAATGCAACCGTAAAACGATAAAAAGTCAAAAAAAAAGTATGGAAAACTATTTTCAGCCATGAATTTTATATATTCGCCACATGTTTGGAAAAAAATTTACTTACAACGCGTATTATTTTGCTTATTTCAGTAGTTGAAACAGGGGCGTTGTAGTATGTATATAAAATATTAGAGGTCCCGTATTAACGGGGCTTTTTTTTTGATATGAAAATTGCAATACAAGGCATATTAGGGTCAAACCATCACATTGTGGCCAATGCTTATTTTGGAGCCGAAAATGAGTTGCTGTGCTGCCATTCTTTTGAGTCTGTGGTGCAGAAACTGCTCAGTGATGAGGCTGACATGGGCGTTATGGCTATTGAAAATTCTCTGGCGGGTTCAATTATTCCAAATTATGCCTTGCTTTACGACCACAACTTAAAAGTAGTTGGGGAGTATTATCAAGAAATCTCTCATCATTTGATGGCTAAAGAAGGTCAAAGTATAGAAGATATTGCTGAGGTGCATTCACATCCTATGGCTCTTCTGCAGTGCACTCATTTCTTTAAAAAGTATCCTGAAATAAAATTAGTAGAAGCTGCTGATACGGCCCTTGTCGCTCAACAGATTCATGAGAATAATCAATTGGGGATTGCTGCGATTGCGCCAGGTTTGGCTGCAAACCTATACGAGTTGCAGACCTTGGCTACGGACATCCAAAATTTAAAAACCAATTCTACGCGTTTTTTAATTGTGACCAAAGCACAAGAGACCCTTGAAACTGAAAAGGCAAATAAGGCTTCTCTTCGATTTTTAACCGAACACAAAAGAGGAAGCCTTGCTGCGATTTTAAATATGATGAGTGATTGTCGATTGAATTTAACCAAGATACAATCCTTACCAGTGATAGAAACCCCTTGGAAATACGCTTTTTTTGTGGATGTTACTTTTGATGACTACGCCTACTTTAAGAAAGCCCTGGCGCTCATCGAACTCATGGCAGAAGACGCTCAAGTTCTTGGAGTTTATTCCGACCACTTAAAACAAATTCAAGATTAGGGATGAATACAGCGCAGCGTTTACAAAGTGTCAAGGAATACTATTTCTCGAGTAAACTTCGAGAAGTAAAGCAGTTGATCAATGCTGGTAAACCCATAATCAATATGGGTATAGGGAGTCCTGATTTACGTCCAAGTCAAGAAGTTGTACAAGCCCTGGTTTCGAGTCTTGAAGATCAAACGGCTCATCAATACCAGAGTTATCAGGGTATTCCAGAATTGAGAACAGCCATTGCAGCATTTTACCAAAGACATTATCAAGTCTCCTTAGACGCTGACAAAGAAATTCTTCCGCTGATGGGCTCTAAAGAAGGTATTATGCACATCTCTATGGCCTTTTTAAATAAAGGGGATAAAGTGCTGGTGCCTAATCCAGGTTACCCAACTTACAGCTCGGTTTCAAAATTATTGGAGGCTGAAATCATCGCCTATCCATTGGATGAAGAAAAGAATTGGAGTGTTGACTTTGAATGGCTTGAAAAGCAAGATTTGAGTGAGGTAAAATTGATGTGGGTAAATTACCCCAATATGCCTACTGGAGCAAAACTAAGTGCAGATGATTATGAGCGCTTAGTAGAATTTGCTAAATCTCACAATATTCTTTTGGTCAACGACAATCCCTATTCGTTCATCGCTAATGATCAGCCAACTTCTATCATGAAGTACGTGCAACCAACAGATCCGGTTTTAGAACTGAATTCTATTTCAAAAACCTTCAATATGGCAGGGTGGCGTGTTGGAATGCTCGTTGGTGCTGCGGATACCTTGCAAGAAGTACTAAAGGTCAAATCAAATATGGATTCTGGCATGTTTTACGGAATTCAAAAAGGTGCAGCTGCTGCTTTAGCCCTAAGTTCAACTTGGTTCGAGGAGTTAAACACAGTCTACAATAGACGAAAAGAACTCGTGTGCAAAATAGCGGATGAATTGGGCCTTACTTATGACAAAGACAGTGCAGGCATGTTTATTTGGTGCAAAATCCCATCGGATAAAACCGCTGACCAAATTGTAGACGAGTTGCTTTATGAGCAAGATATATTTATTGCCCCTGGTCACATCTTCGGATCACAAGGTGAAGGCTTTGTTCGTTTTTCATTATGTGTACCCGAGCCCAAAATAAAAGAAGCCTTAAAACGTATTCAATCGAGATGAAAAAAGTTGGAGTCATAGGTTTAGGTTTGATCGGAGGTTCTTTCGCCATCAGTATGCGAGAGCAATACGAAGGTGTAGAGCTCATCGGTTTAGATGTGAGTGAATCCCATAGAAAACAAGCCCTCGATTTAGGATGGATAGATGCTGCTTATGACGTTAAAGAGCTCAATATGCTCAAGACTTGTGATATGGTTTTTTTAGCCGTTCCTGTAACAGTTATTTGTGAATTGGTATGTAAGGTGCTCGATACCGTAGAAAAGCATACACTTGTAGTTGATGCCGGATCTACCAAGCAAGAAATCTGTAGAGTGGTCAAAGATCATCCAAATAGGGCACAGTTTTTAGCCTGTCACCCCATCGCAGGTACTGAATTTTCTGGACCAAAAGCAGCCATAAAAGAGCTGTTTGCTCAGAAGATCCAGATACTATGTGAATTCGATAAAACCAGAACGGATTTGGCTCAGAAAGCATTGGCTGTTTTTGAGGGGATGCAAATGGAAATCCGATATATGGACCCAGTGATGCACGACAAGCATCTGGCTTATGTTTCTCACTTGTCTCATATTTCTTCTTTTATGTTGGGCAAGACCGTGATGCAGCTTGAGCCCGATGAAAAAAATATTTTTGACATGGCAGGTTCTGGTTTTGAGAGTACAGTTCGTCTGGCTAAAAGTTCACCCGAGATGTGGGCGCCGATATTTGTTCAAAACAAAAAAAATGTTATCGATTCTTTAGAGCGCTATATTGACAATTTGCAGCAGTTTAAAGAGAATCTCATCGAAGAAAACGAGGCTTTTATAAGAGCCGAAATGAAAGATATAAATTCAATAAAATCAATACTTAATAGAATACCAACAAATAATAAATCACAGTAATGGAAAACAAAAAAGAACTCAGAAATTGGTTAAATGACATGCAATTGTCACATCCTTTGGTCATTGCAGGTCCATGTAGTGCAGAGACTGAAGATCAAGTATTAAAAATCGCTCACGAATTAAAAGATACCGATGTCAATTACTACCGCGCGGGGATATGGAAGCCCAGAACGCGTCCAGGAAATTTTGAAGGTGTAGGTGCTATCGGATTGAACTGGCTCAAGAAAGTTAAAGAAGAAACCGGTCTTAAAACAGCTACTGAAGTAGCCAATAAAGCTCATGTTGATTTAGCTTTAGAAAATGATGTTGATCTGTTGTGGATTGGAGCTAGAACCACAGTGAGCCCATTCAATGTTCAAGAATTGGCAGACGCCCTTGAAGGAACGGATAAAATTGTACTGATAAAAAACCCAGTAAATCCAGATTTGTCTTTATGGCTAGGAGCTGTAGAACGTTTTTATAATGCTGGAATCACTAAACTCGGTGTAATCCACAGAGGGTTTTCGAGTTATAAAAAAACCAAATACAGAAACATTCCTGAATGGCAAATGGCTATTGAATTACAAAGTAAATTTCCTGATTTACCGATCATCAATGACCCAAGTCATATCGGAGGTAAACGCGATTTGATTTTTGACATTTCTCAGACGGCTCTAGATTTAAATTTTGATGGCTTGATGATTGAAACGCACTGTGATCCTGACAATGCTTGGTCTGATGCAGCTCAGCAAGTGACGCCAGATCGCTTGGTTGAAATTATGAATGATTTGCGCATTCGCAAGGTGGATGATGACGAATCAAAATACGCTTCGCAACTGGATGCCTTGAGGTCAAATATAGATGTACTCGATCAAGCTTTACTTGAAACGCTTTCTGAACGAATGGGTGTTGCTCAACAAATTGGTCAGCTTAAAAAGGAGCGCAATGTAGCCGTATTACAATCCAATCGATGGAATGAGATTTTAGGTAAAATGATTTTAGAAGGAGAGCAAAAAGGATTAAGCGAAGAATTTGTATTGAAAATGTTCAAGGCAATCCATCAAGAGTCGATCAATCACCAGGAAAGAATCCTGAACAAATCTTAAGGAGTTACCAAAAGATAGCGTGCGCGGTCAAGTATATAAATCTACGGGAAGTTGGTATCAGATTAAAGCTGAGAATGGCGAATTCTATTCGTGCAGAATTAAAGGAAAATTCAGAATGGATGGAATCAAGTCAACCAATCCTGTTGCTGTGGGAGACTGGGTGCAATTTGAATTAGAAGCTCATACTGATGATGTTTCTGGAGTGATTCACGACATTGAAAAGCGCAAAAATGTCATAGTTCGAAAATCTGTAAACCTCTCGAAACAGCAGCACATTATAGCGGCTAATATCGATACGGTTTTTTTGTTGATTACCTTGAATAATCCCGTCACATCAACGGTGTTTATTGATCGTTTTTTGGTCTCTACAGAAGCCTTTGACGTCAATACAGTTCTTGTTTTCAATAAAATTGACACCTGTGATGCGCAAGAATTGGTAGCACTCGAAGAACTGATTGCGGTTTATGAGAAAATTGGGTATACCTGTTTGAAACTTTCTGCTAAAGAACTTTCAAGCTGTCAAGAATTGATCGCACTTATGAAGAACAAGACCACTTCTTTTGCGGGGCATTCAGGTGTAGGAAAGTCAACCCTAGTCAATACTATAGAACCAGGACTTAGGCTCAAGACTTCTGAAATATCAACGCAACACTTGCAGGGACAGCACACCACCACCTTTGCACAGATGCACGATTTATCTTTTGGAGGGAGTATAGTCGACACTCCTGGTATCAGGGGATTTGGTTTAGTCGATATTGAAAAAGAAGAAATCTCATCTTTCTTTCCAGAATTTTTTGAATTGAAAGCAGACTGCAAATTCAATAATTGTCTTCATGTAGACGAGCCTAAGTGCGCCGTCTTAGAAGCCTATGCATCCGGAGAGATAGCGATGAGCCGCTACAAGAGTTATTTGCAAATACTCGAGGATGATGAGGCCTTAAATTACAGGTAATGAGAGTAGTAATTCAAAGAGTGAAAAACGCTTCAGTGCGTGTAGATGAACAAGTGGTTGGAGCCATTGATCATGGATTGTTGCTTTTGCTTGGAATTACTCAAGAAGACAGCGCTGAGGATATCGAATGGCTCTGTAGAAAAATTGTGCAAATGCGCATATTTGGAGATGAAAATGATTTGATGAATAAATCGCTTTTAGACACAGATGGAGAGGTCTTAGTCATAAGCCAGTTCACCTTACACGCTTCCACTAAAAAAGGAAATCGTCCTTCTTTTATCGCAGCGGCAAGACCTGACA
>Ga0213859_10000034_pt1 | contig 57039 bp, 56 predicted proteins | sample PICome_2_FD_160133 | JGI IMG/M metagenome (GOLD analysis project Ga0213859, IMG submission 160133) | Coastal seawater microbial communities near Pivers Island, North Carolina, United States - PICO304 | ecosystem: Environmental > Aquatic > Marine > Coastal | place: USA: North Carolina...
GTGCAAAAGCTGGAGGGTACCCAAAATGTGTACCGGCAAGTAAAGCTAGAAGAATGACAGCAGCTCAGAAACGTTCAGCAGTAACTAGAAAAAGAAAAGCTGGTAATCCAGGTGGTAAGCCTAGAAATGTATCAACTTTTGTTAAGAGAAAAAAGAGAAAAACAACAAGGAGACGTAGAAGGTGAGCCCACAAAAGGTAGACAAAAAACTACAAACAGTAGAACGTCTACATGGACTTGAACTACAAACCGCAAAGTTAATATTAGATAGAAAGAAAACACTACAAAGATTAAAGAAACTGAAAGATTACACAAGAATGAATAAGTGTACCTTTCGAGATAAGCAGATAAAAAAGCTTATAGGAGAAAAGAATGGCTAAATTTTTAAGCGGCCCTACTGGTAAACATGGTACTCAGAAAATCCGTAAACACAGATTAAAGTTAGGCGTGACCAGAGATATGAATGCAGCAGCTGGAACTTTTGTTAATACAAAAAATCCTGCAGGAAGCCCAGGTGGTTTCTATGGTGCAGCACCGAAGGCTATAGGCCCAAGATTCGGAAAAACTAAATCACCTAGAAAAGCAACTTTTGCAAAGAAAGCTAGAGTTGGTAGGATAATGAAAAAGAGAAGATAAGTGGACTATACGATTACCAATATACAGACAGATTTTATTGGTATAAGAGACCACCTCTTAAAATATAAACACACAGGGTTTAAGATGTCAAAGGTCAACCCTAGGCATACTAATACTTTCTTACAAGATAAATCTGAGTTTCAGAATCTTTGTAAGCAAATTTTAAAAAAGTTCCCCGCAGATTACAAAATAGTAAATATGTGGGGTACTTTTCAAGCTGCAGGAGAGTATACTGGTATTCATAATCATACATCAGGGGGAGTTGGAAATAACAACATAACGCCTGAATACTCTTTTTGTTATTATCTACATGACATAAAAGAATCAGGAGCGTTATTATTCCATAACAAACAAAATCCCACTTTTTGTACAACAGAGTTTCCTAAAGCAGGAAATCTATACATTTTTAAAAGTGATGTTTTACACAGCACTCAGCCAAACTTAGAAGGTTTCATGAGATACTGTATAGCAGGCAATGTAGGGAGAGCATAATGGCTGTAAGAAAAAGAAAAGGTCGAAAAAGAGACCCAAGATTAAAAAGAGCAGGTGTCAAAGGCTTTAATAAACCAAAAAGAACACCTGGTCATAAAACAAAGTCACACATAGTAGTGGCAAAAGTTGGAAATAAAATAAAAACAATCCGCTTTGGGCAGAAAGGTGCAAAAACCGCTGGTAAACCAAAGGCAGGAGAGTCTAGAAGAATGAAAATGAAGAGAAAATCATTCAAAGCTAGACACAGAAGGAATATAGCGAAAGGAAAAATGTCAGCCGCATACTGGGCTAACAAGGTTAAATGGTAAGTGAACTACGATATATCTAAATTTAGTCAAGAAGGGTACGTAATAGTAAAAAACTTTCTGTCAAAAGAGGAACATAAAGAGCTAAACCGCACATGTAAAACTTTAACAGAAGAGTCTAAGTACTTTTCGGCGCAGAAAGACCAATGGATATACAATAGTCCTGACAATCCTTGTAAATTACAGGGTGCCATGGCTTATTCGGACGAATTAAAAGAGCTAGGTAGGAACAAAAAGCTACTTGGAGTAGCAAAAAGACTACTAAAAACACGTCATTTGTCTACTTACATCTCTAAATTCTTTCCTATGTGTCCGAAAGTAGGGTTTTCAGTAGATTGGCATCAAGACAATTTTTATATTGATGCCCTTCCTGATAGATTAGTGAGTTGTGATGTGTTTGTAAACGGAGCAACTAAAGAAAATGGATGTTTACGAGTAGTACCTCGTTCACATACTAGAGGAATCTTCAAACATGAAAACCATTCACATGGAGTATTTCAGTGGATAAGATTAAATCCAAAAGTAACCATTGTGGATGTAGAAATAAAAGAACCTTTTGCAATATTTTTTCACCCAAACTTAATTCATGGGTGTTATAAAAATACTAGCAATGATTTTAGGTATAGTGTCGCTTGGGAATATATGAAATGGCCATATCTTCCCCCAAGACATAGCGACCATATATCAAATGATTTAATTCAAATATAAGGAGAACAGATGTCAGTACCGAAGTTAGATGGAAGAATGTTGTGGTTAGAGGAAGCTCTTGTACACTCAGGTAAGTTTTTATCTCAAATGTTGAATACAGAAAAGAAAAGAGAACTTACTAAAGGAGAAGAAAACTTTAAGAACTTATCAGCAGCTTACTGCTACTTATTTGAAAAAGCTAAACAACATGGTGTCCTAGACGAAGAGGACATGGAATATTTATTTGAAGACGAGACAATACATTGATACAAATTAGTAGAACAGACGTACTATCAGACGGCTTAATGCAGTTCGATGATAGAAGATTTATAAAATTACCCATAGATGGTTATATGAACCTACTTGGCGTAACTCCCAACACTTCACAGCATGGAATCATAAATGCAATCAACAATCCCAAATATCGTTTTATTACTGCCGCAGTTTCACGTAGGCAAGGTAAAACTTATATTGCAAATATAATAGGTCAATTAATAACACTAGTGCCTGGCTCTAATGTTTTGTTAATGTCACCTAATTACTCGCTTTCTCAGATATCTTTTGAACTACAAAGAGGACTGATTAAGCATTTTGACTTGGAGGTCACAAGAGATAATGCAAAAGATAAAGTTATTGAACTTTCAAACGGTTCTACAATACGTATGGGTTCCGTTAACCAAGTGGACTCAGTGGTTGGTAGAAGCTATGATCTCATCATATTCGATGAGGCCGCTCTCGTTGACGGGCGGGATGCTTTCAATGTTGCGCTCAGGCCCACACTAGATAAAGCAAACTCAAAAGCACTGTTTATATCTACTCCAAGGGGCAGAAACAACTGGTTTGCAGAGTTCTGGCAAAGAGGATTTTCAGACCAATTTCCAGAATGGTGCAGTATAAAAGCAACTTATCACGAAAATCCCCGTATTTCTGAAGAAGATATCATTGAGGCAAAGAAAACTATGTCTGAATCTGAATTTAATCAGGAATATATGGCAGACTTTAACGTTTTTGAAGGTCAGGTATGGGCATTTAACCATGAAGAATGTGTAGCAGACTTATCAGAAATAGAAACAAGCAAGATGGATGTGTTCGCAGGAATGGACGTAGGTTATAAAGACCCAACAGCTTTTTGTGTAATAGCGTACGACTGGGATGCAGAAAAGTACTACTTGCTTGATGAGTACTTAGATGCAGAAAGAACAACAGAACAACATGCTATAGAGATTCGTAAACTCATCAATAAATGGGATATAGATTATATTTATATTGACTCTGCAGCTCAACAAACAAGATTTGACTTTGCACAAAATTATGATATTAGTACTATCAATGCTAAAAAATCAGTACTAGACGGTATTGGACACGTTGCAGGAATAGTAGATAATGATAAATTAATAGTACATCAAGCATGTAAAGAAAGTTTAGCGTCTCTTGACCAGTATCAGTGGGATCCAAACCCTAACTTACTAAAAGAAAAGCCTAAACATAACTATGCCTCTCACATGGCAGATGCCCTTCGCTACGCACTATACTCGTTCGAGACAAGCGTCACTAGCTTCTAATTACCCCTTCAAAAAATAGTTCTTGACTTTAGCTTGAAAGTTTGATAAAATTCTATTATACAAGTAAAGTTATGGATTTAAAACGAGATTTAGTTAAATATGTTCGTGACAAGGCTAAGTCTAAGTATAAAAAAGACACGCATTGTTACATTTGTGGAAGTACGGAGAATCTAGACTTCCATCATTTTTATGGACTAACTGAATTACTGGAGTGGTGGATGAAAGAGAACAACATCACCATTGAAACAGAAAACGAAATATTAGAACTTCGAGAGCATTTTATAAAAGAAAACGAAGACAAAGTTTATACTCATGCTGTTACATTATGTCATAATCATCATTTAAGATTACATGGCATATACGGAAAACGCCCAAAGCTAGTAACAGCGACAAAACAACAAAGATGGGTCGAGATACAGAGAGACAAATATGGCATGGTATGATAGATTTATAGGCAGAAACGCAGAGGAGAAAGCAAATCCTGCGCAGTATGTTATAGCTCGAGACCAAGGTACAACTATTCAATCCGTAGAAGTTGTACATAACTATAGAAGTGCATACGAACAACTAGAAATAGTAAACAGAGCAGTCAACATGATAGTGGATGATGCGTCTGAAATACCATTTGATGTTGGAGAAAAAATTGTAGGTACAAACCCTATAGTAAAAAATATTAGAAGAAGTAGAGTAGACTTATTATTAAATACAGAACCTAATCCATTTCAAGATGTAAGCACATTTAAAAGAAATCTTTTGATAGACTTACTGATTGATGGAAATATCTTTGTATATTTTGATGGTGCACATCTGTATCATCTTCCAGCAGAACACGTAACTATACATAGTGACGAGGATAAGTATGTAGAAAAGTATTCTTATGACAACAGTATAGATTACAGCCCGAGTGAAATCATACATATCAAAGAAAACTCATTCAAATCTATTTATAGAGGAATACCAAGACTAAAGCCAGCATTTAGAACTATGCAGCTACTTGGTAGCATGAGAAGATTCCAGGATAACTTCTTTAAAAATGGAGCAGTTCCAGGATTAGTTTTAAAATCACCAAACACTCTTTCTGAGAAAATCAAAGAGAGAATGTTACAGGCTTGGGTTGCTAGATACAATCCACAGTCAGGTGGTAGAAGACCACTATTTTTAGATGGTGGATTAACGGTAGAAAACCTTACAGAAGTTAGCTTTAAAGACTTAGACTTTCAGGAAGGCATTGCAGCAAATGAAAAGATAATCTTAAAAGCTCTAGGTATTCCACCAATTTTAATGGATAGTGGTAATAATGCAAATTTAAGACCAAACCACCGTTTATTTTATTTAGAAACCATACTACCTATTACTAACAAAATAGCGTATGCTTTCGAGAGATTTTTCGGTTTCAAACTTGATGAGAACGTATCAGGTATACCTGCTTTACAACCAGAGTTAAGAGACCAAGCAGGCTACTATGCCACACTTGTCAACACAGGTATAATGACACCGAATGAAGCAAGGGAGGCGTTGAGACTTGAAACAATACCAGGGTTTGATACACCAAGAGTTCCTGCAAATATCGCAGGTTCAGCCTCAAACCCCGAAGAAGGCGGCAGACCGCAAGAGACACCGCCAAGCGAGGAAGAATAATTATGACAAAAGATATGATGGTAAAGGCTTTTTCAGAATTTATGGCGTCAAAAGGCGTTAAGACTATGGATTTAGCCACATATAAATCATTTGGTAATGATGTTCCAGTTAAAGATTATATTCTAAGAAGAAAAATCGGAAGCTGGAGTAGATTATTATCCTATGTAGAACTTAGATATCCAGTATCTCTTCCAGAGCCAGTCAAAAAGGCAGCACCTAAAAAGGTTGAACCTAAAAAGGTAGCTCCGAAAAAGACTGTGAAAGTGGAGAAGAAAGATGTCAAGTAACAAAATTTATCACTGGACGAGTACTTTCAAAACTTTAGGCGAAACTGACGATGGCGGAATAAACATCAAAGGTTCTGCAAGTACAAATGCACTAGATAGAGCTGGCGATATTATCGAAACAGAAGCATGGACAAAAGGCGGATTAGAAAACTTTAAAAATAATCCAATCATTCTTTTTAACCATGACTATAATAAGCCTATCGGTAGAGCAACAGGTTTAGAAGTCACTGACAAAGGTTTAGATATTACTGCAAAGATATCCAAAGCAGCAGGTGACATTACTCATTTAGTGAAAGATGGTGTTCTCGGAGCATTTTCAGTAGGTTTCAGATGTAAAGACTCTGAATACATGACTGAGCACGATGGATACAAAATTAAAGACGCGGAACTTTTCGAAGTTTCTGTAGTATCAGTACCTTGCAACCAAGGGGCAACCTTTGGACTAGCGAAGTCTTTTGATTCTATGGAAGAATACAGAAGTTACCAAAAAGAAATATTACAGGCTAACTCAACCGCAGCAGCAGACGCTGTTAAAATTGAGCAGCCAAGCGAGGAGAAATCCTCATCAATGGAGACTGATATGTCAGAAGAAAAGAAATCTCCTGAAACTTCAATCGACTTGGAAGCATTTGCGAAGAAAGTTGCAGAGGACACTGCAGCTAAAATCGCTATGAAACAAGCCGAAGCTAAAGCAGCAGAAGAAAAGCAATTACAAGAGCAGGCTGAAAAGCAAGCTCAAGTAGACGCTGAAGCAAAAGCTGCTCAAGAAGCAAAGGAAATTGAAACAAAAACTATAGTGGAAGCTGGTTTGACAGGAGCTGAAAGGCTAATGGAAGACCTAGAAACTAGAGTTAATGAAAAACAAGAAGACTTAAAATCAGTAGTCGACTCATTAGAAAAGCAACTCGCTGAGAAATCAGAAGAAATCATGAATATTCGTGAATCTAAAAGAGTATTTGCTAACAGAAATGGTTCTGGCGACTGGAAAAAAGACTTCGAGCAAGACGTTATTGACGCAAAATTTGCTGGTTTAGCTACTGGTAAAGGTTGGGATAACAGCTATGCTAAAGGTGTAATGGAAAAAGTAAACGTTCAAGCAGGTGTCGAAGTATCTGGTGCTGAATTTGAACAGTTAGTTTCAACATCTATTGAAAGAGATATTCAAAATGAGCTAGTCTTAGCACCTCTATTTAGAGAAATTGCTATGAACTCTGCTAACATGATTATCCCAGTATTACCAGATGCTGGTTATGCCGAATTTACAGGTAACCAAACAGCTTCAGGTAGTGCACCAAAAGGTAACTTAGACCCTAGAGGGGACGCTTACGACCCAGGTAATGCCGCAGGTGTTGATATGACAGATATCACATTATCAACCAAAAAGCTTATTTCACAATCATACTTAGGTAATGAGACTGAAGAAGATGCTATCTTACCAATCCTTCCTTTAATTAGAGAGTCAATGGTAAGGTCTCATGCAAGAGCTATGGAAAATGCGTTACTATTAGGTAACCATGCAGACGGCGCTTTTGGAACTTCAAATGCAGCATTTGAAGGCTTAGTTGAGCATGCTGACAATGGTTCATTCTTTACGAGTGACGTTGGTGGCGGTTCAGGTGGAATCTATGCAGCTGGTGATAAATTAACTGCAGCAGACTTACTTGGTCTAAGAAAGAATATGGGTAAATATGGTATTAACCCATCAGAAGTTGTATACATTGTTTCACAAGAAGGTTACTACAACCTACTTGAAGATGCAGAGTTCCAAGATGCTAACCTAGTTGGCGACATGGCAACTAAGCTATCTGGAGAAATCGGACAAGTATTCGGTACAAGAGTACTATTATGTGATGAGTTCCCAGGAAAAGCAGCGACTAAAGTTGGTGCTATAGCAGTATATCCTAGAAACTATGTAATGCCAAGACTTAGAGGTGTGACAATTGAGTCAGACTACGAAGTAGCACAACAAAGAAGAGTACTAGTTGCTTCACAAAGAATCGGTTTTGCCGAGTTAATTGAGAACGCTCATACAGTACACGGATGGAAATACGCAGCAGCTAGTTAATAGCTCATAACGGTTTTGGTGGGTTTCCTTAAACCCACCCTTTTTAACTATGGCAGACTTAATAACAGTAAACGAATACAAAGACGCAGAAGGCCTTCGAGGGGAGAAGGACGACGACCGTCTCGCTGTTATAGTACCTCAGGTATCTGATTTAGTTAAGAAGTATTGTGGAATAAGTTTTATAGATTACTATAGCACTTCTAAAGTAGAAACTTTTTCAATCGAAGATAATTTTACCTATTCGATTATTCTTAGTGAAAGTCCAATAGTTGAAGTTTCTAAAGTAGAAGAAAGAGAAACTTATTCAGATAGTTACAAAGAGTTAACTACAGGAAAATACCAGTATTACGTAGACGAAGAAGCAGACGCAATCATTAGAACTAACGAAACTGGTAATCAGATAAGTTGGAAGAAAGGTGTAGGTGCAGTTAGAATTACATATAAAGCTGGCTACGCTTCAACACCAAAAGATTTACAATTAGCACTGTTTGACTTAGTAAACTATTACATAAAAGACGAACATAAAGAAAGAAGAACTTTGGGCGGAGCAGTCCAACAGAATCAAGGTACTGCTGGAATCAGAAATAGTACTGACTTTCCAGACCATATAAAAAGAGTACTTGATTTATATAAAGTGGTTATTTAATGTCTTCAACACTCAGAGCGAAGTTAGTAGAAGAAATAAAAAGTAATGTTGACGGTCGTATAAGTGGAGGTTACTTTACTTATGGAGAGTATAAACTGCATAAAGCGAGATGGGAAGGAGAACTAGCACAAGCACACGTGGCACAAATAGAATCATCCCCAGATCTTACACCTTTTGATAGTGGAAGCGGAAGAGTTGGTGGCTCAATATATGGAAGCTGGACAGCTTTAGGAGAAAAGTTATTAACGCATCTAAGAAAAAATGCAAATAAGAAAACTTATAAGCTTGTAAAAGGTACAAAAATAACAGCTGATACATTTGAAATACATTATAAAAGAAACCCAGACAATCAAAAAGCAATTAATGGTGCACACATAGAAAACGCTATTGATGCAGCGATTAAAGAGTTTATGAAAAAAGAACTCCGAGATATAGCAATGGAGTATGTACATGGTAGAACAGGTACAGGACAGTTTGATAATGCCTTATTTAGAGGTAATAAAGCAGAAGTAAGAGCCGACATAAGAAACAGAAGAGGTTCTCAAGCTGGTGGACAAGGTATTAACGTAGACCAGGGTATAGCAAAAGCAATAGATGAAGTAGTAATGGATAAAGCTAACTATCATATATTCTCAACTATACTAGATTATTATAATCATGTATTTGGCTATGACCATGAAGTAAAAGATTTTTCAAAAGGGAATACTTTTAAACAAAAACTAATAATGAGAGGCTCTCTTGATACTAAAGAAGCAGCAGATAATGCTAGTACTTACGATAAAGCAATTAAAGAAGAAGCAATAGCTTTCTTAGAAGATGCAGACGGTGAGATGGCTATTGAGATAATGAAAAGACTCAAAAAGGCAAAACCCAATGATTGGAAAGGTATTGGCCCAGCAAAAATGCAAACTTTATGGGCAGATAGTCCAGGACCAATAGAAAAACTTGATAAATTGGGTAAAGCAAAAGTAATAGAAAATTTTTTAAAGGCAGTAAAAACAAAACCTGATTTAAGATTAAAAATTAATAAAAAAATATTACAAGAAGCCAAAAAGAAAACACAAGGTACAAAAGTAAAACACAAAGGTAAAAAAGCTTTTAGAAGTAATACTAAACGAGCAGGAACAGCAAGAGCAGCAGCAAGCAAAGTACAACAAAAAGCAGGTAAAAATCCTTTAGCATTAAGAAATATGTTAAATGAAATGTTGCCAGTAGCAGTTGCACAAAATATGCAAAGTCCTGCACTAAACTATAGAACAGGTAGATTTGCAAACTCAGTAAGAGTAACAAATGTAACTCAAGGGCCAAGAGGTGGAAACACAATGATTGATGCAACTTATATGACAAATCCATATGAGACATTTGCACCAGGAGGAGATAAATATACTCCTCAGAGAAACCCTGAAAGATTAATTAGGAGAACATTAAGAGAAGTAGCCACAGGAATAATTGGCAACAAATTCGGAGTTAATATAAGATAATGGAAACGACACTAGCAAGGAAACATACCACGCGACGTCGCGCCATAGTAGAGGCATTATGCCAAAAACTTGAGAATATTAATGGAAGTCCCCCATTCAGAACTTCAGTCGCAAAAGTAGAAAGACGACTAAAATTTTGGGACGAAGTAAACGAATTCCCTACTATTCATGTAGGAGCGGGAGCAGAAACTCGCGAGTACGATGGTGGCGGATTCAGATTTAGATTTTTACAATTAACAGTTCGATGTTATGTTTCAGATGATAGTGATGTTATCGAAGCACTCGAAGAACTGTTAGAAGATGTTGAGACAGTAATAGAGGATAATGATCCGCTAACTTACTATGATTCAACAGGAACATCTCAATCTACAGTACAAACATCAATTATTACTGTAGATACAGATGAAGGCGTATTAGAACCTCTAGGTGTAGGAGAAATCACCTGCGAGATTCGATATTAATTAGGAGAAAATAATGGCATTTTTCTTTAGTAGAGATACCAAAGTATTTATGGAATGGTCAGAAGACGGCACAACTGCTAACACAGCTCTCTATGAGATACCTGTTTTAGACGGTTTTTCTTTTAGCCAAGGCACAAATACTTCAGAGGTTACATTAAGTGAAGCAGCTACTTCCGCAGGAGCAACGAAAAGAGGTAGAGCAATGTTTACTGACTCTTTCGCACCAGCAGAGTGGAGCTTCTCAACTTATATGAGACCAACTGTATCAGGTTCAAATGCAAAATATGTAAGTGGAGACCACGCTGATAGTGGTGGACACTTTGCAGTAGAAGGCCCACTTTGGGCAGCTATGAGTGCATCAGATTATGATAAAGCTTGTGGCGGAGACGCATTTGGCGATACAGCTAAACAAGAATTTAACTTTGCAAATTCAAATAACGTAACACTTGGTGCATTTAATATGTACTTTGTATTAGGAGCTGCAAAAGATACAGCTACAACTGAGTACGAAACAGGTACAGACGGTGTAACAGTATATAAACTAGCTAACTGTTCAGTAGGTTCAGCATCAATTGATTTTGATATTGAAGGTATTGCACAAATCGGCTGGGCTGGAAACGGTCAAACAGTTGAAGAGTTAAATACAGCTTTGAATACAGCAGCTACCGGAACAACTGCAAAAGGTTTAATCAGAGAAGGTGTAGACACAACATCAAACTTCATCAGACAGAAACTAACTGACTTAACAATTAGTTTCAAACCAGGAAGTTCGACAGGAACACTAGGCACTCTAGATTCAAACTCTAATTCAGACCAAGCTTACACTATAACATTAACAGGTGGTAATATTACAATCGAAAATAATCTTACATACTTAACACCTGAGACTTTAGGACAAGTTAACTTGCCACTAGGTCATGTTATGGGAACAAGAAGTGTCTCAGGTAACTTTACTTGTTACTTGAATGACGCGGCAAATAGTTCATTAGACTTATTTGAAAGACTACAAGAGTCAAGAGGTGTTATTACTAACGCATTTGGCTTAACATTCGGTATAGGCGGCTCCGGCGGCACACCAAGATGTAATGTTGAACTAGCAACAGCGCATTTAGAACTACCATCTCACAGTTTTGAAGATGTAGTTTCAGTTGACGTAGCTTTCCATGGTTTACCAGGAGACCTATCAGCAACTGATGCAACAGCAACCAATGAAGTAAAAGTAACTTACGTAGGTGCTTAATTAAAATAAAACTCGGGAGGGTTTCGACCCTCCCACTTTTTAAGGAATAATATGACAGAAACTAAACAACCAGTATCACTTAAGAGTTTATTAACTCCAAGCAAAACTGTTTCAATAGAGTTTCCAGGACTAGACGGATTTGAAGTTAAATTAACTTATCTTGCTAGAGAGGAACTACTTAAATTAAGAAACAGAAGTGTAAAACAAGTTTTAAATAAAAAAACTAGGGCTTACGAAGAACAGCTAGATAATGATAGATTCTTAACCGAATACTGTAAAGCAATTATCAAAGGCTGGAAAGGCTTAAAGTATAAATACTTAGAAGAGCTTCTATTAGTAGATACAAGTGATGTAAACCCTGAAGACGAACTTGTCTGGAATGATGAAAACGCAGAACTTCTTATGAAGAACTCTGGCGATTTCGACAACTGGGTTTCTGAAACTGTTGGAGAACTAGAAAATTTTACCAAAGTCAAGTAGAACAGATTCTTGACCTATTTGACAAACAGTTCTCAGACAAATATCTCGATGTAGATAAATATCTAGCAGTATGTGAACAGTTAGGCGAAGACCCTGACCCCGAAAAGATGCCTCCCGAATATTCTGACTATCCGTTAGAAGTTCAGCAGGCATTTTTGTTACATAGCTACTTACACGACCAATGGGATGGTATGTCAGGTATGTATATGGGTAAAGACCAAGCACCTCTAGGAACATTACTAGACATTTTAGAAATCGAAGATAAAAAAACAGTCCTCTTTTTTCTAAAATGTATTGAAGATAGAAACGCAAATCAAATCAATCATAAAGTCGCAGAACGACAAAAGGCAGCCCAAAGAAAGGCTAAATTAGGAAAATAGATGGCAAAAGTAAAAGGCGGAGAACTTACCTTTATCCTCAGTGATGACGGAAGTCTTAAACTAGTAGAGCAAAAAGCTAAGAAAACCGCAGGTGCAATGAATAAAGTCGGGCAGACTGCTCACAGTGCTGACCGTTCGTTAAAAGGAGCAGCTAATGCTTCTTCAGGTGCATCTAAAAACTTTTCAAAACTATCTCAAGGTATTACAGGAGGACTTGTTCCTGCTTATGCAACATTAGCAGCTAACCTCTTTGCCGTAGACGCATTATTCAGATTCCTGAAATCATCCGCAGATTTTCGTGTATTAACCCAAGGGCAGGAGGCTTTCGCCGCTGCAACTGGTGTTGCTTATAAATCTTTAGCACACGACTTACAATCAGCTACTCGAAATATGATTAACTTCAGAGATGCAGCACAGGCAGGTGCGATTGGTAGAGCTGCAGGACTATCAGCAGGACAACTTACAGAACTATCAGAAGCCGCTTTCAAAGTTTCAATGGCACTTGGTAGAGATGTTACAGATTCATTTAACAGATTAATTCGAGGTGTTACAAAAGCGGAACCAGAATTACTAGACGAATTAGGTATCGTGTTAAGACTAGAAGAGGCAACGACAAAATATGCAGCGTCTCTCGGTTTAAATAAGAACCAGCTGTCTATCTATCAAAAATCACAAGCAGTAGTAAACGAAGTACTTGACCAAGCAGAAAGAAAGTTTGGTAAGATTAATGCTATTATGGAGCCGCAAGCTAACTCTATCGCACAGTTAGGAGTTGCTTTCGAGAAAACTATCGATAGTATAAGACCATTTATATCTGCGCTAGTAGAACCTGCAGCTGATTTCTTTAGTAATAATATTACGGCAGCCGCAATTGCAATGGGTCTTTTTGCTACTACAATTATATCTTCTGTGATTCCTTCCCATCAAGAATTATTGATAAAACAAGCAGAACAAACAGAAGCACATGAAGCACAATTAGACCGATTAAAACTAAAAACAGAAACCTTAGAAAAAGCAAGAGCAAAACTCGCAAAAACTCCTATAGCCCAAGAAAAGTTTACAAAAAGAATGGGTAAAGATGGATTAGATATGAGTAAACTAGGAGGAGCTAGTGGAGAAGCATTAAAAGCTGGAAAAGCACTTACAAATAAACAAATTGGTGTTATTAAATCTCAAGTAACTAGAGGTGTAGGCGCATTTACTGGAATGACCAAACAAATGAAAGCAAAGTATACTGCAATGCTTACAGATATGCAAGGTAAAACAAGTGTTGCTCAACAAAAAATACTTTTAAATTGGGAAGGTATAAAAAACGGTGTTCAAATAAAAACTACTCAAATGCAAATACACTGGCAAAGAGCTATGGGCGTGATGGCTGGCGCTACAAGAACTGTAACGATGGCTATGACAGGACTAATGAGTTTTATGTCTTATATAGGTATTGCAATTTTAATATTTCAAGCAGGTAAAGCAGCTTATGATAAATTTTTTGGACCTGACCAAGCTCAATTAGATGCTTTTAATGATAGAATAGGAAAAATTACAGAATCTACAAAAAATTTAAACACAGAATTAGTAAAAATGGGAGAAGTAGCCAGACTAGGATTACTAGAGACAGTTGTTGAACAAGTAGAGCATTTAGGAGAAGCAGTAGCAAGTGCTAACTTAAAGAAAATGTTCTCAGAATTTAAACTTCTAGAAGGAGATAAAGACGTAAATCCTGAAGCTTTTCAAGACTTATCAGATAGTTTAGTATCTTCTTTAAATGCCTTATCAAACTTAGATGATGGATTTACTAAATATGCTAATACATTAAAATATACAGGAACACTAACTCCTAAACAAATTCAAGATATGAGAAAAATGGCAGACGGCTTTATGGAAGCAGGAAATGCCGCAAAAGGACTAAGAGAAGTACAAGGAGAGTTAGTTAAAGAACAAAATAGACTTGTACAAAGTTTACCTAAAATTCCTTATCAAAATATGTTATCATTGATTGAAACCCAAATTAAACATTATAAAACGTTAGGAGACTCACACAAAGCGTTCGCAGAAGAAGCCTCAACAAGATTAGAATATTTTAATAAGTTACAAGAAAGAAGTATTGCACTTCAATTAGAAGAAATGCAATTAAAAAAATTACAAAAGAAACAAAGTTTAGGGGGCGCAGGAACCACTTCACAAGAGTTAAAATTTGCTCAGGATGTAATAAAACTAAGACAAGAAGAGTATAAAATTGATGATTTAATGCTACAAATCAAAACAAGTAAATTAGAAAAAGATAGTATAGCAAGAAAAGGTATGGAACAACAATTAGTACTCGCAAAAGAAAACTTAGAAGTTTTAAAAATGCAAGCAACTGTTTCAGGCCTAATGTCTAGTCAACTTTTTTCAACATATAATAAAGCATTTACTCAAGTTTATACTGATTTTGGAGCAGGAATAGGAAAAGCCATAAGAGGAGAAGAGGGAGCTTTTGATGCCTTAGGTAAAAACTTAAAAAATACAGTATCTAATGCAATTGGAGATGCATTAGCAAAACAATTTTTAGATGATGTTTTACCAGATGGAATGAAACCAGCAAATATAGCAGAAGAGATAAACAAAGCAGGCTCTTATCATGCAGAACTAGTAAAAAATAAAATTATGCAAGGAGGAGAGCATCATGCAAATTCACTAGTAGGAGTTGCGAATGATATGACTAAAGCTCTTGCTTCAATACAAAATAAACAAAATGTTGCAAGAATAAATGTACTAAAAGCAGAGCAAGGAACTCTATCAGACCAGAGAGACAAAATTAATAAAAGACTAGATACACTTAGAAAGCAAACAAGCCCAAATGCAATTGATAATTTTGTGGCTAGTTCAGAAGGAAAAAGAGCTAAACTTGACTATGCTAGAGGTCAATTATCAGGAGACGATTTAGTAGAATACAATGATAGACAAAAGAAACTCGAGAGATTAATTGCAAGAAGAAGCCAACTGCAAATGGAAGCACAAGACCCTGCAAATATGCTCAATGGTAAAGCTTATTATAAAATGCCCAATGCTCATAACCAAGGCGGTCAAACATATCAAAGTAGAATTGCTTTAAGAACAAAAGAAATAGAGGCCTTATTAGAAGAACAAACAGATGTGCTTGATGATTTAGGCGGAAGTTTTACAAAACATTTAACTGACAATATTTATAATACAAAAGAAGATATACTTGACTTAGAAAATAGAGTAACAGGTATAGATGCACTAATAACTAGTAAGTCAGTAGAAGAAGCAGGTTTACAAGATATAGTCGACAACAAGGACACTGGTAATATTAAAACGGTTAAGAAAACTGAAGATTACGTACCTGGCCAAGAAGATGAAAACCCTTACGCAAAATATGATGGACAAGGATTTATGAGCGACGATATGAGTGAAAAAGTCAATCAGTTTGGTGGAGTAGTATCTATGTTAGGTGCTGTAGCAGGTGAAGACGAAAAAGTTGCTAAAATTATGACTGTTGTTGCAAAACTGCAAATGGCAAATGCTTTAATGGAAAGAGTAAATATAGCAATGCAAGCTAAGAAAGATGGACTTAGTTTTATAGGAGCTTTCTTAGGCGCACCTTCAGGAAGACAAGGTGGCATCATGTCAAAACATGCTAGAGGTTACTCACAAGGTGGAGTAGCAGACGGCCCCACAGCAGGATATCCTGCAGTACTACATGGTAGAGAAGCAGTAGTACCACTACCAAATGGAAGAAGTATTCCTGTAGATATGGGCAAAGGCGCTGGAGGAACTAACAACGTTTCTATCAATGTAAACATGGCAGAAGGTACTACGGAAACAGTATCAGATAGAGAAGAAGCAAAAGCACTCGGAGTAGCAATTAATCAAGCAGTTTACCAAGTATTAGAAAAAGAACAAAGACAAGGCGGACTTTTAGGAGGATAATATGGCACTAGGATTTGATGTAGGAGGAACACTGGGAGTAGTAAATCCCGACAAAGGCTTTAGTGTAAAAAGAACTCCACAAGTATATGAAGTATCTTTTGGAGACGGCTACCAGCAAAGAGCATCTAGAGGACTGAATCCTATGACAGAAGAAATTTCTGTAAACTTTGCAACTAGACCAAAAGATGAAATAGACGACATAGAAGCATTTTTTGAAACAAAAGCAGGGATAACAAAATTTAATTTTACTTACGCTGATTCAAATGAGTCAGGCAACGAAAAAACAATCAAAGTAGTATGCAGTAATTGGAATGTAACTTACAATTATGATGATTACTACAGTTTATCAGCAACACTTAAAAGAGTATACGAGGCATAATGGCAGACAAACCAATAGTAGAAGATTTACAAAAGTTAGAAGTAACAGATGCTATAGTGCATCTATATGAATTAGAAGTTACTAAAGTTAACTTTTTCTACTTTACAAATCAAATAGAAAACGATTTATCAAATGTTCAAATGAGAGATTATGACTCAAATAATACGATTAGAACATATGTACCTATGCCTGTTCAAGCAAATGGCTTTGAGGCAAAAAATGATGGCGCTATACCAAGACCAACTATAGTTATGGCAAATGTTACAGATACTTTAAGTAATGCAGTAGGTAATTTTGACTATCAAACACTACTAGGACTAAAAGTAATACGAAGAACTACATTAGCAAAGTATTTAGATGATGGTACAGGAAATAGTACTTCACCACCTGTAGAATTTCCTAGACAAGTGTTCTATGTAGATAGAATAAAAACAAGAACAAAATTTTCTGTAGAACTTGAACTCGTATCACCATTCGATTTAGAGAATGTAAAGATACCAGCTAGAGTTGTTCATGCAAATAGATGTTCTTTTAAATATCAAGGAGCTTCTAGACATTTACCAGCATATAAAAGAGCTCAATCTGGCTGTGTTTGGGATGTTGAAAGTAAACCTGCAGGAAGTGAAAACCATGTTGCTTATGTAAATATGGATGATGAATACGTAATAGACTCAGGAGTTACTTTTACTACATACTCTACAGGTTCTGTTACTAAAGATGCTTACTATAAAACAACACAAGTATTATCAAGAAATAACCCTGATGGAACATCAAGTAGTGTAACTGTAAATAATTATTGGCAGGCAACTACAAGTACCTCCAGTCCAGGAACACCTACTGATACAAATGTGAATTTTAATAGAATACGAGTATACTCTGATTATAATAGCTCACTTGATTATCATACATATAGCGATGATAGACATAATAGTTATGTAAGATTTACAAATGCTACTAGTGGACATGAAAACAATGGCAAAGTAGAATTATGGAAAGCGGTAAAACCAAGTAAAGATGAAACTCCTAGCAATGAAAACGCTTTTTGGGAAAAAGGAGACTCTTGTAGTAAAACAACTATAGGATGTAAGATGAGATTTGCGGCAAATAAAATATCTGGAGATAACTCTACTAATTCTACTTCAATCAATAACAATAAAACTTATCCTTTTGGTGGATTCCCAGCAGCAAGGAGATTTAATTAATGTTTGAAGCAATATTCAATCATGCAGAACAAGAAGCCCCGCGTGAGTGTTGTGGACTTGTTGTACAAGATGGGAATGACAAACGATATATTCGCATGGAAAATATTTCTGAATTTGAAGATGACTTTAAAATGGACGGATTAGCTTTCGCAACATATCAAGCGATTTCAAAAATATTATATGTAGTCCATAGTCACTACGAAGAAGATTGTCGCCCGAGTCAGCATGATATAGATAATTGCAATGCGTTAGGTATACCATATTTAATCGTATCATATCCAGACAAAGAACACTATATTTTGGAACCAAATACATGAAAACTTTATTATTCAAAGGGCAATTAGCTAAACTTTTCGGAGAGAAGCATAGATTAAGCGTAAAGACTATCCAAGAGGGTATGCTTGCTATCGACTCAATGAAAGGTGGATTAAGACGTTATATAATGGAGTGCCAAGACCAAGGAATACACTTTACTGTACAAAAAGGCAGTGAAGTAAAAGAATATGCTAAAAACGAAGAACTATATTTAGACATGAATGATATGACTGAGCAAGAGTTTGATGAAGATACTTATATAATTACACCATTACCTGCTGGTTCTATAAAAGATGCGATTAAAAAAATAATAGTAGCTATTATTCTTATAGTGATAGCTATTAAGTTTGGCCCAGAAGCAGCAACAGAAGCATCAGGTTTTATTGAACATGTAGCTGTAGGGTTAGGATACTTAGGTGCAAGTTTGGCAACACAAGGATTACTAGAACTTATGATGGGCGACCCCGATAGTAATGCTGATGGAGAAAAGAGTAGTTTATTTAACGGCCCAGTAAACACTACTAAACCAGGAGTACCTATACCTTTAGCGTATGGAGAAATAGACGCAGGTGGAGCAGTTATAAATTTTGCTTTTACTAAATCAACATTAAAATCAGCTTATGGATATAGATTTGCTTCAGGTTCATCATCCTCTTCTTCCACTTACTCTTCAGCAGACGACAGTACAGGATATGATTATGGAAACTCAGAAGCCGAAGCGGCAGCAACAGATTATAAAGGACACGAGGAATACTAAGAATGAGTTACGCAAAAAAGACAATGCAAGAAGCAGAAAAAGCCAGGGAAGCAGCAACATCTGCAGCAGCGGCCGCTGATACTAGAACTGGACAATATCTAAATTTATCAGGAGAAACAAAAAATCAATCTGCTGTAGTATTTGATGCAATATCAGAAGGTCCAATTGAAGGACTAAAGTATCAGGGTGCTAGTATAAAATTAAACGGAGATAGAGCATACTCTTTAGGGTCATATACAGCCAAAGGTATATCATATTCTGCAAATGCTAGTTATAACTCTACAACTGGAGTAATTACAGACCATAACAGTCCTGGATTTATGAAAGATTCAAAAGTATCTCATGGTACTAGAAAAATGTTAATCCAAGGGGCAGCTAAAAATGGTACTGCAAATACAGTAGCAGGAAATACAACAATTATTGGAACAAATATAGTATTTGCAAGTAGTGATGTAGCAGAGCCAAGTAATCTTACTCCAATGCTTAGAATAGAAGGTGCTGGATTAGATGGAGCAGATTTTTCTTCCCATATCGTAAGACACATTAACACTTCAGCAGTAGAAGTAGCATATGCCCCGAGTTCAAACACTACTAATGCCACAATGACATTAGACCTTATAAAAACAATCAGTTCAATAAATACAGCAAACAATACTGTCACAGTAGAATCACCTTCTGGAAATGATGTAAATAATGGTAGAGTAGTAATGTCTACTCCAACAGATACTACAAATATAATACCTTCAGCAAAATATGATAACTTCGGTTGGGCTTTTAGAAATGGACATGGCTCAGAGGAAGAAGGACAAACTTATATACCTACTCCAGCAGGAGTTGGTAGTGCAGGTATATCTTATAAAGTACAAAGTGGAGAACTAAAACAAGTACCTAACACAGGATACCCAAGCCTAAGCGCCTTAGGACATACTATAGATGGCGCAACACCAACACCAACAGGAAGCCCTGTTATAGTAACTGCAAGTCAAATGGGAGTAGACAATCCAGGAGAAGTAGATACAGTAAAAGTAACTGTAAAATTCTCATCACTTATAGTTCAAAAAGAAAATGGTGCAAAAAGAGAAACAGGTTCAGAAAACAGAATAACATTTGAATATTCTAGAGATGGAGGGAATAATTACGAGTCTACTGTTGTTGTAGGTAGAGCTACTATATCTAGTAGCACCAACTTATACTCAAAAAGAGGTGGTTTTTATGAATATGGTAATGCAAATGGTGGTTTAGTAAAAGCTAGAAGTACTCAGCCTTTTAACTATATTTACGCATTTGATGTAACAAGATTTCAACCCTTTGATGATTACAGAATAAAAATAGAAAGAGTATCTCCAGACTCAGCGGTTAAAAAAGATAAATGGGAAACTTCTTCCGCATCTACAGTAGTAGCTGTAGAAAACTTAATAACAGATAAATTAATATATCCATATACAGCAATTGGAGGAATAATAGTAGACGCTGCAGAATTTTCAAGCGTTCCAGGAAGGTCTTACGAAATTTATGGACTTAAAGTAAAAGTACCTACTAACTATTTCCCTATGAGCGAAAAAATAGGAGACACAGGGGAGAGAAGAAGCGCAGCGGCTTATACTAGAAATGTAACAACAGGTGTAGATACTTCTTCTTATGTAGACTGGGACGGCAATTTTAGGGGAGATAAAAAAACATTCACAGACCCTACACATGTTAACTATGATACAGTGTACACAAGTAATCCTGTATGGATTTTTATGGACTTAGTAACTAATCCAAGATATGGACTAGGTAAATACATTGACCCAGAATTTGATTTTTCACAAATAGATAAATACTCTTTATATGCCCTTGCAAAATACTGCGATGAGTTAGTACCAGATGGAAAAGGAGGTCTAGAGCCTCGATTTACTTGTAATGTTTACATAGCAAAACAAGATAACGCAATAAAAGTTTTAAAAGATTTCTCTTCAACTATCAGGTCTATGCTATTATGGCAGAATGGACAAGTAGGCCTAGGCGCAATGATTCAAAAAGGAGCTGTTTACACTTTTAGTAAATCAAATGTTGTAGATGGACAGTTTGCATACTCAGGGTCTTCAAATAGAACTAGATGTAATCAGGTAAAAGTAACTTGGATTGACCCTAAAAAGAATTATAAACAACAAGTAGAAGTTATAGAAGATACAGACCAAATTGCAAAAGATGGAAAAATTAAAACAAAAAGTGTAACTGCATTTGGCTGTACCTCAAAAGGACAAGCTATAAGATATGGTAAATTTCATTTACTATCAAGTAAGCTAGAGCAAGAAGTTGCTACATTTAGCACTGGATTAAATGGTGCAATGTTAAGACCTGGTGATGTCATAAATATAGCAGACGGAGATAGAGAAGGAGTAGTTACAGCAGGTAGAGTTACAAGTACTAGTGCTTCTACTACTACTGTTATAAAAACAGATAGAGATTTAAGTGTTTATTTAAACCAAACTGCAGCTTATAAATTACATTTAATTTATCCAAAAGGAGGCGCATACTTAGCACAACCTACTGCAACAATAAATTCAACAACATACTACCAAGGAGATTTAGTACTACTTGATGAAGCTGGAGGTGCAGTAGACACTGAAGCTAAAGCTGCAAATGTAAAAGACGATACAGGAAGTGTTGTAGTTTTAAACTGGAGTGAGCAAGGAAGAATAGAAACACAGTCAGTATCTTCTTACAATACTACTTCAGTAACAGTATCATCAGCATTTAGTGAAGCCCCTAATTCAGAGGTAATATTTAGTATATCAGGAGAGAACGAAGAAGGCTCAGACTTACAAGGCAGTTTAAAAACTTATATGATTACTTCTATCAAAGAAGATAGTGATACGATGACTTATCAAATAAATGCAAGTGATTACTCACTAGATAAGTTTGATACTATAGATAGAGGATATGTTTTAGAGCCAGAAGAAGTATTTGAAGTGCCTGATTCTACTATAGATGTACCAGTACCAACAAATTTAGTAGTTACAATAGTTCCCGAATCAACAGATACCCCGGATGCGGAAGGCGTTGGTAAAACACAACCTTTTGATGTTTTAGCACAATGGCAACATCCTAAAAGTCAAAGAACAGATAGCACAACATTTACAGAAGGTAACGGTGCAATAGATGCAGATGGAGAGTTAGATGATATATACGAACATTTATCTCATTATGAACTATCAACCAATTTAGGATTTAAGAGCATAGGACAACAAGGAAATCTTAAACTTAGAAGTATACCTGGAGATGAAAACAGCTACACAATAGAAAATGCAATGCCTGTCAAAATTGGACGAGTAAGAATAAGAACTGTAAATACAGCAGGGCATAAATCAGACTGGGTAGAAAGAAGAATAACAATTAGCGGTAAACACATACAAGTTACTGACCAAGGTGTAAATGGTGGTATGAATGGAAGTCTTATGAGAGGTGGTATTCTAACCACTAGTATGTCTATAGATAGTTCTAATGGTACAGTTACTCTTGCCTCTAATGATTATGTGTTCCAGCCGCCTTCAGAAGTAGACCCAGTAATAATATCAAACGGTGATTCAAGTACAACAACCCAAGCTTTTAACGGAATGTCAGACGGAGATACTGCATTCCTTATGATTGACTATGATACTGCTGATAAATTAAGACCTTTGATAGTTTCTCAAGATACAACAGCAACAGATGCAGATGGCAATAAGTTAAACTTTAGATATTTCAAACGAGTAGGTCAGTCAGGAGAAGATTTTACTGAACTATCAGGTACAGTAACAATGGCTGCAGAATCTGTAGAATTAACTGGTAGCAGTACTACTTTTGAAACTGACTTTGAAGCAGGAGATGTTGTAATTATAGGAGAGGGTGCAGATAGACATATATCTACAGTAGGATTTGTAGATAGTAATACTGCTATGACAATTACTACCTCATCTACAAAATCACATTCAGCAGAAAAAATATTCAAACAAGCACAAGATTATGATGGCGCTAGAGATAGTATAATAGCCCAAATAGATAGAACTGGAAGTACTTATACTTTAGCACCTTTTACAAACAAACAAGTGGCAGAACAAGGAGAAATAGGTGCAAATGCTATCACATCAGTACAGATAGCTGCAAACGCAATAGGAAGTGTAGAAATAGCTACTAACTCTATAGGTGCTGTACAGATATCAGCTTGTTCTATAGACTCAAGTCATATTTCAGCAAACTCAATAGGAACAACAGCAATTTCAGCAAATGCTATTACTTCTTCAGAAATATCATCAAATAGTATTGATACTATAAATATTACAGCAAATGCAATTACATCTTCAGAGATATCAGCAAACGCTATAGGAACAGTAGCAATTGAAGCAAACTCTATTACGGCAGCTCAACTTACATCAGATGCAGTAGGAGCCTTTACAGTTACAGCAAACTCTATTACAGCAGTAGAACTAGCAGCTAACTCAGTAGAAGCAGTTGCTATAGCAGCCAACGCAATTACTAGCATAGAATTATCAGGAAACTCTGTAGATTCATCAGAAATAAAAGCAAACTCTGTAAATGGTACTATACTTGCAGGAAACTCTGTAAGTGGTACTCAGATTACTGCAGGAAGTGTAAATGGTATAATTATAGCAGACAACGCAGTAGTAGGTACAAAGATAGCACAAAATGCTGTAGATACTGCACAACTACTAACAGGAGCAGTAGAAACTTTACAAATAGCCAACAATGCAATCAACAATGCTAAAATAGCTCTGAATTCTGTAGACACAGCAGAAATTATATCAGATGCAATCACAGGAGACTTGATAGCAGCAAATGCTGTAGATACTGCTCAAATAAAAGCAAACTCCATAACTTCAGCAGCAATTGTAGCAGGTGCTATTGGAAGTTCACAAATAGCGACAAATAGTATTGGCACAGCAAATATTATAGCAGGAACTATTGATTCCTCTCATATTTCTGCAAACAGTATTGAGAATACAGCAATTGTAGCAGGGGCTATAGGTACTAGTGAAATAGCTACAAATAGTATCGGAGTAGCAGCAATTATAGCAGGTACTATCGATAACACCCACATGTCAGCAAACAGTATTACAGCAGCTCAAATAGTTGCAGGAGAGATAGATAGTACACACATTGGGGCGAATCAAATCACAGCAGCAGCTATACTCGCAGGAACAATAACAAATAACGAAATTCAAGCAAACACAATCAATAGTGTCGTTGTAGATTCTAGTGGAATAGAAGAAAATAATATTGCAGCAAATGCAATTGTTAATGCTAAAATTAAAACAGGTGCAGTTACAAACGCGAGTATTAATTCAAATGCAAGCATTGACTTTGCAAAAATAAATGCATCAAACTCTATTACAAACGCAGATATTAGTGCAGGAACAAGCATAGACTTTGCAAAAATTAGTGTAGGTAATGGAGACATTAATAACGCTATGATTAGTGCTGTGGGTACAGATAAACTAACAGGAACAATAAACAACGCACAAATAGCTGCGGGTTCTATTAATAATGCACAGATAGCCGCTGGTGGTATTACGTTTGCAAAAATTACTGGTGTAAATGTAACTACGGCTCAAATAGCTGCAGACGCAATTACAAACGCAAAAATATCTTCTACAGATAACATGACAATCACACTGACTGATGGTTCAGCAGGTGGTTGGAATGTAAACGCATCAGACTTTTCTAGTACAAACGCAAGTGGCGGTGGTAATGCAGCATACACAACAGCAGGTATAAAACTAGGTGCGGCAGGATATATTTCAGCAAAGAACTTCTATATTGACACAGCAGGTAATGCTAAGTTCAAAGGTGAATTAGCAGGTGCAACAGGAACTTTCTCAGGAAGTATCACAGTTGGAGCATTTAACGCTGTATCAGGATCTTCCACTCTAGCGAGTTCAGTATCGGCCGCACAAAGTTCAGCTTCAGCAGCCGGGGTAGCAGCTAACTCAGCAGCTTCAGCAGCTTCAGCAGCACAAGGAACAGCTAACAATGCAAACACCGCAGCTGGAGTAGCTCAAAATTCAGCAACAAGTGCTGGAGTTGCCGCAAACTCAGCAGCAGCAGCAGCTTCTACAGCAGATGGAAAAGCAGTAACAGCACAAGGAACAGCTGCTAATGCAGCTACAGCAGCTTCAGCAGCTCAATCTACAGCAGATTCAAAAGTCACTCATGCCGCAGTAAACTCATCCTCTACAATAGTAGGTGGTGGAATAGGTGGATGGGGTATAACTACCTATCACTTAGGCGGCGGTGCACAGGCAAATCCTTCGACTAGAGACTTTAGTATAGGTACATCAACTTCAGGTAATGCAACTTTCTTATCGAATGGTGGTATAGTAATGGGGTCAGACGGTTTTATATCTTCAAATACCTTCACCATTGATACAGCAGGTAATGCTAAATTTAAAGGTACACTAGAAGGAGATGACGTAACTGTAAATGGAACACTTGTATTACCATCAGAGGGTGCTAATGTAAGTGGAGTTGTTATTGGTGCATGGCAAACAAACACTATGGACAATAGATTTGTAACAGAAGTAGGAAGTGGCCCAGGTTTCTATCAAGGTTTTGTAAGAGTCACAGGTGGAACACACTATGTAAAAAGTGTAAGTATTCAGATTAGAACAGGTACTTCTACTGGACTTGAAGGAAATCTAATATATGAAACTCCACAACTTCATGAGTATACAGCAGGAAATTTAAAAGATAATAATGCTACAAGATTATACACTAATACCTCACCAGTAGCTTCAGGTAATATGCCAATAGCATTTACTTACACAGGCTCAGGTAGTGTATCAGTATTTGTTAGAGCACAGGCAGATACCGGACCTGACACATTAGGTATAGGTGAAGCTAGATTTATTAAGTTCGGTACAACAGACCCAGTATATAGTTTTGCTAACCAATCAGGTGTAGCATTAAATACAGCATTTTATTCAAATACACAAGTTGTTGGAGGATTTGCAGGAACTAAAACTGTAAATATATCTAACACTTCATTTACACGATTTAAGATTGATAATGGAAGTTTTGGCACAGCAAACTCTCAAATTGCAAACGGAAGTTATATCAATGTAGAGATAACATCATCAGGTGTTAATTTAACTCAAAGGTCTAGTATTGTATCTATAGGAGAGTCTTCAGAGGTATTTGCAATAACAACTGGTGGCACAACTGGCGGCGGAGACCCCGGAGACGGACCTGGCGGCGGAGGTTGTTTCGTACAAGGAACTCCTGTAGTTATGGCTGATGGAACTACTAAAGCAATCGAAGATGTAAATGTTGGAGAAAGTGTAAAATCATTTAGACATTCAAGTTTCTCAACAGGTGAAAATGCTTGGAAAACTTGGTCAAGTTCAGAAATAGGAAGTGGAAGTTTTGGAACTTCAAATGTCGTTGCACTAACAGACCCTCACGCACATACAAATTATTATTGGATTAATTACAATCTAAAAGTTACTAACGAACATCCTATGTTAGCCTTTAAAGATGGAGTATTTAAATTTGTAAAAGTAGAAGACTTAGCAGAAGGAGATTATCTAATCAGAGAAAACGGCACTAGAGAAGAAATATTTGCTATACCGCATATAACAACAAGTTGTATTACACATAACATGGATGTAGAAGATGATGATACTTATGTTGTAAGAGGTGGAAATGGTACTGGGTATATAGCACATAACGTACAACAGGAGATAAAAGTTTAATGAATCATATAATACAAACAGGAACAGATAGCGAAGGAAACGCAATAACAACAACACTAGATGTGCAGTTTACTTTTACTTATGAATTTGTAGGTCATGAAACACAAAATTTTGTGAATAATCAAGAGATGCCTAGAATAAGAGAAAACGATATGGTAAAAACTGTAAGAGTAAAAGTAACAGGAACTGATGGAACATCAGCAAACGCTTCACATTTAGTCGAAGGACAAACAGACCAGGTATACTCAGAAACACTTGCAGTACCTTTGCCTTGGAGGTCAAAAGCAAATGGTCAGCTTTCCGGATTTATAACTCCTTATGAAAATGTAACTGAAACTATGATGTTAAATTGGGCTAAAAGCATACTGTTAGAACAAGGTCAAGTCGATGCACTAAATATAAATTTTGCTACTGCTCTATATGGGCATAGATATCATGTTCCCCAGTAATTTTGGTCTAATAACTACCCCCCAAAAATAGTTCTTGACACCACCTCAAGTTTTTGATATAATTTAGCATATAGGAGTACAAATATGGCAGCAGGAAAATATGATATAGTTATTGACCAAGGAGCAGACTTTGCCCTTGAGATTGCGCTTGCCGAAGATGGAAGTGCAATTAATCTATCAAATCATACCGCATCAGCACAGTTGCGTCCTACTCCCACTTCAAATACTCTTACAGCAACTTTTACTTGTCAGGTAACACAACCAACCCAAGGAAAACTAACAATGAACCTAGGGTATGCTCTTACAGCAAATATAGCGGCAGGAAAATATTATTATGATTTAGAGATTCATAATACTACAGCAAACAGTATTACTAGAGTAATCGAGGGTGTAGCAAGAGTTACACCAAATGTAACGAGATAATGGCAACAACAGTAACTATAACTCCTAGCACAACTTCTATAAATGCCACTGCTCAAACAACAACTCTTACTATATCTTCAGCTATAGCTAGTACAACTAATGAGGCATCTACGATTACTTTCAGCAATCCTGTAGGAAGTCTTAGTGGTACAGACAATGTAGAAGATGCTCTTAACTTTTTAGCAAATCAATTTTATGTTGCTACATCGGCTCCATCTGCAGATACAACAAATCTAGCAGAAGGAGATTTATTTTATGATACTGATGACAATCAGTTAAAGATCTACCGAGAAACATCGTCAGGAAACTTTGAATTTGTCCCTATAATGATAGGTAACGATTCAGCGGACTCAGACACGGTAGACGCAGGGAGCTTTTAATAGCTCGATAGGAAATAATCATGGCACAAACCATTAAAATCAAAAGAAGTAGCTCCTCCGCTGCTCCTACCTCGTTAGGTGCTGGTGAATTAGCATATTCTTCTAATTCGCAAAAGCTATTTATAGGCTCACCAGCAGTTGGTAACGCAGTAACAACAATCGGAGGAGATTTATATGTTGCAATGCTTGACCATTCAGCAGGTACGCTTACTGCAAGTTCAGCAGTAGTTGTTGGCTCAGACAGTAAAATAGATAGAATACTAACAGGCTCAACAGCTTTAACAGGTGCTAATAATACTTTAGCAACCACCTCAGCTGCCTTAACAATTAAAACAGTAACAAGTGGTAACTTAACTATTAGTTCAGTTGCAGACTTAATACTACAACACGGTGGAACTCTTAATTTAGCAACTCAGGCTAACTCAGTAACTATACTAGATGATAACGCAGCCGCTTTAGATATTAATGAAGGCGGTACTTCTTATATTAAATTAGTAACTACCAACGGTGGCGAAAAAATAGAATTAGGCAAAAATGTAGAAGTAACTGGTACTTTAGATGTATCAAGTTCTGCAACAGTAAATTCACTAAGTGCTAATGGTGCTATTGCAGCAGCAGGTAATCTTACAATAAATACTAATAAATTCTCTGTAGCAAGTGGAACTGGTAATACTATTATAGCAGGTACATTAAATGGTCAGGGAGACGTAGACTTTGATGCAGCACTAAATGTAGATGGCGCTACAACCTTAAATGGAAACGTTACTTTAGGTAATGCATCAGGTGATACAATAACCGTTACAGGTACACCAACATTCGGAACGTCAGCAGACTTTGATGGCGGCTTTACAGTTGCTGGTTCACAAACTGTTGATGTAGGCGGAAACAAAATTTTAAATGTAGGAACTCCTACACAAACAACAGACGCTGCAAACAAAGGATATGTTGATAGTGTAAAACAAGCACTTGATATTAAAGATTCAGTAAGAGTTGCTTCAGAGTCAAACTTATCAGCAACTTATAATAATGGAACAAGTGGTGTAGGTGCTACACTTACAGCAGATGCCAATGGTGCAGTATCAATTGATAGTACTTCATTAACATCAGGAGATAGAGTACTTGTAAAAGCACAGACAGATGCAAGTGAAAACGGTATTTACTCCGTAACAACAGTTGGTGATGTTTCAAACCCATACGTTCTTACAAGAACAACAGACGCAGATAGTTCATCAGAAGTTACTGGCGGTATGTTTACATTCGTTGAAGAAGGAAGTAATGCAGATGCAGGTTTTGTACTTTCAAACATAACTGGCTCAGCAACACTTGGTACTGATGACTTAACATATACACAGTTCTCAGGAGCTGGTAGTGTTACTGCAGGAACTGGTTTAGCAAAATCAGGAAATACTTTATCTCTAAATGTAGATGATACTACAATAGAAATAAACTCAGACACAGCAAGATTAAAAGGAGTAACTTCTCTACCTGAAGGTACAATACTATACGGTGCAAATGGTGGTAGTTCTTTTGCTTCTTTATCAATAGGAACATATGATTCATCCAACTCAGTAGGGCAAGTACTACAAGTTGGTGCGAATGGAACAATAGCATGGAGCAATAATATAGATGGGGGCACATTCTAAGAATGGCTCAAATTATTAAACCAAAAAGGTCAGAAACAGCATTATCTGTGCCACAGACAAGTGATTTACAAACACATGAAATCGCTATGAATGTGGCTGACCAAAAGATTTATACGAAAGCAGCTAATGGCTCAGTAGTAGTACTAGCAAGTCATGTACCAGGAGCGTTAACAACAGACGACCTGGTTGCTTTCTCAATAGCATTAGGATAGAGATATGGCATCAGCATTTAAAACACAGACAGGAGTTGACGTAGGTACAAGTTTAACCTCTGTATACACTTGTCCAAGTAGCACAACTACAACAATAATCGGATTATATTTATGTAATACTGCAGGAGCAGATATTACTGTTACTTGTCAGTTTTATAATGCTAGTTCAGACCATCATGCCTCAATTGTGAATGGAGTAGAAATACCAGCAGGTTCAACACTTGCACCAATAGGGGGCGACGCAAAAGTCGTTTTAGAAGCAGGGGATATTATAAAAGTTTCGTCAAACACGGCAAGTTCGGTAGATGTCGTTCTATCGTATTTGGAGCAAACATAAGATGCCGTTAATAGGTAAGTTTTTAGTACAACAAGATTCAATAGGTAACAATAGTGTAGTTGCAAGTAAGATTGCGGCTAATGCTATTACAGCTTCTGAATTAGCTTTAAATTCTGTAACAAGTGCAGAATTAGCAACAAACTCTGTTGGAGCAGCTGAATTACAAGCAACAGCTGTCACTTCAGTAGCAGATAACTCGGTAACAGCCGCAGGATTAGCTGCAAACTCAGTAGACAGTTCAGAATTAGTTTCTGGAAGTATCGATACAATTCACATAGCAACAGGAGCTGTTTCAACAGCGAAGATAGCTGCAAATGCAATAACCTCAAATGAGATAGCAGAAAATTCAGTCAACTCAAGTGAGATTGCTACTGGTAGTATCGACACAATTCATTTTTCGGCAAATGCTGTTACAACAGCGAAGATTGCTCAAAATGCAGTTACTGCCCATCATATTGCTGACGGGAGTATTACTAGCACTCAACTTGGAGCAAACAGTGTTGACAGCGCAGAATTAATTACTGGCTCTATCGATACGATACACATAGGAGCTTTACAGGTTACTACTGCAAAAATCGCCGCGGGAGCTGTCACAACTGCTAAACTCGGAGATAATTCTGTCACTTCAGCAAAAATAGTCAATGGAACAATCGCGACAGCAGATATTGCAGACCTTGCTATAACAAGTGGTAAAATAGCCGCAAATACAATTTTAACAGCAAACATTGCTGACAATAACATAGAAGGAACAAAAATAGCTACAGATAGTATAGTTGCAAGACACGTAGCAGCTAACGCAATAGGCACAGCAGAAATAGCTACAAATAGTATCACAACATTACTAGTAGCAGATGGAGCAATCACAGCAGATAAATTAGCAGCTGGAGCGGCTTCTGGTTCAACATTAGAAAACAATTCAATTACATCAGCAAAGATAGCTGCTAACGCAGTAGGAAGTAGTGAAATAGCAACTGATGCTGTAGGCGCTTTACAAATAGCAGCAAACTCAGTAGACTCAGCAGAGTTAGTAACTGGTAGTATAGATACTATACATATTGAAGCATCACAAGTAACAACAGCTAAAATAGCTGATAATAATGTTACTTCAGGAAAAATAGTAAGTGATGCTATTCTATCAAGACATATAGCAGATAATGCAATCAACAGTGTTGCATTTATTCAAGATGGTTTAATTAATACTAATCAACTAGCAGGTAACTCAGTTACAGCGGCAAAAATTCAAGCAAATGCAGTAGGCAGTTCAGAAATAGCAGCAAACAGTATTGGAGCAAGTGAACTAGCAAGTACAGCACTTGGTGGACAGACTTTCTCAGGTAATGTAGTATTATCTGGAAACTTAACTGTATCAGGAACAACAACTACAGTATCTTCTACAACAATTAATGTAGCAGACCCACTACTTGCATTAGCAACAACAAATGATTCAGCAGATTCAGTTGACATTGGTTTCTATGGATTGTACGACCAATCAGGAACAGACAAATACTCAGGTTTCTTCAGAGATGCTGGAGACTCAGGTAAGTGGAAAATATTTAAAGATTTACAGACTGCACCAACCACAACAGTAAACACAGAAGGTACAGGATATACAGTCGGAACACTTGTAGCAAACGTAGAAGGAAATGTTACAGGTAACTTAACAGGAACAGCAAGTGCAATAGCGAACAATACTGTAAATGCAAGTAAGATTGTAGCAGGAAGTATTACAACAGCTGAGATAGCAGCCAATACAATCTTAACAGCAAATATTGCAGATAACAATGTAAATGCAACAAAAATTATATCAGGTGCAATTTTAACAAGACATATTGGGTCTGACCAAATAGTAAGTTCAAAAATAGCAGATAATGCTATAGATTCTGCTGGACAAATAGCAAATGGTCTTATAAATGGAGGCCACTTAGCCTCAAATTCAGTAGATTCAGGAGAATTAGTTTCAGGCAGTATTGATACAATACATATTGCAGACGCACAAGTAACACTAGGTAAACTAGCTGCTAACTCAGTAGACTCATCAAAAATAGTAAATGGCAGTATTGTAACAGCAGATTTAGCAAATAACTCAGTAACACAATCAAAAATAGTTGCAGGTTCTATATCAGCAACAGAACTAGCTGCAAACTCAGTAGATTCAAGTGAATTAGTATCAGGTTCAATTGATACTATACATATTGGAGATAATTCAGTAACAAGTGCAAAGATAGCTGGTAATGCTGTCGGAACAAGCGAAATAGCACTTAACTCGGTCACAGCTGGCATAATCCAAAACGGTGTTGTAGGAACAGCAGAAATTGCAGATAACGCTATAACAGCAGCAAAAATACCAGATGGTTCTATTACAACTACACAGATAGCCGATGCTACTATTGCAGCAGGTGATTTAGCATCAAACTCAGTTGATAGTGCAGAATTAGTAAGTGGTAGTATAGACACTACCCATATAGGAAACTTACAAGTTACAAATGGTAAGATTGCTAATGGCACAATTCAAAATGGTAAATTAGCAGATAACGCAATTAATTCAGCCAAGATAGCAGCAAACGCTGTTGGGTCAAGTGAGATTGCAAATAACTCTGTAACTACTACACAACTATCAAGTGCAGCACTTGGTGGTAAAACAATGTCAGGTAATATTAACTTTACTGGAGATTTAAATCTAGGTAACGGTACAGGAGACATTACAAATATCCAAACACTAGGTGTAAGAGATAGTAATCCACCACAAATGCTTCACTTAGATGAAGTAGCTGGTATGAGTGTAGGTACAGGAAGTTCAACCTCAACCGCACAATTTACACTAGACAGTTTTGCAGCAGCTACATTTAGAACTGCTAAGTACTTAGTACAAGTACATAATTCAACAGACACAGATTTTCAAGCAATTGAGATTTTATTATTCCATGACGGAACTGATGTATACTTAACACAGTACGCATCTATCTTTGAGAATGGAGCGCAGGCAACATTTGATGCTGACTTAGTATCAGGTAATATAAGATTAAGAGCAACGCCAGCAAGTACAGACACTATGGCGTTCAAGTTTATTAGGACAACAATAGAGGTATAACATGGGACAAAAATTAGATTTTAACATCGAGGACGCTGGTATCAAAATTGATGGTGCTGACGTAATTGACGCAAGTAGAAACTTCGAAGGGTCTGTAGCAACAGATAAGATTGGCTCAGGTACTATCGCAAAAGCTAGACTACCATTTACAATTACAACAACCGCACCCACAAATACTACTGGCACGAGTGACGGTCATGTATGGTTTGTGTATTCGAGTTAAGAGATGGCAATATATGTTAATGACAATGGTACATTACGTCAGATATCCTTCCTTGCAATCAATGATGGCGGCACAATACGAAGGGTCAATGAAGTATATGTAAACGATAACGGTAACCTTGCGGGGCCGTTCTCTGCCGTGCATGAAACATCTAGAAATACTGCAACATCAAGAACTACAAATACAACCGATATAGTCACAACATTTAATACTACTACTATTTTTGATACAGACTATAATACTACTACTACATTCGATACGAGTAGAATTACAGAATTTAATACAACCAGAAGTACAGAAACTAATCTAGTAACTACATTTACTACTACTACAGTATTTGCTACTACAATAAATACTACAACCGATTTCACTACTACTACTGAGTTTAACACAACTACAACGTTTACAACAGATATAACTACTGTTACAGATTTCACTACTACTACTGAATTTAATACAACTACAACATTTGATACAACTATAACTACTGTTACGGATTTTACTACTACTACTGAATTTAATACAACTACAACATTTGATACAACTATAAGTACAACAACAGAGTTTAGTACTACTACATTATTTAATACAACAACAACATTTACTACAACACAAGGCACAACTACAGCCTTTAATACAACTACAGATTTTACTACAGTTACAACGTTTGATACAACCACTACTACTACTACTGAATTTAATACAACTACGACATTTACTACTACTACAGTATTTGAAACTACTAGAACTACTACGACTGAATTTAACACAACGACAACATTTGAAACTACAACAGTATTTCCAACAACTCGTACAACTACAACTGCCTATAATACAACAACAACATTTAGTACTACTACAACGTTTAATACAACGCTTCAAACAACTACTGCGTTTACAACTACAACAGTATTTAATACTACTAAGACTACCACAACTGCGTACGAAACAACAACAACGTTTACAACATTCTTTGATACAGTAATATTAACAAATAGATTATCTGAGTTTACAAATAATACATCTTTCGGAACAACAAGAACTACAACGTTTGATACAACAACTGCTTATTCAGATAATACTTCACAGTCTACAACAAGAACTACAACGTTTGATACAACAACTGCTTATGCAGATAATACAAGTTTTGCAACAACAAGAACTACAACGTTTGATACAACAACTGCTTATGCAGATAATACAAGTTTTGCAACAACAAGAACTACAACATATGATACGGCGACTGTTTACGAAGTAAGTACAAACTATACTACTACGCAGTCTACAAATACAAGTAGAAATACTGCACTTCCAGAAGCCAGTACATCATATAATACTACGCAGTCTACAAATACAAGTAGAAATACAGGATTAGCTGCAGTTAACACAAGTTACAATACTACGCAGTCCACAAATACAAGTAGAAACACAGCATTAGCTGCGGTTAACACAAGTTACACTACTACTCAATCAACAAATACAAGTAGAAACACAGCATTAGCTGCAGTTAATACAAGTTATACTACTACTCAATCAACAAATACAAGTAGAAATACAGGACTTGCACAAGTAAACACAAGTACTACTAGAGCTACAAACACAAGTAGAAATACAGGGTTTACAAACTCTACAACTAGAAATACGTCTTTTGCTACGAACACATCAAGAAGTACAGGCTTCACGAATAGTACTTCGTACAATACTGCTTTTGCAACAAATACTTCTAGAAACACAGCACTTGCAGATGTAAATACAAATACAGCTAGAAACACGGCATTTACAAACAATACTACAAGAACAACTGAGTATTCAGATAATACTACAAGAAGTACAAACACAGCAAGAACAACAGAATTTGCTGCTAATACTACAAGAAATACTAATACAGCTAGAACAACAGAATATACAGATAATACTACAAGAAGTACAAATACATCAGTAACTACGAATACAAGTAGAGGTACATCATTTAGTAATAACACAGATAACAGTATATCAACGAATACATCAATAAGTACAGCTTTTACAAATGCTACAGGATTTACTAATAATACAACGCGAGGTACTACAAGACAAACTAATACTTCATTCTACTATACAGAATTTACTGATAGAAGTACATCAGTTGCAACAAATACTACTGTTACTACTGTAACCGCATTTACTTATAGTTACTTTAGTTACTTTGGTGGTGTACAGCAGACAATACAATATTTAAATACTGCTACAGCATTTACTAATAATACAACTAAAAATACACTATTCGGTACAGACTATTTAGAACCTAGCGGACTAGTAAATACATCTTACAATACATCATTTGCTACAAACACAGTAAGAAACACAAATACAGCAAGAGGAACTGCATTACCAGATGTAAATACAAATACTTCTAATTCTACAACTACTGCAAGAAATACAGATTTAACAGATGTAAATACAGGATTTACAAACAATACAGCTTTTGGAACAAATACAAGTAGAAGTACAGGATTTACAAACTCTACATCTTTTGGTACAAATACAAGTAGAAGTACAGGATTTACAAACAATACAGCATTTGCTACAAATACAAGTAGAAGTACATCATTTGCTACAAATACAGCTAGAAGTACAGGATTTACAAACGCTACAAATACAAGTAGGTTAACTCAATATACTGATAACACCTCGCAAGCTACAACAAGAAACACAGCTACTTCTAGAACAACTGAATATTCAGATAATACTACAAGAAGTACTTCTTACAATACAAACACAAGTAGATTAACAGAATATAGTGATAATACAGGATTTACAAATGCTACGAATACAAGTAGATTAACTGCATATGTGGATAATACATCATTTGCTACAACAAGAAGTACTAATACATCTCAATTAACTGAGTATGCAGATAATACATCATTTGCTACATCAAGAAGTACTAATACATCTCAATTAACTGAGTATGCAGACAATACAACATTTGCTACAACAAGAAGTACTAATACAAGTAGAGTAACAGCCTATACTGATAATACAACATTTGCTACAACAAGAAATACAAATACAAGTAGAACTACAGTATTTGTAGATAATACATCATTTACTACAAGTAGAACTACTAACACAAGTCAAGGCACAGGTACTTCACAGTCAACAAGTTATACTACTACACAGTCTACCAATACTAGTAGAAGCACAGGTACTTCACAGTCAACAAGTTATACTACTACACAGTCTACCAATACTAGCAGAAGCACAGGTACCTCGCAATCAACATCATACAATACTTCGTTTGCTACTAACACAAGTAGAACTACAGGTACTTCACAGTCAACAAGTTATACTACTTCACAAACTACAAATACAAGTAGAACTACAGAATTTGAAACAGCGTATCAAACTTCAAGATTGTCTTCAAGAAGCACAGGAACAAGTAGAGGTACAGTTACAGTATTTGAAACTTCACTCGCTACAGGGTCTAGTAGAGATACTACTACAACCTTTGAAACTTCTAGATTATCCGATACAACTAGAGCAACAGGAACATCAAGAGATACAACTACAACTTTTGATACTTCTAGACTATCAGATACGACTAGAGCGACTCTTACAAGTAGAGACACAACTACAACTTTTGATACAACAAGAGTTACAGACACAACTAGAGCAACTCTTACAAGTAAAAGTACTACAACTACGTATGCTACTACTCAAGGAACTATTACAACTAGAGCAACAGGAACAAGTAAAAGTACTACAACAGCATTTGATACAGTTAGAACAACAGGAACAAGTAAAAGTACACTTACTTCAAAAGATACAATATCTACATTTGAAACTGCAAGAGTATCAGCAACAACTAGAGGAACAGTTACAAGTAGAGATACTATATCTACCTTCGAAACTTCTAGAGCATCAGAAACATCTAGAGGAACTGTTACAAGCAAAGACACAGTATCTGTATTTGAAACTTCTAGAGCTTCTCTTACAAGTAGAGGTACAGTTACAAGTAGAACTACAGAATCTGTATTTGATACTTCAAGAGCTACAGATACAACTAGAACAACAGTATTTAATACAACAACAACATTTAATACAACTAGAACTACAGTATATGCAACAGGTAGAACTACTACAACAACAATTGAAACAAGTAAAGGTACAGATACAACTAGGACAACAACTCCTACAACAACAACAACCTTCGATACTTCTACGCAAGTATTTGAAAGAATTACCGCTTCGTCAGCTGGAACAATCTTCGATACAGAAGTTTCTAGTGCAGAAGCATTTAATGCGTCCTTCTGGGATGGTAGCCAGTGGTCGGAAAACTAATAATTACCAACGGAGATATAAATGAAACTACAAGATGAAGATATCACTCCTAAATATGTGAGTGATAAACTAGAAAGCTTAGGCAATGCTTTGTTCGATTCAATTCATCAATTTGAAGAAAGACTAGCTGAACAAGAAAAGCATATAATAGAATTAAAACAAACAATCAGACAGTTAGAAAATGCCAGCTAAAAGAAGATTGATACCAATGTCGAGTGTTGAGGAACTCGGAGACCAATCAACTCATGTTTTTAAATCTGGTTCTTGTGTAAGACCAAAGAAAGATTTAGACGAATTAGCTAAATTAAAACAAGAGATAATACCTCATAGTATGGAAGGATTACCTTTTTCTTATGATGTTTGGTTTAATACTAATGAGCTGTACACTGTTAGGAATTGGTTATATACTGATTTTTTAGGTGCAGGAATATATTTAAGAGTTAACTCAATAAAAATCAACGATAGACTTATGAACGCAATCGTGAAATCAGATGTCAAAGTTGATGAAGAACGAATAAATAAAATTAAAAGTAACTTAAGAAATAAGTACCAACTACGCCATGTTGAAGAAGACTACGATAAAGTAGTGTTTCCTCCAGGAACTAATCTTCTTAGTAAACCTAAATGTGTTCATTGGGGTAGAATGGGTCAGTGTGTAGAAGAAGGGTATGTTATAAAACCTCATCCAATAACAACTGATTTATTTGTAGCTAAACTAAAAAGAAAGTTTGGCAAAGACAAGGTGTTAAATAAAAGAAGTGGTGGTATGGAGTTACTAATGAAATGCAAGAGTGTAGCTACAATGCCAAACAGTGAAATGGGACTTATAGCATTATTGTTAAAGAAAGATTTAAGAATGATAAGTTACACAAAAAAAGAAAGAGAAAAAAGTTTATTAACATATGAAAGTATTTATGATGCCTGTTCAAAATCAAATGGGTATCTAGGAATAGAAAAAATACTTTCAGCAAAAAATTCAGGCATAATATTTGCCTTCGATAAAGATGCAAAGCATAGAAGAGATTTATACATAAATAATTTTTGGGAGTATAAAAAAACATTATGATAGAGATAGTACATACATGGAATCCTACGTGGAGTTACTTCACGATAGCTTCACTAATAGATAAAGACGAGGATTTTCGTCTGCATCTCTACGTCCACGAAGATGACTATGCAGACTTGCCTTTTAACTGGATTTTTGAGAATATAGCAAATGTAAGAGTTTATGAGAGCTATTGGAAAAAAGATTATGCAGCTAGAGCAATTCAACATCTTCGATTACATTGGAAAGACAAAGGATTACACAAAAGAATTTTATATGCAGGAGGCAACAGAATATTCTTAAAAAGTGGTTGGAATAATGAAATACCTGATGAAAATTTCTTCCAAAGTAAAATGGCTCATTTATCAAGAAAGAAAGTATTTGTAGGACACAAAATATTTTCTAGCTATTATGGAATGTTAGATTTTGCAAAAGCAGATATGCCTGCAAACTGGGATACAGAGTTTTTTATTATAAATTATAATTTATTAAAAGATGCAAATGACAATGACTTATTTTATCCGAAAGGATTTTACAACGACTATGACAGTAGAGTATTAGCGGCTACTAACCAGTACTTCTTTACAAAATTACATGAAGGAGAAAAAGGACTACTTCCTAGATATATGAATGGTAAAAGTGATTTATTAATTCAATGGGATGCTATGCCAGCAAAAGAATATTTAAACTATAATGTAATGCTAAGAAAATCTTGGAGTCTTTCACTACCTACAAAAGCGTTAGAACTTGGATATGCCAAGGTAACTACTGGACAGCAACTTTCTTTTCCTTGGGATTTATATGCTGATTTAATTCCGAACATACCTGTAAACTATAGAAATGCTAGAATTTGTGAGAACTTAGTACATAAAGCAAATAGACAAAGGTCTACTGCAAGTAAGTTATTACAAGTAGGTTATAGATTAGGAAAACTTTAACATCTCATCATTTAGGTCGGAAAGAATTTTCCAATGTAGTTTACCTTTTTGTTCCCATTTCTTAACTAATTTAGCTTCATTGGGATTGTGGGGATTTGAGCCAGTTGAGTTAATTGGCATATGCCAACTTGATGGGTAGTCTCCACCAGTCTTAATCGGTAGCTTTTTTGCAAAAAAGTCAAAACCAATCAAAGTTATACTCTTACACTTGCACTTCTGCAAGAAAAACAATATAGCAAGAAACCCTGCACTTGGTCTTCCACCGCCAGGAGCTACTCCATTCTGCGCTCCCACCAGTTCAAATATCTTTTTTAATTCTTCATCATCAAACATATCGTTTGTATGACCCCACGGCGGAGGCCCTCTATGGTCAGGGTATTTATCCAAGTGTATACGACAGCGATTGAATAATGGATAAGCGTCTTTGAAATGCTCATGTAAATTTACTCGAAGCCATCCTGTAACCCATATGTCTGTACGACCACCAATATGTTGATGTAGTTTAGGTTCGGGAATACCTTTTCCAAACCGTACAATTGTATCAAACTTTTCTATATATTCTCCAAAGTCATACTGTAGAATTTCTACTGAATTTCCCACAAGTACAATATCTTTGTTTTCTGTTAGCGTCTGTAAAGTTGCATCCATAATGCTGTAAGCTCCGAATCTTCATTTATATTTAACCAAGGCCCACCGTCTGTATAGTGTAAAGCTTTGGGATTTTTAAATTTGTAGTAATTTACCATGGCATTGTACTGCGCGGGAAGTTCCCCTATGCTATCCGCCCACCGCAACTCATGCAATGCACCCGCTGGGGCTTGGTTTACATAATCATAAGTAAGTTCTGTACACTTAGGATTATTGAAAAGCATGAGACTTGACCAGTATTTTCTAGGATAACCATGGTTTTTCTTGTTCTTCATTTTCTTAGGTTTGACGAGAAAATTAGGATGTTTTACCACATGAACTGCATGTTCATCGGAAAAATAATCCATAACTTCTTCAGGGTCACAAAGCCATAAGAAATCCCCATCACAAAATAAAGCTTGTCCTTCGTAGTCACAGAGCTGTGGTACTAAAAAACGAGTAAAGGCAAATTCCGTACTCTCGTTCTGAAATGGACGAGTATATTCCGATATTTCCGATTTTTTGAGTGGTATGATTTCATGATTAGAATTGTAACGAGTTATGCTCTTTTTGCATACCTCAAACATTTCTGGGTATTTAGATTCGTACCCAATAAAAATTTTCATTCTATTATCCTCTTTTGAAAGTAGTGTTCCATCTTTTCATCTTGTGGTACTGCATAAGGAATATTAGGAACAAAGGGGTCTTTAATAAACGCCCACCTCGGACGTTCTCCTGGTTTTACGATACTGCGTACTAATTTTTGCATAGATATTTTTGCAGCATCTTGTAATTGTTCTATTCTATCTTTGAGTGCTACTCTAGTTTCATCACATAATTTTATGTTTTTGTATTCTTCACTCTCTGGGTCTAAATCTTCTAAATTAAATTCTTGTGTAATATAATAATCATTTACTTTATCTGGTATAGATATTTGTAATTCTGGTAAGTTTGGGTGTTTACCTACTTTTCCTTCTTTTATATCTTTATCTATATTGTCCATAAATAATTTCATCCAATCCATATTTGTCATGCCATTGGATTCGTCCGCAACTATACCTCCATACATATTATTATATACATAAGTACAAGGTATTTCTTTTAGTCTTCGTACTTCTAAGTTACCTGTATAGTGTGCGTGTTTTAAATGTAAATAGAATCTTGTATCTTCTCCTATTCGCATTTCTTCGTCAAATCTAAACTTAGCTGCTTTTTTGGAATACCATACAGGTCTACAATGATTATCTACCATCATCTGTTCAGTTACATGAGAAAAATAAGTTTCATTAAACTGTCTAGTTAACTCATGTACTTGCCCTGTATATGTAGCATATAGTTCACATACTTTATCTATACCGCCCTGTGATTTTACTTTCTTTCTGTAACTATGACTATGGTTATACATCATAGGAACATACTTTGCAAAATGAGCATAATCTTTTTTATAATTAGCAGGTCTATCTTGATTATTCATTATTCTACTATATATTCTTTGACCAAATCTATCTATATACTGTGCCCACTGATGATAAATAATAATGCTATCAGGTGCATTTTCTTTTGCAAGACTCTTATACAAATTAACCCCGTAAGGGGTTAGTATATCATCTCCGTCTATCTGTACCATGTAGTCATTATCAGACTCTTGAAATATTTTTAGTAGTTCATTTTTACCTTTTCCTGGATTACCATTTGATTCTGTTATATAGTGTTCTATACCTTTCTCTGAACACCATTGACTTACTACTCTTTCGTAATCCTTATCTAAAGTATTTATTACTACTACTGCATCTTTATAAGATATGTTAGACCATCGAGGGTCAAAGTGACACTTTAACCCTTTAAAGCTGGTATCGGTTTCTCCTGTACGATTAAACCAATCTAAGTATCTTCCAGATGCAGAAGTAAGTATATAAAATTTAAGAGTCTTCTTCACCGACATCGCCACTATTTACCTGACTACCTAAGTCATTAATATACGCTTGTCTAGCTGTTTGGCATATAGCAATAAGATGTTTACATCTCTCTATTTCTACATCTGCCACATTTATAGACAAAACTATAGCTTGTTGGTCTTCTGTTAACTCACTAACGATATGTTCTACTCCATCGATAGTAATTGATTGGGGTTTATTGCTCATTTAAAAATATCCTGCCAATTTCCTTGTGTACTAGCCTTAGCATACTCGGTAGCACGGTTTTCAAAAAAGTTGGTATGCTCAACTGCGTTTATTTGCATATCAATCCATGGAAGAGGATTTTCAGTACTATGGAATATAGCTTTCATTCCTAGTCCTAGTAATCTTCTATCTGCAATATATCTAATATACTCTTTAACTTCTTTTGCTGTTAAATCAGGTATGTCTGCTTTCTCAAAACAAACATCAATAAATTTATCTTCTAATTCAACAACGCGTTCTGCTGCACAGTATATCTCGTATTTTAGTTTATCTGTCCATATATCTGGATTTTCTGCAATAAAAGTTCTAAAGAGTTTTGATAGTCCTTCGACATGAAGTGACTCGTCTCTTATAGACCATGTTACTATCTGCCCCATACCTTTCATAAGATTATGTCTTGGATAGTTTAGAAGTATAGCAAAACTACTAAATAGTTGTACTCCTTCTGTAAATCCACTATACACTGCCATTGTTTTTGCAATTTCATGTGGATTTTTCATACTAAAATCAGTTAAGTACTCATGTTTTTCTGCCATAGCTTGTATCTCAAAAAACTCTGTATACTGTTCATCTGACTTTCCTAAAGTTTCCAGTAGTAAAGAATATGCTTCTTGGTGTACTGCTTCCATAGCTGCATAACTTACTAGCATCATTCTTATCTCTGGTTGTTTAAATGTTGGTAGGTAATGTTTTGCATATCCACAACATACGTCTACATCAGCTTGTGTAAAGAACTTAAATATATTATCTATAAGTGTTCTTTCACCATCTGTTAGCTTTTGATTATAGTCTTTGATGTCATCTTGGAGTGGTACTTCTTCGGGTAACCAATGCATTTGTTGTTGTTTTTTATAAAACTCAAATGCCCAAGGATAATCGAAAGGTTTATAATAATCTCTTTCTTCTAATAGTTTGCTCATTTATCCCTCGCAACTTAGACAATCTGATTGCTCAAAGATTATCTCTCTTTTAGCCTGAGAAGTAACATTATCAGCTCTACTGATTGCTTCACTTCTGAGGTAATATAGTGTTTTTAAATTTTTAGCCCATGCCAACATATGCACATTGTGTAAGTCTGCTTTATTCACATCAGGTGGGAAAAATAAGTTTACACTTTGTGACTGACATATAAATGGTTGTCTTTGAGAAGCATGCTCAATAATCCATGACTGATTTATTTCAACTGCTGTCTTAAATACATCCTTTGTCCAATCATCTAGTATATCTAGATGTTGCACACTTCCTCTATTAGCTACTATACTTTTCCATACATTATCATACTCTTGTTCTGATACTTTCTCTTTTATAAGTGCATCAAGGTATTTATTTTTTACTAAATTAGAGCCTGACTTAGTTTTCTGTGTATAAGCATTTGCTCTATACGGCTCTATACTTGGACTTGTATTACCACATATGATACTAGAACTTGCATTAGGTGCTATTGCTAATAAGTGTGCGTTTCTTACTGAAGCACTGTCATCATCAGGACATGCACCCCTTTCTTGCGCTAGTTTTCTAGTGGTAGTATCTGCGTGTGATTTAATGTGATTAAACATCTCTAAATTTGTACCACCTGCTAATCCACTTTCAAAAGGAATATTATTTTTCTGTAAGTAAGCATGGAATCCCATAGCGCCAAGTCCAATGCTTCTCTCCCTAAAAGCACTAAACTTAGCTTTTTCTAGCTGGGAGGGTGCGTTATCGATAAAGTATGTTAAAACATTATCTAACATACGTACTAAGTCTGGTATGAATGAGGGAACATCTTTCCACTCATCATAATACTCTAAGTTTACACTTGATAGACAACACACTGCTGTTCTTTCTTCATCAGTAGCAAGAGTAATCTCACTACATAAATTACTGTGATGAACTTTTAATCCTTTTCTTTTCTGGAAGTCTGGTAAAGCATTTTGTACTGCATCTTCAAACATAAGATAAGGTTCTCCTGTCTCTATTCTGTTTTGCAATATCTTTACCCATAAAGCTCTAGCAGATACTGTTTTTCTTACTTCTCCACTATGCGGGTCTATTAAATCCCAATCATCACTAAAATCTTGTTCCTTAGAAGCTCTATGTATTAACTCCATAAAAGAGTCAGGAACAACGACAGCATGATGTAAGTTAGTACACTTACGATTAACATCACCACCAGTTGGTTTACGAACATCTAAAAATTCCTCTATTTCAGGGTGGCTCATATGTAGATAACCTGCGTAACTGCCTCTTCTAGTAACTCCCTGTGAGAACGCTAGCATTTCTGAGTCAACTACTTTTACAAAAGGTATGACACCTGTGCTTTCAGACCCTTTAGAAGTTTTACTTCCCATAGACCTGACATCACTCCAAGTACCTCCAATACCTCCGCCAAAAGAACTTAAGAACGCATTTTCTACAAAATGGTCTGTAATTCCTTCTCTTGAATCATCTACATAGTTTAAGAAACAACTAATTGGCAAGCCTCTACGAGTACCTCCATTTGAGAGTACAGGCGTAGCAAACATAAACCATAAATTACTTACATAGTCATATAATCTTTGTGCGTGGTCTTCATCATCTGCAAAAGCCATAGCAGCACGAGCAAAAGCTTCTTGTGGTGAAGTTTCATCACCTACCATATATCTATCTTTTAGAGTTGCTAATGCAAAATCATCTAAAAGACTATCTTTACTAAAATCAATTTTTACTGACATAATTATCCACTAATCCTATTATTTCTTTTGAATGACCTAAGACTGCGCTGTCTACGTCATAAGTTAAATCCATGAGTTTTATACCAATTTCTAGTCCTTCTTCTCCGAACTCATTTAAGTTCTGAATGAATTTGTACTTTCCTTCCATTGGCAAACTCGCCATAATATCAAAGATATCTCCATACTGTTGTATAATCTGTGTGGCTCTCTTCGGCCCGATTCCATCAACACCCGGAACGTTATCCCCTTTATCTCCAGTTAAGCACTTATATGTTAAAAAGTACTCAGGGTCAAAATCATAATGCTCGTCCCAGTTTAGGAGTGTTGTTTCTTTTCTTGTTACAGTCGAAAAACGACTGATGTTTTCATCGACTAGTAAATCCCAGTCTCTGTCTGATGATATCAACCAAATCTCTTCGAGACCTAACTCTTTCCTGTTTTGACAGATAAGAGCTGCTATATCATCAGCTTCTACTCCAGCATATTTGAGCGTAAGATGTCCCTTACGCTGTAACGTACTCATAGTAGTTGAAAATTCTGCTAAGAACATTTCAAATTCTTTTGCTTCTTTTTCTGTTTGTTCTGCATATCGTTCTTTACGATTTGCTTTGTACTCTGGATAGATTTCTTTACGATAGTTACTACCGCCATCGCCTAAAACGACTATCTCTCCACAGTTATAGGACTTTGCTAAGGACTGTACAGTTCTTACATATTCATGCTCGAAGTCTGTAGTACCTTGGTGTTTCCATCGAAAAGCTAGATTGAGTCCATCAACAATCAACAGATTCCCGTTGGGAGTCGCTTTTCCATGGTTCGTAAATTTTATTGCCATTTGTAAATTCCAAGTTTTGTGTTTCTAAAAATTTCTCAGCAAAGGTGACATAGCACCCTAGCCAATTAATATACATATGTTTTTTGTAACATGGCTTTCTAGTTGTTGCCACGTACCATTGAGAGTGGTTTTCTTTAAAAATAAGCAGGGGCTCTTGATTCATCTGTTCCGCCTGTGTTACTAATTTAGTCCACCACCCTACAAAAGTATTGCTTTTTTGGGTAAATATCTTATGGTTAAATGCCATATCCCTGTAGAATTTTACTTCGATTGTAAAATTATTTTTCTTATGAGGAACCATTAAGTCCCCTTTTATTTTACCACTACCTGAACCAGGGGTTTGTGTAAATGCTTCGCCTGTATGTCTATGTAACATTTCTGCTACTTTTAGTTCTGCGTTATTTCCTTTTGCTCTACTATTAACCAATTAACTTCTCCAAATCTGTATAGCCGCCGATATGTTTATCGTCAACTTTGATTTGTGGGAATGTTCTTGCACCAGGAAATAGTGTTCTAACGTCTGCTGCGGAAAAATCTGTTCCAATCATTTTATACTCAACTTTAGTCACTTCATCAGCGTGGTCGGCTAAGAACTTAGCTTTCTTGCAGTAAGTGCAGTTTGGTATGCTGTAAATTTCTACTTTCATATTGTCTCCAAATATAATATATTATAACAAAAAACAACTCTCTTGTCAAGTACTAATTTCGTAATACTATTCAAGAGAACTGATGTTGTCTTCTTTTATTATTTCTATTTTCTCTAGCAGAGGATGTGTCCAACCATGTGACACCATGTATGTATTAAGATTTTCTTCTTTTAACAATACCTCTACTACTTTTTCTTTTCCGACTTCGTCTAACGCTTGGTTTACTTCGTCAAGGAAAAGAACATTGATTTGACTTCTACTTATTGAAGCCATTAACTTCCTAATTGATACTAACGTTGCAATATTTACTCTAGCTAACTCGCCGCTAGAAAGAGCAAGGATGTCAATAATATTGCCGTTGTCTGACACTTCCACATTTAGTTTATCATTCTCCACTACAAAATTGATGGCAAATCTACCATCACTAAACTCTGCTAGATATTCATTTGTAAGAATCTCTAACTCTTTTACTAAACTCTCTATCTTGTATGCTAAGAGTCCGTTTGTCGAGAAAGCTTTCTTAAGTGTTTCAAGTACCGCCAGTTTGTTTTCTGCACTCTGTAGTCTAGACTCGCTTTTACTAAGGTCGCTCTCAAATTGTTCCGTTTGTTCAAGAATGATTCCAATTCTTGTGTTATGCCTTTCTCTTTTTTCGTTTTCATCGATTACCTCTTGAAGAGACGACCTAGCAGTGGCAATTTTTGTACGAAGTTTCTGAATCTGCTCTTGGATTTCTTCTGCGTTGATTGCCTTTGTCGGGAGGTCAATGTCGATAGACCTGTAGAGGTCCTCCCACTGTTTGATATCCCGTTTTGCTTGTTTATGTATCTCATTCTCTTTACTAATCTTGTCTGTGAGTTGTTGTTGTTCTTCCAACTCTTGGTTAATTTTTGCAAACTCAGTCTCATGTTTCTCTAGCTGACTAGCTACAAAAGCATCATCTATAGTTTGACTACAAGTAGGACACTCTGCATTTGTCTGAGACATTAGGTCAGTATATTTACTTACCATGTCTTTCTCATTTAGACTTTCTACTTTTAGTGTCTGTACTTTTCCTAAATGTTCTATATAAGGTTGTTCTTCGGGATAGCTTGTCAACTGCATTTTTGCTTTGTCAAGGTCTATCGCTTTCAACTGCTCCTTCAGATTTTCATTCAGATTTATTTTTTTGTTCTTTTCGGAGATATTTTCAAAATCTAATTGTAAAGAACGCAAAGATTGTTCGTCTTCTTCCGAAATTTTTGGTAAAATCATCTTTTCAAGTAGTTCTGTATTTTCCAAAAAATTGTCCTCAAGCCATTTTTCAATTGTTGCAATTTTGGCTTGCTCACTTGTAATTGTAGTACTAGCAACCCTTACTGCTTCTTTGAATGTCTCAAAGTATGCGACATAATCGTCTAGTTTCAAAAGGTCAATTAAGAACTTTTTACGATTTGTGTCTGTCGCTGTTAAGAATTGTAATGATGCATTGGTATTCTGGTACACTAATTGCGAAAATGTCTTAAAATCAATACCCAAAATATCCCCAAGCGTCTTGTAAGTATTCGACGCTGTGTGTGAACTAATATCTTCGCCATCTTTTGTTAGTTTACACTTAAGAGCAGATTTTCGGTTTACGCTGATAACATACTCAGAAGAGTCCACTGTAAAAGAAAGGCTGATATTATAACCATTATTGATATATCGGTTCGCGATGTCAGCTTTCTTAACATTTTTACTATTCTTATTAAATAATACTTCCTCTAAAATAAGGGGAATAGAGGATTTTCCCACTCCGTTTGTTCCTACTAATTGTGTGAGAGTTGATTCTGATAAGTCAATCTCGTTACCTGCTCCGTAGGAAAAGCAGTTATCCCACTTCAACTTCTGAAGAATAATCATTGAATACTCCCATTATATTTTTTATTTTATCATCATCAAAAGATAATATCTCTTGAAGATATTTAACTAATTCATCAGAAATAGATAAATCGCCACTCAAGTCTAATCTTGCATCCACAGTTCTATTTACAACTTTCTTGTCAAGAAGTTCTGAGTTTTTGACTTGTGCCAAATCTTGCATATCTCCTGTAACTTCGTAAATAGTATGGTGAAAGTCTGTTTGAACCATTTCATCAGTGTTATCCACAGTCTTACGAATAAGTTGTGGTAAATCAAACTGATGCCATGTCCAACTAAAGTCATCATCAAGGATTAGATACCCCGTTTGGACTTCGTTTCTATGAAATGATGTAGTCATAGGACTTCCTGGGTATACAATATTTCGTTGAGTATTCTCGTGAGCATGTAAATCTCCAGCAAAGACTGTCTTGAATCTATCAAATCTAGTTAAATCTACTTCTGGGTTAACATGTGGTGGTATCTCTCCACGTACATGTGTAAATAAGACTTCTGCGTCTACATTTATATCTTCTATACTGTTTTTTCTATGTAAATCAGCATAGGGTAATATACACCAGTTGTCTTCATAATAAGTTTCTGTAATCACTTTCACTAAAGGATTAAGTTCGCTTGTTACTCTCTTTAAATTATCAAAGAAAGTTTTGTGTTTTCTAGTGGCCTCATGGTTGCCATCATAGATAATCGTCTCTACTTCTGTCTTTTTTACAAAATCAAAGTATAAAGTAAGTTCATCCATGGAAGGGACTCGGTCAAACAAGTCCCCACCAATGATGTGAAGGTGAACTCCATGATTATCTACAGCGTCCTGCACTTGCTGAAAGAACATTTCATAGCGTGAGCAAGCCCATGCTACAGGTACATTCTTTTGTCCAAGTTTTATATGCCAGTCTGCTGTAAATAAAATCATACTACGAAGTCATCCCCAGGTGTCCATTCACACCCCGTTAATCCACCTGCTTTTATGCCTTGTAAAGTTCTAAGAACTTCATTAGCATTTCTGCCTGTGTCAAGTGCGTTAACACTTACATGTTGTACTACATCATTTCTATCAATAATGTAGGTTGCTCTATAGCAAACTCCTGCTTCCTCGTCAACTATTCCTAGTTCATCTGAGAGTCTTAAACCGCAGTCTGCTGCTAATGAATGATTAATGTTTCCAATTAGTTCGTTATCTTTCTTCCAAGCTAACTTACAGAACTCATTATCTCCACTAATACCGATTACGTTTGCCTCATCTACTAATACGTCCATTCCTGCAATTTCTGTAGGACAGATAAAAGTAAAATCTTTTGGATAGAAGTAGATTACTGTATAATCGTGTTTTAACGGGTCATAGTGTTCAGTAACTGAAACTTCTACAAACTCGTTGTCTTTATTGACACCCTGCAATTTAAATGCAGGAAACTTCTCTCCTACTCCAATCATGATACGTCAAACTCCGATGATACTTCCTCAGGTGTTTCGCCGCCTTGGTCATTAAGTCTTCTTAATAATTCTAGCTGTGCATCTGCTGTTGGTCTAACAAGAATTTCATCCATAGACTTAAGGTCTGTGATTAGTTCTTTTTCCCAATCTTCCAGTTCTCTTGGCTTACACTTTAGGACTTGTAATTGATACTCGACATTAAATACCTGTGGGCCAGTCTTCTTTCTTTTGAAATGGATGTCATATCCTGTGACTGGGTCTGTTGGGTCTCCCAACTCTTCCATAGCTACTATAACTTGGTCGAATAGTTTTCTTTTTAAATTAAGAACTTTTACTGATTTATCGGCGTAGTCAATACACTGAACGGCGTAAGACCATCCACATTTTAAATCAGGGTAAAAGTCTCGAACATGGTCATGTTCTACATTGTTGAATGTCTCAGAGTTTCTGTCAAAAGATAAGCACTCCATAGGAATGTTTTTGCCATTTTCTCCTTTAATCCAGTAAACATATCTAGGAAGTAAATCTCCTACCAGTCTTACGTGGTGGTCTTCTTTACCTGCGTAGTTGTATGTTTCTATTTTGTTTTTTTGGGCTGAGCCCTTGGTTTGGTTGAATCCAATTGCCATTTTTATTCTCCTTGTGTCTCCTCGTAATAAAAGTGTATCCTTCCATCTTTTACTTTGAGCAGTCTGTTATTATTTATAATCTCTTCCGAAACTGGACATTCCAGAAGGTCTAGTGTGGTGTCTTTTGTATTTACATAGTTGTGATAATTGCGAAATGATGCGACACCTGCATACTCCACAACTTCTCTATCACTCAATGCTCGACCAGCTTCAAGTAACTCTTTTGGATTTAAGAGATACGATTTTCCACCGAATCGATAGCGATAAAACTTAAAAGTCTTATCATGATAATTTTTTGGTTTAATCTTGTAAGTAATTATACGAAGGATTTGAATTGCATCAGCAACATTTCCTTTGCTTACTTTCATTATCTTATTCCAATCAAATAGTAACATATTATAACAAATTTTTGAACTCGTGTCAAGAATTATTTTTCTTGTCTAATAAGTCATTGGGGCGAGATTGCATTTTAAGCATGTCGTCTGGTGCAATTGTAGCATGTACATCTGCTTGTGCCATTTTGACTATACTTCCTCTGAAGATATGTGAGCCACAATGCATTAACTCCACTAAAGGCAATGCCCAAATATCGATTCCTAGCTTAGTACAATACTCTGAAAACATATAATCTTCAGAAAGATATCTATTTTCTTCGTTTATTACACAGTCAAAAAAAGCAGTAATCTTTTCTCCTTGTTTAAACTCTCCTTCTCTTAAGTGGTCAGGAGTGTATAATAACTCAGGATGTGCTTCTGCATACTCTTCAAAGACAGACCTTTCTACAAACATGAAACCAGTAGCACCTTCTTTAATTTTTACAGGCTCATACACAGGAGCTTTACCTTCAGGGTATTCTTCATGTTTAGGGTTAAATACCATATCTCCTGCTACTTCTTCTAGTTCCCAAGGCTTTTCATCAAACATTCCTGTTTTTGCAGCGCGTAGCACTTTCTCCCATGCTATAGTCTTTTTAGGGTACAGTGCGCAGAATACTCTATACAGTTCAGGATTTTCTGCCATAAGATGTATCATATACATCAAATCCATAGACTTCCATCCAATATCACTATCTATAAAAAGTAAATGTGTACACTCACTCTTCAAAAAGTTTGCTACACAGTAGTTTCTTGCCCTTGTAATCAAAGACTCGTTAAATAAATAGTATAGTTGCATAGGTATTCCAAACTGTTGAAACTGTCCTACTGTGTCCATAAGTGATTTGGTGTAAAGACCATGACACATTCCACCATACATAGGTGTTGCTAAAAAGATTTTCATCTCTCTCATTTTTTCTAAATTTAATTGTATTTCCTGTCCGCTCATAATATTTTTACCTCATAGTCTTGCTTTATATAGTACCCCATTCTAGCGTTAGCTTGACGAGTAGCTGTTTTTCCTTTTAAATGTATATCAACCACTACTGGCTGTCTCTTCCCTTTTTGTTCTCTTATTACTCTACCTATTAACTGTGTGAGAAGGGGCTCATTGTTAACAGGTGTTCCTAGTACTAAACAACTTAAGTCATTTAGTGATATTCCTTCTGAAAATATAGATTGTGTTCCAAATAAAATATTTTTATCTTTACCTTTTATTAGTTGCATTGTATCTTCTCTTTCTTGAAAATCCATATCTCCTGTGATTGATACTGCATTATCACCTACTAGTCTAGCACATGCTTTTAGAAAAGCGACTCTATCAGATACGACCAGTACTTTATGCCCTAGTGCAGCATACTTTGCAGCTATCATCGCAACACTATGCACATATTCTTCATTGTATGCTAGATGATTTATGCGTTCTGCCCAAGGTGTAAATGAACCATCTAAAAATCTTATATCTGACTTTATAACATGTACCTCTGGTATAAGATAGTTTTCTTTAGGCGGTTTAAAAACATTATGCCCAAAATAGTCTCTAAAAACTACATGGCGTCCATCTTTTCTCTCCAATGTTCCTGTCAAGCCTATCTTATATCTTGTAGGCATTTCATCTACTATTCGAGTAAAAGTAGGACTACTAACATGATGCATTTCATCTAATATCAATGTTCCGAATTCTTGTTTTATATCGTCCATTTTTCGGTACAAACTCTGTATATTCCCAATAACTATAGGTGCTTTTATATTAAACTGTCCACTACCTATTCTGCCTGCTTGTATTCCAAAGCATTTTTGTACTTCTTTTTCCCACTGATTCCTTAAGTTAGTTGTATGGGTAACAACTAATGTTTTCTGACCAAGCTTCGCTGCGATAGCTAAACCTGTAAATGTCTTTCCCCAACTTACCCATGCGTTTACTATAGCATTGTCATTTATCTCGTCATGAACCGCCTTTTGGGAAGGTCGTAAATCAAACTTAAAGTCTTCATGTTCTACTGGCGAGTTTACTCTTTTATCGACTATTTCGTAATCGTCTGGGATTAAATCCATTCTTCCGATAGGTATAGAAATCAAACCTTCTTTTATAAATCGTATTGTTTTAAATACTAAAGGTGGGTCTGTAGGTATACGAGGAGGAATACTATAAGTAAGTTCCTTTTCGATAGTATTGTGCAACTCTTTAGTTACACTCATGTATATTCTGTTACTTAGGACTGCTTTCATGTATCTTATTTCTTAAATTCGTACTAGAAAAAGAGTGCTGTCTACTTGTGTAAAAAATCTCATGCAATCCTTTGCCTGTAAAATGTCTGTCGACATAATCCTCTCCGACAAATCGAAGATGTATTTCTGTAGCCTCTAGTAAATCTAGTAGACTTTGTTCTGTATCATAAGGAATAATCTCGTCTATATACTTGACTGCTTTTAGTTGTACATATCTTTCAAATACTGATTGAACAGGTATATTCTTTTCTTGTCTATCTAGACTAGGGTCAGTTTGTAAACCTACTATTAGATAATCGCAGTTGTCCTTTGCTTCTTTCAACATTACTATATGTCCTGCATGAAGCAAATCAAATGCTCCGCAAGTAAATCCTATCTGTTTGTCCATTCTTCCCATATTTTTTTATTTTCTACTTTCATTTGTGTAGAATTGTTATCCCAAGGGCTAGACCAACCGCACTTTTTCTTTCTTTCTCGTATATGTTTTGGTATGTAGTCTTTCATAACTTCTCTTAATAGATATTTGTAAGTTCCTGAAGCATAGTCTTTATGTAATTTCATTTTTATTTTACCATCTTGTTGGTAAATATATCTAGCAAACTCTTGTGTAAGATATACTGGTCTAGATTCCATACCGAACAGACCACAGGTTTGGTCAGCAGCTAAGACATTATTCTCACTTGTTACCATTAAATCTATAAAAAGTGTAGAGTTAAATCCTTGTTTATCTTTTTCAAATATACTTTTTTGTACCCACCTTTGTCTTTCAGGAAACTCTTTCTGCCAAGTCTTATTATAGCCTTTTGTATATCTTTTAGCGTGATGTTGATATCCACTAAAAAACTCATCTGCACTATCTCCTGTTAGTACAACTTTACCCCCATCTTCAGAAGCTGCTTTTGCTAGTGCATATCTTGGCCCTCTCCTATTATTATCATTCCATATATAGTTGTTTCCTTTCATCCATGCCTTGCCATACTCATCTCTTTGAGATTTAGATAAAGTTACTACTTTGTAAGGTACTCCCCATTCTTCACAAGTTCTAATCGCTAATTTAGATTCATTAGCAAATATTTCTTGTCTATACATATCCCCAGCTTCATCAGAATACGCACAAATATAGGCAGTTAAATCTAAGCCCATATCTTTTACTACCCCTAAAGCACAGGTACTGTCTAGACCTCCGCTTAGAAATATAGCAGTTTTCTGTTTATTTTTTGCTACTTTTTGTATGCCTTTTACTAACTCGTGTTTGAACTGTTCTTCATTAAAAGGAAAGTTGGCTATTTGATAACCTGACCACAAGTTTAAGCCTTTCTTCAGTATTCCAGTTCGTACATTGTAATGATATAACTGACCAGGTTCTACTTTTTTAACCCCTTCAAAGGGACTTGCATCTCCTTGCCATATCGCATTTCCAAGAAACTTATCTGTTAAAGGCTTAGCTTTTGAATCTTTAAAACTTGCTAGGCTCGTAGTAACACTAAGACCTTTATGTCTTTCTCGTCTCATCCACAAAGGTTTTGCTCCAAAATGGTCTCTTACAATATCACATATTCCTGTTTTGTAGTCCATATAACAAAAAGACCCATGCCAATTTGCAAACTCTATGAACTTAAATCCATATCTTTCATACCCATCAGCTAAAAACTTAGTATCATTTGCTATATTGGAGTCATACATTTCTCCATTAAATACCATTATATTTCCTTTACTTGTTATATAAGGTTGAACTTGTTTTTCTCCTGAGATATCTAGTAATACATGAGTCCACGTTAATGCATTGAAGTATCTAATAGTTTCACCACGCGCATCAGGTCCTCTGAATCTTTGCGCATCTATCATATCATCTACTTGTGTACCCTCTGTACTAATAACGAATCCACACATTATAATTCTTTCCAGTGCAATATTGTATTCTCTTTTATGTCATGCCATTTCATAAACTCTACATCAAACATAATAATTTTATTGTCTACTTTACTAGTATCTTCATTGATTGCTCTCATATCCATACCTCTAGTAAACTTAGGGTTAGTAGTCATTTCTCTAGTTTTTGTATCTCCGCTTTTGAGACATTCAAATTGTACTAAACATACTTTCTTTTCTAATGTTCTTTTTAATTTATCTAAATCTTGCGCCATGTATCTTTTTTCCTTTCAGTTGCATACTCCCATAAAGCATAAGGTATACCCTTTTTATAGAGTATACCTGCCCATGTTTCTTCTGCCTTTGGTGGTCTTGCCACAGTAAAAGGAAAAGGACAATCCTTTAACCATAATACTGTTGCCACATCTTTTTTCTTTACAATTCTAATTTTGTGATACTTCAATGGAGCTGTTTCTAACTTTTCATTGTAAAAGTATTTACCATCTGAGTCCACAAAGTGTTTACCTCTATGTTTAAGCATTGCTACTTCATCATCGCATTGATACTTAAGAGGATATATACTCTTCATTGGAGTCTGTAATCTTCTTAATCCTAACGATTCTCCTAACATATTTCTATCATCAATAACTTGGTCATCAAGCCATAACATATTGTCCAGTTCCTCTGGCTCATTATGTAATACATATACTGGATATCTAATCATCCTGTGTTCTCCTTATATGCCATGTTTTGTTCCAAAAGTCTATAACTTTATTATATTCTTGTGTTCCGTATATACAAAACCATATTTCTTCAGGTTGTATTACATTAAATCCTTGATATTTTGATAAGTCTGTTATAAATCCTTGTTTAGTAGTTAAGTTCCATTCTACAACAACATTAGCTTTAGCAGGGTAGTATCTGCCTCCTTTATACTCCCATCTCCACTCAAATCTAGAAGCTACTTTCGTACCTAGTCCTAGATTATGAGGAGGGTTATATAAACTCTTGCCCTGTTTACTTGTTTTTAGTATTACAGGGTCTTCCATTCCTGCAAATATTTCTATATTTGAATCCCAGTAGTCTTTATAAGTGTACCCTGTATTGTAATCTACATAAGGCTCTCTACTATAAAACATAGCAGCCTTTTCCAACATGTAGTCCCAATCTGGTTCAAAATTAATTTGCATATAGTTTTTCGAATTTACCTAGTGAGTAGTCATCAGCAACATCAAAGTCACATCCGACTGGTGCGCCTGGTATTGATAGTCCTCTATCTTTTTGTATAAACTCTTGTAGTTTTTCTGAGTAATGTTCTATCTCATCTTCAGGTACTTCTGCTAAAACCGAATCGTGAACAAGTGCAAATATCTTAGATTTCATTCCTGTACTTTCTATATACTTCTGCATATCGATACCGCCCATAAGGTTGATATCAGATGCTACAGACTGCACTAAAAAGTTGATTCCACTACGCACTTCGTGTGAGGCGATTCCTTTGTCCTGTGAATGAACATCAGGTAATCTTCTCTTTCTGCCAAATCTACTGTAAACAAATCCATTCGCTTGAATAAATTTCTTTTGATAGTCTAGCCATTCACGAAGTTTAGGGAACGCTTCGAAATAATCTTTAATAGTATTCGCTGCATCTTGCATACTGAAGTATTCTCCACTATCCTTTGTTACTTGTTCACTTATCTTCTTCGGCCCAGCTCCATACATGATACCAAAGGTAACAGCTTTTGCTTGTTGTCTTTGTGCACCGTACAGTTCTGCGACATCATCAACATCGCAAGGTAATCGAAATACTTGTTTCGCAATCGTACTATGAAAGTTACCACCGCTTCTAAATACTTCCATCAACCCTTTATCATCTGCTAGTACAGCCGC
>Ga0213859_10000036_pt1 | contig 55896 bp, 60 predicted proteins | sample PICome_2_FD_160133 | JGI IMG/M metagenome (GOLD analysis project Ga0213859, IMG submission 160133) | Coastal seawater microbial communities near Pivers Island, North Carolina, United States - PICO304 | ecosystem: Environmental > Aquatic > Marine > Coastal | place: USA: North Carolina...
ATTGAAACACATAGAGATATTTTCAGGTTCTTGTCTTGCGCATTGTTCATAGCATTACCTTCTTTCATGTCTTATGATTAGTGTGTAATTATAACATGACTAGTCAAACTTTATAACTTTTTTATAAAGTATTTTGGAATTGTATAGATACGATCTTCTACTAAAACTTTAACCAAATTAAAATGTGGGTCGTAAGAAATTTTATTAGTCTTAAGAACAATACATACTTTGTCGTTTAATATTTTGTTCCAGTCTTTTATTAATCCTAAATAGTGAATATCGTCTTTACTTATTTCCATACACAGCCTACTGCTTCGTCAAACCGCAACTATTTCTAGTATATAATAGTTTACATTACGTATATTTAAAACTCGCTAATTATTAAGTACAATTACTCTATTCTTAGAAACTTTCTTTCTTTTTAACCCGATTAAGACTAAAACAAAGTTTTTATAAGTTTCTATAACAACACCTTCTTCTATATGTATATTATCTATTATACATTTTACAAAGTCACCTTTGTTGATTTCTTCTGTTTCTTCGATTTTATTTTTTTCTTTTGTTAAATGTTTTAGAGGTACCTTTTTAAAGTCAAAGCAATTTGTTTTACATTTGCATCCTAATATTGCGTATTCTTTATTAAGAAATTTAATAATGTATTCTCTGTAAGTACTTTTTTCGTAATATGATTTTACATAAACAGAATCGTTTATTTTAAAATCCATGATCAACTCATTAACATGTTAATATATTTTTTCAAGAGAGCTTCGTTAGAAGCTTGTATCTCTTCCTCAGTTCGAGCGTGTAGTTGTGCTCTTTGATCTTTGAGTGCCATATCAGATATTTGCATTCTTGCAACTCTATTTAATTTGCTGACCATCTCAATAATATAACTTATGTATTTTTTATTTATGACTCTTGCTCGTACCTGTGACTTGTTCTTCGTTAAGCCTGCCAAACAGTCTCTTACTATAGTCAAATCTTTTCCGTAAAGATAATTTAACTCACCATCAGATGATACCTGTACAAGGTTTCTTAACATGCTAACACCTATATGTTCAGGTAAAGAAGCAAATTGGGCATCAGAAATAATATCAGATAATTTATCTTTATCAAATGAAATATTTTTATTATTTAAGCTTTTTATTAAATTTATTACTAATATTTTAAAAGCACTTGATCCTGAAACTGTTCTTTGCGCATAGAAAGATTTTGCACTTACATGTTGTGTAACTAATGGTAGCATCTCGCTATCACTAATATTGTCTGCAATTAGCTTGCAGAATATTGGTCTAATATGATTTCTGCTATATTCATCTTGAAATATTGATTGCTCGCTAGTAATTATTTTTTTTACGTAAATATTTACAAGATTAATAATGGTGTTTTTATCTAAAACATCTTTTGATAATAAATAGAAAAAGAAAAAGATCTTTCTTTTATTAACAGTTTCAGTACCTAAAGAAATATTATTTTTTATTCTATCAATAGACAAAAACTTTTGAAAAATCAAATCTTGTGTTTCAGAAAATGTCTCTGTAGAATGTCCTGTTTTAAAAAAGGTCATTCTATTATCAAATACTGCTCTTTGCATATCTTCTAATATTGTATTTATAGCTTTTTCTGATGCTTTATTTTGAATAAGATATACAAAATAATCAACATTTCCTAAAAACCTGTCTAGGCTATCATCGTCTTTTAAAATATGATATAAAAAGTAAGAATCTTCAATACACAGTTTTAATATAAATTCGCCAATGGCAGATGGTAGACTTTGTGGGCTTACGTTAAATTTTTTGCATATTGATAATATGTTTGATGCTAAAGTAATGTGATATCTTAGCGAATATACGCCTAAAATTCCGCTACCTATTAAATTTTGTAATATATAATCTATAAACTTAATAGAATCTTTAGTTATGTACTCTGAATCTAAGCCTTTATTATATACAAAGTCAAGATATTTTTTTCCGATAACATTATTTTTATTAAACATAAAAGTAAAAAAGTCAAAATCAGTCATTAAGTCTCGAACTGTATTTTCAACGTCACTCTTTTGTAAATACATAGAATCTTTTAACACAGCAGAAAGATCTACATTTTCAATATCTTTTGAAGAAACTATATGTGCTATTAATAAATTAATATCAATATCTGAAAGGTCTAGATTTTGAATTTTCTTAAGATCTTTCTCTAGTCTTTTAGATTCTTCATCTTTACTCTCTGTATTTCCGATTTTTTTTGTTAGCTGATTTATTCTACTACTTTTGTTTTGTTCAAATGCAATAGAAAACTCTTCTTTGTTGTTTAATATTAAATCCCTGATGTATTTTTCATCTGCACTAGACCCAGCATTAAAATAACTTTCTACTGAATCATAAAAAGGAGGCATATCTTTTGGTGCTAAAAGATTTAAATTTTTAAAAATAATGTAATTAAAAAATCCTTTTGTCTTAAAAAGTGATATGTCATCTAAAGATTCTGGCATAACTATAGATTTAATCTTATCTTTTTTGATTGATTCTTTTAAGACTCTACTAAAGTTTGCTGGATTATTTGTATCACATGCTTGAATAAAAGCATTTTTTAATTTGTTACTAAAATTTGCTATTTGATTTGCAAGTGACTCGATATACGCTTCAGTAAAAATATTTGGAAAAGATATGTAATATTTTTCATGACTTCTTTTTTCTGCAGCTTTCATTAAGATTGTATTACCTAAGTCTATAATAGCTTTTCTACCCACATTTTTTGAAACTAAATATACTAAGTCAAAATTTAAAGAAAATTCATGGTCTTGAAAAGTAGCATCACATATAACTTCTGCTAGCAAGTCTATTGATCTGTCGTATTTTTCGCTAACTTTACATTCTTGTAAAAACGTTTTTATAATTAATTCGAAATGATCAAAGCTTCGTCTAGCTATATAGACATTAAACATGCTTTCTATTTGATCAAAGTCATTAATGTCTACTAAACCTTTTACATTTGATTTTAGTTCTTCATATGTTGCAACATCTTGAGTAATATCAATTTGATTGCTATTAACAAATGCAGCTATTTCAGACTCAATATTGTCTGACATTAGTGGTACTAAATCTTGACCCATATGGTCATTATGATAATCACATGTACCTTGATAGTCAACAGAACCGTTTTTGTCTACTTTTAAACTAATTAAATAATTTGTATCACCAACGTCAGAATGTTTATCATGTAATATCATGACAAATTGCCTGCTATTATAAGCGTGCCATGTTGCTGGATTCTGTGTACACCAAGATACGTCACCAGACATAGAACTTATATACCTATTAAATGATGAAGGTGCGGGTGGATAAACTATTTTTATCCTATCGTCTTCATATACTTCGTGAACTTCACTAGCTCCAAGTTTTGATTCTTTAAATTCTAAATACTGTTGATAAAATTTAGTTCTTCTAAATATTACATCAAATTCAAAATTGCCGTCATCTATTTCAGACTTTTCATCTAAGTCAACATTAGGATAAAAATCTTTCATATAATAGTCAGCAGCTTTAAGACAGTCGTCTAAGTTTGCTTCTGACTTCTTTTGCATATATTGCACTAAACTATCGTATAAAGGTTTTATAGCTTTTATATTAATAGGTGAGCCATCTATTCCTTTAATTTCTTTCAAGTCTTTTGCAATTGCAATTTCAGCTTTTTTTCTAGCTTTTTTATTTTCTTTTCCTTTTAAACTTAGTAAGTTAGTATCTTTAATATTTTTTACTATTCTAGCAACTAATTTTCCATATTGACCGCTAGAGCTTGGTTTGCTCTCTATAATATTTAGAAGCTTCTCTAAAAAAGTACTTTGATCAAGTATAGCTTCAGAAATTAAATTCGAATAGACATTTCTAAGTAAAAGCTTTTTTCTCATAATTTAATAATAACCTTAATTGTTTTCATAAATAATTATTTTACTCGCTTCTTATTTTATAATAAACTTCTAAACTATTAAACTTATTTATTATACATAGGCTCTGCGTCGTCAATTCTGTGGCTTTTCGCAAATACAAAAAAACCAGCTAAGAAGCTGGTTCAATTTTTTGAAGACATGAAGAACTTATAGTATCAACGCCTAGACCCGGAAATAGAACGTCATATCTAGTTATAGGTTTATTGTATGTTAACTTATCAAATAGTTCATAATATAAATCTTTCCTTTTAGATAAAATTAAAACGTACATACCTCTGTAAACACAGAGATCACCAATACTAAACTTCTCTTTTTCCTTCATGGATTACCTTAACAACAGGAAACCTAAGAGAAAAACTTCCATTTTGGTTTTGAGATTCTTCAAAATACTGTACAGTTATTTCTTTTCCTACAATATCATTTGGATTCTTATAAAAATGTTTTCTCTGATCGATTGAGAATCCACTGCCAACGCTAACTGTATTTCCTTTGTGTGTTATCGAAACTGAAGATAACATTTCTTCTTCTACTTCTTTTCCTTCTAAGATATATCTAAACGGTCCAAACTGGACTTCATCAACTGTGTATTCATCATCGTAAAACATCTTGACTTTTAAAATGTCATTAGACCTTTTACCTTTATATGTACAGTTCTTTCTAATCATTAGACCTTCCCAACCTTTTTCTCTTGCAGTCTGTGTTAATGCATCTAACTCTTCAAAAGAAGTAAAAGGTGTCTGCTCTAAAAAGTCAACACACTTTAGATCACTTTTCAGCAAAATACTTTGAAGTGCACTAAAACGCTGTGAAAAAGTTCCTGTCTTTGACTCACCTTTTTGAAAGATAACTGAGGGTATAAAGTCAAATACTTGAAATAGACCATTTTGAATTGTGTGATCTTTTCTCCCAATTTCTTTCATAATACTTTGAAAGTCTTCATCACCTTTATCGTTTACAATACACATTTCGCCATCATAAACAACGTTTTTAACGCCTAAGCTTTCAATTTCTTTTTCTACTAAACTTAGTGTATGAAACTGCTTGCCCGCTCGTGAGAAAGACTTTGCTTTTCCTTTTTCGTCGACCACGATAAGGCAACGTACACCATCAAGTTTTCTTGATACAAACCAAACATCTTCTTTTAAATTAACTTTCTTTTTTGTTTTCTCGTCATATTTGTTTGCCAAAGCGACATTAAATGTAGGAATAAATCCCGGTAACGCTTTATTAATAATCTTAGTAGATACTCTAATTTTAAGATTTCTATCAAGAACTAAATATAAAATATCTTTTAATTCTGGATTATTGAAAATAAATCCGTTTGTCTCTTCGATTGCTTTATGACCTGTAATTAACCTTTTATCTAAGGAGTCTAACAGATCAAACATATAAGCAAATTTAGTATACTTATTGCACAGGTCTTGTCTTTTATCTAAGACCTTTGGAGTAATATTAAATTGTATAAAACTATTATATGTGTAGTACAATGTTTTTCTGACAATTTTTGTTGAACTTCGAATTACATCAATCTTTTGATTAGTTGATGTTGATGAATTCATCTCATTGATAAATTCCAAGACCTCATTGTGCATATTACATCTTTCTAGTTTAAGGGGTCAATGATATCTGCTTGGGCTGAAATTGCAACAGCCTCTAAAAATTGTTTAGCATAAAATGATAGCCTAGTACCATTCCTTTCAGCCAGTCTATAAACTTTGTCTACTCTGCGTAGAGCATCTTTAGGTGATGTCGACTCAAAAACGTAGTTAACTTTTTCTACGTCATAATCTCGTAAACCGTGAAAGTGAATTGTGTGCTTATATCTTTCTCTTCTCATATTACAAACCTTAACTCGTATATTGCCTTGCAGCAGCTTGTGCATTGTCGATTGTTTTAAATTTTCCTATATAGGTCCAACCAGAGGACCATGTATTTACAGCTTTATGATAAAGTTTAATTTGATTGTTTTCATTGTTCAACTTGAACGTTTCACCTTTATAATTGTATAACATCTTATACCTTTGTTAATTTTTCATTTGAATTAAAGTGTCAGCTTTGTCTTTTTCAAAAGTCAAAGTACAGTTTGGTAATAGCAACCAGCAACGCTTTAATCCATGGGAAATTGGAGGCTTAGGCGCAGCACCATCTGTAAAAATAATATATCCATCGAAGTTTTTCTTGTTTTTCATTGCATGCTTTGCAACAGAAACAAAAGATGTTCCTCCACAATGAGTTCTATTTAATGTTAGTTTTTTACCTTTCTTCCACAAAAAGCCAGACTTATCATCTACAACAGAGTCAAACTTATACATGTAAAAATCAGTTTTGCTACTTAAGTTATTTAATTCGCTGTAAAACCTGGATAGCTCTTCGCTTTCCATAGATCCACTTTCATCAACATATACAGCAATTCTAGGTTTGTAAATTTTCTTAAATCCTGCATGTACACCTGGGTATTTTCTATTAAGTCGTTTAATAGAAGAATGTCTTTCATCTCTTCTTGTAGTACCACAAAAGTGTCTAAGAATATCTTCCCATTTGATTTTCTTAGAAATAAGCTTGTTTAGTTCAATTGCTGTTTCTGCTGAAACAGATCCCCAACCTTTTTGATTTGCCTCTTCTACAGCTGACTTAAGAATCTCTGTTAGCTTTTCATTTAGCATTTCTTTTTGGTCAGCAGGAATATCGTCCCAACCTTCATGGTCATCGAAGCCGCCAAAAGAAAACATGGTTTCAGCGTCTTCTGCCATCTTTTTAATTGTTTCATCATTAATAAGCTTTTCAAAATAGAACTCAGATGTTTTGTTTCTTGGAAGCGAATAAATTAGAGCTGAAAGGTGGTTAAAGTTTTTAATGTCCTCTTCACTCATTTCAGCAATATCTTCATCAGACAGAGGCTTTAAGTGATAGCCCGGAACTAGTCCACCTTCTGGTAACTGGTCATATGGAATGATTGAGTTAATCGCCAAGTCTGTTGAGTAATTCCACAAGATATGAGGTGTTTTTCTTCGGTCTGTTGTGTGCTTAAATACTAAGTGTAAACATTCATGCTTTAGTAGTCCTTTAACTTGTTTTGGCAATAGAGATGCGAGAAAGTCTCTATTCCACCACATTGTAATTTCACTGTCAACAGCAAGAACACCAGCTGTAGGAATTTCTTTTGATTCTACTTTATTTAAACTTCGAAGAATACGACTATAAAAAGGCTCATCCCACAAAAGATCGATCAGGTGCTTCTGTAGATTAAAACTTTCTGCTACAGCTTGACTAACGTTAACTTTTCTTTTAATACCATTTGAAGTTGTATTTTTTGTCATGTTGCCTCCTTAATAATATTATATGCCATAAGAATTTATTTTACACGTACTTATTTGTTCAATAAATTCTTATTTGTGTTAACTACTTCGACCAAGTATGTTCCAATAAACTTATGAAAGTTTTGAATTGTAGGTAAGTTCTTAGTATCAGAAACCTTACCCCACATATGAATTAACATTTCTTCAGAGATGCTTTTACCTAACTTAGCAGCATTTTCTGCTTGTGTTACAGACCAGTTATTTTGTCGACCATGTTCAGCAATTCTCTCAATAAGAAGGTTAATACGATCGTTTGAGAGCGAAGCAATACGCTCCTTAACTTCATCGAATTGATTGAGTACATCTTCAGGAGTAACGTTAGACTCATATTTTTCTACATAGTCAGCAAACTCAATTGCTACCGGTGTACCAACAAAGCCAGATGCAACATTAAAGATTAAAGATTTGTTGGTTTTACCTGTTGATTCAATATTAACATTCATAAACTTAAAAGATTCATCTAACCGAGTCCAGCTTGCAGGAGTTGGAAAAACTTGCCCTGGTTCCATTGTTGATGCATCAGGTGCAAAGTTTGTTGATCTTGTCTTAAGAAACTCAATGATTAAACTATCAATACCATTTTTTGAAGCCCATGTAATCCAGCTGTCAATATCTGCTGTTAGATCAACAGTCCAAAACCTTCGCAAGAGTGCTGGGTCCATATCATTTACATCATACTCAGCACCATGATTTACTGCAGCAAAAACTCTTGTCTCTGGGTGAAGATTATAAGGGTTGCCGTCAGCATCATTTCCTAACTGTCTATCAAGAACTAACTGAAAGAAAGACTGTTGTACACCGGGCAAAGATCGATTTACCTCATCAAGAAATAAAACAACTGGCTCTTTGCATGCTCGAACAAACCAAGCTGGCATGCAGAAAGTCATCACACCTTTTTCTTTCATACCTTCAATATCAGGATAACCACCTACGTCACCTTCAGACATTGTTGATCCGCGAACATCGATAAGGGGGAGATTTATGCCTTGTGAAATTTGGCCAGTGATAGCAGACTTACCAATACCAGTACCGCCTCGAATTAATACTGCGATGTGTGGTGGAAGTTCTTTAGCAATGTCGATAAAAGTATTAATATTCAATTTAAATTCCTCTTTGATGTTGTTTTAATTATTATAATCCATTTGTTGTCTAATTTACACGCTCAGAGTTTATACTGGACGAGAATAATTGCGACACTTAATATTACTGAAATTAGTGTTTTGAGTGACCAAGGTGACTCACCTAAGAAAAAGTATGCTAGCACAGGAAACACTAGATAAGAGAGACCGAAGAATGTAAATCTTGCAGACCAAGCCGATCCTGTTGCTTCAACAAAATAAGTCCATGACTTTAAGTAGCCAAGACCTGCAGGTATTGCGAAGACAAGTACTGCTGTTATTGTCCTATCTTTCCACCACGGGTGTATAAACTGTAGATTGTGCTGCAAGAAAACTGTTATTGAGCCTAACAAATAATAGGCTATAGCTATGTACAAAACTATCGAGCTCCAATTCTAGCAACTTCTGAGAAACCTTCTCGCTTAAGGTCTAAGAAGAAAGTCCAACCTGCACCACCAAATCGATTCTTAACAGTCTCTAGAACGCGTAAGCCTTTAAAGTCTTCATCCTTCTTTTCAATTGAAAGGTGAAGCATAGCGTCAACCATGTGCTTAAGCTTTTGTGAACCAGCCATATTACCACTTTTGTTAACTTGACCGATACAAATAACATTGATATAGTGCTCTTTAGCATAGTCTGTTAACTGTTGTAGAGCTCTTACTGCTGATTGGCTGTTTGTGTGCTCTTCCCCGTATTTACCGTCATTAAGGGTTTGCAAGGAGTCAACAATAAGAAAGAAAGGCTTGTTAGGAAACTTTCTACGAAGTGATGTACATTGTTGCATTAACCGTGGAACGTACGACTCTTGACCTGCAACAAATCCGCTGCGGAGTGAAAGCCGCTCGCATGTTAGCTTAACTTGAAATAAGCTTTCCTCAGCTGTATTAAATAAGCAAACATAACCTTGTGACGTCAAGGAGTCAGCAAGAGTGAGCATAAGTGTAGTCTTGCCTGCACCAGGCTCACCAGTAAAGAGTGAGATTGTCGAAGGTGTAAATCCTTCGCCGCCAAATGCATCATCAATGTAATCAATGCCGCACTTATTGCGCTCGCGAAGTTTATTTGGAATGTTGATGTCGAGGATATTAGTACCAAAAACAATATTGTCGTTCTTTACCTTAAGTTTCATATTTTAACCTTTTAATTTGGTGTTTAAGTGGATTATGATAATATAATATAATAAATTTATTCTAAGTTGCACGCTCAGAGTTTTCTGAGGTATTGTCCATCGTAAGCTTTAACTGAGCAACCAAACAGTACAAAGAAATAGTTCTTTTCTAGCTTCTTGCCAAAATATTGATTGTTCGAAACAATTAAACCAATAGCATTGGTATGAGTGCACTTTACAAGATCGTTTACTTCATAACTCCATACTATTACTTTTTTCTTTGTCTCATAAGAAGAATTCTTAAGTACTTTCTTTTTAATTGTCTTTTTTGTTTTATTCTTAAAGAATGATGGATCTTCTTCTCTAAGCTTTTTTTTAGCAGCTGCTAAATCACTTTTTTTATAAGACATATTGACCTCCTATAAATATTATAACAACTCAATGTACAATGTACACGCGATAAATATTTATATTTTAAACCTTTGGATCAATAATTTCTACATTAATACGCTTACCGTAAACTTCTTGAAGTCCTGTCTTGAGATAAGACATAATACAATTAGTCGACACCTCGTCGAGTCTTATTGCGTCAAACTTAATGTTAAGACTTGTTGCAAGTTGTTTGCCTAAATTCCACGCTGTTATCTCTTCATTGATAAGCGAAATAAACTGCTTTTTAGAATTAACATTTGAATAGTAAGTAGAATTATTTACTTTCATATTTCTAATAGCTTCTTCGCCTAATTCAAGCTGTACATGACCAGATTCGTGAATAAGTGCAATAAGCCTATCTCGCCAATGATTGTTCTTATTAATGCAAATTAGATTTGCACCAGAGTAATATGCATCTTCTTCAAAAGCTTTTAAAACAGTGTTTACTTTATATTTGTATTGAAGATATGTAGCTAAAAAATTAAACCCAGGTTCATATTTTTCTTTTGACATAATTTTGCTCCTTATGCAAAAATTATAAATCATAGAATAAATTTAGTGCACGCAAGAGTTTCTTTTTATATTCCTTAAATTTTTTCTTTTGTTTGCGAACACTTTTATTTAAACGCTTCTTAAACTTCTTGACTTTTGATGCGTATTTTAACCCTTCTTTTTTGTAGTCATATCCACCCGGTTTTACTTCTATCTCGTCTTTGCACCTATAACCTTGATTATAACCACATAAACTTATATCTAAACTTCCTCTTCCGTACTTCTTAAACATAGAAAAAATTCGAGCACCTTGTTTAATAGCCTCACTAGGATCTTCATTTAGCGTCTGACATGATACGCGTGGTCTTGTCCACTTAGGGACAACTTGAGAAATGCCACAAGCTCTTCCTGTGTAAGAATTAATATTAGTAGTAAAGTTACTCTCTACCCAAAGTAGAGAAACATACGTAGAAGGATCGATGTTGTACTCTGTTGATACTTCATGCAATGTTTGAATGTTTTCACATATATTAGATTCGTTAATAACGCCGTTCATATCTAGCAAGGCGAAGCAAATTAATATTTCTTTAATCATAAACCTTTATTACGTCTCCAGACAAATACTTCTGTATATCGTCGTCGCTATACTTAACAACAATAAATACTCTGTCTGCAGTCGTACCTCCTGTTGTCATAAAATTATTTCTAGAATACTCAATATTGATTACAGTACCTACCCTGTGCGTCGTCATAAAATGTGAGACTTTTTGTCCTATCTTAAACATAAACTATTCCTTTTTAAAACTAGATCATTCCGTTGTCTTTAAGTGCAGTTAATACGTCAATTAGTGCTTGGATGCCTGATTGCATACAAGTTGCACCAGAATCCGAGACGCATTGCTTAAGAACTGCATGATCATCATTATAATAAGATCTGCACTTGTTATAGGAATTTTGACATGGGACGTCGTCTCTATAGTGGTCTAAAGACTCAGGATTGTCTGCATGATATTGTACATGATCTACATACTCATCAGTTGTTACAGTGCCGTCATTGTCTAAATCAAAATGATTGTATAAATCTTCTTGAGAAACAACACCATCTCTATCCGGATCTAGATCATCATGCGACATACCGTCAATAGGATAATCTTCTGTGCTTGATTCATGACTGCATTGACACGGTATTGTATTGCAATGCATGCAAACATTATCAAGCTGTAATGCGCTTTCTTTCATTAGCTTAATAAAGTTTTTAGTAATGTCTCTTTCATTTAATCTTTTCATAATCACTTCCTGTAAATATTACAGTATATAATTATGTCTTGCTTTGTGAAATATCATGAGACTCTTTTCTGCTCATTCCTTTCATTATCTTATCGTTCATAATTTTTTGGCTTTCTAGCTTATCAGCAAACTTTTGAACGTTATCTTCAGCAAACTCTGTATTAATTTGTAGACCTTTGATTACTTTTGTAATTCTTTCTAAGATAAAACATGCAATATGAGCAGAGTCTTTAAAGATAATCCTTTCAGGCGCTGAATGTGATATGTCCCTCTCTAAAAGAGTTGTACAGTTTTCTATTGCAGTGTGCATATAGCTTTTATATAATCTCGCCAATCCACATATATTTTCTGTTAGAATCGGGTTTTTCTTGTGTGGCATTGAAGATGAACCTTTCTGTTTATTGCTAAAAGGCTCAGCCATTTCATTTACGCCATCAATGCTATAGATTCTAATATCATAAGCAATCTTTTCAACTGCAATGACAGTTTTAAGCATTGCATAAAAATAGTCTAAATAAATTTCTCTTGGGATAATTTGGGAACATACAGTAGGATACAAACCTAAAGATCTTAATGCATTATTTTCGTTGCCCATGCTGTTTGTTGTATTGTTTCCAGAAGGACCAGATAACTTTCCAAACTTAAGATTAGACTTTGCAACAATTAGTGCATCATGGTTTCTTCGCAATGAAGATATCCAACGATTAAACACGTTATAATAAGTTTGAACTTCAGCAGCTTTTCCATGTGTCCTTGATAAAATCCTTTGGCTTGCCTTTTCTGACTTCAGAAGTTTATTTAAATAAAAACACACTTCTGAAACTTTGTTTATTACTACTTGTAAAGTTTCTCGACACATTAAAGTATTTGCTGTGTCCAAAATATCAGACGATGTAAGACCATAATGAATCCAGCGTCCACTATTGTCAGGAACTGATTCTTCTAGCATCTGTACAAAAGCTTGTACATCATGACGAGTTTCTTCTTCAATCTCTTTCCATCTAGCAATGTCTATCTTTACATGTGTCTTAATGGTTTCAAGCTCGTCTTCAGTTATAGTTTTGTCAATTATATTAGATCTTAAAGCATCTAAATGTGCTAACTCTACTTTTAGCCATGTATCTAATTTATTTTTTGTTGTCCATATATCATGGATTTCTTTAACTTTATATCTTGGAATCATTAATGCTCCAAACGATTTCGCCTCGTTTTGGCCCAGTCGTATAAGAAATATTGTTTACGTTAGTAATGTCACTTACCACGTTGACTAAAGTTTTAAAGCCTTCGTCTTCTAAAGTAACATTGTCAATCTTAGGAATTCTTATTAGTTTATTTTCATGAAACACAAAAGGCTTTTCGATATGCGTCATAACATCAGTCTTAACGATACAGAGATGATTAACGCCATTATTTTGAATCGCTAAGTTAACTTCATCTAAATCTAGCCAACCGCATTGTCTTGGACGTCCTGTTGTTGCACCATATTCTTGACCAATTTCTGCTAAGATTTGTGCTGGCTCATCGCTGATGATTGAAGGAAAGTTTCCACTTCCAACTTTAGTTTTATAAGACTTGATTACACCAATAACTTCGTCGATTTGAGTATGATTAAGCCCAGTTGAATTTAATGCACCGCCTACTGAAGGAAATGATGATGTCACGTCTGGATAGTTATTTGATCCAATACTTAGACCACTACCTTGTGCGCCTTCTAGTAGAATGTTTTTTCCTTCTTGATATAATTGAGAAACTGTTGTCTCATCTTCCATTAGATATTGACTTAATGTATTAACAGCATTTCGATACTTTGAAGTCCATTCATTATAAAAGCTAAAATTGTCATTTATTTGTTCATTAGAAGCACCTTGTTCAGCAAACCCTGTTTGAAAGTCTAAAAACTTTTTATATATCTTGCTTAAAGAAGCCTCTGGTTTTGCGACAAAGTCTTTAAATAAGACTGAATCTCTAGCATAAAAGTCTGAGTATGCTGGGCCAATGCCTCTAGCAGTTGTACCAAGTTTTCCTTGATACTTCATTCTGTCTATTAGAATATGTGTAGGTTCAATTAGCGGGCAAAATCCTGAAATTTTTAAATGATTATTAGTTAGTTTATTTGAAGAATCAAATGAAAGAAGCTCTTCGTAAAGGTCTGATACGTTTAGAACACAACCTCTTGATATGACATTTAAAACGTCTTTATTGTTATCTCTACTTTGCACAACGCCAACTGGCAGAATGTGTGTTACAAATTTATTTCCTTCTCTATCATATACTGTATGACCAGCATTTCCTCCTCCTTGAAATCTTACTACTACATCAGCCCACGTCTCTGTTAAGTCGTCGACTACTCTTCCCTTACCTTCGTCTCCGTGTTGGAGACCTAATACTAATTTTGTTGGCATATTTTACTTTCTATTATAAATGTGTGGATTACCTTCTGTATGAGAAGAAGATGTTTGAATTACTGCAATTGAATCTTCTCTTAGTTCTTTTAAAGAGCGTACTCCGCTATATGACATTCCACTTCTTACGTTTGACATAATTTCACCGATGACCTTAGAAACAGTTCCTTTATAAGGAACATAAGAACTTACTCCTTCGATTGAAGAGTAAGAACCTTTCCAGTTTTTTTGTGCTAACTTTGAAGCCATCCCATTATATCGCTTGATCTTTTTACCTTCATTGCTTAAGATGATTTTTCCGGGTGTTTCTTTAGTGCCACTAAGCATTGACCCAAGCATTACAAGATCTGCACCAGCTGCTAAAGACTTTACAACATCACCGCTGTTTTTAATACCACCATCTGCAATAATTAGTGCAGGCTCTTTAACACCTTCGTTTATCATTGCAGACTTTCTAGTATAGCAATCAATTACTGCATTAAGCGTCGGCATGCCGTGTCCTGTTTGAATTCTTGTTGTGCAAATACTACCACTACCAACAGAAGTTCTTACAGCATGTGCTCCTGCACTAGAAAGTCTTTCATAACCTTGAGATGTTGCAACATTTCCTGCAATAATAAATACATTTGGATAGTCAGATCTAATAAACTCTATTGCTTGCGTCATTAGTATGTGATCACCGTGTGCAATATCAACGCAGACTATAGATAAACCTTTTTCGTGTAAAGCTGACATTCTCTCTTTGTAATCACCAGAGACTCCAATTGCAGCTGCCTTTGTCTCTTTGTCGTTAATAAATGACAATAGTTTAGCTTGAAAGTCAATGGAGTTGTATCTATGAATAATCCCGAGGCCACCTAAAGATCTCATAGCATTACACATATAAGCTTCAGAAACAGTCGACATAGGACTGCTAATAATCGGTATATCTAAAACTACTTTATTACTACCTATTTGCATCTCTGTAGATGTATCTATTGCGCTTCTAGTTGTAATATCAGAATACTGTGGTACTAAAATTACGTCATCAAAACTTATTACTTTTTTTTCTAAAATTTTCATTAATGACCTCTAGTTAATAATCTATTTATATTATAATCAATCAGAATAATATTTATAAAAAAATAAGGAAATAAAAGTATGTTGTGCATAAAAAACATGAGTTTCGCTCCTATTGAAGGCCCTTACGACAGTAATGTTATTAGTCTTTCAAAGAAAATTGCTGGAGCTTATAACAAGTCTGTTCAGAATTTAAATTCTAACTTGTTCTTAGGTTTTAAATTTGAAAATATTAAAGAACTAAAAAACTATAAAGCTAGTTTAAATTTTAAGAATAGAGTACTTGAAATAAACATTAGTGAATCAACTAAGATTTTAATACCTAGCCTATATGCGTCTCCTAGAGAATTAGCTCATCTTTTTGAGTTTAGCAAAGAAAAAGAATTTAAAGATGAAATTATCTTAGAAAGAGCAATTAACAGTCATTCTGTTCAAGAAAACTTTAGACTAAAAGGCAAAGCTGACTCAATATTTTCAGGAATAAAAAGTGGCGTAAAGTCAGCAAAAAATTATTTTAGTTCTGATATAACAATACAGAATCCTGACAGTGTTACAAGCTTAGCAGAAAATATAACTTCAGACTTGTCTAAAATATTATCAATTGATGCTGGAAAAGATAGATTCTTAAAAGTCATAGAAGATTTTATTAAGCATGAAAACAAAGACTCAGTCGATAAGCTTTATGAAGCAATTTTCAACACAGCAGTAAAAACAAAATATGTTGAAAATTGTATTAGTAACATTAAAGATTTAGTTAGTAAAAAAAGAAAAGAAGGCGAAATTAAAGGAAATATTGATGACGACGAAATACTAAAGTTAGTTGCTAAAAGCTATAACGTTAAAGAAAAAGATATAACGTCAAGAAACGAAAAAGATATTGTAGGTGTTATAAAGAAGATTTATACGTATATAACTAAAGGATTGTCAATACTAATTAATTCTATAAAAGGATTAACTTTTACTGCAGCTGCATATGAAACTTTTAATAACGGAGTTGGAAGCTTAGTGCTAAAAATAATTAAGTACACGATATCAGGATGTCTTAATGTAATTCAGTATTTTGTACAAACTGATAGTAATGCAGTCCAAGCAGCAAATGCTGCTTTAACTGGCGACTCTTCGGTCCTTGATAAAGTTGCAGCTACACTAACTAAAGCAAACGAGTTTTTTATTGGAAAAGGTATCGATAGTATTGACTACGGTCAAAGCTGGATTTTAGATAAATTATCTATAGTGTCAAGCAGCATTGAATCATTGCCCTATATAGGGGTCGTAAAATATCTTCTATTTGTATTTCTTGCTGCCATGGCACTCAAATATATTTATAATATAGTTAGAGATATATTTAAGATAAAAGACGAAAATCAAACAGACGCAGAAAAAATATTTGCAAGAATCTCAGAAGAAAATCTTAGCAATAATTTTGGATTTGATAAAATTCTTGCAACAGAAGGAATTATTATCGTTGTAGTTTCCCACTTAGAAAATGCAATAAAGTCTGGAAGATTTTCTAAAGAAGAGAAGTCTAGACTTAAAGGACTAATATCAGCTTTTTATTCTTCACATAAAAAGAAAACAAAAGAAGGAATTAAATTCTTCTTTAATGAAATGAGTCTAAACTAACAAAAGTCTTTTAAATATTTTTGAAGAGCTTTTTCTTTGCACTTAGCTTCTAACATTACGTCGACAGACTTTCCACAGCTGTCAAAAGGCTTGTAATAATAGTCTGAGTGTGCTGCAGCTGACCTTGTTGTTGGATCCTCGAACTCTTTTTTGCCGTTTGAATGATGACATGTTGGTGTAATCGTTGATGGCCAAGAGTCAAAAGCCATATCGAATGACTCGTCATATGGCGCATCTTTTGGACCTAGACTGAAGTGATGTGAGTCAAATACAATTGGGACGCCAGAAACCTTATATACATTTTCATAAAGAAACTTTGAACTGAACATTGAAGCCTTGTCATCGTTTTCCACAGTAAGTCTAGACTGAACTGATGGTGAAAGTCTTTGAAAGTTTGTATTGAAGTTGTCAGCTGCCAATTGTAAATTGCCACCGCATGTAGAACCTAAATGAATGTTAATCTTTGACCAGTGATTTTGGTCTAGACCCATAAGATCAAATATCTTGCCGTGTATTTCTAAGTCTTTTATACAATTATCAACAACATAATCTTTTTCTGATGCTAGACAATTGAATTGACCTGGGTGAAAAGAAACTCTTTGTCCAATTACTTTTGTATAGTCACCTGCCATTTTTAGATAATGACAAATCTCTTCATAATCTGGCAAATCATGCAACTCGTATTCGCTTGCCCATGGTGCAATTTCCGATGAGATGCGAAATACTTTGACATTGTTTTTGTAATTCCAATTGAAAATAGGTAAAAGGTCTTTTACGTTTTGTAAGACTAGTTGCGACGTGTATGTTAGTCCTTTCTCGAGAAAAGTCTTTTTTCTCATTGTTCTAGAGTTGAAGATACCTTTATCTCTAAGGTGCATATTAATGCATGCATAACCAAATCTATTCATTACAAATAACCTTTTTTTGTTAATATTATAATATATAATTGTATAATATACACGCATTTAAAACAGGATAGATAATGTCTAAAGAACTAAAGCAATATATAAAAGAAGTTGTAAAAAATGAAAGCAAACTACTTTCAGAAGGTTTGAAATTTCATATGCAAGAAAACATTCCTATTAGCACTAACATTTATAGAAGAGGTTCACATAAATATTTTAGTCTTCTTAATGAAGCAAGAAAGCTTTACAACGAAGGATCAATAGAACTACATCATGAAATTGATAAAATGTACATACAAGAACTTCAGGTTGGTGAGTGGGCAATGTATGAAGGTCAAATGGTTCCTTTAGACTACCCTTTCCTATTAGAAGACTATGCTTTGGAAAACGATACAATTGCTGAAGCTGAATATCAGGGCAAAAAAGTAAAGCTAGGTAAAGCAGGTGTTAAAAGGGCAGGTGATGGAAAAGCTGTTGTGTTTGTAAACTCTGGCAAGAAAAACAAAGATGGCACAATTAAAGTTAAAAAAGTAACTTTTGGATCAAGCATGCCTATGGCAATGGGAAAAAGTGAAGCTCATAGAAAAAGAAGAAAATCTTTTGGTGACCGTCATCAGTGTAGCCAAAAGAAAGATAAGACAAAGGCGGGTTATTGGTCTTGCAGAGCCACCAAATTATTTGGAAGAAATATTTCAGGTTGGTGGTGATATGTCTTCACTACCTTTTGAAGAAAGTATAATCGAAGAAACAGAAGAGTATATTGTCGTACAAAGGTCTTTTGACAAAAATCTTGGCAGAGAAGAGCTTGTATGGCATAGAGACAAAGAAGACAGAGAAATATGTGTAATCGAAGGAGAAGGCTGGTATTTGCAATTTGATAATGAGCTGCCTAATTTAATGCAGAAAAACGTTTCTTATAAAATACCTAGTGAAACTTGGCATAGAATAATAAATACAAACGAAACAAAACTTTTAATTAATGTAAAAAAACACAAATGTATATAAAAGTAATAATTATTAATTAAGAGGTTATTATGAATGATTTGTTTTTGTTAGAAGAATTTATTCTAGAAGCTTTATTAGATGAAGCGCGTAAAAAGAAAAGAAAAAAAAAGTCTAAATACCCAAAGCAATACAAAGCTAAAGGTAAAAGAAAAAAGACTTTAGATAGAGCAACAAAGCTTGCAAAAAGCAAAAACCCAGCTGATCGTGCACGAGCTTATAAAATAAGAGATAATCAAGAAAAAAGAGAGAGAAGTAAAAAAGGCTGGAAAAATAAACCTAGACATGATACGAAAAAGAGTTAGCTATGAATGATTTATTTTTGTTAGAAGAGTTTATAAGAGAGGCCTTGTTAGACGAAGCAAAGAGAGGCCGCAAAAAAGCAAAGAAAAAAACTGCTGCTAAAAAAAGAGCCACTAAAAAAGGAAACAGAAAAGCGTCTAGAAGAAAATCTTCTGCTGGTGGTTTGTCTGCAAAAACAAAAGAAACGCTTAAAAAGAAAGCAGATGCTAGAGGTTATACAGCTGCTTCTGTTTACGCAGAATATCGTAAAGGTTTAGCAGCATTTTATACTAGTGGTAGTAGAAAAGGAATGACAGCACATCAATGGGCAATGGCTCGTGTTAACTCTGCAAATCCTTCAAAATCTTGGGCTTGTGTTAAAAAGAAAGCTAACACAAAGAGATCAAAAAGCAAATGAATAGAAAAGAAACAAAAATACTTGTAGAAGATTGGCGAAGGTTAATTGCAAAAAAAGAAATTTCTTTTAAAAAACAAAAACCTAGTTTAAACGAATATAAAACCTGGAACCAAACTATAATTGCAATATTCGACGTATTGGGATGGGTACCAGTATTAGGATCAGTGACTAGTGGTATTAACGCTATTATATGTCTTAAACAAGAAAAATATTTTCATTCAATCTGTTATTTAATATCGATGATACCTGTTAAAGGAAAGATAGTAGGAAAAACTGCAAAGACAATCTTTAAGATTATTTCTCCTTATTATAAAAAATATAAGTCTGGAGAGCTAGATTTACAAGAAATACTAGATGATCCTAGTGATGATATTGTAAATTTTGCATTAGCAATATTAGAACATAAAACAAAAATTTTAAAAATATTATATTTTATAATAGACAAAGAAGATATTTCAGATAGATCTGAAGTTGAATTTGATAAATTCTTTGAGTTTTTGTCTGATATTAAGCGTGCAAAAGAAGCACAAGTATAACTGTGAAAGAGATATTTAAATGAAACCATATTACTATATTGCTGAAGTTGTGAGTGTTTACGACGGCGACACATGTACATGCATTGTTGATTTAGGGTTTAAAACTTTTAAAAAGGTCAAAGTCAGACTAATAGGTATTGATACTCCTGAAGTACGAACAAAAGATTTAGAAGAAAAGGCTCGAGGTCTTGCTACGCGTGATTGGTTAAGAGAAAAAATTCTTAACAAGAAAATTATTCTACACACATCAAAAAAAGGGAAATTTGGTAGATGGTTAGGCACAATATGGTCGTTAGAAGAAGATAAACCTTCTTTTGAAAATAGTTATAATAAGCAACTAATCAATGAAAATCTCGCCAAAGAATATTGGGGTGGAAAAAGATAATGTCAAAATATAGTTTAAAAAAAATATTTAATAATCTAATAAGAATAAATGAAACTTCGAACATATATCAAAGCAAGCTTCAGCCACAAAGAAGAAGTCTAAAAACAGTAAAGACGCGAACGTCTGAAGCTTTAGACTATTTACAAAAAACAGAAGAACCTTATGTATTTGTGAAGAATGAAAAAATAAAGCTACCTATTGATATTACAAACAATTTAATTAACGCATTTTCTAGTTTATTAAAAGTGTATAACGAAATTAGTGATACTGATAGCTTTGATTACAAAAAAGAAAAATTTGAGGCATGGAAAAAGAATAGTGATTATTCTGGTATTTGTCGTCAAATAAGAAACATGTGTACAATGCCGACAAATAGCTCAGACAGCATTACATTAGATAATCAAGACGCCACAGTTTTTGACGGTACACAATATGAAGTTGATGTTGTTAATAATATTGTCGACGTTACTAATAATATTCATGAATTCAAAACAAGAGTAGTAGAAAGCTTTAGACACTTTTTGAGAAAAGATGAAAATGAATGGTTAAACATTGAAAAAAATAGTCTTGAAGATGCAATAACACACTATCAAAATGATTATCTAAATGATATTAATAAAGTTCAAGAATTTTACATTTATTTTATAAGCGAAAATAAAGATATATTTCAAGACATAAAACTAGACGTTAATCTAGACTTGAATCTTGCGAATAGTGACTTAACTATTTACAAAGAAAAATTAATTAAATTTTTTGAATTGGCAACTAGATTATATTGCTACGACATTTTTTATTCTTCTTATGACTTTGAAAAGCAAAGTTATATTACTAGAAAAGATGTAAAAGATGTTTCTTCTAATAGATCAGATATAGAAATAAGTTATAAGCCTGAAATTGTTGATGCTGAAACTGGTGATGTTAGCGGGTCAGTTTCAATTAACAATAAAGTAAAAATCGAAGTAAAGTCATCAGAATTTGGAGGATTTCGAGGAGGCAGTGGAACTTTTTACGTAGTTTTTCCAAAAAAAGAACACGATACATTTATTAAAGAACAATTTGATAAAGAAACTTCTAGCGAAGGTCCTGATTGTTTATTTGAAATTAGATCAATTGCAGGAGTTAAAAACATTAATACTGGAGTTGAATCTGGTAATATATTAGTCTTAAACAAGATTTTAAATTCATCAAGTGTAAAGATATCATTAAAAGAAGTATTAGCTCATCCTCAAAACTTTGTGCTAGATGAAGAAAAAAATGCAAGTAACAACAGTTTTGTTTATTACTACTCTGGTCCAAAGTATAGTGGTGGACCTTCAGAATTAAACTTTGATATTAGCGGTTCAGAAGTTAGCAGCGTATTAAATAAAACGTGGTTAGAGTTTTATTATGGTGACATAAAAAAAGACCATATGATTTCTATACAAGACAAAGGATTGTATTTATTAAAAGAAAATTTTAATATAGACAATAATTTTAATAATTTAATTAGTTATTTAAAAGATAGAAAAGGTCTTAAAACACTTTCAGAGTATACAAAAAATGTCAGATCTGGACTAGTAAAAATAAGAATGCAAGTATATGCTAAGTCTAGAACAGGATTTAAATTTGAAGCTGAAGTTGACTTGAATGCTATTAGACCGTGTGAAATTCATATTGATAAAGAAAACAGTTATAAAGATTTATATGAAATATTTACAGCATCACAATACTTTTTAGAAAAAGAGCTCGAAATTCAAGAAGTAGAAACAGTTTCAAATATTATAGATATGACATATGAATCATTAAAAACAAATGCAGTACTATCGAAAATTATAAAAAAAATAGAGCAAGAAGACGTATATGAATCAATTAATTTTGACAAAAGAAAAATCATTAAAAATCATTATAAAAAAACATTTTTAAATAGTTTTAGCTACTTATACAATAATAAAAAAATAAATGAAGGTATATTTCATATGATGCATCCATATGAATATCATTCTTCAAATGAATTTAAACTAGGCGGCCTTTTAGAAATTATAAATGAAATAGAAAATAGCACACTTAAAGCTAGTGAAAAACTTGACGGACAAAACTTATGGTTTAGCTTTAGAGACGGAAATCCTGTTTTTGCATACAATATGAAAGAGCTGCAAGCAGGTGGTGTTTCTTGGAATAGATTAAGTGAGCCATACGAAATAAAAGACAAAAAAGATATACCTAAAGACTTTTCTAGTTTAGAGAAAATTATAAGACCACATGTAAGTAAAGAAGGTAAATTAACTCCGTCGCATGGTGGTCATGCTTCTTTTAAAGACGGAGTTGAAGTACTTCATCATTGTTTAGTCGATGCATATTCTAGAAATTCAGATCTTATAAATTTTATATTTGAAAACGGGGAAAACTTTAGTAGTTCAGAAGTTATTCATGCTGAGGGTCCTAATCAAATCTTGTATGGAGAAAACTTTATTGCTCCTCACTTTGTGATGGATAAAAGCGGAAATCAATTTCCAGACAAGTATACAGAATTATTTTCACTACTTAAATTTGAGCAGAACAAAGTTAAAAATCCAAAAGGATTTAAACTATTGACAAGAGCACAAAGAGACACAGTTGCTTTGCAAATAATGGAATTTGAAGATGAAAAAGAAAAATTACTATTTGTTAATGACTTAAGAGATGAATATCAGAAAAGAATACAAAGCTTAATTAATAATACTAGCTTAACTTTAGAAAGCACAGTAAAAGACTTTCACAGATACCACTTAGTAGATTATATAAATTCTAAAGGAGAGCAAGACTTAGCTTTAAATGAATCGTTTGTTGATTCTTTATTGCTATTTATTCACGGTTCAACTCTTAAAGCTTCTGGTTTAAGCAATACACCTGATTATAAAAATATTCTTAAAAGATTAAATCTTGGAAATGCAAAAGAAAGAGGAGCTTTTAAGTCGAGCTATATAGGTGATATTGTAGAAATATTCTTTGACTTTGGTATTGATATTAACAGAGGAATTAAGACAACAGCCACTTCGAACGAGTCTCAAGATATCAATCATGAAAGAATTGTTTCAACAAATTTAAGTAATATTAAAAAAGCTTTTGCAATTGCAAAGGAAATAGAGCTAGAAGCTGATAGATTGACACAATTAGACGAAGAAGAAAATCCAGAACATAAAAAATTGTTTTCTCTTGCAAGAAAGCTTAAATTTCAAATCAGTAAAATTAAAAGTGTCATTAAAAGAGTAAAGCAAAGAAAAGGTTTTGCTTCTAATAAAGATGCACTAACATTCATTATTAGTTCTTCTATAGAAGGTTTAGTGCTAAACAGAAAAATTCCAGATTCAGATAGTGTTATGGAACTTAAGCTTACAGGTTTTTTTGCACCTTTAAATCAAGTTTTAAATGCTATAAGATTTGAAGTTGGTCATATAGACTTGCTAGACCAGTTCCTAGAGTCTGACGGTCAAATATTTAGTTTAAATAACCAAAATATACCTACAACATATGACATTGAATCTTTACTAGAAAGAAAGATTTCAAACAAGAAAATTCTAAATAAAGCAAACTTTAGCTTGCGTGAGATGTATAATCTTAAAACATATTCAGAGACTGGATCAGATGAGTTTGACATTGGTGTTGTTCCAATGTCAGCAAAGCCTTTTACTATTGGTCATGAAGATTTAGTTAAAACAGCATGTCAAAGATCTAAAGAAGTTTATGTTGTTATATCAACTACGTCTAGAATGAGAAGCTACGAAAACCCAATTACTGGTGACTCAATGGAAAGACTTTACTTTGAAGACAATCCATCAGGATTTGTACCTGACTTGGAGAGTTTATTAAATAGAAATGTTCCAGAGTGTCAAGGAAAAGTTAAAGTTGTTTATTCAAAAAATCCAGTTACTGATGTTACAACTATTTTCGAAGAAGACTTTGCTTATGAGAACTTAGAAAAAGACAAAAAGTATTGTATATTTGTAGGTGACATAGAAGATGCTGAAGTTTATTCTCCAGACATGCTTAGTCATATGGAAGATAGTTTAAATGTTGTTTATCGAGACTCAAATGAAGAAAGACTCTCTAGCGGTACAAGAACTCGTGCATCTTTAAATACAGGTAGGTCTACTGTTGAAAGGGAAATTCCTATAAAGTCAAAGCCTGGGCAGACAAAAATAGATAAAGTTGTAATGCTTTCTGATCCTTATCAAGAAGGATCAGAAATGTATACACATAGCTTTAAAGAGTTTTCTAGAAATCTATCAAACATATACAGCATGACCCAAAAAAAGAGAATATATGATTATATCTCTGGAGAAAGTAGAAATATAATAGACGATGTATTGACAAAACTAAGAGACGTCTCTAGCAACAAAGAAGCAAAAGACGTCTTATCTAAAGAAGAAATCAAAGCAATGACTTCTCTAGGTGGATTTAGAAAAGCTAAACAAATGAGTTTAGATATGTTTAACTAATATATTATTCACCGCAAGGTGCTATAAAACATGTAGCTTGAGGCAGATTAGGCTCAGGCATATTTAAACAATCTTCTCCAATAGATAATTCAGGTGCCCACGCCCAAGAATTCATTTGAATAAAACCAGCATGAGAAGGAAATCCATCCAGATCATATGTTATAATTTCGCTTAATTTAACGTATCTGCTTGTTTGTCTGTAAAACACTCCGTACCTACCCCTAGGTATATAAGCACTATAGCTAAAAGTTGTGCTGCTGCTATTCGATGTAACAATCGTCTCAGATATGTTTTCGCTATTTCCTTCAGTCACAATTCTTCCACTACCAATACTTTCAGACATGTTCCAGACACGCCCAGAAGATTTACCGTTTGCTTCTGTTATTGTATTTGACGTCGAACTTGATAAAACATATGAACCGCTCAAAGAATGACTTCTGACGTCATTTGAGATACTACCATATGATGTACTATTTTGTGCTGATCCGCCAGTAGTATATCCTCTGCTCGTTGTATCAGAAGATGAACTGCCATTTGTATCAGAAGATCCCCACCCTTGTGATACACCTGCAGAGACTTCTACTTTTCCGCTAGCTTTTGCCAAGAAAGGTAGCGAGCCTTCTCCACTAAATCCTGTTGTCACAGATCCGTTAACCCCAGTATTAGATGAGTTAGTGCTTGAATTTGATGTACCTTGTGTTTCTGCTTCACCTAAAGACCATGACCAGTTTTCTCCATCAGAGCTACTAAAAGAAATGTTTGCTGATTCTGAATTACTAAAGCTATTTGATTCTGATTCGCTTATTGTTTCTGATTCTGATAATGATGATGAAACTACAGTATCTTCTGTTTCGCCTATAGAAATACCTTCCATCTGAGTTGAATTGACACTAGTTGAGTCGCTATTAGACCAGTTTCTGCTTAACGTTATACCTACACTATTTTGTCTGATCTCAGACTCTGACTCTGAGTACTGAACATTGTTTCCAATTGTTCCAGGAATACAACCTGTTACGGGAACTGGCTCATAAGTTTCAGCTAACTCATACTTACCAAAATGCTTGACTTCTATAGGTCTTACAACTCTAAAAGGCAAATAAGTTTCAGCATAGTTATTGTCTATATCATAGACTTTAACGTGAAGCGTCGCAACATAAGAAGAATATTCTTCAGGTACTTTTTTTAGTACAACATTATCTAACCAGTCCAAGTCAGTAGGAGAACTAAAATTGTGTGTATAAGAAAAAGATTCATAAGGCGTAACAATCGTGTAGTTTATTTTTACTGCTGCTATTTTAAATAGCGAGATATTGATCCTATTATATACTTCTTGTACAACATTACCTGAATTACTATCACAGTCTAATGAAACACAAAAACTATTGATTATTACAGACGGCCCAATTTGAATGGGTAACATTACTTGAGTTAAATTGTTTTCATTTTTAAAGTCTAATGCAATAAAATAGTTTTTTTGAAAGTCAATATTTTTATTTAAAAATCTATTGATAATAAAAGAATCTTTATATTTTTGTATACCATAACTTTCAATAATTTCTTCTTTATTTGAAATTAAAAATGCATTTACTGTTTTGTAATCTAAGTTTTTTGTGTAACTTAATTTAAAAGATTTACCTGATGTTATTTGATTTTTTTCGACTTCTAAATCTATTTTTTCTTTTAAGTCTGCGTTAGAGCAGCTGATCAAAAGAAAAATAATAAAAAAACAAAAAATTTTATCTAATTTTATTTCTTTCATAGTCTTGTACGTTTTGCTTTCTACCTGCAGAAGTTTGAGGTATATATTTACTAGCAATGTCGGTTTCGAAACGTTTAAGTGGAGATGATAGGAATGGAGTCTCAGAATTTTGTTGACTTTCTAAATCTTTAGCTCTTCTTGTTTCATATGCAAATTCTAGTGCATATGTTGCTGAAAGGTATTTTGTCTTATAGTGCAACATGTCTTTTAATATATTGTCAATTATTTTTATTATTGATTGTCTAACTGCTGATTTTATTTGATTTTTAAATTTTAAAGTTTGTCTTCTTTTGTCTTCGTTTCCCTTGTATCTTCTATCATAATGCAAATCAATATTTCTACTAAGTCCTTTCTCTGTAGGATTAAATCTACCGATCATGTACACTAAATTATTTATTTCTTTATCAAGATTACCTAATTCTATAAAGTAATCTTCATAGTTGTCTATCCAATTAAAAAGATCAAGTTTTTTGGATTGACTATTTAATATTCCAATATAATTTGCTGCTATGTCTGGAGAATTACTATAGTTTTCTTTTAGTCTATTTAAATAGTCTTTCATGCTTTCAAGACATTTGATGTGTAAGTTAATGCATTCATATGCATAACTACTACTAATTTCATTTCCTTTTTTGGTGCTATAAATATTATTATTTATATAAACATCTGCTGCGTCGTTATATAGAAGTTTATTTATTTGATCTGTTTTATATAAAAATTTAAAAAGGTGGTTATCTTTATATTTGTCATAGTTACTTGAATTTAATAATATTTCATTTTGAACAGCATTATGCTCTATGTCACTTTTTCTTTTTTTAAAGAAATCAAAAAAACCTTCACTTAAAGTATTGTCAATCATTGACTTTTTAATTTCTAAACGAAGATCTTCTTGAGACATTTCTCTATCTAAGCAATGCTTCATTACTTTAGAAGTCAAATAGTCTGTAATATCAGACAAATCTTTTCTACTAGTAGCTAACTTATAATGACACCACTCAGGAAGATCGTCTGTATCCTCTAGCGTCATATAAAGATTGTATAGATCTTTTGCCATTGTGAGCAAAGATCTTTTTGCCATCAAACCTTCTTTTGAGTCTGAAGGTTGTGAACCATAGTCAAAATTTCTTATATCCATGTCTAAGCCCTGTAATAATGCATTTCTGGTTTGTTTGAGTCTTCTCTTTGTGCAGGATCAAAACTAGCTTGAGACTTTTGACATTGAATTTGACACCACTTTAATATTTCTCTTGACTGGCTTTCGTTAAAACCATGCTTTGTCATTAGTTCTTGCAAAGACATTGCAGCTAAAAGGTCACATTCTTTCTGGGTAAGTCTAGATCTACTAAAACATTTACCAAATGCTAAATATAATTCATCAGCTTTTTTCATTTTCTCTCCTGATTTCGAAAGTATCTTTTTCATTATCTTCATTAAGAGAAGAACATTTTTTTGTTTTTTCTACTTTTCTTATTCTTTTATATATATGAAGTATTTGATGAATTGGATAAGCACCGTACCATTTAGTTTTCATTATTTACATCTGCAGACTTTCTTCTTCTTTTACGTCTTGTTGCTTTCTTTATTTCCTTTAAGGGCGCAAGGTCAAGTTGTTCTTCAGGTTCATTAGTGATATTTTCAGGAGGCGTTTCTTCTGCTGTTTGAGTATTAGCTTCATGTTCAGTTTCAACATTTGTTTCTTCAGGCTGTTTCTCTTTTTCGACTTCTTTTTCAAGTTTTTGGACTACAGGCACAATTACTTCTTCTTTAACAGAATGAGTCTCTATTAGACTAGGTTCTGGAGAAGGAGGAAGTGTTGAATTAAAGTGACTTAGTGCTCGATTAAAATAATCTTCATCAGGAGGCAAAACATTTCTACTGTTTAAAAAATTACAAAAAGCCGGGTATGTTTTTTCGCTAGCTGCTTTCAACCAGTTTATAACATTAAATCTTTTTCTATTACAAAAGATACTATATTTTAGTTGCTTATTCATTTTAATCCTTTCATTATTTCAATAATCGAATCTTGAAATTCAGCAGACTGTGCAATTTTTTTAATTTCTTCGTCAGTATATTTTATATTATAGTCACTAGATATACCTTTGACTACTTTACAAAATCCTCTTGTAATGTAGTTTCTTACTGAAGAATGGTTCATTGTATGACCTTCTTTTGTCATAATGTCTGCAATCGTTCTATAATCTAGGCCACCATGGTCATTAGCTGTAACGTATTTTTTGCTTTTCATTTGTTTAAATATTCCTTCATTTCATCAGTAACAGGAAAGTTTTCTGTATCATATGGATTTTCTTCGATACCAAATCTAAGTCTAATAATCTTTTCTTCTTTTGCAGAAAGAAGAAGTAAATTCTTTTTGATTATCTGCATTAGCTCGTTTTTTTCTAAAACTTCAGCAGGATTAGAGTAATAACTTGTGTCTGGAATTTTGTTTTTTAAATTACTTGCACTTTCAGATTCATCATTATCATAAGAAATAGAAGGCTTATTAGCCTTAATAGTATATTTGAGTTTCTTGACCGGTTCATTTAATTCTTTGGCAACTTGTTCTAGTGTAGGAATTTTTCCAGTCTTACTTTCAATTTCTTTAACTTTAGACTTGATTTTAGAATTAAGCATTCTAGAATGTGTAGGTACCTTAATGCTACCAGATTGCTCATTAATATAAGATAAAGCAGCTTGCTTAATCCACCAACAAGCATATGTACTAAACTTATGACCTAAGTCAGGATCAAAGCGATCAACAGCCTTTAATAAGCCAGTGCTGCTTTCTTGTAATAAGTCTTCAAAGTCGATATCTTTCCTGTGATATTTCTTTGCAATAGAAATAACAAGTCTATAATTAGACTCAACTAGCTTTTTCCTGGCAAGTACATCGCCTGCTTTCGCTTTTTTAGATAATTCAAATTCCTGTCTCTTTGTTAAGAGAGGATTATTTTTAATAATTTCACTAAATGCTGCATTTAACATCAAGTATTTTTCCTTTTTTATAGTATAATAATTAAAGATCAATAACTATTACACGTCTAGGTTCAACATCAGGCTCTTTTTTTTCTTGATAGACCGGATAATCATCTATCTCAAGTTGAAGAAAAGGCCTTTGACTTTCCTCTTCTTCTCTTTGCTGCTTAATCTTCTCGTTTATTATTAATAAGTCTAAATCAGTGATTTCCATTTTAGGATACCTCCTAAGGCTATATTAATACATATCATTAGATAACTGAACTAGTTGTACTTCATTTCCATAATTTCCTTCATTAAGTACAACACAACCAACATTTAATAATGAGTTTGCGACACTAGTTGCATTTTCAAGTGCTGTTTCAGTTACCTTTTGAGGATCAATAATACCTTGCTCGATCATATCAACATATGACTCTGTTCTTACATCAAAGCCATTATTGAAGTCGTGATTTTCTTTAATCATCTCAATAATATAGTCAACAGATAAGTCTGCGTTTTTAAGAATTTGTCTAAGTGGTGCAATACATGCATCTGCTAAGATTTTAATAACTGTCTTGTTTAAGAGATCTGTATCAGTATCTTCTGAGTCATCTAACATAGTTAGACCTGCTTTAGCTAATGCAATTCCTCCGCCTGGAAGAAAACCACTTTCCATTGCAGCTTTTGTAGCATGTAAAGCATCATCAATTCTATCTACTAGCTCTAATAATTCAGACTCTGTATGAGCTCCAATAGAAAGTACTGCAACTACGCCTTTGTTGATTATAAGACGTTGCTTAAGAAAAGCCTCTTCTTCCTTAGAAAGATTTTTATTTTTTAAAGACTTTTCAATGCTTTTTACTACTTTTTCTCTACTACTATCATCTTCTTCGTTTCCTACACATTCAACAAACAATGTATTGTCATGAACTGTCTCAATCTTTTTACATGTTCCTAAGTCTGAAAGTAGAATATTGTTTACTTCGCTCTCTTCTAGTTCATAGAAAACTTTTGTTCCCATAGCTTTTGCTAAGTCATTTAGGACTTGATTTCTCTTCTCTCCGTAAAAAGGAGATCTTACAGCACAAACTTGAAGTAAACCTTTAGAAACATTTGCGATCAAAGCTTGAATAGCTTCTTGATCGTAATCATTAGCAACAATAAATAGCGGTTTTTTAGATTGATGTGCTTTTTCTAGTACAGGTAGAATCTGTGTTAAAGAGCTAAGCTTGCAACTTGCAATCATAACAAGAGGATCCTCTAACACACACCTAGACTTAACTGTATCAGTTACAAAATAAGGAGAGATATAACCTCTGTCAATCTTGACACCTCTAACTAGTTTAAGATCTGTGCTTGTTGTCTTAGATTTTTCTACGGTTACTAAACCGCTGGTTCCAACTTCAGACATTGCATTTGAGATAAGCTCTCCAATGTAGTCATCGCCATTAGCACTAATTGTTGCTACTTGCTTAATCTCTTCATTAGAGGAAACTTGCTTAGAATTACTACGAAGATATTCAATAATTTCTTTTGATTTTTCGCTAAGTAATGAAGTAATTTCTGATGGCGATCCTACGCCTGTTTGAAGAGCCTGTGAAGCCCTAAAATAGATTTCCTTAGCCAATACTGTTGAAGTCGTACTTCCATCACCCGCAACATTTGCAGTGTTCTCAGATGCTTGCTTGAGCAGCCTTGCCCCTAGTGCTTCAACACGATCAGAAAGATTAATATGCTTTGCAACAGTTGCACCATCTTTTGTCAAGTGAGGTGGCTCGTTATTTTTTTCAATTAACACTAATTTACCTCTTGGGCCCATTGTAGAACTTACTGCATTACAGAGTTTTCGGACGCCTTCTTTGAGCATATATTGTGCTTCTGCATCAAAATAAATTAAATCTGACATATAAATTTTTTATCCTTTTAAAAGTTTTGCTTTGCCTTTTGATTCTACGATTTTAGTAGAATTAACATGTCTTGATACTTGCTCAGAATCAAGCATTCTTCTTTCTTTTGTTAATACATTTTCTGCTAAAACTAAATCACCTGACATTAGTGCGATTTCGTTTTCTGCTATTAAATTAGCTTCTCTTAGACTTCTTTGTGCTTCATCGTTATAAATCATTGTATGTACCTTTCGAATAGATTGTCAAACGTCTTTATGTATTTATTCCAACTGGTATCTTTATTAGTCATAGACTTAAACGAATATTCTTCAAATGTTGTTCTTAAATCATCCCAGTTTTTATTGCTTACTGTACTATAATATTGTATATTATCTGCCTCAGAAGTTAAATCGTGAAGCTTAATCATAAATTTATTATGACTTAATTTTGCCTCACGTGTTGCATCTTCATTTAAAAATTCTTCTAGCTTTTCTGGTCTATTACAAAGCATTAATGCTTTTTTGTCGCCGATACCTTTAAAGCCTTCAATATTATCAGAAGCATCACCTTTTAACGACTTCCAAAGAACGTAGTCATGATCTGGTTTTTCTATTGTTAATTTTCTAACCGGATTATAGAGCTCTACATTGTCATCGATACATTGAATAAAGTCTGTATCTGACGAAATAATTGTGACTTTGTCATTAAGCTTATGTTTATCAGCAAGAAAACCAATAACATCATCGCATTCAAAGTCATCATGTTTTACTAGTTGAATTGGAAAGAATTCTTGTAATAACTTTATAATTGTCTTTCTTTGCGCAGAAAAATTATCATCATTATTATAAACTCTTTGACCTTTATATTCAGGATCTGCAGCTAATCTTTTCTTAGGTGCTCCTTCTAAAACAAAATATGCAATGTCCGGATCAAATTTTTCAATAAGTGGCCTTAGCCCTCTAAAGAAATTAAATATAGTGGAGTACTCACCTTTATTCATTCCACTATACCTTGCTCTATACATTAAGTTATATCCGTCAAGCAGTACTACTTTCTTCATTTTTTTTTTGATCCAAATCTTCAATAGGGTTAATTAAATTTGCAATTTGTCCATTGCCTAAATCAACTTTTATTTTTGACGCTATATTGTCATCGTAATCGTCATGTTTAATAATATCACCATTTGATTCATTGTTGCACGCACTCAAATCATCTTTATCAACAACTTCTTCTTTAAAGTATTTTTGTCGAAGAGCATTAGATTCTTCTATCATTTTAGATACTGCTGACTTTGCGTTATTTAACAAGTGTTTTTCTACTTCTTCTAGATTATCCCATATATTAGAAACTTCACTAAGATTAACTTTTACTTGCTTTTTTCCTGGGATTATAGCTTTATATGTAATGCTTTCTTTTTCAAGAGTTTTAGTTATAACTTGCTCAGATATTTTAAGAGGAATTACTTTATATTTGTTTTCTAGAATTGTGTAGAGAATTTGACCTACTTCGTACATACAAACTTCTTTCTAAACAATCAATTAATTATGTTTTTTTTATTGTAGAAATAAAATTTGTTTTGTACAATTAATTATTTTCTAAAGGTGTTAGTCCTATTGCTTCTCTTACTTTATTGTATGTATCAAAGTCTAAGTTTTGTTTTAAAATTGTCATATTAGCTAGAGAATGAACAATTACTTCTTTTTCTATTTCACTATCCTCTTCTTCTACAGGTCTAACTTCGCACATAAACATACATGCCGGCATTGATTTTTCTGAAGGTACATTTACAAAAGGTAATCCACCTGTTAGTCCTTTTGAATCCTCTTCATAAAATATCTCAGGAATCCACATATTGTTTTGCATTTATTTATCCTCTTTTTTATCAGTTAATTGATCAGCAGGCACTTCAATTGTTTCAGTATTGCTATCTTTATTTTCTTCTTTTTCGTTTTCTTTTTCTAATTCTTCAGTATCTTTTTCTATTTTAGATTCTAACTCAGACTTTTTGTTTGTATAACTTTTTATTGTGTCTTCTAACTTTTTTAAGTTTTCAAAATCAGATCTATTCTTATCTAAACTGCTTGTAATGTACGAAATATCTGAAATTTCTATACCTAATTTTGATAATTGATCTGAACCAGAAGTTATTATTTGTGAAAGATCTTTAAGACTCGCAATATCATCTGTGATTATAGCTACAGAGTCTGATATGTTTTTGTCCATTGAAGAAGAAATATCAATATCAGGAAGAGATTTAGTTATTGAATCTAATATTTCTTGTATTCCGCTAGCAATAGATATTTCTTTTTCTTTGTTTTTTTCTAAATCACTTTGCATTTTATTTAATGAATCATCTACTTTTTTTTCTATTTCTAGAAAAGAGCTTTTTATTTTTTGAATTATACTTTTGTCAACTGTCTTAATCTTAAATTCAAATTTATTGTTAAAAACTTCTATTCTACTATTTAATTTTTCAATTAACTCATCTAGACTTTCAAAGCTTTCTTTTTCAATATTATTTTGATCTTGTTCAAATAACAAATTTAATTTGCTTTCAAAGCCTTCTTTTAAGTTTTTGTCACTTTTAACTTTATCAAATAAAGCTATTGTCATTTGATTTAAAATCAAAGGAGTTTTAATAGAAGCTTTTAGAAGATCGGTAAGTATAAGAGATCTTAAAATATAAAAAGATGAAAAAGAAAGACCCATTGAAGATTTTAAATCAACCTTTTCTTTCTCGCCTTTAGACTCCTCTTCATTATCTTCAGACTCTTCTTCTTTCAAAACTATACGATTGCTTTTAATAGATAAAACATTAAAACTCTCTTCTGTAGTATTGTTTTCTTCAGAATCATTAGATTCGTCTTCTTTTTCAGATTCGTCTTCTTTTTCTATACTTTCAACGTCAATGTCACTATTTAAAATTAATTTTATACACTCAATTGAATCATCATATAAAATTATTTTGTTTAAACTATTAATTTGATGTTCTATTTCATAATCTTTAATATAATTTAAAGCACTTTTAATATCTCTGTTTTTTGTAAAGTAGTCTAAAAATAACATTTGATCGCTAGTTACACTAAATTTTCGAAGTTGTAGTTCTTCAAATTTTTTCTTAAATTGAATTGCTATTTTATTAAACTTAGATAAGATAATACAAGCTTTCCAAAACTCATCTGAATCTAGATTTTTTTCTGCTTCTTTTGAAAGTTTATAATTTTTTCTTCTGCGCTTTCTCTTTTCAGATCTACTTAATTTTTTATCATTATCATTATAAACATCTAAGCTAGTGTCATGTGTTATATGTGACAATGCCATAATAAAGTTATATAAACTTTTATATTTTTCCCTATCTCGTTCAGTCCCAGGCCCGCCTTTATCTAAAAGATTCATCATGTTCTTTTTTGTAAATTCTTTATCGACAAAAACATCAAAAGCTTTAGCACCAGGACATGCCATTGACATAAATAAGTTAGCATCAGCAGCACCTGGCTGAGCTTTTATTAAGCTTTGCATTTCTCTTTTTATCTGCTTGTCAGATGATATAAACTCTTTATTAGCAGCAGCAAGACCTCCTACAACTCCATGTTTTTTTATGTTTTTGTATATTTTCCAAGCGTAACCAAAAGTTGCTCCCCAAGATCTTTTTAAAAAAGCACCTGTCATTTTTAATGCATCTGAGCCGGTTTTAATTAAAGTTTTTCCAGCATCCATTCCGGCAGTTGCGTATTTTCCCGGGCCTACTTCTTGTATTATGGTTTTGTTTTTTCTTATCGATAATTTATATTCTTTTTGATTCATCTAACACCAACTTCACATTAAATGTTTTAAAGTATAATTTAATTATCTCAATTTCAAAGTCATTTAAACTATGCTTTTTGCTTTTAATGTCTCTCGTAGAAAAACATCGTCTAATGTCTGGATTTAAATATCTAAGTAAATATTTTTTAATTACAAGCCAATCATTACCTTCGTAATAAGGACCAATCTCTTCTATAAGCTCAATTATTTTTTCTTTTTCTAGTTTATTCATTAAAATCTCACCGGCATTAAAGGAGGCAAAAAGTCTTCTTTTGTTTTTTTTGTGCTAATAACGTTAGACATTTTAGAAGGAATCTTTATTATTCTATTACTTTCTTTATCAAAAAACATGAAATCCAATCTGCCTAGACCAAAGTGTCTATTTAAAAAATGATTAAATTTTATTGTAATTAAATAAACTAAATAATAAAATATGTCTTTATTTGAAATAGCTAATCCTGATTCATATAATGTCTGAAATTTTTTAAAACTAATTTTATTGCATTTTTCATCTAGCGATAACTTATTTAAACTTTCAATTGTTTTATGCTCATCATAGTTTAGTATAGTGTTTAATTTAATCTCTTCCCAAAAAGTTTTATACAAATCATTATATTTTATTTTAATATCTAAGTTTAGATTTGTTGACTTAATATTTTCTAAATCGCTAAAATAAAAAAACAAGTCATCTAATACCAATAAGTTTTTATTTGATACTATTGAGTTAGTATTTAAACTTATTGGATAGATTAATCCATCTAAAAAAATAAAAGTAATAGAGCGATTTGAAAATTTATTTATCTTCAAAGTCTTTAGAGCGTTTAAAAATTTTATTTCATTCAATATGCTTCTAAATAAAATTATTGCATTGTTATATTTTTCATTTAAATATTTAAAGTTTTCATTATTAAGATATAAATTTTTTTTATTTATATTGATGTAATAATCTTTTGCATTAATATCATAGCTTAAACTTAAGATTAAACCGTCAATTTTTAAATGCAAATTGTTTTTTTCTATCATTCTAAAGCAATTTTTAATTACTTGAAAATAAGTGTTAATTGATCTGCAGTTAATTTCAAATGGATAAATAAAAGTAGACATTATTTATTTGAATGCAATACCTTTAATATTTGAGACTTATCTTGAATTGATTCGTTAGTACCTATTTTTGTAACTTTAATAGGTGTATTACTGTCAACTTTTTTACCTTTTGACTCATCAGATATTCTTTTGTTCATTGACTTTTCCTTTTCAGCACTAGTTACGCCAGACCTTTTAATATTAAAGTTTAAGTCTGAAGGTTTTTTTGCTGACTTTCCTTTAACGTCCATTAGAGTTACATGTATAAGACCTTTAATAAGGATATGTAGAACTTCTTTTTCTTCTCTTGTTAGTCCATTAAAGTATGCTTTTAACTCTGTTGAAATTTCTTTATCTGAAAATGAATGTGCTGCTCTAAACATATTAAGTTCATCTATTAATTTTTCATATGATACTGCATCAGACAAGTTAATAGAAGTAGGCTCAGGCTTATCCTCTTCTTCTTCATCCTCTTCTTCCTCATCGTCAACAATATCAAACTCTTCTTCTTTTGTTTTTTTGCTTTGATTAATTTTCTTTTTACTCTTTTTCTTTTTTGTAGCTTTAGCGCCAGCATCTGCAATATCGTCTTCTAGACGCTTTGCTCTTTTTCTTTCGACATCGTAGGAAACTTCTGTATCTTCTTCAATACTTTCGTTTATAATTGTATCTACCAAAGAAAACAAATCAAAATTACTAGCTTTAGTTGCCATTGTTGCTCTCCCATTTTATTTGATTCTGCCACCTCTCGTGATAAAGTTCGTCTCTTCTTCTACGTCTTTTATCTTCTTCTATAATATGATTATCAATTTTGCGTCGATTTACATACTCTTCATTTCTTTTGTCTATATCATTCGTAAACTTTTCAAAATCAAATTCCATGACATACCTTCTTTCAATTTAAAAATATACTATATGTTATAATATAACTATTTTGCTTATTTAATTTAATGGTTTTTTCTATAGACTTTTCTGCTATATTAATTTTTTTTATACTGTCACCTTTATAAAGTAATTCAATTGAATCAGGATTAAACGCTAGCATATCTTTTGCATTCTCTTCTTTCATAAAAGCTTTTAATTTAATCCTGTTTTTATTTTCTTTTAGACTAATATATTTTAACATGCAATTCTTGTTATTTAAAACAACATTAAAATAAAGATTCCACGTAACATCTTTTTTGTTATTATCAACAATTAAATTTTCTAGCTCTTTAGAATAAAAGATGTTTTCTTTTTTTGATTGTTTTAGTAAATCATCATCCATTTATCTACTCTTTTTTAGCAAAATAATAAACAACATCTTTTCTAATTTTATCGATATCTTTTTTAGCCTCAAATTCTATCTCTGAAACTTCAGGTGATGCTGCATGCAATATAACTCCAACTTTTTTTTGTTTAACCCTAAATTCAATAATACAATCTGTATCTCTATCGTATTTTAGCAATTCTAAAACAAAAGCTTCTTTTTGTTTTCTAGACTTAAAAGAAAAAAGTTTTTTTATGCACTTTGTAGTAACAGTCCACTTTTCTTCTTTAGCTTCTATAGGTAATTCGTTTTTGTCACTATCTGGATAAGATTTAACTTTATTTTCACTTAGATAGCTTTCCATTAAATTTTGCAACATCATAACTTGCCTTGCTTATTAACTAATTTGAGGTGCCGGGAAAACATCATCAATACTGACTTCTTTTTCTTCTCCGTCTATAACATCACCTTGTGAATTAAATATGTCTATAATAATTTCTATTTTGCCACTATCAATATCAACAGAGTCTTTGACTTCTGCAGGCTTTCCTTTGTAGATAACTTGCCAGCCAGTCAAGTCTAGATTATCATCTTCCAAGAAAGAATAATCTTTTCTACTAGTCAATGCCTGCTCTCTGTCTTCTGCAGCTTGAGAAGATTTTGACAACATATCAGATCTTGCGTCTTTAGTCTTTTCTTTCCACAATTTAAACCAGTAAGGTGCACCTTTAAATGATGCAGGCTTACCTCTGTCTGTTGTAGAATCTGACCCTTTGCCTTTTCTTATTGCTTCAATCTCTGCAGGATTGCCTAAAGGCTTAAGTGGATTATCTAATAAACTTTGATAGTACTCTGTTTTAAATGCTGATTCTATAAACTTGAGCTCAAATTCTTTGTCTTTTTTATTTCTAATATATTCTAAAAACTCACTAAAGTCTTTAGATGACATCACACTACTTTCAGCCCAAACTTTACCAATAATTGGTGGTTTGCCACCAGACCTAATGTTCAAACAGTCATCCATTAACTTTTGCGCATTAAAGTTAGTTATTTTATTTTGTTGTGGACCTTTATTAAAATCATTAATCACGCCATCAGCCTTCTTTAAAAAGTAATCTTTTCTTTGTTCTAGCTCTAGCTTTGGATTAGGAAGCACTGATCCTTTGTCTTTAATACCTGTTCTACCCATTGTCCAGTAAATTATAAAGTTAAATATAGACTTACCAAACTCAGGTTTAACATGTTTTGATTGCTTTCCTTTCGTAAGATTTTCACCTATTCTAGCTGAAGGGTGATTTGCTGCAAAATATTCCTTTACAGCAAAAGCTAAGTCTGCTTCTATCTTGTTCCATATATTGTTCGCATAAAAGTCTTTCATGTAGTCTGTAGCAAAAACTCTAAAAGATGATAAGCCACCTAATAGCTCGTCTAAGTATTGTGTGTCTTCGTCTTCTTCGTCATGATACTCTGAAAGATATGATTCTATAGCAGTCGGATCTGTTACAACTGCTTCCATTTTTTTAAATGTATCTTTTTCTTCTTTTGAAGCAGACCTCAGACCTTCAATGCCTACAACAGAGTCTTCTACTAAGTCCATTCTTCTAATTGCATCAATATACTTTTTACCCAATTCAGAATATATTTTAGCTTTCATTTCGTTATCTGTTGCGTAAAACATTGATTTAAACCATTGTTTAGTAATATCTTGTCTTACACCCCCAGTATTGCTATATGCACCTTGAGAAACTTTAGCAATGTCAGCGTGACTCATAGGCTCTTCAGTGTTTATGTTGTTTTCTATAAACTCTTCCCATTTTTTAGAAACAACTCTACCAGACGCCGAATCAATATCATTAATGCTTTCAATCTGATCAATTGCGTCTAACAGCTCAGTATGGATCTCACCTTTTGTTTTATCTGGAAGAATATTAATATGCATAGTTCTTGCTTGCGACAATCTGTCTAAAGCTTGTTCTAAAGCTTTTTCAGCAGCAGGACTAAGGGGTTTTTTCTCTGAAATCTTAGTTAATTTATCTACTATTGTCAAGTCTAAGTTGTTTTGCTTTAATAACTTCAGAGCGTCTGACATTTGCATGTCAACTACCTCAATATCTTCAGGTCTAACTTTTTGTGATTTAAGACGCGCAAACTCTGCAGCCTTTTCATTACTAAGATATAGAGGCTCACCAGTTTCAGGATCAATTGGAGAATTTGCATATTCTTCCTCTTCTTCTCGTCTAAGTCTTGCTTCATACTCTTCAGTATCTAAAAGATATTGTTGATACTCTTCGTCTGACATTGCTTCTTGATCATTCGGCTTTTTACCACCAATAGGATATTCTGAATTTAAATAGTCTAAAAATGATTGTGCGCTATCTCTTTGCGTTCCTGCTGCTTTAAATAATAATTTTGTTAATTCATCTTCTTTTATAGCGTCAGTATTTAAAGAACCCATATTAGACTTATCTATTTTTACAAGAATTTTATCTAATTCTGATCTTACAGCTCTTTTTTCGTCGTGGTCTAGTCCTGATGGTGAACTGGTAAACTTCATCTTTTTATCACCACGTAAATTTCTTTGCCCTACAGCAACAATTTCTGCATCCATAAATTTTTGTTGCGAATTTAAATAAAACTTTATTTGATGAATAATTTCCCATTTTCTCATTGCAGCTTCAGAAGCATTTTGTTCAACAATTAGTTTATATCTAGCAATAATAGCTAATTTATCAATTACTGGAATTTTTTCTAAGTTAGGACCAATTCTAGGTTCATTTACAGGAAGATAGAATTTTAATTTTTTTCTTATAAAAGGTATTTTACTTTTCTTTAAAAGCCAATCGTATCGTAACAAAACTTCAGCTGACTGCTTATTTAAGGACTTGTCACTAGAAGATACTTCGTCATCTTCTTCTTCAAATTCTAAATTCTCTGCATCTTTAGCATCATTTTTTTCAAAAGCAGCTAATGCTTCCTTTGAACCAGGGACTGCTACTTTTTTATCGTCAATATAATTGTCAAGAAAATCGCTAGCATCAAAAGTTTTTCTTTTTTCTCCTGCTTCTGAAAGTAAAATTGATTTATTCTTTTCGATTGACTCGATTAGTATTTCTCTAAGCTTACTATTAACTTTTTCGTTTATCGGTGTAATAATTTTGTTAATTTCTTCCTCAAAAAGATTGTTAGCTGAGTCTTCTCTTTTTCTATTGAGAAGATCATTTAATTCAAATATAAATTTTAATTTTTTATTTTTTGAGCTATCTTCTTTTAGTGTTTCTTTTAAAAAATCTTTAATTCCTGCTTCTGTCGGAAATTTACCGTTTGTATTATGCAATGTATTAACATAACTCAATGCTTCAGACATTAAAGAATCACTTTCTTTTACTTGCGTCTTAGAAAGATATGACAAAAGATAATATTTTCTTTTAAATTCGTTACTTTTGTTTTCTAAAAGTTTTTGTACTATTCTAGACTTTTTGCTGTTTAACATCTATTATTTCACTTTCTCTATAACTTTTTTTATTGTCTTCCAAACATGCTCTATTTCTTTTCTTCCGATTTCGCTTTTGTTATTATGAATTAGCGTATTAGAAGCTCGCATCAACTCAGAAGCATTATCAGGAACATAATCTTCATCTTCTAGACTAGAATGTGAAAGCTTTTCATCGTAAAAAACAGGCATAACATCATTAGGAGTAAGAGGAAGCTCTTCTTCTAAGTCTTCATAAGACTTCATATAATTACCGTCACCATCTATTTGAGGTCCGGGTTGGTCTTTAGCAGAAGTTCTGTTATTTTTTCCTGCATCCATATCATGATCTAAAGGAAGTCTTAACTCATTGATGTTATTTTCAAACAATATACTTCTAGCAATATGTTTAATATCTTTAATATTTATACTCATAAACTATTCCTGATTTCCTATACGTATAAATATTATATTTATTTTGTTTAATGATATATCTTTTTCTTTTTCTTTTTATCTGCAGGATCTTCTTCGAACAAAAAATCGTCTGTGTCTTCAAAAAAGCCTATGTCGTCAAAATGCTTCTCTTCATAATTGTTATAGCTAGACTTTTGAAAAAGCTTTCCTTCAAAGACAATATTTAAAATGTTATAAAGTTCAGTAATTGCTGATGCTAAAACTGTAATGTCTTTTGAACAAACATTTTTATAATTTTTAAAAGCATCTTTTAACTCTTTATTTTCTTTTTCTAGCAGATTTATTTTTTCTTCTAATGACTCTATTTTATTTATTTTGTCATTTAGTTGGACAATCTTAATTTGAATTGCTTTAGTCGTTGTTTTTAAATGGCGAATTTTCTTCAATAGCATTGTACAAATCTTTCGTGTCAATATCTTTTAATCTAGAAAGTTTATTGTTTTTAATTTCGTCTACTTTTTCTTCGATTAGTTTATTAATATACTCGTCACCATTTACAAAGGACTCAGACATAAGTCTAAAAAACTTTTGCATAGAAAGCTCTTTTAAAAACAAAAGTGCTCTTAATTTTTTGTGCACATCTCCTTGTAATTCAAAGTGAATTGTTTTATTGTTTATAATTTTTTTAGCAATCTGCTTCTCGTCTAAACTCATTATTTCTTCTTAGGCACTTGGTTTTGCACCTGCTGCAGCATTATAATTGCTATTGTTAACTTGTATATCTATTTGAGATTCAGCGGGAAGAAGATTATTAAACTCAGTTTTAAATTTCTCAGCAGTTTCTTTTGCCTTTGAAGGATCTGCATTGTCTATAATCCAAGTTAAATAACTTTGTAAAATTAACTCTGCAGGATTGACCTTACTGTAAAAGTTATTAAATAAGTCAAAAGCTTTTTTAGCTTCAGCACTTGCATTAATTTCCATTCCTTTAGAGACTTTAGTTGAAAGCTTGTGATATTCACTACCTAATGAATCAATTCTTTCTTGCTCGTCCCGCAAAGAATTTTCTAAATCATCAATAACACCAGATGCTTCATCACTTTCTTCTTTTATTAAAGACATTTTTTTTAAACTAGTTTTTCTTGCGAATGATTCTTTTTGAAACGATGTTTCTTTTGAAATAATTCTACCGATAGGATCAGGTACTAACTCTGCTTTTAAAGTTTGTTGTGCATCTTGAACTTGTTTAATTGTTTTAAGATCAGCACTTAAATCTTCAATTGAGCTAACAACATCATGACTTTCTTCACCCTCTTTGCCTGACTCTTCTTCGCCATCATCTTCTTCACTTGATTCCTCATCACTAGTATCTTCTTCTTCTGAAGACTCTTCTTCATCACCTTTTTTATCTTCATCGCCTTCGGAATCATCAAATGCATCTGCAAAAGGATCTTTGTCATCATCTTCAATTAGCATTTTTAAACTTATTCCTCTTCCGCCCGACTCAAATAAATGATGCATATTTTTTATAAATTTATCTGACATTTTAAATTATCCTAAAATCTTAGCTATTTTTTCTGTTTTGCTTACACGATCTTCAATCACAGACCAGTTAAGTTCTTTCATCATACCATATACATAAGTTTTTCTGTCTTTTAAATAGTCTCTATAATAACTGTGTTCCCAACAGTCCATAACTACAACCGGAAGTAGACCAATCATTACATTTTCACTATGTAAATCAATAACAGTGTTCATGTATCTTTTTAAATGTGGATTATAAAATGTAACTGCCCAACCATTTCTAGCTGAAAGGCAGCATGCTACAAAGTCTTCTTGCCATTTATCAAAAGTTCCAAAATCTCTCGCTAATTTCATATAAGTCAAAGAGTCAACAGTTATTTGACTATTAACATCGCTAATGTTTTCAAAATAAAGACCATGTAAAAACGCAGCATTATGATTATAAGTTTCGTCAATTTTTAAATTTCTAAAGTCTGAATGATTTAAATTTGCTGAAGACTTGTCACACCCATCAATTTTAGCTGAAACTTTGTTTAGATTTTCAACATAACCTTCTAAAAGCTCTTGATGTGATTTCTTTGTCTTATCAGATAAAAGCTCTGTTCTAAGCTTAAACTTTCCAGCTTCAGTAACATACGCCTCAGAAATAACTTCATCATATTCGACGTTAACGTCAGAAAAAACTTTATTGTTTTTATGATTGTTTAATAAACCACTTTCGTTAAGTGTTTCTGAGATTGCATTTTTTATAATGTCATTAATGTTCATGTTGATTATTCTTCCTCTATTTTTAGACGAAATCTTTCTTCAAATTCACCCATTGGCACTAGTATATATTTTCTATCAGGAAGTTTAGGCGCCATATCAGGCTCATCGACAAAATTTTCTTCTTCGTTTTCTGGTCTATCTAAAGGCTCTTCTTCGCCAAATAAATAGCTATCACTGTCCGCTACAGGACTTATGTCTCTATCTAGACCACTACCTCTACTATAAAAACCTATCTCGCCTCGATCTTCTTCTTTAAGACTCTGCGTTGACTCGCTACCATACGCATCTTCTCTAGGTTCGTCAGGAAGATAAAGCTTTGCAAACTCTTCACTTCCTTTTTTAACTATCGTATCAAATGTATATTGATTCCCAGCTGCATCTAACACCTTAAGCCCTTTTGCATATTCTAGTACATTAACACCACGCTTATCTTTAATTGTTATTTTTTCGTTAAGAAAGTAATTAATTCTATTACTGTATTCTTCTTTTAAAACTTTTTTCATCATTCTCTCATCAAGTTTCATTTTAAAACTCTACTTTAAATTCCATAGTTTTTTATATTCTTTTTCTAGAACATTAGATTCTCTTATTATATTAGTAATATTAACAACATCATTTAATTTTCTTTGCTTAACATTTCTATAAGATCTTCTACGTGAATATGATTCTTGCAAAGATAAACCACCAATAGCAGCATCAGCCTTGACAAAAGCGTCTTTATACGCTGCTTTAAATTTCTTTAAATCATCATCAGATGCAAATGAATAATTGGCACCCCCGCCACTGTGGTGGGTTCTTATTGTAATATCATAAACAGATTTCAACTGATCGATAACATCATTATTGTCGACACTTGCAAACTGATTAAATAAAGCTTGAGAATAATATGTTTCTGCAGAATTATTTTGTTTTTTGGTCGCATGATAACTTAAACATCTATTGTTTTTATAATCAGAAGATTCTTGATTGCCAATATTAAGAATTTTTTCTGCTGCTAATTGTCTAGCATAATCTAAAATATTATGTGCACCATCAAAGCTAGTAGGATCATTATAGCTTACATTGTTTAAGTCATAAATCGAGTCTATTATTCCTACAACACGACCAAATTCATTACTACTATAACTAACATCTTCTTTTGTAACCTTGAAGAGGCCGTTAACAATGTCCATAAACAACTCAGAGTCACCTTTAGAAAAGTCGTTTGAAAAACCAACTCTTTGAATATTAGGTATACTTTCAAAGAGTTCACCAGAGTTAACTAAATTATAAAGTTTCTTAACTTCAGCAACATTAATAAGAGGACGATTTCTTCTTTTGGTCTTAATAGCTGTATCGATTAACTTATCAAGTCCAGTAAGCTCTTCGCTCTCTGCAGATACAAGTTTAACAGCATCACCAATTGTTCCGCCTGACTGTTGCATTCCTTGAAGTTGCTGCATCAATTGAGGATTTTGCATCATCATCATAAAGAAAGCAAACATTGGGTTACCGCCACAACTATTCATTAAGTTCATAAATTGTGCAGGATCAAAAGGTTGATTCATATCTTTAGGAACTGGAGCATTCTTTGTTTCTTCTTCTACTTCTTTTGAAGCAGGTTCTCCTTCTTTAGCTTCTTTGTTAACCATGTCTTCTGCAACAACTGCATTTAAGTTTAGTTTCTTAAACTCTTCAACACCTGTTATTTCTACATCAAAGTTTGATTTAAGATAAGCTGCAACTGTACCTAATAAATAATTTTCTGCTTCTTTAAACTCTTTAGAACTTTCTTCTAATTCACTATCTCCATACATAAGAACGCCTGAAGCATTTAGTTCACTTCTAAGATCATCAGCTGTTATTGATTTAGCTGTTTCTTCAAGAAGTAATGAATTAGATTCAAATAACAAGCTGCTTAATTTACCTAAAATATATTCGCTAGATTCATTTAAGTCTTTAGCTTTCTTGACAATTGATAGCATAACATCTGCAAGCTTTGAGGTGTCTTCAGCTGTACTAGCCTTTAAAGCTTTATCTCTATTTGTTTTGACTTTTTCGCCATCAATTCTATTAATTACTGACTCGTAGCTATTATTTTTAAATAGTCTAGTAAATATACCCGTGCTTTCTTTATGGAATGTATGCTTATCTGCAGTCTTAACTAATTCAGCATGCTTCTTCTTATCATACTTTTTAATAATACCTGAACATACATTTGCCAAGTCTTTTTCAAGCTGATCAAGAATCATATCATCAGTTATATCTTCTGCTTTAAGTTTACTAGCCTTGTTCTTTCCTCTTCCAAATAACCCAGGATTTTTTCTTAGATCTTGTTTTATCTTGTTAGCTAATCCCCTACCAGCAACTGATTTTGTCTGAGGCGTAGAGCTTCCTGAAGGACTTAAAGAATCAATCTTTGCGAGCTCGCCTGTAATGTTAACACTATTCTCAGCTAACTCTTTTCTATACTTTATTAAAGTTTTACAAATAATCTCAGAAAACATTACAGCAGGAAGTCTAGACCAGTCGACTTCACCTAACATATTAGATACCCTACCTGTTTCTAATATACGTTTGTCTGCTCTCATATAAGTTGCTAAACCAATTTTTGTCAATAATAAAATTGGATATACATCGTTAAATTCAAGTCCTCCTCCATCTGCATCTGCTGGGTCGACATCTTTATTAACATCTTTGTTAACATCTTTATTAACATCTTTGTTAACATCTTTATTACCAGCTTCTGTTCCACCTTCATTACCAGCTTCTGTTCCACCTTCATTACCAGCTTCTGTTCCACCTTCATTACCAGCTTCTGTTCCACCTTCATTACCAGCTTCTGTTCCACCTTCATTACCAGGTTTTAAATCTTTAATTGTTCGAACATTATCATCAAATAATTCGTCATCAGATGTAAACGTTGCAGACTTTTGACTAGTTGTTCTACCAAGTTCTCTAACATCAGATACGTCTTTATTTAAATTCTTTACTAACTCATCACGACCTTCTGGAGATGCAGGATATGATTGAGCATCTTCTAAGGCATTCCCATCTTTGTCTAAATGTTCAACTCTAAAAGTATCATTAGTTTTATCATAACTTACTTCCCATTTGTGATTATTTGGAATATTTGCATTGTCATTCATATAACCATTAATAGCATCAGCTTGATTTTGAGCAGCAAATTCACCATTATCTAATTCAATTTTCTTAAGATTTTCAAGCTCATCAGAGCTAACCGCTTGAACTTCTTCAGCTGATACTTCATCTGGCGATCCTTTTGCGGCCTCAGCATCAGCATCAGCAGTGGCTTCTTTGGCAGCTGCATCAGCGGCAGCCTCCTCAGCATTAGCTGATTCTATTTCAGTATCAGCGAGATTAGACTTAGCTTGTTTAAGTTTTTCTTGAGCAGTCTTTAACGTGTCCTCTAACCCTTCAACCTGAGCTCTTACTGAATCTATATCTTCAGGGTCAGCCTCGATAGTTTCTTTAGCTAAAAGATCTGCTTTAGCATTAGCTAAGTCTAGACGTGCTTGAGCTAAATTTTGCTTTTGGGTTGCAATTTCTAGTTTATATGAAGCTCTCTCTAACTCTTGTCTAGCTGATTCAATAACTTCAGGATCAGCGCCTTCTCGATCTAATTTCAAGAATTTTTCAGAAAGACTATCTGCAACTTTTGTTGCATCTTTAACATTTTCGCTAGCTGCTTTAAGCTGCTCACTGTATTCTTCGATGTCGAATTTTGCATCAGCAAGTTTAGGATGCTGAAGTCTAACATCATTTAAATAATCTAAGCTTTCATTGTACTCTTCTAATGCTTCATTATACGCTGCTTCAGCAGCACTTTTCTTATTCACAGCTGGTAACAGTTTACCAAATATATCTGGGTCAGAGTCAGATGTTAAGACTTCATGCCATTCTTTTTGTGCAGCCTCTAAAGCTTTTTTAGCATTTTCTAGATTTTCTATTGCAGGTTTATGCGCATCATTAGCTATTTCTAATTGCTGTTCAAAAGAATCAGAACTCATTGATGAAACAGTTTCTGACTGCTCTACTTGCTCTTTAGTCTTAAACCCTTCTGTAGGCTTGTCTTGTTTTTTAAGACTTTCAACATGTGCTTCATTAGCATCCTTATCAAAATAATTAGGTTCAACTGGTTTTTTTGCTGGAAGTTCAGAATTTCCTTTTATTGAAGTTGCATCTTTAATTAAATCTTCTTGCTGTAAACCTGCATATTTATCATTTATTTCAGGTCGAATTTTAACACCATTATCGTATGCAAAAACTCTTGATTTTCCTGCCATAACATCTTTAATACTATATTCAATTTGACTGCCATCTTTAAACTTAATAAAAACACTTGAATCGTCTGAGGTGATTTTTCCAATTTTGCCTAGCAAGCCCGGATGGAATTCACCAGTAATGCCATCAGCTTTGGTCATGTCAATTAAGTCTGATAATTCACGTCCGTCTCGAAGAGCATTATAATGCTGACTTACCACATCCTTCAAGTCCGAAGCACTTCCACTTTTTAAAGAGTTAAACTCAGACTGTGTTAGTTTAAATTGTTCCCAAGGTTTGTCGTCTTTAGTAAATGAAACAATAAAATTGTCGCCTTCTCTTTTGATACTAGAGTAGTCTATATCAAGCTTAAACTTTTTAAAAGCTCCTTCTAAATTTGTAGTAATGGCACTTTGATCATCGTCGGAAATAGTAACTTTTTGAAGAGCCTCAGAAGCTTTTTGTTTAAAGTCAGGATGTTTCTGCGCCCCGGCACCTTTAAGCCCAGGACTAGGTGCTTCGAACAGAAAATTGCTTAAAGAGCCTGAGATTATGTTTTCATTTAAAAGATTCTCAACGTCTCTTTTTGTAAAGTTTTCACCTAATTCTGCAAATAAGCCATCCACGTCTTTGACAAGCATTAAAGCTTCATTTCTAGTTAAGCCTAAAACGTTTTCCATTATTTTAAAGTATGCTTTGCGTGATTTTTCTTTTCTTGATCCAATTCTAGAGAACCATCCTTGTTTTTGTCCTTCGATTTTTTTGAGCTCTTCATTTAAAGCATTCATAATATCTTTTTTAAAATTTTCAGTTCCAAATTTTTCTGATATTATTTTTGTAAGCTCAATTCGCATTTGATTAATTTGAAAGCTTTTTGCTTTCTTTTTAGAATTTTTGCTTTTTGCATCATCAGCATCATCTGCTTCTTTTAATAAATAAGCTAAACCTAATTTATAAATAAAATCAACATTTTCATTCATTGAATCATCTTGCAGCATGTCAATAATTCCAGCAAATGAATTTCTTTTATTGTCTGAGCTACCAAAGAAAGACTCAATTAACATGTTTTCAATTGAACTTACGTTAATAAAGTTACCTATTTTAGTTTCTGATTTGTATTTATAAGCATTGTCTATAATTTCGCTATAGATCTTTTGCCCTAAAGGATTGAGGTTTTCTTTTTTCTTCTTTTTCTCTTCATTTTGTTTAAAGCCGTTAGCAACACCTACTAATTGTTCTGAACTGTATGTCAACGTTATGCCTTGTTCTTTAAGCTTATCCTCTAATCCCATAAATATATTGATATAGAGACCTGAAAGTATTCCTTTAATAGAACTTCTAATCATAGGTTCAGCAGCTTTTAAAACTTCTTGAGAAAACATTTCAGGAGTTTTATAATAACCTTTTCCTCTTTCTATAGCATTTTGTGCTATTTTAAAAAAGCTTTTGCCTATATAAGCAGTAGCTGCTGCAGCAAAAAGATAAGGAGCAGCTCCTGCTATAGTTGTAACAGTACCAATCGAACCTATTATAGGAATGAATGTAGCTCCATATGCTAGCATCCCTGCAGTAGCGCCTGCCTTTGCAGCTGAATCTACAGCACTTGCCGCACCTTTTGCAGTTATTTTTTCATTTAAAGGTTTGCCGCTAATATCATGACCTGCATTTAAAGTTCCAGCATTTCCACCTAATATTCCAGCAATTGCGTTCTGAATCATTTTGTTTAAAGTATTCTCTAGATCATCTTTAAACGTTTCGCTATCAAGCTCTTCTAAGAAAACATCTAAATCTGCACTATCTTCTTTAAGCTTTCTCATGACAGCGTTCATTATTATAAAGCTATCGATATCATTGCTTTGAACTTGATCTTCAAGCATTTTATCTAAATTTAACTTAATAGGCTTGTTGTCTTTAATAGACTTTTCAATCGCTTCAAGATATTTTGTGCCAATAAACTCTTTTGTTTTATGATTTGGACTACCTTTGATCAAAGGAGACAAAGATTCAAATTCATCGTCAATAGCTTTTTTAATGCTAGGTACTAGATTTTCTCTAGTTATCTGATCAGTTGAAGCCTGTTTTCTTTGTTCAGCACCTGAAATAGGAATATCGTCTGTATTTCCTTTTATAGCTGATATCAAGATCTTTACAATTTTTTGTAAAAGAGCTCTTCCTTTGCCTCCGTAGTAGTCAAAAACTTTTTTTGCTTCTTCTTTACTATCTTTAGCATCTATCAACCAGTCATCTTCTATGTCACTTATTACATCTTCTAATTTTGATTTAAATTTTACAAGAGGCTTTTGGTCTAAATCAAGAGAACCTATAAATGAATTCAATTCAGTTTCAGCACCTCCTTGACCGTAGAAAGTAGTCTGAGCATTTTCATCATATGCTACAGTTGCCCAACTATTTTTTTGATCTTTAAATAAAGAATTAAGATGTGAAATTGCATCATCAATTTCAGACTGATCGCTATCCTTTTTTGCGTCTGCTTTTAATTCAATATTTTTTGTATTAAAGCCATTAGAACTATTAGTAATGTCATCTGATAAGTTAAGACCTGTAAAAGCATTGTAGTTTATAGAAACCTTTAAAAATGCTTCAGTAGAATATAATCGTAACATTGCTGCAATATAGTTTGCAGCTTTAAGTCTTCTCTGATCTCTTTCATCACCTTCAGTCTCAGTATTAAATTCTTTAACAAACTGGGATAACCTTTCAATAAACTTAGAACCTGCAACATGATCTAAATAATCACCAATAAAAGGTGTTTTAACAGAATTATCATTAGAAAAAGGTCTAAATTGGTATTTGATATCCTTACCTAATTTAACTTCAGCTTTTACAGCAAAAAAGTCTTCAAAGTTATTTTCTGTTTTTAACTTTAAGTTAACAGGTGTTTCTTTGATAGAATATTTAGCAAAATTAACGCTTGGCTTAAGCGTTAATACGACACTTTGCTGACGCATTTTTCCGCCCGAGCCGATTTGGCTTTGTTGAGTGTCACCTTCGTAAATATATCCGTCTAAACATCCAGTAAATTCATAAGAAACAGCAGGTAATATATTTAAAAGTTTATTTGGATCAATTGACCCGTCCTCTTTCATTCCTTTTAAAAAGTTTGCAAATGAGTTTCTATCAAAAGTAGGCGAATATGTTTGTTCACCAACGTCAGTTCCAAAACTAGATTTTTGAATAGTTTTGTTGTTTGCTTTAAAGTCACTTGCTGCAACTACACCTACTTCATTTTGCTGCGGATCTGGTAAAGTTGCATTGGTACCAAAGACGTCGTCTAAGTTAGCTGAATCTGTTGGAAGTACTTCTATTTTTTGAAGCGCTTGCGCTGCTGCATTTCCAGTTTTACCTTTTCTAGAAAAAGGCATTTTACCTTGTTTTACGTCACCAGTATCTACAAAAGACTCCAAGTCTTCAATGTCTATTTGAACTTGATCTGTTTTACCTGAATCGTCAACATCATCTTTATTTACTAGTCTAGACCACCAACTACCTTTTTGACTTTTCTCTTCATCATCTTTTTTTTCGTTTAATAAGTCACCTTCAAACAATAAAGAAGAAAGAGAATTCTCATGAAGTTTATTTGCGTTAAAAGGAATATAGTTTTCTTCCTTCTTATCACCTTGCTGTTGACTAGTCTCTTCAGAATCTTGTTCGCTGCTTCCTCCACCCATTGGTTCATTACCGCCAGTTGGTCTTCTTTTTGATTGCAGCTTTTCAATTCTCTGCAAAGGAGTAGATTTACCTGTCATAAAAGATGATTGAATAGTTTCTACTTCACTTGCCAAAACCATTTCAGGATGAAGCTCATTTAAGCCGGCATGCATTACAGCTTTACCTTTTTCAGGCTCTTGCAAACCAAAAAACGATTTATGTAAAGCTATATTTTCTTTTTTGATAGGCGCAAAAAGTGCAGGTATATAAAATATTCCAACATACTCATCACTGCCTTTTTTGCCGCCTAGATTTTCCATTTCCTTATTGTTTAAAAATAGAGGTACAACTTGTTGCTTTTCATATTTTTTAAAGTCGACAGGATTTAGGCCTACTTTTTGTTCACCTTTAACCTGCATAGGATTGACCTTTAAGCCTTTAATTGCTACGTTCTTAAGCTGATTAAGCATCTGATACGTTATTATGCCTAGAGGCTTTTTAAGTACATCTTCAGGCATAGAGTCAGGATCAGGAATCTGATCATTTATTTTTTGTGCTATAGCTTTAGAAACAGCTCTTAGTGTTGCCATTGATAAAGTTTGAACGTTATCTTCAATAGGAACTTCTTTTTTATTTTCAAAAATATCGTGAACTTCACTATTACTCATCTCAAATAAAGCGTCTTTAAGTTTTAAACTCATATTATGTGCTACCTACTACTATTAATTTCAAATTAATTATAGTAATAAATATAAAGATGATTATTATTTTTTAGACGTTTTGAATATATTGTTCTACTTCAATACCAGCAGACGTTAACATGTTAATGCCTGTATTGTCTCTATACTGAGTTTTATATACTACTTTTTTAATTCCACTGTTAATAACAGCTATAGCGCAATTTTCACAAGGGCTTAGCGTCAAATACATAACTTTATTTTTTGGGTTATTATAATCCAATTTCAATAAAGCATTAATTTCAGCGTGCAGCAAACCGCTGCAGCCAGGTTCTTCAGATTGAGGTATGTTTGACAAACCAGCAGCATTACCATTATACCCTAAAGAAAGTACTTGCGTATTATCTGACGTTACTATAAGTGCACCTACTTTAAACGTAGAATGATGACTTCTCTTGGCTATTGTCTCTGCCATTGTCATCCAGACTTCATCCCATGTAGGTCTATTTTTTATAGACTCTTTCAAACTAACTCTCTTTCTTTACTTTAAAAGTAGTGTAGTGAGAAGAACATCTAGGCTCGTACATTCCTTTTGAACCAACTCTCTCTTCGTCAGATGCATTATCAATATCAAACATTGCCTCTGTAAAATAAGCATCGTTATCACATTTAGTACACACAGCAGGGCAAACTTCTATTTTCGTTGCAAAAGGCATCATTTCTTTAATAGACAAGAAAGGTACTTCGTTTGCATCTAATTGAATCGAAGAAAGAACTATTGATATATTATGTCTATATAAAGAAATTAAAACTGGCGCTATATTTGATATCATAAAAGCTTCATCTACAGCGATTATTGTCTTTGGATTATAATCGCCTTCTTTTAGATGAAGCAATATTTCTTTTGCATCTTCAATGCAGACAGCAGGATAAGATCCTCCGCTATGTGTACTAATCTTGTCTATACTGTATCTGTCATCTCTTTTTGCTTTAAAAGCCAAGACTTTACGACCTTTATATAACGATCGATCAATCTCAGCCATAAGTCTAGTTGTTTTTGAGCCGAACATAGGCCCAGTAAATATTGTAAAACTTGGATTCATTTATTCTCCTAAGGAACTATGTGTGCAGATCTAATGTTAATTGTTAAGTCAACAGGCACACTCTCGTCTAAACTCATAAACTCTGCAATTTTTACGCTTAATATCTTTAAGAATTCATAGTCTGCCCATAATGTTGTTATAACATTAGAAGATCTAAATGTAGCTGAAACGTTTAAACGATTTTGTCTAAATAAAGCGTGAACCATAGATATACAACTGTCGTCTGTATAAATAAACCTTCTGCTATCATGTTTTTGTGGCACATTATGCTGATTAATTCCGGCAAATTCTTTAAATATTTTATTCTGAATATCATTAGTCATTTTTTCATAATATTCTTTTTCTTGCGGAAATTCTAGCACTCTATAATCTAAGCTGCTAATGTCAACTGTCTCTTTACATTGCACGTCAACTAGCTCGTTTCTACCACTATTAACGACAATAGACTTAATAAGATCACCACTTGGGACTTCATTCATCTCTTCAATAAAGTCTAAACATATGTCTACTTTTTCTTCTAAGTCTTCTTTGTCTTCTAATACTAATACATTTGGAAAATGTCCAAAACCCATTTTAGCAATATTTTGAAAATAACTTCTTACATTCAAGATGCTATTTTCATCTTGAAACTCGTCACCGCGCTTTTTTAGACGTCTTACAACAGTTTCTTCGGATGGTAATAGTATAATATACAGTGTATCTAAACGTTTAATGTCATCTAAAATCTTGTCAAACCACAGTGAAGAATCTTCACGTTCATACATTTTAGCATAGACATACATAGAAATACAGCTTCTGTCTTGAATATTGTATTTAAAGTTTGTTTCTTTATGAAGCCTATTAAACAACGTAGTTTTACCACTACAATCAGGGCCTTCAATGTTTATATTTAAAAATCGCATATGTCACTTTCTTTTAAGCATTATAATATAATTAAAAATATAAATTTACAAAAAAATAAGAACATTACGTAATATTTATATTTAAAAGCATATTACAGGAGAACATATAATATGAGAATCACAGAAAGACGTTTGCGTCAAATTATTAGAAGTGTCATTAAAGAATCAAAAATAGATGAACAAGAAGACATGCCTCAAGATCCAGATCTTGCTGATGATCAAGGGCTTATGTCAGACATAATGAACACTGCAAGACAAATTCCTGAAGGAATAAAGATTAAGTCTGCAAAAAGTATTAAACAATTAAGAGAAAACAGAGACTTAAATTCTCAAAGCGTAAAAGAATTTATTTCTGGTTCTTTAGACGCAAACGGTAAATTAATTGCTTTATTTAATCTAGATTTGCATGGAAATCATGGCAAATTAGGTACTGAATTGGTTGGTTTAGGCGCAGGAGGTCTACTAGCAAAGGTTACATATGTAATAAATGTTTTAGCTGGACATGGCTTCTGGGTTAAAATGTTTGGTGCTACTTTGGCAGGTGGATTTGCTGCATTAAATACAGTAATAGGCTTAAGTGTAGCTGTAGGTGCTGTTGGTTATTGGTTAACAAAAAAAGCAATTAAAAATTCTAATATGAGCAGCGTCTCAGTTCCTGACTGGTATGAAATGAAAGAATTTAAAAAAAGCATCAATCTAAACGAAAAAGATTTGTTATCAATGTCTTTAGAAGAGCTATGTGAAAAATACAATATTCCTATGCCTTAATTTTTAATCAAAGGCGTTAATCTTTTTAAGCTTACCTAAGTTAGTAGACATACCCCAGCCACTATCATTTTTAACGTCTGCTAGCCAAGTACTAAACTCAACACTATCATCAAGAGAACCCCATACTCTTAACCAACCACTTCGATTATCAGAGTCAACGCATTTCCATCTCATAAATGGCTTGCCGTTCTTTGTAGTCTTACGAATAACTTCTGTTACTGTAAACCATCCAATGCCACGTTGGCCACTAGGTATATCAAATAGGCTGTTAATTTGTTTTGCGTTTAACTTTTTCATTAATTCAGGTGGAAATAGGAGGTCGTCACTTGCATCATTACTGAGTTCAAAGTAATTCTTGATTTTTTCTGATCTATTCCAGTCTTGAACAACTCTAAATTTTGAAATTAAGCTTTCTACGATCGGCACAATAACTTCATCGTTTTTTTGTGCACGTTTTACAGCAGTTTTTGTCATTCCCCAATAACCTTTCTTTAATGTTGTATAGTTATCGAGGATTAAATCGTGTAGCTGCTTATGATTATCAAGATCACCATCTTTAAACTCTTGGAGAGACTTAAATGCTTCCATCTTTGTTAGTGACGCAAAAGCTGTTTTATTTAACTTGGAATGTTTCCATACACCTTCTTTATCAAAAAATAGATTATTTAAGTTTTTATATGGTCTATTTGCAAATACTTCTTCAACAGCTTTGTCACCTACTCCTTTAAGAGATGTTAACGGAGGAACAAAAGCTTTTAATTCTTCAACATACTCCCATTCAGAACCTGAGTGATTGAT
>Ga0213859_10000037_pt1 | contig 55858 bp, 53 predicted proteins | sample PICome_2_FD_160133 | JGI IMG/M metagenome (GOLD analysis project Ga0213859, IMG submission 160133) | Coastal seawater microbial communities near Pivers Island, North Carolina, United States - PICO304 | ecosystem: Environmental > Aquatic > Marine > Coastal | place: USA: North Carolina...
GTTCTTTTTGTTATCACTTAAATATGTTGGACGTAAATGTTCCGGATGCTGAATAACTTGTTGGAAAAATGCTTCTGGTCCATACCACATGTTATTATCCTTAGCAAATTTGTATAATTTTTTCCAATGCGGCAAAGTAAAATTACTCCACGTAGGAGTAAGGTTATGAAAAGAATCTGGAAAGTCTTTTTTTAGTTGTTTAATATTTTTTTCTATATTTGTCCAATTACTATTAAGCCTTACAGCATCATTAATTTCTCCAAACCCGTCTACACTATAACACCAATTAACCGTTTTAAATCTTTTTAATTCATTTACAAATTCTTGTTTGTATAAACTAGCATTTGTTACTATTAATATTTTTACAGTATCAGGAAGCTCCTTAAGAAATGGTATATATTCTTTAATCATAAATGGCTCGCCTCCTAATAAAGTTAATCTTTGCAATGATTTTGCTTGACGAGTAAACTTTGCCATTGTTTCTTTTGAGTCTATCCACTTTGGATCTTTTGATGTCCAATTCGTAGGAAGAAAATTAAAATTTTTAGATAAATCATAAATGCCTGAACTACTTGTAGGTGTACAAATAATACAAGCAAGATTACACAAATTTTTTAAACTTACTTGGCTTTGTAATATGTTAGGTTGAGATATTAAAGGATTATAGCCAGGATAGTTCTCCTTTATCTGTTCTACACGTAAACTAAAATTTGTATTTCTTTCTTTTGTCATACAAATTTTACAAGCTTCAGGCCAAAGATTTTGGGTAAAAATTTTTTTTTGCTCTGCTTGCCAACGTCTCAATTTTTTTATACTTTTAAATCTATAATCAGTTGTCCAACAACAACCATAAAAAGTACCATCTACTTCTACGTTGACTTCATAATCTAGTACTGGACACCCTTGAGATACCGGAGGAATTGTATACGTTTTTTTTATCATTCTACATACCTATTTTTTGTCATCTTTACTGTGTTAGTATTTAAGTTTGTAGATATGTGTTTGTTTTCCCAACGCTGACGTCTACTTTTTATACATGTATTTGTACAAATAGGATTACAGTCTGTGGGCAAGTTGCCTCCATGGTTTCTATTTGTCCAGCTTGATGTCAAATCATTAGAGAAAAATTTTCCATTTACAATATCATTTATTTCATTATAATATGCGTTATTCCAATTTTTACCATAAGCATTTTCATACCTAGCTGTATGCTCTGGAAAATGTACAACTTGATAGCGTACATTGTATAAGAAACAGCAAGGAAAAATTTCTCCTGTGTGGGCTACAAAATATGCTTTTTCGTCATTTGAGGTTTTACAATAGATGTCTCCATTGTGATATTTTTCATCGCTCATACTGTGGACATATCTATCCCAATTCCATTGTGACCGTTTCTTTTCTAATTCTGTTCTTTCATATAACTTATCTAGCTCTCTATTGTCCAAGCAGGTATCAGGGCGTTCTTTGAATCTTGTGAATCCAATTTGTTTAGCAAGATCTTTGGCTTCTTCAATTTGATGCTCATTCCAAGGAAAAACAACCCACTGCCATTGTGGACGGCCTCCGGCTTTGACAAACGCTTTTGCGTTTTCCATAATCTTGTCAAAGTCTGTTCCTCTACGATATATTGGGTTAGTGTCCTTTAAACCATCAACACTGAAGTTCAATGTATACCTACTGCCTTGTAGTATTGTTGCCATTTCGGCCCAGTACTCTGGTTTACGCAAACTACCGTTTGTGTGTATAACTATACTCTTATCAGTATTATACACTATGTGACGTAGCATGTCAAGAAAGTCAGGATGCATAGGCGGATCGTCAATACTACCACAAAACTGTATTTCTTCTATATCTTTGAAAAAATCAGCATCAACAATTTTTTTGAAAATATCAATGTGTAAAAAAATGTTTTTTTTAATAACAGGATTTAGTTTTAGTTCATCAAGTGGATCAGCACGACTACACCCAATACAATTGGCATTACAATTACTACTAATTTCAAATTGTAATACTTTTGGTTTATCTAAATAGTGCATTTGTCAATCTCAATATCACTTCCACAAGTACATTCTTTGTAAGCACAAATAATTGGTTCATTTAAAAGATTTACTTTTTCTGGTGATGTTTTTATATTGCCCATACTTACCTTATTGTTACAAGCATTAGCAGGAACAACATCACCGTTTGCTTTTATAACTACTAAATCTCTGCCAATATTACATGCCCATCCTTCGAAACGGTTTTTACCTGCTTGTATTAAATCATGATTGTTTTCTTGTGTAATAGAACCGTCGTCATAATAACAGTTGATGCCTAAACTGGTTTTGTTGCGTTTTGTGCTGGGCCTATTAGCAGTGCTGCGATGTGCTTCAGCCATCCACTGTCTTTGCTCATCAGTGTAGGGCATCCAGTCTCGCTGTCCAAATTCAATTTGTAGCTTTTTTATCTGTATGGGCACCACAGTGTTGTCTCGCAGTTTTTCGTATATACCAACACACTTGTCCCACGCATTGATATCCATTAGCATTTGAATGTTGGTTTGACAATCCTGTTGTATTGTATTCACAACTTCAATGGTGTGATCTACATCAGCTTCTTGATGGTGATAGCTAATGCTTACTTTATCCAAGTATGGCTTGGTTCTGTTCCACCATTTGATTGTTCTACTGCCGTTGGTTAGAATGTTTACTACACTATTAGGATCAACTGACTTAATGATTTCACTGAGCTTTGTAAAGTTCTTCCACACTGTAGGCTCGCCGCCTAGTATAGTATATATTCTATGATCATGTGTGCTTTGTTCTGTGATACGCCGTACTACAGTTTCACACTGTTCAATATCAGGCCAATACAAATCGCCACCATTGCTGTCCGGTGTACAGTATGTACATTTGAAATTACACACATTGCTGAGTATCCAGTCTACTACCAGTATGTTGTTTCTTGTTTTTATTTTGTATAAGTTTGCCATAATAATTCAAATCTTTTCCAATCGTCAGGATAATCAATGTCCAAACTTGCCATCCATGATGATTTGTAGAATCCTATTTTACCCGGTAGTCTATTTCCAGTTTGTACAAAATCTTTGTGCCGACTTACAAACACTGCTGAATTTATTTCGTACACAGATTCTAGTGTTTGTGTCAACGGCCAATATCCTACAGCATTAGGATCGTAATTCAATGGCTCTCCATCTTTCCATAAAAAATTTTTAATTTCATTTGCTGTCGCTACACTATCGTATTCAGAGTCAGCGTAAAATTCTAACAAGTCGTCAATGTCATGTTCAGTAAAGAACGGTGCTGTAGCAAAAACCATTGCTATGTTATCTGCTGGTATGTTTGTTACTTGTTGAGACAGATGTTTTACCCACACATCTCCCGGACAAGTACCGGCATACTGTGTATCTCTTTTGTGTAAATGTACTTTTTTATCTCCAGGAAGTTTTGAAACTATATCTAAAACTTCGTTACTTTCACTACTAACAAATATTTCTGAGATGTGTTGACTTTTTTGTAATTGTTCTATTTTTATTTCGGTAATTCCATAAAGATACTTTCCCACTGGACGCAGATTCTTGCGTGGCACTCTTTCGCTGTTTCCTTTTATAGGTAGTATAGCAAGTGTGTTCATAATAATTCTTCTGCCCATGGATATGCTGCTAAAAACTCTACATTACATCTATAGTCCCAAATGTCCTTGCTGTAATGTTGTAGTAGACTGCGTTCAGTTGTACTTATTTGTCTGTGTTCGTACATGGTTTTAGTCTGGAATGTTCTCCAATTAGTATTCACATCAATAAATTCTACAGCAGCAAATTGTTTGTAAAATTCTGTTCTAGCATCTAGCGGAATCAATCTAAAGTCCAAGAAACTAGGATAGTCAACTTCATTATAACTTACTCTTGCTTGGGGAAACTGATTAGCCCAAGCAAAAAACTCTGGCATGTTGTGATATGTAAGCATACTCACAGCAGGTGTAAGTCCTACCATACAACGGCTGTTGTACATTCTAACAAAATTGCGTTCAATGGTTTGCCAACGAGCAGGGTACCGCTGATACTCCAATGCTGCTCCTACAGCGTCAATACTACACATTAGCTCTACATGCCGAAACTTTTCTAATGTTTGTAATATGCGAGTTTTGGCACTGGTACAGTTGGTTATGAATTCTATTTCAAGATCAGTTTTGCCTCGCTCTACCAACTTGTACAAAAATTCTTCTACTTCCGGCATGATAAAAGGCTCACCGCCAGCAAATCTCAGCGTTTGTAAGTCTGGTAAATCCAGCACTAAATCCAGCAAGCGTCCTACATCTGTGTCCACGGTGCTGGGTATGCTACGAAGCAAGTCATTGTCCACACCATTAGCTTTTAATTCCAGTGCTAGGTTTGCTATTTGGTCACTGAAACCTCCGCTACACATTTTACACTGTAAATTACACTTGTTGCTGAGTCTTAGATCCAAGTGTCTTATGCTTTGATCAGTGCTGCCGTACTGTTGATTAACTCTGTGGCGTTTGCTTTCTCTGCCGTTGCGTTCGTTGTGCCAGCAACTTTCACATGCTGTGTTTTCTATGCTTGATTCTAAATCTTTGCGTACAGTGTTCAGCCATGAATTTGATTTGTACCAAGCATTCATATCGTCAACTGTGTTCCAGTCTACCCTTATGTCACGCTTTTGTATACAGCAATGTCCTACTCTGCCTGTGGTGTCTATATTAAAGCCGTTGTTGGTCAGTGTACAAAATTTATTCATAACTGCCCTCTAGCCACAAATCGTTATTCAGTAGTTTTTGATATATTGGCTCAAGATCTACTTCTATTGAGGTTCTATCTTTTCGAAAGTTTTGTTGTTTTACTCTACATTTATCAAACACTGTACCAATATCGTCTGTTTTATTAATTTCAACACTTGGTCTTATAATTTCTGCGTTCCAACAATTGTGATTGTTTATAAATTCCAACTTTTTTCCAAACTTTAAAAACAATAAATTTTGAAATTTAATTTGATTGTCGCCTATTAAGTCGTATAAAGCAAGTTTATCTTTTGTAAACAAATCAAAAAAAGTTTTTTCAACATCAGGAAACCATTGTGATATAATATTTTGTTTATGAACATACAGATAATCTGCTATCAACGGCTTACTAAATCTTACACTTAATATATGAGACATAACTTGTGTACTAATATTTTCTAAATCGTTAGCACTATAATTTATAATATCTAAACATCTTTGTAAATCACCAGACTGAAAATAAAATAAACAATCTGGTCTTGTTTGTAAAATTAAATCATATTCGCTGTCTATTAAACTATAACCTCTTGCTGCTCCCCAGTGCTGTGACATAAAATGTAATGCATGTAATCTACGTTTATAATCAAATTTTTTTGAAGATCCGCCATATAGAAGATTAGGAGCATGTGTATCAATATTTAAAATATTTTTAAAAGTTTTGTCTTTGGCATTTTCTTTTATTATATTATTAACAGTATTCAAAAATTTACTAGTTCCCTCAATAATATATTTTTTTGGCTTCCAATATTTTAAATAATTTTCATGTATGTAATTTAAATCTTGAATTTCAACATCATATAGATTTTGTGGCCTGTTCTTTGCATCTGTAGCATCGCATATCGTTTCTGTGTTTGTGGTATGAATAAAAACATCAAATTGGTGTTGCGGATTTTCGTCAACAACAAAGCGTTGAAATAATTCTGATCCTAATTGAGCACATCTAGCTTGTCCTCTTAACACTACAGCAATTTTCATTTTACTATCTCAAACTTGTATCTGTCTATTAAAGATTCGTGGCAATAATGTGTTTCATAACTATGAGGACAAAATGGATTAACTACTCTAGTGTAATTTTTTGTTTTTAAATATTCACTTATCTCATCAACTTCTTCTTCGGCTGTTTCGATACTTATTAATCCAACAACATAGTTATCCCATGGCCATGCTTTTAATATTTCAAATTCACTTCCTTCAGTATCAAGAGCAAGATAATCAATATTTTTTTTGTATCTATATCTTTGTAATAATCTTGCAGGTGATACACATCTTTTCATCACTGTTTTACCATATTTTTCGTGATATATTGCATGATGACTGCGTAAGTGTTTTTGTATACCGCTTAGTGCTTCAGACGCCCATTCAAGTTCTTCTATCCTGCCTTCGCATTCTACAAATTCAATTGTTCCATCAAAGTTATATACACAAGCATTTAAAGGATTTTTTCTGCTTACATGACACTCTTTGTAGTATTTTGAATTTGGCTCGACAGCTACTCCAAACCAATCTAATTTTTTTTCTAAAACATAGCAACTGCTGATTCTATTTCCACTGCAAGCACCTAATTCGACAAAGGATCCGTTGCGTTTATAATCATACACTTCGGCTACCCATTGATCATTTCTATGTAAACTATTCCATTTCATGTTATCACCGTATTATATATTGGAGCAGGTTTTTCTTTGCCGCCGCATTTATTACATATATCAATACTCTCACGCTGCCATGCTAAATGTAAATCATTGGCAAATTCTTGTGTTAATGTACGCAAGTTAGCATTTCTTATATGGTTGTTTTTATACTTTGAATAATTAAAGTTTGTTCTTAGATCAAGTTGCCTACCACTGATATAGCAGCATGGCCAAATGTTTCCCCAAGGATCAATTTGTAGCATGCCTTCCTCAGCATATGGACAAGCAAAACTTCCCACAGGTTGTACAGCATCAGTAGCGGGTGTTGCTACATGCGAGCGGAATGTATCACGTCTGGCATATTTTTTACTAAATGTTTTTGTGTCAGGACCAGATAACTTTTGCTGTGGAAAATCTTTGTAGGCTTTCATATCAACATCTGATCTATTGCGATTAGTTTGAAAAGCCATGCAGCCTACTGATTCAGCAAATTCGCTGATAGCATCAATATCATTTTTGTTGTAATCAAAAACAATACATTTCCATATACTGTTGCCACCGGCATTGTTAAACGCACGTAGGTTGTCTATACGTTTTTTCCAGTCAATGCCACGCCTATACATATCATGATTGTGTTCAAGTCCGTCAATACCCCATTTGATATCATGCTTTGCAAATCGTTGTAATACCACAGCAAGGTCGTGCCAAAATTTTGTATTACGTGCGCCGCCGTTGGTATTTAAATTTAAATATACATCTGTTTTGACTTCAACTAATATTTCCATCATTTCAATAAAATTTGGATTCATGCTGAAGTCACCAAAATTACCATTGAAAATAATTTCTTGAACGTTTTGTAAATTGTCTTTGGTTATAAAACTGCGCCAATCCTCAACACTGATATGATTTAGTTTTAGATTAGGATGATTTTCGCCGCCGTCGATGTTTCTATCACATGCTCCGCAATAAGCATTACAATAACTTGTACAATCTATTTCTATTTTTTTAATTGTTTCAAACTGATAAAGATTCATTGTGTTGAGTAGGCCTATTGGTTTTATGTAAACAATTATTACATATCTCGTAAGAGCTATCCTTCCAAGCATTTGATAAGTCAATATTAAAAAAGTCAAGAATACTCTGTAAACTTTGTGAGTTAATATCGTTATAACTAAGATACTTATCGTATGGGAAGGGCTTATGTTTAGTAACTTGATTACCTTGTATAAAACAACACGGCCATACTATGCCAAATGGATCTATAACTACAATACGTTCTTTGGCAAAAGGACATTCACTGTCTATGTGTTGCAACAAAGGAATTATTGTAGGTGTCCAATTATAAAATACTTTGTAATTATTTTCAAATTCTTCTCTGCTGGGTGCTGTGATAATGCCTTTTTCAAACTTTTTGTAATCGCATACCTCTATATGCTGTTCTCTGCTTCTATACGTTTTAAATTTTTTACAACCACTGTCCTGTGCAAATTTTACAATTTTTTCTATTTGATGTTTGTTATGATCAAAAACAATAGTGCGACATTGAGCAAATCCGCCGTTGCTGGTAAAAGTAAGCAAATTAACAACTAATTTATTCCAAATTACACCACGTCGGTATATATGATTTGTATCTTCTAATCCGTCAATAGCAAACTGAACATAATGATAATCAAATCTATTCAAAACATTTGCCAGTGCTTTCCAAAAATTTGTACTTCTTGCTCCGCCGTTTGTACTAATTTTTATAATCAAATCAGTTTTGACATCAGCTAACAAGTTTAAATAACCTACAAATTCAGGATGCATGATCGCATCTCCAAAATTTCCGTCAAAGTGTATTTCTTTAATATTCTTTAAATTTTGTTTTGTAATAATTTTACGCCATGTATCCAAAGACATATGTTGTAAATTTACATCTTTGTGAAGTTGGCCGCCATTAACATTTCTATCGCAAGCACCACAAAAAGCGTTGCAATAATTTGTAATTTCTATTTCTAAAACTTGTGTGTTTTCTATAGAATACATTACTTAAATTGTTCTCCAAAAGGATCAAATTCTTTTCCGCATTTCATTGAACAAACTTTTAATTTTCCGTTTCCACAACTTGGTTGATTCCAACTATCTTCAATTTCGTCAAATAGTCCTGTATCAAATACTGCTTTGAGTCCATGCTTTTTAGCACTAATTGCGTCTTTGCCGCCGGAACGTTCAATGAAATCCCATACTTGTTCTACCATAGGATTTTTATGCCACCACTTGTACATACGTCCAGCAGTCCAACAACAGGGCATTGCTAATCCTTCTGCTGTAATAAACAAACTACCTTCGTCTTTTACTTTGCAATTCACAGGTACTACATCATAGTAAGCATCCATTGATCCATATTTTTGTATAAGCATATCTTGTTTGCTTAATGCTTTGTTTTGATACTTTTTGTCAGGTTTTTTTAATTCTGTTGTTTTTTCACCTTTGCGGTTTACTGCTTGGTGTGATTCTTTCTTTTTACTGTCTGCTGTAATAAATCTTCCGGTTTTCTTTGCTTGAAATTTTTCACAACCGTGTGCATTTGCAATAACTTTTGCAGCTTCAACTTGATGTTGATTGTGTTCAAATATTAAAAAGTCCCAACGTGCTCTGCCGCCTGCGGCAGTAAATGCTTTCATATTGCGACTTACATTATCCCATACAACACCCTGCCTGTATATGTGATTAGTATCCCTAAGCCCGTCCACGCTAAAGATAACAGCACCCATCCTGCCAAAGACTTGGGCAAGTTCACGCCACCATTCTTCATTTTTTGCTCCTGCATTAGTGTTCATAGAGAGCCACATGTCTTTATTATGCTCTCGAAAGTATTTGAAAATTTCTAGGGTATCTCTTGCAACAATAGGATCTCCTAAGTTGCCACACATGTACATTGTTTTTAATTGTTTGATAAAGTCTGGTTCAAAGATGCGCTTACAATCATCAAGTGTAAGTTCACTCAAATCAATGTGTGGATTTAAATCACCACCATTCTGATTACGGTCGCACATAGGGCAACTTGCTTGGCAGTTCTGTGTGTTTTCTAAATGAACCACACGTATATCTTCATATTTATACATCGTATACCAACTTTACATCCTTACCAGGCCCAACTTTACTGGGCAAATCTCCGTACTGATCTATGTACCATTCTATTACAGCCTTATACCAGTTCCAACTATTATGGTGTGCTGCTTTGTTAAATTGCCAAATGTTGTTGTTTGTTGCTTCTATTGTACTTAGAGCTCTTGCACTTTCTAATTGCAATTCTCTAGTTGTAAAATTACTTAAATCCATTACTTGCGTCCAATCAACATAAACCTTTTATATCCTGGTAGCTCTAATTCGCCTTCGTACAAAATTTCAGATAACTTAAATTTCTTTTTCATAGCTTCTACACTTGTGACACAATTAACATGTTCTTCAATATCAAATAAATTATTACTCTGAATTGCGATAATAGAGTTTTGTTTAATATTATAAAACCATTGTTCGTCCATATGTTCAGCACTGGTATTAACAATTAAGTCAGGCACAAATTTAGTAGGAAAAGTTTCTCCTGCTGCATTTGTCAAAGGCACTGTGCAATGATTTAAAAATTGTTCTATGTCTTCAATTTTCATGCACGAACTCTTAACTTTCCAATCTGTAATCAAATGATTGTTAATAATTTTATCACTGATATGACATGCTTGCGGATCTTGATCTATTACACGAATTTTATCAAACTCAATATGCTGATCAAAAAATCTAACTAATTGTCCCATCCATCCAGCATATATTAAAATATTATCAAATTTTGGATTGATTTTTTGTAATTCTTCGATTAACCAAATCTTACTTCTAATTTGTCCTCTACTAAATGCATCTGCAAGTGCATTCATATCATAACCATTGCGTCCATACTTATGGAAAATATCTAAGATGTCTACATCTGGAAGTCTTTTTCTCATTACACTTACAGTTTCAACAAAGTCAATAGGTTCTTGTTCAAGAAGTTTAAAATAAAAATTAAACCGTGATAGTTTTTCGCTTGGATCACCAGAATCTGCTAAACACAAATTTTTTACACTGTTTGCTTTGTTTTCGCTAAAGTATACGCTAATAAGTTGATCAACAAATAATTTTGAAATAAAATCATCTTCAAAATCAAAATAATCTTGTAATCCATATAACCAACTAGGTGGTTGCATTAAATTTCTCCTTTAACCAATCAAAGTCATTGATTTTTCTAAGTGCTTCTATATCGCCAGAGTGTTTTTCACCATATGCTTTTCCGGCTTTTGCGCCAAGTATAGCATACTCACCATATTTACGTTCTGTGCCAACACTGGTCCATATTGTTAGACGCTCTTGTGTTTCTGTATCTTTTTGCCTATCAATTACTTTACTACTTAATTTACAGCATTCTCTAAATGCACTTTTCCATGTTTCAAACTCGCCTGTGTTAAATCCAGTAATAACACTAAGCTCTCCTACAGCTCTAAACTTATCGCTGATACTTGTTGTCATATCTGGCTTGGTTAAATCCATATCAATTGTTTTTTGTGTTGGAAATAATTTTACGCCGCCGTATCCATAAATCAAATCATTGATAGGATTAATACTTCTCCACACATGCACTGTATCTTTATCCCATTGCGCACACTGATAGTCAAAATTAAATTCTTTTAATATTGTTGCATCACCATCAATAATCCAAAACATTTCAGTATCACAAAGTTTTGCTGCTTCTATATGTGCTTGGTGAATGCCTTTAACTCCGTGAACACGTTTACAATGAGGGAAACGTTCTAATACTTTTTTGTAGTTTTTATCCGCATTTGGTTCTTGATAGCTGATAAAAACCATATCATAAGGATTTGGTGTGCTTATAGTAATATCAACTTCCTTTTTGTTGGCAATGAACTTGTATTCAAATTCACGTCTGCTAAATTTTGCATACTTACTGCATAAGATTATTCCATCGTGATACTTGCCGTTTAGAAAAGCATGATTTATATTTCTGTCAAATGTTTGGTCATGACTGAAATATGTATCAAACTTAAATCTAGGTGTTGGATTTACATAGTTAGGAATAAACCAAAACATTTCAGTTGGTGAATTTTCTAAAGCATCAAGATATTCTTCATAACATGTAAAGTAATACTTTTGATACAATGTTGGTCCACTGCCAACAATATCCCATTCTTTTCTGCTTACTAAATGTCTATGTTCTATTTCTTTTTTTGTGACTGGCTTGTGTTTTGAACATAGGAATAAGCCATTGTATAGTTTCCTTCCATTAACATCATGTATAAATGCATGGTTTTCTCTCCTGTTGTATGTGTCGTGGTGTGTGAAATATAAATCTGGAATATTTGACTTTATGTTTTTTGTATCGACCCAAAACAATTCAGATGATGATGTTTCAAGAGCTTGTAAATATTGTTCATAGGTATCAATGTAAAAATGATTGTAAGGCAACGGTTTACTAGCAACTATGTCTACTTTTTTATGCTGCACAAAAAATCTATGTGTAAGTTCTTTATCACTAAAATTTTTATTTTTTGGCAATAAAAATACACCATCATATGTTTTATCATTTAAAAACACATGAGGCAAATCTTGGCTCCATTCGTCAGGAACATAATCAAAATTAAAACTGTTTTCAATTTCTATATCATCAAAAACAATCCAAACAAAATTAGTCAAACTGATTTGCTGTGCTTTTTGCACAGTATCAGCTTTTTTTGCTACTAAAACTCTTTTCTTGAGTTGATTATATTGTTCTTGGTTGTTTCCTACAAACACAATGTCAAACATACTGTATTATATATGTTCTAAAAAAGTATGTCAAGACCTAATTGACCGATAAATATATTATAGGAGACATGCTATGGAAGTATATGAAGGTGGCCAGTATCGCATAGATATTGTAGGTAGTGATAGTTCACTGATTGTTGATAGTAATACAGGAACTATTAGAGCAAATATTGCAAATCACGAAGGAGATGTTTTACTTGATCTAGACATTGCCAAAATGTACGGTTCTATACAAGGTAATATTTTTGATACTGAAAGCAACATAGCATATAATGCTTCAGAGAAAACATTTCATGGAATTTTCGACGGTGCGTTAACAAAAAATGGATTAGTTTTAATAAATCAGCACAGTTCTAATGTGCCATTAGCAGACGACATTTATGGTCCAGGCAACATTGTTGCATATGATAGACAACAAAACAAATTCTATGGCAACTTTGCAGGCAATATTGTCGACAACACAGGTAATGTTTTACTATCAACAGATACAGAGTTTCCAAAACTTGTTGCCGATGTCCAAGGTAATGTCTACGACAATGACGGTGTTGTAGTGCTCGATGTTGATAACGGTCGTCTAAATAATATTTCATACACAGGTAGTATTCAAAAACAAATCGAACCAGGAACTTATGATTACGCATACAATCAAGAAACTGACACATTTAAAGGCAAGTTTTACGGAAACATAATTGACGAATCCCAAAACATTTTAGTAGATGTAGACAATCACAAAATTAATGTTTCATTGTATGGACACATTAGAAGTTTGATTAACAACAATATTGTATATAATGCTGATACAGAAACTTTTGCAGGTAATGTATCAGGCGATATTATCGACGAAACTGACGATGTAGTTTTAAATCCAGCACTGAGACGTTTAAATTCTAGTGTATACGACAGTAATGGAAATATATTATTAGATTATGAGAACAGAACATTTTACGGAACTGTGACCGGAGTAAACGCTAATGTCTTAGATGGTGACATTATCGATGGCACTGACACAATTTTTACAGTTCATAACAGAACATTTTTAGAAGAAATTTCTGGTAATTTTGTAGGAAGTTTCAAAGGTAATTTATTAGACGGTGATAATAATTATATCTATGACTATTCTGCTAATAGTTTAAATGCAGGATCTGTAAATGCTACAACATTAACTGGACACCATGCAGGTACACATTCAGGTAATTACACGCACACAGATGGTGTCTTGTTCGATGCAACACTCAAACACTGGAGTGGAGTAAGTCTAAACGGTAATATTTTTGCAGATAATGGTTTAGAAGTTTTTGATGCTACAGCAAATACATTGTCTACCCAAACAGTATATGCAGATACAGTTGTTGCTACAAGTTTAGATCTCGATACCACAGAAATTACAAGAGATGGTATAAATGTTATTGTTGAAAGTGCATTTAGTATGCCAGCACTAACTGGAAAATTTTACCGTTCTACTCAGCCAAATATTCCCGATTGGTATCAACAAGGTATTAGGGTAGAAGCTATCGGTGGATCATGGTTAGATCCGGCAGCAGTCTCAGCAGGAACTAAACTTCCTGCACTAGCATTTAATGCTGCAATTGCCTATGCATATCAAGATGATTCTACTTATGAAAATGATAACGATTTACAATTTGCAAGTGTTGCAGGTATCTATGCAAAAATTCCCGACGATGCAGTAATAAGCACATCAGCAGGCGAACACAGAGGTTGTCCGGGTGAATTAATATTTGCTACACAATCACCTACATATGGTGTAAATTATATGATACTCGATGCTAATGGACAACTTGCAGTTGACTTGAAAGATTTTAAAGTACATGGAGAAACAGGAGTCACACCAAGCAACACCAGCACACCAGACAGTTGGCTACAAGCAACTGTCAATGGCGAAACTAGGTTTATCCCGCTTTACAGCTAATGTTTGAATACTACTATAACACAGTGCCAGGCAAAGGCCTGTGTAGAAACAATCTTGTATATACAAGCAAGATAGATAGACAAAATAATCTATTTAGTGTGCATTATACAGTAGACCAAACCTATCATAAAAATGAGTGTTTACCTCAAGCAGTACTCAACGAAAAATGGCGTAGAGAATTTAAGTATACTTTAGAAGCACCTCACACACTTGACGTTAAAGAACTTGATAGTATTAAACGTAGAATAATTTTCAATATCCAAGGTGATGATTTTTGGCAACTTGCTGATTGCGACTGGCGTAATTTTGATAAAATACTGCCAGACTGGCAAGAACAAATGCTTACTATATTACAAGATTATAGAAACAAAGGCATATGGAAATACAGTCTGCATCCAAGCAGTTTTTTTATCATAGACGATCAACTAAGAACTGTAAATCATTTCTTTTGCTACAGCGACGACGAACCTGAGGTAAGTATAGAAAGTGTACTTGATCATATTAGCAAAGATAGACAAGCAAAACTTTTTGAATATTTAGATACTCATGGAATAGATCCAAGAAAAACTTTTTCTTTTAAGTTTTACGGAGGTGTAGTATTGGATAACTTTAACAGTGACTATCCTAAAGAATTTATAGAAGCAGCAAAGAAAATTTATCTGGCATAGCATCACGCAAATGTTGAATCCAAAAAGCATTCGTTTTAAATTTTACACCAGTTGACGTGATTGCAAAATCGTTCATTGCTCCTCTACTGTTAATTTCATTTAGCAATGGAGAAATATACTTGTCAAAAATAAATCTCGGATTATCTCCTCCTGCGATAATTTCTACAGCGTCCGTGACCCAGTCAGCTCTCTTTAACAAACATCTAACTACTAATTGATATCTTGGATATTGACCAAAGTTAGCAGCACTGTGATTACGTCCAGCATCCATTAAATAGTACTTGCCGTCGGGTTTTAAAGGAAACATATGATTGTTGTGTAAATCAAGAAGTGCTGCTGTATCTCCTGATAAATTCAAATGATATCTGTTGTCAATATCGCTGTGTAGTTGATAGCATGTGCCGCACTCTTGCCTAATAATACGTGCTTCTCCAATGTCTGGTAAGACACTTAGCAATTCCTCAAACACAGTACCTCGGTAGTGTGGACTTATTTTCCAAGGATCATAGAAAAAATCTCCAGTGGGCATATTAAGCACATTTTTACCTGTCCAGTCTTTGCACAATTCTGCTGCTTTTTGAATTAATTTTAAGTCTATACTGTAATCAGTGTTGCTAATCATACAGTATTTAACGTATAAGTATTTGTATGATACGTGGTTTCGAAAACTTACCCTACATCGATTTAGATCCTTTTTTAGACATTGAAGGATTCAAAAATTTAAATGCTGAGATTTGTCGAGGCATGGCTCAAGCAAGACCGTTTGCCAAAGAAGGCACATGGATGCCAGCAGGTTTTGACTTAAAAGACATGAGCTATATTGGCAATTGGAAGCCTGTGTACAAAGCCTTTGAAGAATACCAAGCACTAGAAGCAGATAATCCTATACGCATAGAAGGCGATAAAATTTTTCCTACAGACTTTACAAACTATGCTGAACGTAATCAATTTGTTAGATATTTGAAAAGTGCTATGGGCGCACATGATCCGTACATATACTATGTATTACAAGAAGAAGGCACTAATATGAAAGATAGAGGTGCTGAACAAAGAGCAGCCACAGAAGAAAGTACTTACTTTCCAGGTGTTATGAGTTGGATAGCAGATCTACAGAAAAAATCAATTGTAGAACACGTAGGTAGAGTAATGTTTTTTGTAAGTGAAGCAAGTAGTAGACCTTTTGAGCATAGAGATTTAGATCCAGAAGTCAAAGACTACACTGATCACAATATTGAATTTATTCATATACGACCAAACACCAAGCGTGGCTTTTATATTTGGGATCCAGAGCACAAACGCAAGCATTATGTAAATTCTCATGCTTGTTTTTTCAATGACCAAGACTGGCATGGTGGTGAATTTTCTATGGAACAAGAATATGGACTGCGTATTGATTGTAAATTTACTCAAGAATTCAAAAAACGCATAGGAATAGGACACTTGACACATTACTAAAATGTGTTATAATTTAATATGGTAATCGACAGAGTTTACATCCCTCTTAAAAAAGAATGGAAACGTATTGGCATCAGTCTAAGTGGCGGTGCTGACAGTGCTTTATTGGCTTACTTTGTGTTGAGCAACACAAATGCTGATATTTACTTTACTACACAGGTGCGTATGTGGAAAACACGCCCCTGGCAACGTTGGATTGCTAGAGATGTGGTAAGTTGGTTCCGTGAAAAGTTCCATAATCGCATTGAACACATCGAAGGGTTTATACCACCAGAGATGGAAGAGCCAAACACAACACACATAATAGACGAGTACGGTCAAAGCAAGCCTGGCAATAGAATTATACTGCGAGCACACAATGAATACATTGCACATCTACACAACCTAGATGCATGGTATGCTGCTGTGACTCTAAATCCTAATGAAAAGTTTGAAGGTGCTCCTGAGGATAGAGAATATGCCAGGCTTCCTGCTGAAACAGAGCATATGGGTGTGACAGTATGTCATCCATTCAGTATGGTTCGTAAAAATTGGATTATAAAACAATATGTTGATAACGAAATCGGTGAACTATTAGAAATTACACGTAGTTGTGAGGGAGAATTTGAAGGGCTAGACTATACAACTTACAAACCTTATCAACCTGTGCCATACTGTAATGAGTGTTTTTGGTGTAAAGAACGTGAATGGGGTATAGAAAATGCACACAAGTAAAACTTTTTGTTTGCACCCTTTTACAGGTCTTGCTACTAGAGAAGATGGTGCAATCAAAGTGTGCTGTCGTAGTCAGCCTATTGGTTGGATACAGGATGAAACATTGGAAAGTGCATGGAATAATAAAAACATGCGTAGAGTGCGTGAACAAGTGCTTAACAATGAAATACCAGCAGAATGCGTACCTTGCTTTGATTTAGAAGCACAAGGCGTAGAAAGTTTAAGGCAAAGACACATACGTGATAGTTTTCCTGATGCACGTATAAACTTGTATCCAGATGCATTAGATAAATTAGCAGACGATTATAGTATGCCGTTTGAATTTCCTACTATCGAAATCAAAATAAACAACTTGTGTAATCTTAAATGTCGTATGTGCAATCCGTTGGACAGCACACAGTGGAAAGATTGGGAACAAGTAGAACAGTTTTATGAGGAAGAAGGCAATTACTTAGTAGATGCTGTGCGCAAACTAGGACTAACACGAGCACCATACATTGGTTTGTTTGAGGATAGTGCAGAGTTTTGGGATAATTTAGAAAAGTTGCTGCCATATTTCCGCAGAGTTGAGTTTGCTGGTGGTGAGCCACTGATGGATCCTAGTCACTATCGCATTTTAGATATGTTAGCACCATACGGTGAAAACATTGAAATAAAGTATGCTACAAATGGCACTGTGACGGGTATAAAGGGCGGAAGGACCATACACGACTATTGGCCTAAGTTTAAGAACGTGGTTGTAAATGTAAGCATAGACGGGCTACACGGTGTGTATGAATACATTAGAGGCAATGGTAAGTTTGAAGAAGTGGAAGAAAATATCAAAATCTTTAAGAGCTTTCCTAATGTAAAATATGTTGTAGGTGCTTGTACTGTACAAGTAGGCAATGTTATGCAACTACCGGACATTATAGATTACTTTTTAAATACCATGGGCATTGTATTTTATTCACACAGAGTAAATTATCCAAATGTGTTGAGTGCTCAATGTTTGCCCGTTGAATACAAAGAAAATGTTATTAACCAATTGACTGCAATGAAAGAAACTGTTGTAAATTATCCAGTAATGAAATTAGATAAAAGATTGCTTCCTATTACTTTACAACAAATACAAGACAATATTAATTTTTTACAAGCCCGTGATTTAAGCACCAAATGGGCAGATACATTAGCGTTTAATCATAAATTAGATGCTAGTAGAAATCAAGGACCATTTGAAAAAATATGTTTAGTGTAGAAAACAGATGGCCACACTACAAAGATAGTGTAAAAGTAGAATGGAATCTAGGCAAACGTTGTAATCTAGACTGTTCATACTGCCCACCTGAAATACACGACCAACATAGTCCGCACACAAACATAGGAAAACTTTTTAACACTGTAGATACACTTTCAAAAATTGACAACGTGAGGATTAGTTTTACCGGAGGTGAACCATGTGTACATCCTCAATTCGAACAGCTGGTAGAATATGCTAGACCAAAAATCAAATGGCTAAGTGTGACTACAAACGCAACAAGAAAGGCAGACTTCTATTTAAATTTGCGTGTCAATTACATTGTTTTTAGTTTACATTTTGAAGATGTTGACTGGCGAAGTAGACTTAACAATATAATCTATCTAGCTGGCACACTAAATGGAACAAAATTTCCAAAAGATTATCATGTAATGATAATGGCTCATCACGATTATATGAAAGAAGTTAAATTAGCAACAAGATGGCTAATTGAACACAATATTGCTTTTAGTATTAGACGTATACGCTGGACTGAAAGACATGATTGGTTTGATGATATGAGATACCAAGCAGAAGATTTGGAGTGGATTAAAAGTACAGATACAACAGCTAAACCAAATACACTTGTAGATAGCAAAGAGTTGCTACACACAAACGATATACTAAAAAATAATCTCAATAACTTCAAAGGCTGGCAGTGTAGAGCAGGTATAGAAAGTTTAATGATAAATTGGGACGGAGAAGTACACAGAGCAACCTGCCGAGTTGGTGGTAGTTTAGGAAATATATACGAAGGTAGTTTTCAAAGGCCAGATATACCAGTAATATGTTCAAGAGAATGGTGTACTTGTGCTGCTGATGTAAATATAACAAAATGGAAGTAGATGCGATTAAATTAACCAAGCCTGAACCTATGATGATTACATGGGATATAGGCAGGCGTTGTAATTTTGACTGTACTTATTGCGAAAGTACAAGACACAATACCTACAGTCCTCCTACTAGTTGGGAAAATTTATGTTCCACACTGGATTTTATAAAACAATACACAAGATTATATAATCAACCCAATGCTAACATAGGATTTACAGGAGGTGAGCCAACTGTAAATCCACGATTCTGGGACTTTGTGGAAAAAATTAACAACGAAACTGAGTTTCAAGTTGGCATGACCAGCAACGGTACATGGCCAGAAAAGCATATTAACTTTATAAAAGATAATTTTGTAGGTATAACACTGAGTTATCATGCTGAAGCAAATCTTTTTAGCAAAGAACGCACCATTGATAACGCTATACTGGTAAAACAAGCAGGAATGTGGCTTACTGTGAATGTAATGATGCACACTGACCACTGGGACGAATGTGTTGAAGTTCACGAAAAACTCAAATCACACGGTATAGACAGCAAACCTACCATGATTGGTGATGGCAACCTTGGTGTCACAGATTGGTTTGAGGACACAGAAGGTGTAAAACGTAGAACCAGTCACCCGTATACCAAACAACAACAAGAATGGTATCTACGAGAAAAAGGTTTACCCTCAGATATAGTGGAAAAAATTGCTGAAGGCTATGAATTACCAAGAGGTTGCTGTGGTGCTAGAAGCATAGAAGGCAGTTGCAATGGCTGTTGGCAAAATGTTGAAGCAGTGAACACCAACTTCCAAGGATGGTACTGTGCTGTTAATCGTTATTTTCTACATATCGATCAACACACAGAAAAAGTATATCATCATCAAACCTGTCAAACCAGTTTCAGTGGCAGGAAAGGAGCAATAGGTAGACTCAGCAATCCTGATGGTATACTGAACTATGCTTATGAAAACAGAGATAGAATCATACGCTGCCCACACAGTAGATGTGGTTGCGGTATGTGTGTGCCCAAAGCTAGGTCACTTGATGTTTTTCGACAAATTGTTGGCTCGGGTTTGTAGTTAGATTGCCACAGGTTCTAGCACAGGTATACAATTTATGTGTAGTCCAATAGCGTTTCCACACTGATGTATATCCAGGCTTGCTGATAACTTGTTTGATGCTTTGTTTGCGTAGATTTGTGTTGCCCATGTCAGCTATCAAAAACTCGTATTGACTTTTGATTTTTTGTTTTGCTTCGTACAACGGATCTTGTCTGTTATGATAATTGTAGGGTATGCTGGCTAAAAAGCAGCAAGGCATTAAATCTAAATGTGCGTCTATGTAAACTTCACGTTGCTTTTTTGCCCAACAGTCTATCACACTTGCTTCTACTAGATCTGGTATTTGTTGAGGGTCAATAGGTTGTGTGGGCATGTGCGGTTCCAATGTGTCTATAACATGTCCTAGATTGTTTTTTACATCGAAGCTGTTTTCAAAAGCAAATCTACTGCTGTCTTTCACAGAAAAATATTTGAACTCATAGTATTTTGAAACTTCTTGTGCTGCTTTTACTTGGTCAGCATTGTGTTTGAATCTTATCATGCTCCATTCTGCTGTGCCGCCGGCATTGATAAATGCTCTGGCATTGTTTATGATTTTGTTATAGTCTGTATTGATTCTATATCTGCTGTGTGTATTAGCTAATCCGTCTATGGCAAAAACAACTTTGTGTTCTGCGGGCAAATGTTTTGGTAGGTCTTTCCACCAACGTTCATTTCGCAAACTACCATTGGTGTGTATGTCGATATAGATATCATCATCCTTTACCCAGTCTAACATTTTAACTAGATGAAAGTTCAATAGAGGATCGCCAAAGTTGCCACAGAATGTAATTTTTTCAATTTGTCTCTTGACTTCTTGATCAAAAACCTGTATAAAGTCATTAACAGTCCAGTCTGCTTCACGTAGCAAAGGATTTTCTATGCCGCCATGACGGTTCCTACTACACATAGGACACTGTGCTTGGCAACGATTTGATATTTCTATGTGAACACTTTTGAGATCTGTAAAACTAAACACTTTTTATTTATATGCGCACTTAATGAACTAAATACCATATGGATCACACTGAATTTTATCAGCAGTACAAAGATGCCGCAACAGAATTACATCCACTTCCAGATTATGATTTAGAAGATCAAGCACGTTGGATTATTTCAGGAAATGGCTATCAATATCTAGAATTAGACTGGATGTTCCCAACCAATAAGTGGCAAAAGGAAAGCAGTTTTGCTGAACCTTATTATGTAGCACACAGAGACGAAGCCACAGGAGAAGGCACACACCATGGATGGAGTAGTTGTGTACTACACGGTATAGGCGTGGACAAAACCAATGTATATCAAACATATGGATATGAAACAGAACCTGAATATAGTTGGACAGAACTAGGAGAAAAGTGTAAAAGCATACGCATGTTTTTTGACACTGTGTTTCCAGCAGAACGCTTTGCTAGAATACGTTTTATGAGATTAGCACCAGGAGGTTGGATATCACCACACAATGACTTTTCACCTATGGTGACTTCTGAAAATCTTTTTGACTTTCCAATACCTGTTAACATTGCTGTGGATCATCCCAACGATTGTCACATGACCTTAAAAGATGCTGGTGTAGTTCCTTTTGAGTCTGGCAAGATGTGTTTGGTAAACATATTCCGTGATCACAGTGTGGTAAACTTCAGTGACCGTCCAAGAATACACATTATCGCCCACTGTTATTTGGGCAATCGCAAGAAAGAGTACTGTCAATTAATTGTAGATAGTTATCGTAAACAACATGAACGTATATCCAAGCAAATTCACTGATAATAAAACCTGTGTATGTATTGTAAACGATATTGCTGAATACACTGTGGATCGTCAACTGGTTGTAAATCGTGCTGACTACACAATCAGCAACTTAACTGGCATGGGTTATACTGTGTTTGAACACACTAATGTAGACAAACTGCTACAACGTGCCTGTGGCAAATACGATCGTGCTGTTGTAATCAGTGCTGGCACAGAATTCATCAACGGCACACAGTTTTTTGACACCCATCCTGAAGAATACGATTTGCTGTGCCATATACTAGACGGTGGCGATGCTTACTATGGCATACACCCTCAGTGTTTCAGTATCAACTTAAAAACATATGTAGACCTAGGCTGCCCTGAGTTTGGTCAAGCTGAATATTTTACAGATTACCAAGAACTGGAACCAATCCGCAGTCACGATAGCATACATGATGGTTATTTGCCCAGTTGGATTGGTGCTGGAAAAATAATTGTAAACTATAAACACAAACAAGCAGGTTGGAATTTGATAAAGACACTGCTGGACAATCACCGCACCATTGCTGCGTATAGCAAAGATCAACGTGAGGGAAAGTTTTATCAATACAGATCAGGAGAAACTACCGGCTATATCTACCAAAAATATAACTACTGTCTGACTACACACGTACATACTCAGGCTACAGGTAAGCCCGACTATCCAAGAGTATATGATACACCTGTTATGCGTCTCGTAGCGCCTGCTAATCCTGCTGCTGCTGAACAACGTGGCCCTGCTGCTGAACACATTTATTATGATTACAATTTGTCAGCACTAGAAGCAGCAGGAGGCGGCATACACGTTGATCCTATAAACACACCTGATGACTTTGTAGCACACATACCCAAAGACAATCCGCAAGGCACAGTGATTGACATGAGCAACGTTTTTTGTTATGAAGGTACTGCTGCCATGTACAGTTTGCGTTATAGAGTAGCTCAAGAGAATCGTTTAATAGAATTGCTACAACAAGAACTAGGTGATGCTACTGTTATATTTGATCAACGGGCAGCAGAGGGTATACAGCCTTGGATAGCTGAAACAGGGCTTGTGAAAGATCTTACTCTGACTGACTATAATTCTCTAGATTTGCCATCATGGCATCAAACTGTGATTTAGTCCGTGCTTTAGGCGCACATATGCCACACCAACAACTGCTCTTTTTACACACAATACCATTGCTGTGCATCTTTGCAAAGATACTTTCAGTATCGCTTAGATATCCAATAGGTCCAACTTGGTTATCGTAATTCATTTTACAATCTTTATTTGTAAATACTTCGCCTGTGTTTTGCCTTATGTACAAAAAGTTGTCTGCAACACTGCATGTCCAACCTTTAAATTTATTATTAACATAGTTGGTCATACAGCCGCTGGCACATAAATCTTTTTTACTGCAACAACTACGTCCTTCTGCACTCAAGTTTAATCCTTTGACTAACAAATGAGCAAGTTTATCTTTGGTTGTTATTTTTCTGCCAAGCAAGTATTCACTTTGTTCTGCATTGTAATTAAAACGCATATCTAGCCAATGATGATCAATTTGTCTTGGTACACACTTTATATCATTTGCAGCACACCATTCAATCATTTCTATACAAGTATCCCAGTGTTTAGGATGCATCATTATTGCTACATGAAAGTTTTTGTTTTTTTCTTTTAGGTATAAAATATTTGCTTTTACTAGATTGTGTTGCTTTTCACTTGCTTCTGCATGAAAACTTATGGTCATAAAGTCTGTATATGTGCAAATCCTACTCCATAAGTTTTTACCAACAACTGCATTGGTAATAAAACTTACACCCAGATAATAATCATGTTCTTGCTTTTTTTGATTTATATATTTTAATATATGTATTATACTAGGATGAAATAAACTTTCTCCACCTTGTATGTTTAAATTTGCTTTTTGTACATTTTTGCGTTTTAAATATTCTAATATAAAGTCAATTGTATTTAGAGAATTTGCCAATGGCGGATGTTCTGTGCGATTATCATGTCCGTCTCCACAATAACTGCAATCAAGATTGCATTTCAGTGTGCTTTCCCATGCAACTTGAAATATGTTTTTTGTATATGGGTGTAAAGTATCAAACATGTTCCCTCCACTTAGTAGTAATTGTTTCGCCGCTGCATGGACATGTATACTTACTACATTTTATAGATTTGATTTCTATATCAGGTAAATCATATATGTTGTAGCCAAGATCAGTTCCGCAATTGCCACCAACATTCCCTTGTCTATCTATTTTAACAATATCAACACCCAAATTACACTGCCAGCCCTCAAAGTGATTGAGGTTGTTTACCACAAAGTAGTTGTCGTCAGTGTGTGTTTCACCGTCTATACTGAATTTGGTTCTTGGCTTGCGTTGAACTTCGGTATACCAATCCATATCAGGATATTGCTTGATTGGATTACGCACATACTCTAATTGTTCTTCGTTGTAGCGATGTTCGCCGTCATATAAAACAGTCTTTGCAAGCACAGGAAACGGCTTGCAACCGCCTACTACAGCGTCTACAAGGCGCTTACAGCGCCCGAAGTGTTCAGGATCCATCAATACGTCAATATTTGTTTCTACACGGTAATCGTATAACAGTTCAGCAACTGACTTACAATGGGCAGGATCTCCTGATTCATGATGTAAACTGATATGGACCACATCAAAACAATGCCAGTGTCTTCTCCACCAACTAAGACTTTGACTAGCATTGGTACTCAAACATATTTTAATATCGTGTGCCATTTTAAGTGTATTACACAGACGTGGCAAGTGTTTCCACAGTGTAGGCTCACCTCCTATCAGATACAATCTAGTAGGTCTGTCGTGTTGTTTAATATATTTTAGCAGTGCTGTTTCTAATCGATCTACATCAGGCCAGCGCACTGTGCCTTCATTAGCACCTGGGAAACAATAGCTACACTTGTAATTACAAGTATTGCCCAAGTCCAATTCAATGACAAAATCTGTATCGTGGTTTTCAATAGATATCATAACAAGTGAGCTAATTCAGGAAATACATCTTTAGCATTAACTCCTCTAATAGCATCAAGTTTGTTTACATACTCTTTAAATCCTGGCAGCAAATGGCTCTTGTCGTCTGCGTCCATATGATTCAATATTGCTGCCCATCGTCTCCAACCATAAGGATTTTGTTCCCAAAAGGTAAAATCTGTTGTCCAATTATCTTTCAGGTAGTTTTTGAATTTACCAAACAATTCACGTATTTCTGCTTTGTCTTCTTTGGGCAATATTTGTATGCTCAAAAACGTTGGAATGTATAGTAGGTGCATATTTACTAAACCACCACCTGCTTTTACACCTCGAATTTCTTCTGTGTTGACTTTTTTGAAATTCTGTGATATTTTCCAATGTATAAAATCTGGCAAATGTTTTATGTTGAAAATTTGTATAGCAGTAGCAATACTTGGACGTATGTTGTCTGGTGTATTATCCAGCATGTGTAAGTTGCGCTCTACTGTTTCCCAGTCAGTAGGATAGCGTATGTAGTTGTTGCGTGGTCCAGCAGCGTCCATGCTGACACCCACTTTTACTATTTCAAAATGACGCCACAAATCAATTAAATCTTTATCAACCAGTATGCCATTTGTATTGTAGCGTAAACGTATACGTTTATTATATCCTTGTCTGACAATTTCTTCGATGAACTTTTTGTGTTCAGCAATCATTAGTGGTTCACCACCAGCAAAGTATACCTCACGTAAATTGGGTATTTGTTTATATAAGTCGTCCCAGAATATTTCTTGTTCGTGCCACTTGTTATTAAAAGCAGCTTTGTCCCACTGCATTTGTCTTTTGACTTCTGGATCTTCCAACTGTGGTTCTAATACTTTCCAGTCCTTTACCCACTTGCTGCTGTCATGTGGTGAACACATTACACATTTGATATTACAGGTGTGCCCTAATCGTAAATCTAAATATTTTAATTCTTCTTTGTAGTATCCATCTGTGTGTGTTTCGTTTAATAAATCTTGTATATCAAGACCACGTTCCATCCACGTTCCTGTTTCCCACACACGTTTGCTTACTACACCTTTTGATTCTTCAGCAAAACATTTACTACAACTTGCAGGTATTTTTCCGTCCATCATAGTGCGTCTTACACCACGCATGTATTCACTGTTCCATGCTTCCATAGGTGATGTTGTCGCAAAGTTTATATGCTGTCCGCTATCGTCTTTTACAATACCTACTGTGTGATCTGTACCTGCTCCGCTGGCGTTAGCACTACAGCACAAACGCATATCTCCATTAGGGCGTGTTGCCATATGTATCCAAGGCAAAGCGCAAAATGTTTCTGTTGCTTCTGCTTTTAATCTATTATTAAATAAATCTAAAAAATCTTTCATTTGCGCCCAATCAATAAGTATCTATCATACAGCGGAAGTTTTAGTGTATCTTTGTACATAATATCTCCTAGTCCGCTGTTGTCGGCAAATTGATGTAGACTATCGTAGCACCTTACATGATCAGGCACTTCTTTATAATTGTTATTTTGCAGCACAACCAAACAATTATCAGGCACATTGCTCAACCAAAGGTTGTATTGTTCTTGTGTAATATGCTCTGTGCTTGTGTTAATAACTACGTCAGGCTCATATTCGTATTTATACTCGCACATGTCTGCTGTAATTGCCGTAAACTTGCCTATCATTTCTTGACTTTTACATATCATGTTTGCTGTTTCTTCGCAGCTAGGATCAATATCAATGCTGCGTATGTCATTAATATCAAGTCTGCTGTTGAATAGTAAACTACTTAACACTCCGTTCCAGCCACCATGTATTACTATGTTTAATGGTTTTATAGGTGTGTAGCCACTTAGTTTTTCAATAAGCCAAACTTTGCTTTTTATTTGACCTTTCCAAAAACTTTCAAGCACTCCAAAATGATTTTCGCTGTTGCGCACAGCGTCCATCCAAAATGCTACATCGTCCAAGTTTACCAGCATGTTTTAATCATTTCTTTTCTTATTTTTTGGAAGTGCTTAAAATTATGTTTACGTATTTCTAATGTAATGCTGTTTAGTTCTTCCACACTATACTTAGTAATTGTATTATACAACGTTTCTGTGGCTTTGTAAAGTCTTTTATCATCTGGTAGTTCGTCATAACTTTCATCCCATATACTATCAAAAGTTTTAAAACCAAGCTCACGTAAATATTTTAAACTATACTGTGGGCCTACAAGAACAAATGCTTGTTTACATACAATCGGTTTCCATATTTTTTCACTAAAAAATATATGATGATGTAAGTTGTGTTCTTTTCCATAATGTGTTTCAGTCACTAAATTAATTAAACATTCGTTGTAAATCATTCTATTGTAATCGTGCGGTCTGCTACCACGAGAAAAATCTTCTGTATCAAAATTTAATGGTAATTTTGTTTTTGTAATTTCTTTTTGATTATTCAGTATCTTACCTATTTCTTGTGTATAATTTTGATTATAAGACATAACATTTTGTACATATGGCATACGTTCATGATAAGTTTCGTACTGTGTGTCTAAACAAGTGACTATGCCTTGATCTAATATATCAAAATAATCTAATAATGTCACTGTTTGTAATCTATGCGGATGAGGACGATTGTTAAGACAACAAAAGTATGTTGCTTTTTTATATTCAATTTTATGTAAACGATAATCAATTAGGTTATCGTACACTCTATGATACCATTCTGGGTAATAGAATGTTTTAAAATTTCCAGAAAGTGGCCATTTAGCATATTCTTTATCTGCATCTAAAAGAGAAGTTGCAAAAAATACTTTTCCATGTAGATTATTGTTTACAACAAAACTATCAATTTTTGAAAATCTACGTAAAGCAAATCCTTCTAAAATATCATGTAATATTAAAAACACATTTGGTTTGTCCAATTCTTTCAAGTAATCTAGCTCTTCTCGTCGTCTAAAATGTTCAATAAAAAAATATTTTCCGTTGCCTTGCCATTGTTCATAAGGCAAGTATTCTAAGCCAAATGGGTTTGTATATCTTGTATGTTTTTTATTTGAATACACGTTCAGCAACCTTAAAATTATGTCTACGTATTTTAAAAGTTATATTATTTAATTCTTCTAATGTATAATTTTCATACAAATGTTTAAGTTGATCTATAGCAGCAAACATTCTTTTATCATTACTCATATTGTCATAACTTTCGTCAATGATGCTGTCGAATGTTTTGAATCCTTTTGTTTTTAAATATTGCAAAGAATGTTTTTGCCCAATTAAAATTAGTATTTGTCCTGCAAACATAGGTTTAATAATCTTTTCAGTAAGAAATAAACCTGGTTCATGATAAAATGTTTCAGACGTTAAATTTACTAGGCTATTATAAATTTTTGGATTTAGGTCAAGGGGTTTACTATGTTGTAATCTGTCATCTTGCTCAACATAATCTATATGTAAAGGTATTTTGCTTTCTGTATCTTTAATATATTTTGCAACCTTTTCAGGTAATATATCTGGCTCCATACATCTTTGCGTAAATTGATTTGCACTGGTTTTTTCGATTTCTCTAAAACTAACTTTACCTTTGTCTAATAGTTTTAAATAATTCATATAAACCAAAGATTGACATCTATGTGAGTGTTGCCTATTGTTTAAAAAACAGAAAAAGTTTTTCTTTTTATATTTAGGAGAGGCATGATTACCACGAAAATGAGTTGCAAAAGTTTTAAAATGAATATTATAAACTTTAACAGAATAAAGTTTTGGCTTAGATGTTTGTTTTAACCATTTTTTATATAAACTTTCAACATGAAAATTACCGCTCAAATAAACAAGTCTACATTTCATATTGTATTTTTTATAAAATACGTGCAAATTTAAAAAATGATTCCAACAGTCTCCTTCGCTATTATTATCAACTACAACTGTACTCTTAGGATTCTTAACAGCTCTCAAATATTTACTAGGAAGAATTAAAGGCTCGTGATAATTTAGGTCAATATGCTCTGCCAATGATGGATTGTCCTTTCAATACCTTCTTCATAAGATACTTTAGGTGTCCATCCTGTTTTACTTGTAAGCAAGTTGTGATTACTGTTGAGCCACCAAATTTCACCATGACGTGGATCTTTTGTATCCCAATTTATTTGTCCTGTCCAATCTAATTGTTCAGCAATGTAATCTGCACAATGTCTAATTTTTCTTGGATCGTCTGGTCCAATTGTATAGAAGTTTCCTTTACATGCATCTCTATTTTCAATAACTGCCATCCATGCATCTAACAAATCACTAATGTAAATAAAGTTTCTATATGGTTCTGCATATCCTAAATTACAAGTATCTCCTTTGATCATTTGCGCAATAATTTGTTCTGTCACAAAAAAGTCATTGTCTTTACGTCCATAACTATTTGTTTGTCTAAAACTTGCCCAAGGCAACCCGTATGCTCTACCAGCATATTCTAAATATTTTTCACAACCATACTTAGCAACAGCATAAGGAGCATTTGGATTTGGCTGCGTATGTTCATCAAAAGCAACGCTTTCTTTATAAGTTCCGGTTTGTTCTACTTCATCTGAAATGGGTTGCCAGCCATAAACTTCCATAGTGCTTGCGAATACAAAATAAGGTAATGTGCTAAGTTGTCTACATGCTTCGATAAGATTTACTGTTCCTACATAATTTACTTCACTGAAACTTACTTGTTCATAAAAACTCTTTTGTACTTCAGTTCTAGCAGCAAGGTGAACAACAATGTCAGGGTTCACTGCTTTTACTTCTTGTTGAATACCTGTATGGTGTGTCAAGTCTGTTTTAAGTTCATGGACTTCTCCAATTGCTTGTAATCGTGGCAACAAGTGTTGTCCAATAAATCCGCTAGATCCAGTTAGTAATATTTTCATGTAAAACTCCTTACTATATTTACAATCCATTAAGTATATGTTTATTAGATCTGGTGGTTAAATACATTATGTTTGATATTGTAGATGAGTTTGAAAGACAAATAGCAGATTTTTTTGGTGCTCCGTATGCTGTAAGCACCGACTGCTGTACTCATGCAATCGAACTGTGTTTAAGATATAAAAATGTGACACATGTGACTGTGCCTAAACAAACATATCTGAGTGTGCCAATGACTGCAAAAAAAGTTGGTGCAACTGTGTCTTGGTCTAATAGTAGATGGGAAGAATATTACTGCTTAACTTCTAATATATACGATGCTGCTGTGTTATGGAGAGCTAATAGTTATATACCAAACACATATATGTGTTTGAGTTTTCAATTTAGAAAACATCTTAGCCTCGGCAGAGGTGGTGCAATTTTATTAAGCAGCAAAGAAGAAAGAGACGATCTAATAAAATTAGGTTATGATGGTAGACATAGAGATGCTCCGTGGGCAGAACAAGATATTAATACTATGGGTTATCACTATTATATGACACCAGAAACTGCACAACTTGGTTTAGATAAACTACCCGATGCTATTAAATCTACCCCTAAATTATGGACATGGAAAGATTATCCTAATATACATAATCAGGTAGCTCATATGGTTTGAACAATCTATGAATAGGTTGATACTTAGGATTTTTACGTAGTTCTGTGCATAACCAATCTTGCAATTTATGTGAATCAGTTATACGATTTGTTTGCACGTATATTTCAATATCACTCTGCAATCTGTCTATAAATTTATGTGTTGATTTAGTTAGTTTCCATCCTAAATCTTTATACACATTTTGTATTAGTAAGTTTTTATGACTAGCAATATCAGGATGAATATCATTAATAATTTTAAATGAAAGATTTGCATCGTCAAATTGCCTAACTGTAATTTGAGGTAATTTTTTATCATATAAATTTTTAAGTCCTTTTGCAATTCTTAAATCTTGTTCAGAATAATTTATACCAGATAATCCATGTTCAGCAAGTATTGGATCAAATGTATGAGCTTGCCATAATATATTTTCTGCATAAGACTTATTGACTGATAAAATAGAAGTATAATTTCTAACAATATCATTAGTCACACTCCAATTACGTTGATGCCATAATCTACGCTCTTTAGGTGCATGAAATATGCTGCCATAATTTTCCCAATGGGTATTGGATATCCAATCAAATCTTTCAAATCCAGACCATAAGATTACAATTTTGTCATCTTTGGTAAAATTAAATTTTGCATCTGCTTCAAACACTCTACTTGCAATACCAACATTCCCTAAGCCAGCAATTGCAAAATTATAAAAATCTACACCTTTATCAAAGGCCATAATATCTGCCCATGTAGGCCAACCATATCTTGTAAAACTACAACCAAAAGCAAACAATCTATTCATTTGCAACAATCCATTCATCTATACGTTTGTGGTCAAAAAATATTTTATCTTTGTAATGATTAGCAAAATGTTTGTTGTTTGTAGTTGAAAAATTTTTATATACTTCTGGTGGAAACACACTTTCTGTAGATTTAATTAGTTTTATTAAATGTTGAAAATTGTGTTCTATTTTATACTTGCAAGAATCATATAAGTGTGAATAATTAGAATCTTTATATTTTGCCACTTGTTGCCATAATGCGTCTGCCCTATCTTCGTCATTTTCTATACTGTCAAAACTGTAATCAAAAATATTATCATACAACTCAAAACCTAATTCAACAAGTGCTTTGTGATAATTAGGCACACTAAATGTTATAAAAGGACGCTTGTGTAATATTGGTACAAAAGTTTTTTCTGTCATAAACAAACATTCTGTGTTGCTTTCACAAACTACACTAAATGTACTATCACTAAATTGCTCTGGAGGATATAATATTTCGCCATCTCTTCCTTTCCAATCTAAATGCCTGGCTATCCTATAATCAGTAAAATATTTCCATTCATGACCTTCGTAAATATCATTAGTTGACCAAGATATATGACCGTACTTTTCACATTTGTTTTTGTATAACATATCCATAAAAATACATCTGTGAGGATGTCCTCTGTTGTTTAAACTTGTAAACAATTTTTTTGGAGCAACAACCTTATGTATTTTCCAGCGTTGATCAACATGTCTTTGTAAAGCTAAGTTTGCAAAGTAGTGCATAAATTGCACTAGGTTTTTACCCTTTGTTATATAATGTCTATTGTTTAATTTACTCAAGTATGCTGGTCTAAACAAATATACTTTAACATTGTTTTCGTCAGCAAATGCAAGAAATTGTTTCCAAGATCTTTTATCATTGTAAATATAGATAATTTCGTATTCTTCAAATCCTATCAAATATAAAGTCTTACATTCTGGACGTTGCATTGCTTTTTTCAACTCGTTGGCCATCTTCTCGCCTACACTATGAGCCCATACAAACCACCAAACGCATCCATTATTATCAATAGGAAAATTCATTTCATAAACTCTCTTGGGTTGAAATCAAATACTTCATTTAATTTTTTTCTGTTCCTTAGCTGTTGACTAGCATTGATATGTGTTTGATTCCAGTAATCTTTGTTTTCTTTACTGATTTTTATATTCATTACTTTTTCAACCATTCTTACATGATCTAATATATCTGGATGAGAGTCTTGTAAAACTCCAAAAGATTTGCTGCCTTTTTCGGCTTTAAAATATTGCATTTCTGGTAATGTAGCAGCAAACTTATTATACAAATCATTTACTTCAGGTCCGGCTATATCTGTATCTTCCCAAGCAGAAGGAAAAGCACTTGCTTGAAATTTTATTAAATCTTTATATGTGCCATTTACTTGATTTATAGCAGTAGTATTTTTTACAATGTCGTGTTCCCAGGACCAAAAATACTTGTGATACTTGTTCCAAATACGTTCACCTATATTACTAAAGACGTTGCCATATTGTGCAAAGCCTTCACCTAGTATTCTATCCTCACGATTCCAACTAGTCCATAGTATCATAATTTCATCATCTGATGTAAATTTATGCTTTACATCAGCTTCCATAATTCTATAGCTAATACCAACGTTTCCGATACCTGCTAAACCGTAATTGTAAACTTGTGTGTCAGTTAATTCTCTATCTAAAATTTCAGGCCAACACGGCCAATAGTAATGAGTAAAACTGCAACCAAATGTGAATAATCTGCGCATATATTGCCTTAAATACTGTATGAATATTTATAGTACAAATGAATGGGATCCACTAAAGAAGGTTTGTGTCGGAGTTGCTGACTATTGTCGCATTCCTGAAATGGACGAAAGTCTACGTGTTATTAATTACGCAGACAGACAGGATGTAAGTGATGTAAAGGCTGGTCTATATCCTGATCAAGTTGTAGAAGAATCAAACGAAGATCTTGAAACTTTTGTAAAGTTTTTAGAAGGTGAAGGTGTAGAAGTTGTAAGACCAAAACGTACACCAGAAGTTGAATACTATAACTACTGCCCACGTGATACTGTATTTGTTCATGGCAACAGAGCTTTTGCTGCGCCAATGGCACTAGCAGCAAGAGAAACAGAATGGCGCCATCTACTGCCTGGTGTTGCTCCTATCGAAATAGGGCACCGCATAGACAGAACAGGATTGTATGACGAATCCTGTGTCGGAGATCCGGATCGCCTTGCCCTCACTGAAGTAGCACCATGCTTTGACGCTGCTAATGCAATTAGAGCTAACGACGATATTTTGTATTTGGTAAGCAATAGTGGCAACAAAGCAGGTGCTGCTTATTTAAGCACATGGATAAACAAACCTGAAAATAATTTTTCTGAGCCAGGCAACATACGTGTTCATAGATTAGAAAATGTCTATAGTTATATGCACATTGACAGCACTATTGCGTTCTTACGTGAAGGATTACTACTTGCTAATCCAAGCAGAATTAAAAGTATGGATGTATTACCTGCGCCGTTCAACACATGGGATGTAATTTGGGCACCTGATCCTGTAGATGCTGGACACTATCCTGGACTATGTAATAGCAGTATATGGACTTGGAATGTAAACCTGTTTAGTGTTAATCCTAATCTTGTTGTGTTAGAAGAACATCAAGAACCAACTCGTAAAGCACTAGAAGCACACGGTATTGAATGTGCTATGCTACCACTGCGTCATGCTAGAACACTAGGTGGTTGTTTTCATTGTTGCACGTTAGACCTTGTAAGAGGCTAATAATGCGTCAGCAGTTTGTCGATGGAAATCTACTCCGTCATGCATACAATCTCTAGCTTCCATATTACCAGCAGTGGGATTTATATATTGCATATCAACGCTTAGTAAAAAATCTAATTCTTCGTCCCAACTAAAGTTTATAACAGGCACGCCTAAATTTTGCCAAACTAAATTAAAACTTTCAATACTTGCACATACAGATTTTTTAAGTTCTCCCATATCTTGAATGTATCTTTTGACCCACCATTTTCCGTCATGTGTTGATGTTTCGCTCATATCTAGCCAACGAATACCTTCATCTTCTTCAAATCCAAATTGCTTTCTTGTAATCTGTGGCCACTGTGCTACTACTAATTTAGGCAAAGGTAAATTATTTGCTTTCCATAAAAGACTGTTAAATTGTAAAACTTCAGGACTACTGGCTTGTTTAGCTATATTAAACAAATCAAGTTGCAACTCATTTGCTAACATAGTACACCAAATATCCTCAGTGTTTAACCCAACACCTTCTGTATAACTACATCCAGTTGCAAGTAAAAAAGGTTTTGAAATATCTTCTATTTCTTTAGTTCTATATCCTAAGCTATTAAAACTATATTCAATTGTTTCATTAAGGTATTTCCAGTCTTTTGGCATTTTTTTACAATTCTTTTTATATTCATCTTCGTCGTCAGTTGAGAAAAAATCCATGCTTTTATTAGCTGATTGCCAATCAACCAGTAAAGGACTATTTTTTTTAAAAAAGAGTGCCATAAAAATTACTCCAAATAAATAACTACGCATATTTAAAAACATCGGAGTCATAGTGTCTTATAACTGGTTTAACTGTCTTTACTTCAGCCCAAGAAATAAATTTTTACCTGAGCTAATAATGCAAGACGGTAATAGAGCACCATTGCGACAAATAAGCAAAATAGAAATGCTTATGGATATTACCAAAGAAAGTTTTGTTGGTAAATTTAAAGAACCATTAATAATTTACAATGGCACTCATAACATTCCTAATTTAGACAAACTTTTTATAAGTGATAAACACACTGAAATTTTACAAACACAGCGTGTTCATTTTTTCTTTATGGAAGTGCTTACACACTATATTCCTAATCCGTGGGGTAAACTGGAACCACATATTCTTAAAATTGACAACGAGCCTGAAAAGTTAAACAAAATTCGCTGCTACGAACTTGATACTTTAAACAAATGGGCAAAAGAAAAAAATATAGACTTGTATGTTTACTGTACAGATCATAGAAGTTGGGAGTATTATCAAAATCTATATCCTAACATAAAATTAAGAAGCATGGATTTATTTGTAAGTTGGTATAGTAGCAGATTTGAATTGCAAGAAGAATATAACAGGAGCGGTATGCTTCCAGGCGACATATATCCTATCATCGATTACAAAAAAATTAGGAAAAAGTTTTTTAGCGGAGCATGGAGATATGATCCAAGTAGACATTTTATAACAGCATTTCTTGCCAGCGAAGGATTAACTGAAAATAACGAAATTAGTTTTTATCATAAATCAAGCAACGCAGACATGATTGCAAATATGTGGTTTGATTGGAATAAATTTGCAGCCAAACATCCTGCAATGAGTCAAGCATTGTTAAAAGGCAATGAATTACTACAACCGCAACTTCCCTTGAGTTTTGAGGTTAAAAATCCTTTGTCGTGCGACTTAAAACAAGGCGATCCAGATTATAATACACCAGGAATGTATAATAGACGCAGAACTCAAGATCCAGCTAAAACCTACGATCGTGTGTTTTGTGCAATTATAAACGAAAGTAGAGTCACACAACCATGGCCAAATGTTAGTGAAAAAACATTGAATGCTATGAAAAGTTTTAGGCCTTTTGTAATGGTTGCTGCACCACACACATTAAGGTATTTGAAAGAAATGGGCTACAAAACCTTTAGCGATTTTTGGCCAGAAGATTATGACGATATCGAATGCACAAGTGACAGATTAGTTGAAGTATGCAATACTATAAAATATATCGATTCATTTAGTATCGAAGATTGTAGGAAAATTTACAAAAAATTAATTCCAAGATTAATGCATAACTATAATGTTTTACAAAAAAACTACAAATGGTTTGATGAATACAACTTAAAATTAGATTCCCAAAGTTCATTGGCCCAATATGTATGAGCAGGCAATCGGTGATGCCAATACATTTGCCCTTCGACACTGTGTCCTTGATTTAAACAGTTTTCAAAGAAACTAAAATTTTCATCATCCCAATATAAAAAATTATCTTTGTCAATTTTATCGGCATAGTATTTGTATCTTTTGGAATTTTCACATGCTTGAAAACTATTCCTAAATGTATAACTAAAATTATGTGCTTTGAAAAAACTTTGTAATTCAATTATATTCATATACCTGTTTACTTGCCATTGTATAGGATTAATAAAAAGATGCTCACTCAGTGCATCTAAATTTTTGCGTATAGCAACTGGAGCCCAATCAGGATAATGCTGTGGATGTAAGTGTAAAACTTTTTTATCTGGTGTATAAGGAATAAATTTGTTTAAATTATATCTGTTTCTATCCCAATGATCATAAAAATATTCAGTACGTTCAGCACCTGTCCAGTTAATAAAAAAATGTGTTGTTTTTGCTTTTTCAAGATTATCTAATATCCAAAGCAATGTTGTTCTTTTGATGTAATCATTGCTACCACCGGGCATTGCAATGTTTGTATACTTCCAACCAAGTTTCTTTGCTATTTGAGCTGAATAGCAATTTTCTCTATTGTAATTGCCTTCACCTATACCGCTGCCTTCAATTTCACTACCAGCAGTATGGCTACATCCATTGATAAACAAATGATCAATCATTTACAGGTTCCTTTGGGATAATTATATCAGTTCCACAATGACAGTGTTGTTTACTACATATAACTGGTTGCAAATCAAATGTCAAGTCTTTATCTAATATATTTCCGTGATTATTACCTACACCACAACTTGCACTACTGATATCGCCACGTGGATTGATAAAAAGTGCATCGTCTACAAAACACTTCCAACCAGCAAAAAAGTTTTGTCGTGCAGCAATAATTTTATTGCTGTTTACAGGTTCTATACCTGTGTCATAATGTGCATTACTAATTGCTTTGTTTTGTCTATACGGTTTTGGAATAGTTTGCACACTTTCAAATTGTGCTTGTTCTAAAAATTCTACTTTTGCAGGATCTTTGTATTCCCATGGTCCTGCATTCACACTCATTTCATCAAACAGTGGCGTCCATTCTAAGTTGTAATTTGGCACTTCTTTGCGCACACGTTCACCAAACTCTTTTACTTCCCAAAAACGTTCTTCGTGCATCAGCATCTTTGTGCAAAGATAATCAACTTTGTCGCATAAAAATTGTGCATTTTCAATATAACGATCTTTTTTGCTAAACTCTACATGAAAACTTGCAACAATGTCATCAAACAAATGATAGTGCTGTTCCCAATAACGCAAAGGTCTTGATAGATTTGTGTTAACAGCAACAGTAAGGCTATCACCTAATTCCTCTTTCAAGTATTCAGTAAGCGGTATAAAGTTTTCCCAGTGTGTGGGTTCTCCTCCGCTGTAGAATATTTTGAAATACTTGTAGCCTCTGTCTTGATATTGTTGGAATATATTCCTTACATTTTGTTTGTAAGTATCAAGTGCTCCGTTGTTGCGATTGTCTCCTGCCCAGTTTCCTGGATTGCAATAGCTGCACTGGAAGTTGCAAAAGTTATTCACTTGCCATGTGATAGTAGCATACGGTTCTGCCATTGGTGTGATTTTAAGTAAGTTAGACATATTCTCTTAGCCACTCCAACTCTGGAAACGTTGCCCAAAAATCTTCTTTGCGATGTTGATCCAATCCGTGATTCTTTTCAAAGAACTGTTTTAGTTTTACAGTATCAAGTTCGCCTGTGTTCATAAACTGTATAACACTGTCAATTTTTCCTAATACATCTTTTACAACATCAGGCTTTGTGGCAATACGATCTTTGATTTTGTCATATGCCCATGCTTTGTAATCAATATATTTACTGCGTAATTCTATTTTGAAATCATTGGGTATACTATCCAGTCTCATAAAGTCAGGATCTGTAAGCATGTTCAATCTACAGTTTTCGATATCTACTAATCCACGCTCTACCCAGTCCTGATGAAAGTCTGGCCAGTTCCAGGCATTGTATAAACTAATAGTAGGTGTAAGTTCAAAGTGTATGTTGGGCAATTCTTCAAGCATTTCTTGTCTATTGCGCTCTACAGTTTCCCAGTGTGTTCCGTGTCGCATAAACTCTGCTCTTGCACCCATTGCATCTAAACTTGCACTTACTTGAATATCAGAAAATTCTTTCCAGTAGTCAATGATGCTTTTTTGCTTGAATCTTAAATTACTGAAGTTTGTGGTATAGCGTAATCTTACATCTGTTTTACCAGTTTCAATCCAATGATCCAAAATCTTATAGTGTTCGTTTGTAATCAGTGGCTCGCCACCTGCCCAGTATACTTCTTCAACATCAGGCAAGTATTGCTGCAATTCATCCCAAAAGTTTTTGTGCTTTGCAACGTTAACAATAATGCTGCCGTTGTTTTTCAGTATGTTTGCTACTTCGTGTTTGCCGTATAGTTCACCGTGTTCTTGTGCATGTAAACTGCTCAACTCAGGTCCGCATGTTCTACACTTCATATTGCAGATATTGCTGAAACGTATGTCCATGTATGCCATGCGCATTTCGTCAATGCTGCCATCAGCATTTGTTTTTTCTACCAAATCAAAATGCTTATCACCAAACCACTGATTGTGATTTTTGCGCAATGTCCAAATGTAAGTGCTGTCTTCAAGTTCATAGCAACGTCTACAGCAATCCAGTTTTTCGCCTTTTAGCATAGCAAGACGTAGTTCTCGATACTTGTCGCTGTTCCATACTTCTGCAATGGTGTTTTCTTTAACATTGCCAAACGGTTGATCACTGTCTGCAATACAGCAAGGCATAGCTCTACCATCAGGCCAGGCGTGCATGTGTATCCAAGGAAGGATACAGAACGCCTTATTCTTTTTTAATAGATGTTCTTTATCCATTCATTAATCCTGCAAGTTCTGGAAATACTTCAACAAAATTCTCATTGCGAATTTTATCACGTCTACTAGTATTATGTATAAACTCTTTGCCGTGTTCATCCCAAGTATGAGCACTGGTTGCAAAACGCATTGCATTTTCTACATGCTGCACACACCAATATTCGTCTTTGATTTGATTGATTAGTTTTAACAATCCCAGTGTGCCTTTTTCTTTTTCTTCTGGTGGCAAATTTTGCGCACTGTAAAAACTTGGATTCAACAAATGATAAATGCTGATATAATCGTGTTTGCGGAGTAAATCTTGGTCAATCATGTATGTGAAAAAATCACCCAGTGTGACATAATTCAAGTTGCTTAATACACAGTTGAATTGATAATCAATAAAGTCTACATCTCTAATTGTGCGTAGATTGTTTTCAACTGTAAACCATTTTGTGCCGTTGCGTATGTATTCAGCTTTTTCGCCATAATGGTCCAAACTTGCACTGACTTCTACACCTTTGAAATTGCTCCACATATCAAGTATATCATACTTTTTGTATTTAAAGTTGCTCATGTTTGTGTTGTAGCGTAATGTTATATCTTTACAGCTACCATTAGCAATCATTTCTTCAAGTATTGTATAATGTTCATCTGTGATCAGTGGCTCGCCACCTGCAAAGTATGCAAGTTCAATATTAGGTATTTGTTCAAGAACTTGATCCAACAACTTGCCGCTTTCGTCAGCATGTTGCACTACCCTAAATCCAGGAGGTGGAGCATCATGTTCTTTGTGTTCTTGTCCCCATTTGCTTGAAAATTCACTGCCGCAGGTTCTGCATTTGAAATTGCAAATGTTGCTGAAACGTATGTCGTAATAAGCCATTGTAAATTTATCAAGGCTACCGTCTTGGTTTGTAAAAGGCACTAGATCATCGTATTTGTCAGCAAACTTTTCAATGCTGTATTTTCTAAAACTGTATGGTGAACTTTCCTCATGTTTGTAGCAAAATTCACAGGCTTCATTTTTCCTTCCAGCAAGCATATCTAAACGTAATTGTTTCATACGCTCAACATTAAATGCTTGTTCCAGTGTGGTATCTTTTACGTTAGCAAAAGGTTCAACATAGTCGCTGCTACAACAAGGATATACATCTCCTTTTGGCGTCACATTCAAGTGTAGCCAAGGAAACATACAAAAAGTTTTACTGCTTTTTAAATGATCATCCTTAGAATGTTTCATCGGCTTCCTTACATAGTGCAAAGAAATCACTCATTTCAGGAAATGTTTTTTCAAAATCTGTACCACGTCTACGGTCGTGTTCTTTAAAGAAGTTCCAAAAGTCTTTGCGACCTTCTCTAATTTTGTTTACATCGTATCTAGTTGTTTTCATGTAATCAACAACACGTCTAAATTTTTCATATTCCATTTCACTGAAATGTTCTTTGCTGCCTTCTTTAACATTATCTTTAATAAATTGTAAATGGCTTTCCATATAGGGTATATAAATTTCTTTAGGCAAGATATTTATGTCATACTGCAAAGGTTCTTTTAGGTAAGGTGTATCAAAATGTATACGTTGCCAACGTCCGCTGTTTACATCATTATACATACGCCTTTGTTCTAATATTTTTTCAAGCAATGTTTGGAATGTTGTGACACTGAACAAACTAAATGTAATCATGTATGTCACAGGTGCGGTAGTATTACGCATAAAATAATCAAAATTACGTTCAAATACCTGTAAGTCTAACCCGTCACGAATGTACTCAGCACGTTCGTTCCAAGTATCTAAACTTGTAAACAATTTAAAACTTTTTATTTTGTTTTGTGTAAGCAAACTTTTTACGCTGTCTGTAAACTTTTCTAGTTGTTTTTCTTTGCCACCGAAATTACTGTTTACATTTAGCTCAAGATTGGGCTTAGGATCCTTTTCAAGTTCGTCAAACATCCTATACATACTTTTTTGCATAGTAGGTTCGCCGCCTGTAATACGTAAAATGTTTAAGGTTTTACTAACTTCGGGCCACCATTTCCACCAAGCTCGGAGATAAGGATTTGAATCTTCTTCATACACCCGGAACCAGTCAATATCACATCTATGATTTTTACTTTGCGTATATGGTCCATGTTGTCTTATTTCATTGTAAAATCTGCTGCTCGCTTTTGGATGACAATATCCGCAACGGAAATTACATTCGTTGCCAAACGAAATTTCAATATACTCAGGATTAACATTAAAATCCCACTTATTAAATTTTACTTCTTTTAACCTGTCTTCGTTGTAGATGCTACCGCTGCGAATATGTCTGTCACTGATATAATCATCACCCATATTTTCAACATTCCAGCAATACTGACATCCAGCACATTGTTTGCCTTCTAGCATTTCTTTGCGTTCTTGCTTTTTATGTTGTGTGTTATGCAATGCACTAGGATTTGTTAACAACTCGTCAATATCAATTTTATGAGGTGCTGGATGATAACAACTATGTGTTTCACCTGTTTGTAAATAAATTGTTGTATGATACCATTTTGCAAAACAAAAAGTCGGCGAAAAGTGCCGCTTTGTGATATCATTGATATATTTTACTCTGTCTGTTTGGTTCGACATTATCGTCCTTTACGTGGTATCCTTGAAGGATTCATATACACTGTTTTAAAAAAGTTGCTTTGCTGTGCATTTAAACATTCTTCTGCAATAGGCAATTCCAGTTCGTGAATAAGTTTTTCACCTAGTACTTCTGTTTGTTCATCAATGTCGGACATATCTTTATTGTCCCAATAATTGTTTAGCCATTCGAAATCTCGAACATTAACAAAGTCCCAATCTGTACACATTGTTTTATACAAACCTTCTCGTGCTCCGTGGATGGCCCAACGACCATTCTCAACATCTGCGCCAACCATTAACCAAACATACAACCTGTGTAAGTTTTTCCAATGATTTTTTTGAAACGCTTCTACAGTAGGTTTCATACCTCTGTCAAGTGCCATTTTTACACCTTCGCGGAAACCAGCACGCCATGCTTGATGCGGTGTAGCATTATTCATAATTTCACTATGACACTGATTGATTTGTATGTATTCTAAGTCCCAACAAAAATCTACCTGTGCATGTAGATTATCTGGATCTGCATTTTCATGCGTTTTCATGTTAAGAACTTTTTCTTTAGGCCAGCACTTTATTCCGCCATTGCCATACATAAGTCCGTTAATTGTATTTCTAGCACTCCAACTTACAACACAATTTTCAAATGCAACTTCTCTATTCCAGTGTGCATCTTCGTGACTATCTAAATCAAATTCTTTGCCAAGGAAATCTGCATTTACAATATTATCACCGTCAATAGTAATAAATCTATCAGTTTCACTTAGTTCAGCACATGCTTTGTGTGCTGCATCTGAACCTTCTACACCATGTACACGTTTTGCCCAAGGTACTTTAGTACACAAGTCTGCATAATTTTTTTCAGCGTTTGGCTCATCATAACTTAGATATATAATATCATAATCTAAAATTCTAAATTTACTCATTCGGAGACCTCATACGAATACTTCTCAAATCTTTTTATAGTATATACGCTTACAGCTGAAGAGTCAAGTTCTAAATCGGAGGCAAAGTTAACTTCTACTTTACCATTTTTTAAATCATCTATTGCACAATAAATGTATTGGTATAACACATGGGGATCGTGTGCTTTCGTAATACTAAATCCCATATCAGATCTAAAACTTAGTTTGTTTGATAAAAGATTATCTTGGATTGCACGGTCTAATTCAACAGTCCACTTTTTTTCGTTTTTATTATGAGTAATAATAACATCTGGTCTGTTTTTATTATTTGCAGGAACGAGATATATTTGGTCGTTGATATCAAACTGGTATTCGTCTTCTATGTATCTATGAGATAGTATATGTTGTTTTGTGACTGTATCAAATAACACAACATAATTACTAACTACTTCTTTGCCAGTAATTAAATTGTAAACATCTTCAATGTCTACTACTATGTAGTTTCCTAACTCTTTGTAATTGTTTTTGATACTGGTAATATTACCATCTTCATCAAAATAAACATAACGCTTGTTGTTTACTTCTAACATCATATTCCTAATTTATTTTCGTATGTGCTTATAACATGATCATTACAAAAATTATCTTCTGTGTAATGAAATATACCACTTTGTGTATAATTACCTATTGTTAGTTTGCAATCGTTATCAAGATACACACCTAGTTGTTTTTGCCAACTATCTACCCATAATTTATCCCAATTTTGATTATGTAATTTCATATGTGTAAAAGTTGGATAACTAGTTTTTAAAGTAATTTGATCTTCACATTGTAAAACTTTTGCTGCAATCGCACTGCTTACATCCACACTGGGCCATTTTTGGAAATACTTGCCTCCAGCATATTGTCCGTAAAACAGTTCCCAATTGTGCATAATTGTTTCCACCCATTTAAAAAATTCGTGTGCTTGATCTGATTTTTTAAACCAATGAAATCCGGCATATAAATTAGGCAAATGATGATTTCTAAATGCTTTTCTATAGTATGTATTATCTGATATTTCACCTCTATAATTTAAAACATCACTCACATAATATACTTGCTTTGTTTTTAGTAATTCGTACCAATGAGAAATATCAGATAAAACCAGCATATCAGTGTCAATTACTGCTGTTTCATCAAAAGGTGTAGCATGATAAATTTTCCAACGATTTTCAACTTTCCATGTTGAATTCTCTGCTTCATCTTTCCAAGGTATATCTACAATATGATCGTACAAAACTTTATATTTGTCATCAACAACGTCATTGGTAATAAGTGCAATTTTACAATCAGGATTAGTTAATCTTAGACTCATTGCAGCAACATTTGCCTGCTGAACATAATCAACATCGCTATTCTGTGCAAATAATGTAAAATTAAAGCTCATCAATTAACCTATTCAAACTAAATTTATTCATAATATGAACATTACAACCTTCAACTGTTGCAGGAAAATAATCTATACTATCTTTCTTTTGCAGTAAAAATTTTACTTTATCGTTTTTAATGTCTAAGCAAATGTCTTTGTCTAAAGTATAATATTTTTTCCCCGGTAATTGTTTTACAAAATTACCCGACATATGTCCATTCATTATGTGTATTGCAATGCTAAATGCAAAATCATTCCTAAACGTAGTTGCTGTAATTCTATATAAATTTTTGTAATGATACCAATATTCTTTGATGTGTGATACAAGATTAAAAAACAACTCTGTTTGTTTGTTTTTTCTAAAATAGATTACTGTTGCCCAATAAAAATCAATGCCGTTTGCAGATATATGTTTAAATTCACTTACATCTCTCCATCCAGATAATTCAGTGGAATTTTTATACAACATTACATCATTTGATTGTTCAAAACAATACTTCAAACAATCATTACACAAAATATAATCAGTATCCATAATGATAGTTTCATCGTATGGGGATAGTTCGTATGCCCTGTGTCTATCTAAATTTTTCCATTGTAGTTTATACTCTTTGTATACACCATCTCTGTATGTTTTATAATTGTTGTTCTCGCTTGATATTTCTATTACGTTATCAAACTCGTGCTGATAGTTTACTTCTAAATACGAAGCATTATCTGTGACAAGAGATACTGGAATATTTAAATACTGTTTAATTCTTGCAGCACAAAATATTGCTTGCTTTATGTAATCTACTTGTGTGTTATTACATGCAATTAGTAGAGCACCTTTGCTCATGTGTCAAACATACCTTCAACTGATCTATTTGTTTTTAGCTTATCGTATTCTACATAATATTTGTTGCTTGCTCTAAAATATGTATCTGATACGCCTTGTACAAACTCCTGCAAGTTTACATTAACAGGAATATCATTGCTATCAACAATAACTGTATCTTCTTGCCCTGCAGATATCATACTATAGCAAAACGTTATAAGTTCTTTTGTAGAAATAAACGTGCCTCCGCCATAATAATATAATAAATCTTCTTGATACTTTTCTTTCAAGATGCGCTTTTGATTATCAAGTGTAATCATGTAATTACTAAAATCAAGAGCTTTTTTTAATCTTTCATCCATGGTATACCTCCATTGTTAGTATACACAAAAAAAGATGATTTGTCAACTATTACAATACGCCGCCTGAGACATCGCCTAAGTTGTTTGAATTTGAAGTTGATGCATTTGTGACAATTCCACCTTTAGTAATTCCGGTTAGGTCCACTGCTGGTTGAACAACAGAATTATATGTAAAACTACTATCAGGACTATAGCTACTACATGCGCTGTCCAATGTACCATTAACTTCTTCGTCGATAGGTGTTCCAGTACCAGCGCCGCCTAAATCTCCAGTGCCTGTATCACCGTCAAAGAATCTTATACGGAATCTAATACCAGTAGTAGATCCACTTTGTACTTTACCATATATTCTATAGTTGTTGTCAGAATAAGCACCACTTCCAGTTTTATTAAACATTAACTGGTAGGATCCGGTTAGGTTGTCAAAACCTCTACTATAAGTAGTGCCAGATGATGCACTGGTATCATATTTGTCAATATACACTGTTCCCATTGCAGATAAAAGATTTGCCCAGTCTGTGGATTTTGCGCCTGTTCCTCCAGTTAGACTAGCAGTAAAATGCAATCTTCCGCCTGCATTTTCCCAAGCAATTTTTGCAGCAGAGGTTGCCCAATCAACATCAATTACATGATAAAGGGCAGTTTGTCCACTGTTAACACCCCAGTTAGTGGTTCTTTGTGCAGTACCTGTTGATTCTAAACTAAAACTGCTTGCATCATAACTTAAATGACTAGCTGGATAATTTGATACTGCTACACTCAATGCTTCATAATCATTGAATCCCATAAGTGTGCCATTTGATACTGCACTGAATGCACCTGTGCTTTGATTGTAATCTTGAGACGTGTCGGCACCTATTGTTTGTCCTAAAGCAGGAACAGCTAAATTTGTTTCAACTGCACCAGTTTGGTGTACCCAACAAGACTGCAAATCAAGATACAGTTCTTCTAACTGTTCTGCTGCAACTTCGTCTACATCAGCAGCAACATCTGCTGATCTTGATGTTTGCGCCCAACTGGTCACATATAAAGAATCAATGATGTCTCTTCTATTGTTGTAATCAACAGCATTTACTCTATCTCCTACATTTACATTTACCATTTATTCACCTAATGTTTGTGTATTTGCGTATGCAGGACTATCAACTTCAACATAACTACCTGTTGCACGTTGTTGCTCAACAATGCTTCTAAATGTTCCACTTACTGCTTCGTCAATACCAGATGTTCCATCACCTGGATCGTTTGGATCACCATCTCTGTAAATTACTTTAAAACTCAATTGATTTCCTGCAGAGTTAAGTTTGGCTTGGTATGTAATATTATTGTTTTCGTATGTGCCTGCACCCGGCTCATAGTACCATATATTAACATAATCATCACCCGCTGTCAAGTCATATGCACCACGATTATAATCAGTTCCTGAATCAGCAGTTGTATCTGTGTAAGCAAACTTAACAACACCTACAGTTGTGATCATACCTATCCAACTAGTGTATTTTGCTCCAGAACCTCCGCTTAGTGATGCCCTAGTTCTTACTTCTCCGCCGCTATTAAAAAATGCTCTTAGATGATCATTGTTATCAAAACTCACAGTCCATTCATGAATTATAGTTGATACAGTTGGATGACCCCATTGTGTAGTCCTAGTCACAGCAAGTTTTGATTCAGGTGCTGTCATTTGATTGATATTGTATGATAATGCATTTGTTTCAATATCAACTGATGCTGTTTCATATTCTACATATACTGCATCAGTAATATCGTCTTCGCTTTCTACATCTGTTAATACTACAAAGCTATTGTTTTGATGGACATACGCTTTCTGCAAATCAGTCTTTAAATTTTGCATGTGTGTGGCATTAACTACAGTTGGATTGTTATTTACATTAGTAGGCAAGCTGCTACTTGCAACTGTTTGTCCGTATCCAAATGTGGGTCCGTATCTTTCTACATCGCCAACGCCGAGAACTTTATTAGCTCTATCTTGCATTTGGTTATATCGAGCAACGGAAATTATATCGCCAACTGCCATACTAAACTCCTAAAATTATATGCTAGTATTTATACTTTTAGGACACACTCGACTAGTTTGACTGAATCGTTATCGTTCGATTCAAGAGCTACACCTACTAATGCACTAGTGGCAATAGTTTTACAAACGCCGTTATCCCAAGCATATACAGCTTGTCCTTTTTTAACAGGTCCTTCGACTTTTACCGGAACACGACCTTTCAATGCAATGTACTGTCCTTCAGCTTCACTGTTCATCATGATTGCAGGATCAGTTGATACTACACCAATACAAATATCACTTGATTGCGCCGGCCCTACTTCACAGCAATCATCTGCAATTACTGCTACTGCTGTTCCTGGTTCTAGTTCTGTTTCACCAGTTGTATATTTTTCTGCAAGGTCAGCATATCTTGCTTGTGTTGCAGTTCCTCTGAATAGGTTAGCATAAATATCACCGTCGCCGTCTCTAGCTGCAATAGTGTTAGCGTCTGAACCTGTTGATGCAGAACGGTAAATACCAGATACTTCAAGGGTATCTGCTTGTGTTGCAGTTCCATTAAATGTATTTGCATAAATGTTGTTTAATGGATTTGCTGGTAAACCAACTGTTAATCCAGTTACTGCAGGATAAATGGCTTGATTAGTTATGTGCCACACATTTGTATCGTCTGCTTTAGAAATTATAACTTCATTTCTATGTAGTTGTAATCTAGGCGTTTCTAAATCTGCTCCAACTTTTACAGTCAAGTCAGTATCATTACCAACTGTAAATCCGTTGTCTCCAAAATTAACTGTGCTTGATGTAAAATCAATAGTTGCCCCAGTTTGAATAAAATCGCTTGGTGCGTATACCGCAGAACCATCTGTTAATTTAAATGCAGTTTGCGCTGATCCATAATATAAGTTTGTATTTCCTCTACTGTCTGTTCCTGAAATACCAGTTGACCCTACACCTCTTAAATTGTATCCTGCTTTGATTGTGGCAAAATCACTTGCTACCCAATTTGTAATATCAGGCTGACTTGTAGCAGGCACAAAATCAACTTCACTTACTATAGCAACAATATAATCTTCAACGTATGCAGCAGTGACGTTGTGATCTACTGCTCCAAGATCGGCCAAAATAATGTTTTTCATTTCTGTTGTGCTGCCGGCAGTTGCTTGTGGACCAATTAGATTCCACTCATTGTTTGAATTTTTGCCGTATAATTGGTTAGTGGTGCTGTTCCACCATAGATCACCTTCTGCTAACCCTGTTGGTTGTGTAGCACTTACTTCAGCACCTGCTACAGATTTGTATTGAGTACCGTCATATACTCTAATTTTTTCACTTGTTGCATCATACCAAATCTGACCTGTGACTGATTTTGTTGGAGCAACAGTTCCTTGGAAATTTTCTAACAAAAATACAAAGTTTTCGTTTTGTTGTTCTCCATATCCAGCAAAGTTTTTACCAATTAGTTTGAGTTCAGTTGTTGTATCAACTGTGCCGTCTTCAACTGTGACTAATTGTGATCCGTTAAAACTATTAATTATATAAGCCATTTAATCTACCCTATGATGCGTTAGTAGTATTTACCTAAACACTGCTGGTCAAGTCTTCTTGCCAAACCCATGCTCCTGCTACTACTTCAAATCTTTTTAATGTTCTTGTGACTGTTAATGTGACACTATCTGTGACATCGCCAAAACTAAAATCAGCAAGTACTGATTGGTTTTGAACACCAGCACTGTCAACAGCAACAAAACTTTTTGAAACACCGTCTGTTCCGTTGTATGTGTATGAACCTGTATAACTAGTGCAATGTACTCTTGCATTTACACCGTTGTTTTTTCCTGCTGACGGCACTATATCATTTAACAAGTCAGCTAACTGAGAATTTGTTAATCCAGTAGAATCAACACTTACAGCAACATCTAATGCTTTACTAACATCGTCTACATATTGTTTATTAGCAACATCATTAGCTGTTGCAGGAGTTGCAACATTTCTAATTTTTGTTGTACCTGTCATGATAATATCACCATTGATATTAGCATTCAAATCATTACTTACAGTTAAGGTGTTTCCATTAAAATTAATATCGTCAATGTTCAATTCTGATAGTGTGCCAATACTTGTAAGTCCGCTTGCTGTTGTGACACTACTATGAAGTTCATTTATTGTTAAAACATTTGTTCCGTTTATTCTATAACCATAACCATCAGCTACATCAACATTTACGTTCGATGTCCATGCATTTGTTGCGTTTTTCCAAACCCATTCTTTGTCAAGACCAGATGATTTTAAAACAACACCACCATCGTCAACTGTTGCATCATCTCCTAAACTACTATCTTCAGTAATACCAAGTTCTACTTGTTTGTCTTCTACACGTAGTGTTGCTACTTCTAATGCAGTTTGTGTGCCTTCTACAACCATATTGCCTGTGACTCGCAAATCTCCAGTAATATCGAGTGTATAAGAAGGTGTTGCATCAAAAATTCCCACACGATTGTTAGAAGCATCTACTGTAATTGCATCAACTGCTGCGCCACTGTTTGTGACTTGAATTTTAATATTGGCGTCTTCTCTTAATGCACCTAGTACAATGTCTCTGTCTGCTGAAGTTGTATCTGTACTAATACTGAATCTACTTACATCTCCGACTAATGCACCTCTATCATTATTAATATGTAAATGTTGATTAGTAGTTTGATAAGTTGCAATTGGCAAAGACGGGCTTACTTGTAAAAAGCTACTCGGAGCAAAAACATCAGAACCCGAAATCAAGTTTTCTGAATTTGTGGCAGTGCCATTCCATTTAAAATTGCTGTAAGTAGGATTGATGTTAACACCCTGTTTAAATGTATAAGGCGATGTAAATCCATTAAGAAGTGCCACATTGGAATCAATAGTTGCTGCTGTAAAATCTTCTGCACAAACAAGAGCTACGGTTCTATTTCCAACACTCCATCTACCTACAGTTTTTGTAATTCCAAAGCTATCTATAAGACTAATTGCATCATATTCTGTTTTTGCTTGCGTTCTAGTATAACTAGGGCCAACTAGATACTCTGCTGCACCGTCACTAAAATAAAGTTGTTTATTAGTAGCGTCAATCCATAAATCACCAGCAACCAAGGTTGGTTTAATTGCACTGTAAGTTGTTGTATCAGTGCCTCTAAACTGTTCGCCGTCCCAAACTTTTAGTCTGCCTTCGCTTGTATCATACCAAATTTGTCCTCTTAAAGGATTTGCAGGAGCACTTGTAGCAGCAAAGTTTTCAATGATTTTTACAAAGTTTTCATTGAATGCTTCTCCATAGCCAGTGTAATTTCTGCCAACAAGTGTGACATCAGTTGATGTAGTATCTATAGCACCGTCAATTAAATCTACTAATAGAGTTCCATCGGTTTTATTAATTTTATAGCTCATTAAGACCCTCCTGTGTAGATAATAAACTCAACTGTTGTATACGGACTGGTATGATAATAAGGATTACTTTGTATGTCATTCATTGATCCTGTTCTATCAATTCCTGTGCCTGTTGTCGTTCCTGAAATATTTTGAGAACTTGCACCAGTATCTGTGCCACCTGTGACATTTGTGACTCCATAATATTGTTCGCCGTTGTCGCCTTGCATACTGTGCGTGTGATCTGGTAATTGTTCTTGGGTAAGAATATGAGATTCAGAGCCGCCAGTTAAACCAACTGTATTAGCTGCTGTGTCGTTTAACACTCTGTTTCCGCTTGTTGCTGCACCCAAGTGTCCAAGTAAAAATCTTCCTCTAAAATCAGGTAGCACAAAAAAGTCTGGTGTACTAGGTGTTCCATATCGATCGCCTATAATAGCATATAACGGCTCATAATCGCCGCCTCGTGCAAGTTCTTGTCCGTGACATAACTCCCACCCAGTTGGTGCAACAGTTCCTGCGTATGGCATTATCATTGCAATTTGAAATACTGGTATTGTACTAACAATTTGTGCCTGCGTCATTTTACGCAAACCTTCTGAGTTATAAACTAGGAATTCATCTGTTCCTGCTGTTGATACCGACACTGGAGTTTGATTTGTAAGAAAATTTGCATCAATATTCAATGTCCATTCTTTAGTTGTGCCGCCAACTTGACCGTCAAATGTGACACTACCTGTTGCAGTCACATCACCTGCGCTATTGAATTGGAAAGTTGTAGGACTAGCAAGTTTACCTGCTGTTTGCGCACTACCGCTTACATTACCTGTGACATTTCCTTCTAAATTTCCGTGGAAAGTATTTGAATATACATGAGCATATTTTAAATTAGGTGTACCAATACTATTTGCTAAAGTTGTATAAGGTTGTATATTTTCAGCATAAATTGAGCTTGTATTATTTGTATCGTTTTGGTTAAAATAAGCATCACCGCCAACATTGATATCTTTTGCAATACCAATTCCACCAGCTGTGTTAATTGCACCATCTGTTGTATTAGTACTGTTCAAGGTACTTGTAGAAATTATTTTTGATGCTTTTATATTTCCAGTGACATCTAATGCTTCTTCTGGTGAAGTATTCAAAATACCATGTTTTCCATCAGATGCAATATACAAAGAGGTTTGATTTGCTCCACTGTTATTTGTGTTAAAATTAATTGATCCGTCTGTGGCTTTATTTCTAATAGTCACTGACGATCCTGTGACACTTGCTGTTAAGATTCCATTTTCACCAATAGTAAGTCCTGCATTGCTTGCAATCCTTTGTTCTTTTGTAAATCTATTTGTCACATCCTTTGTTGCAACATCTCCGTAGACAATGCTGTTATTTCCCCTTGCATCTACTAACGCTTCTGCTTTTTCACTGGTTCCATAATATTTTGCTTTTGCTCCAGAAAATATAGCTTCTGTTGGAATATTAACACCAGGTTTCATTACATAACCTGTAGGAAATCCAGTGACTTTAACTTTTGGTGTAAATTCAACATAGCTGTAAACTGCAATAATATTATTGTTTACATAATTAATTAATACTGTGTGATTTGCATCAGTGCCAAGTAGTGTGCTTGTGCCAACAAGTGTTTCTATTTTTGCGCCTGTAGCAGTAGACTCACTGTAGTCTGGTCCAATTAAAACCCAACCACTTCCACTATAGATATATGCTTGTAAATTTGCTGTATCTACCCAAATATCTCCAAGTATACTTGCACTTGCTTCTGGCTGCGAAGCTGCTTTTTTAATACCGCCTGCTGCTACCCATGCCGCACCATCGTATACTTTTAATTGATCTACACCTGTAGTTGTATCGTACCAAAGTTGTCCTTCTACTGGACTACTAGGTGCAGTAGTATTTGCAAAATTTTCTAAAATATGCAAAAAGTTTTCGTTGATATAAGCACCATAACCAGACAGATTCTGTCCTACTAATTTTAAACTTGTATCTGTAGAATTTAGTCCATTTTCTTCAACTGTAAGAGAACCTTTGTTAATTAAATCTGTAAAGTTTATGGTATAGTCTGCCATGATTACCCCTCAATTCCACTTAAACTTTGAATCCTCACAGTATAGTCTACCTGTATCAAACGATTCAAACTTTTTTGTACTGGATGGAAAATAACATGTGTGATTAATCTTCCAGTTCCGCTTGCACTATAACTACGTAAACCTAATTCATCAAATACATATAAACTGTCATTACTACCGGCAGTATCAAATGCATCTTGTCCTGATGGTTCTCCATAATCTAACAAGCATCTAACCAATATATCAGTATAATTTGTGCCACTAACATGTCTAATTTCAGTTTTATTTCTTGCTGGATCAGTGTTGTTAACACTGCGTTCATCTACTACTTTTGTAAATGTTTGATTATATAAACTGCTGTTTGTGCCTGTGCTATTTGGTGTTAAGTATGTCACAATACCTGTTGGATCAACACTGGTTCCGCCATTGCCAAAACTCATTTCATAAACAAAGCCTTCGCCTTGGTTAGCAAGACTTTCTGCTAGTGCAATACTCATATTTTCATAGTGAATCGCATTGCGTTTATTCACATAAATTTCGCCGCTATCGGGGTCAGAAATTTTAATGTGTCCTTCAACATGTATTCCATTTAGATCATTAAACTGTGTCATCTTTTTTACCTTATACTGTATTTATTTAGGTAGCTCAATTGTTGCTCCGCGAATAAATTTTGCTATTGGTGAAGAGCTGGTTCTAAGGGTTTCGTTTGGTTGAATCCATCTTTTTCCGGTTCTTTTCACTACTCTTATTTCTGTGTTTACAGCAGGAGTTGTTGTAAAGTTTATACGCTTTTCTCCTGATACATCTACTACTGTAAACTCTTGTGCTCTAACTTGATCACCTTCTGTACTGTCTTGTGCTATTGTGTTATTGTAAACATCAACATCAACTTTACTTAACTTTCTGCCACCAACAAACACTTCAATTTCGTTTATGTTATCAAATGTAAATCCAAGATCTACAATTTGACTTGACCCATCTGCAAAATCTCTATATACATCGTATGTGTCTTGGTAATCAATTGTTTCTCCTGGTCCTTGACCAAATGCTCTATCGCCTGCTTTGTGCAAACTCTTAACACCTGTGCCTAAGGTTCCTCTACGCAACTGAGACAATGTGTTTCCTTGGATTGCAAAGTATTCAATGCGTTCACCATCAATCCAAAGTATACCTGGTATATTTTTTGTTGTACTTGGTTGCTGTATGCCTGTTGTATCATCAAGCACAAGAGTATTGTCATATGGTTGTAGGTCTGCTGCTAAAACATAACTGTTTTCTTGACTTAGACGCTTATAGTGTGTTCTGCCAAGCATATCTCTAAATATTCTATAACCAAAACGTTTACCTGATACTGCATTAGCCCAGTGTAAAACTTGTATTTTGTCATTAGCAGCAGGAATTTCATTTAGTCTTACTGCATCAAGTTCTTCCATTACTTCGTAGTCAATTAAAGGACGTAGTAATTTTTTATTTTTTACCACCCACACATATTGAGCTCCAGCTGCTTGACTATCAAGTTCAATAATACCACTTGTAAGCAAATTACGTCTTGTATATTCAGGAGTAAACTCATTAACAACTGTATCAGTGAGAACATCATAACTGTATCTTCTAAACTTGTTGACATCGTGATTACTAAAGTGCATTACTCTGTAAGTTGTAAATATACCGTTGTATTTTTCTGGATCAATACTGATACTATCACTATCTACAAATTCTAAGTTTGCAATTTTCATTTGTGTAGAATCGTTTGTGACCCAGAAATCTTCATCAGCAACAAATTCATCTCTAATTTGTCTGGCCATACCTTGCACTACAACTACATTATTTGATACCGATTTAACAACTGGATTAAAAATAGTTGAAGTTGCTGTGCTTACTAATTTTAGAGGTTGTCCAACTGTGACCAAAGATTCCATGTTTATAGTGGTACTACCGTCTAACTCTGTAAATTCTATTTGTGTATCAATAAAGTAATAATCAGCATTATTAATAACATAGATATCTAGTTTTGTTCCTGCTGGAGCAACTGTGTTTGACAAAATAGTAATTCTAGCACTTGTTTGATCCCAAGACCAAAACTGTCTATCAACTCTAACATCGTCAGCATAAACCAAAATATCTCTGCTGTTAATCTGTGTTAGGTCTGCAAATGCCCAACTATCTAAATCATATACTCTATCAGACGTTGTAGTATATCTTATACTATAACCCGGATCTAGTATTTCATCATCACCAAACACAATTAAGTTATGACCTAAAGGTTTAACATTGATAGGTGTTGGAGTATCTATAAAGTTCCAATAATTTCCTAGTGTTTGATTCCACGATATATCTTGATATATTTGACTATAACTTACAAGATTTGTATCATATACAGCATATTGTATTATATTGTCTTCGTCGAGTCTAATACTACCTCCTGGAAATTCTATGGCAATTTTGTTTGCTGCTTCTGTGGTACTATCGCTTATATTCAAGAAGTAATCAGTGCCTTCGATTGCAATTCGACCATTAAGAACAACAATTGCACTAGCATCACTGCTAAAATCTGCGGCTGTCACAAATCTCCAATTTTCTTCTTGTGGTTGATTTGCAAAATCATATGAATTAAGTTGTATTGTTTTAGCATCAATTAAATTGTTGCCATTAGAACCAAATGTCATTACAGTCACACTATCACCTGCATCAATGTTTTGATCGCTATCAATAAACACTACATTTAAATCAAAGTCTGTTGAAAATAAATCTTCTCTTAGAACTTTTTGATTAACCATTACAACAACATTTGTTTCTCCAAATGGTTTTTCAGGAAACTCAAATTCATTTGTTGAACCATCATAGACATAATTAGCAACAGCAATATTTGCTTGTCCATTATTAGGCCTTGTGTAAACTTGTAAGTCTAGTGTGTCTGTGACTGTTCCAGGCACAAGTTCTTCGGGTCCTTTACTGTTTGTTTCAATAAAGAATCCGTCACCATCTACAACAATTTCTCCACTTGGTATACCAGTAGCAGTAGTCTTGTCAAGTGCGCCACCTGATAAACTTGTATCAAAGTTTGTGCTTACTGGAGCTAAAGATCCGTCGC
>Ga0213859_10000039_pt1 | contig 54904 bp, 65 predicted proteins | sample PICome_2_FD_160133 | JGI IMG/M metagenome (GOLD analysis project Ga0213859, IMG submission 160133) | Coastal seawater microbial communities near Pivers Island, North Carolina, United States - PICO304 | ecosystem: Environmental > Aquatic > Marine > Coastal | place: USA: North Carolina...
AGGATTATCAGACCATCTTGGAACTGATGCACACCCTTGTAATAAAATAACTAATGCAAGTAGATACTTAGCCATCGCCGTCACCACCGCCTGTATCGGGGTCTTGACCGAAGTTACCTGTACCAACTGGTATTTCTATGACTGTTTCTGTTCCGTCTTCACCAACAACTGTTAGTCTGATAACATCTGAACCATCGTCAAGTGTGATTACTTCCCATGTCACACTATTACCTTCTAACATGAACGACCCAAATGAACCTGGGTTATCATTTGAGAACATTGATTCAACTAATTGTTTTGCGAACTGAGCGTAGATTCTACTCTCTAAGTTTCTGATAAATTTGGCAAGAACTGTATTGTCTTCTTCTCTCTCTGCCGCTTTACGAGCTGCTTCTAAGGCGTCTTCGATTGCCTTCTTACGAGAGTGTTCTTGGTTCTCAATGGTAAGATAATGAGCACCAGTTCCTATACCACTGAAACTTGGGTTTTTAAATTTGTGGACTATATCAGCACTACTTGGTAGTGCAATCAATAGACTAAGACTTAGTAATTCTTTTTTTAACATTCTGACTCCTCAATCGTTCTGCTTTACGATATTCTAAAACTGTATTCAGTTTTTGTTGTAATCGTATTTGGTCTTGGTCTAACATTCTCATTTGGTCAATGAGTTTTATCAATGCCAATCTTTGTTTGTCTATTTTAGGTTCAAGCTCTTCCGTGACATACTTCCATATGAAATATATGAAGTACCCCATTCCTAAACTCATAACAAAAGGGAATCCAAAATCGTTGACAACATTGACTATCTCTTGAACTACTGATACTTCTTCCATGATTAATCTCGCCTTGCATCAATTCCACCATCTTCGATAAAATTTTCTGCTCTTGCGACTCGTTCTAAATCTGGTGAGAGTTCTAGTGCCTGAGATATCAACAAGTCAATTTTTATGATTTCATTATTCATCGCTCTACATCTATCTTCTAACATAGAAGACATACCTGTAAGAGTGTCTACATCATCTGCAACACCCTCTAAGATGTATTTCAAGGTAAGGAAGATAAAGAAAGCCATCACAATTGCACCTGCAATTGGGATACCGACTTCTTCAACTAACAATAACAAATCTTCCATACACGATTATTTATGCTTTTCGTTTCCTTTGCCCATAAAAAAAGGGACCCTAAAGTCCCTTTTTAACTGATTAAAAATCAGATTTATTTCAACTGTGAGTGTATCTCGTTGATAACTTGTGCTTTAGTACCACTCTTCTTAATTTTCAGAGATTGTCTTTCCGCCAAATCAAATAATTGATTCTTTGTTAGTTTCTTTAACTCTGCTTTAGAAGTTATACCATTACCGTTTGCATCGGCAACTGCTGGTGCAGGTGCTGGTGCTGGTGCAGGTGTTGATACTGTTGAGGATGAACTTTCGTTCCCTTTGCCTCTGTTTACAAAAGCGTAAACAACAACAACTAACACTACTATTGCAATAAAGTATTCCATAATATTTACCTCACTAATTATGTAAGTCTAGTATATCAGAAGCTTACTTTTTTAACAAGGGGTTTTTATCTTTAGCTTTACCAATAGCAAGTGCAAGCACTTCTAGGTATGTATAGACCTTAGCCCATAGTTTGTCATCTTTAGGTGTAGGTGTCAAAGCGACAATTACACTACAGATTGAAATGACTATAGGGATAATCATTAATAGGTTCCATATACCCATGATAAAGTCAATAATTCCTGAGAACATATGTTCCTCCTTTCTTGGTTATATTAACTAAGGTATTTATAAGGTAATGTTAGTTATTTGACCCTATTGAGTATTTTTGTGTAAGTTTCCATTCAGTCTTTTCTTTGAAAGGAATGACCTTTATTTGACTCAGAGGTGCTCTAGGTTCAACTATTTGAGTGTCTTCAACTACTGATATCAGATTCCATTGTCTTAATAAATCGATAATAGTGTTTCTTCTACCCACATCTGATTCATCAAAATTAGTTTGTTTACCATCTAACTTGAATAGTTCTTTGAAGTGAACGATGTAGTATTTACCTTTTTTGTGTAGAATATGACAAGATTGAAATAACTCTTTATCTTTTCTTGATGCCACACCAATACGAGATAAGGTTTCTCTTATCTTTAAGAAGTCGTCTTTTTCTGGAAATGTTATTTCTACTAATTCTTTTACAAGTTTATCTTCTTCCATTATTCTTTCCACCGGTTTTCATACTATCCTTCAAGTCAACATATTGCTTATCAGTCAATAACTCTAGGTACTCCTTCGCCTTCTGTGTAGAAACGCCGAAGTATTCTTTGATAGCATCTAGTTTCTTACTTTCGTAAGGTTTTTGCCATTTCGAAAATCGTTTTCGTTTTCTAAGAGTATTTATGAAAAACAAGTATTGAAGACGGTTGTCCGAACCATGTCGAACATTCATCTCGTTTACTAGAAAGACAGCATCTTGGTGGTAAGATAATGCCTTGTTTATCAAGAATGGTTGATATGCTTTCTCTTCGATATCATCAACCATGATATCTTTTTTGTCGTAAGAGACCGACGCTACAAAATCAAATGGATTTCGTTTAGCCATTGTATACTTTTGAGTATGCATCAATAAGAGCATCGCCCTTTAGTTCTTCACCAAAAGATACTTTTGAATTATCATGTAATGTTCTTTCAATTCGACCACTGTTGTATTCTATATCTAATACACCTTTGCCGTCAGCAGTGTCTTCGGGTCTATCATCATACCACATCGAACTTAGACTATGAGCATGCATTGATTTTACACCTTGAGCCCACTCTTCTGCTTTGATAAGAAGTCTTTGTCGCTCTACTCTATCATCATACTGACCCATTATGTATTATCTCCATCTCTATAATGTATCTTTGCTTTGTCAAATAATTTATTCGCTTGTCTCTGAAAAGACCTTTCAACTTGTTTATCTAACCATCTTTGGAACCATTGTCTAATTTTACCCATTATGACCAACCTCCATCAATCTCTTGTAAGACTTCGTTAGTTGCACCTAGGATATCGGTAAGAGGTTCGTCAAAGATTGCGATATCTTCATGACCCTCATCTATCAATGCTTTGACTATTTCACCTGCATCAACAATGATTTGTAATTGATATTTCATTTCTTCTGATATACTCATTTGAATTTACACTCCGACATAATTTCTGTTAAACATGCAACGAAATTGATTTCTGAATCCATTGCAAAGGCAGACTTGTATTGATAGTCTGCAATGAATAATACAGCGGCAGGTATAGAACTTGGTTCGAGTCTTTGTTCTAATGCATTGAATACTTTTCTGTAAAGTGTATTCAAATCATTATCTGAATTCTGACCGACCCACTTTCTCATGTTAGACCAATCTTTATTCGCCAACATATCAATCAATGGTGTAAGTTTTTCTTCTGAAAGTGTCGCTAGTAGACCACTATCGATTACACCAGAGGCACCATATCGCTGAACTTCGTTGATACATCGTCTGAAATCTGGAAAGAATTTCAATATCAGTTCTACTAATACCTTTTCTTCATACTTAATTCCTTCTTCATTACAGATTTGTATAAGTCTTTGTAAGAATTCACCTGCAAGTTTAGACTTCTCAGATTTGGGTATACTGAAATCGATTACTGTGCATCTACTATGTAGAGGTGCAATGATACGATTCTTATAATTACAAGTGAATATGAATCTACAGTTAGATGAGAACTCTTCTATGAAGTTTCTCAATGCAGGTTGAACTGACTCAGCAGATATGTAATCTGCCTCATCTAAGATAACAACTTTAGGACCACCTGAAAGTGATACTGTAGATGCAAAGTTTTTGATTTTAGTTCTTAGAGTATCGATAAGACGACCCTCATCTGACCCATTGATTACAATGAAGTCAGCACCTAGTTCATTACACATCGCCTTAGCGATTGTAGTCTTACCTGTGCCTGCTGTGCCACATAGTAATAGATTAGGTATTTCTTTGTTCTGAACGAACTCTTCGAATGATTTTTTTACCCCTTTGGGTAGTATCGTGTCCCCAATGTTTTGAGGACGATACTTTTCAACATATAAAAATTCTTGTTTCATAATAAGGAACAACCCCCACCTGTTGTTTGTGTATCGGACCAAAGATGATGAGATTCCGATACTCCCATGAAAGTTGCGGAGACTGGCACAACTGACACACTAAAAATATTTAGTTTAGGCATTGTATACAGAATCAGGTTCTAATGCAATAAAGTATTCTAAATCGATATCTTTATTCTTAAAGTTAGAGATTCCTTTTGATGATACAAACACCTCGTAGTTGCCATCTAGAATTTTAAGGTTCTCAATCTTAAAGTTCATTGTAAATGACACGCCATTGCCTTCGCCAACAGTCCTAGAGAATGTATTGGAAGTTGCATTCTTTTTATCAGTGACTACTAAACTTACTTTAGTGCCATCTGAAATGAGTTGTAAATCGTTTACGCCTAGAACACTAGCTGCCTTTTGTAATTCATCTAACAAAGAAGATGATACATCAATCTTAATCTCTGCATCTGGCATTGTAATCATCTTCTCTGGCGAAGCGACCATACCTTCTGATGCATAGAAATAAGTCATTGATGAATCTGTATCTGAAATAGATACTGAACTCTCATTGAAGTTGAACTCTGGATTCTCTAATAGAGAAGTTGCACCTAGAAATTCTGATAGGTTGTAGATACTAAATTCTTGCCCAAATGATTCTGATACATTTGCAACTGCAAGAATGTTTTTCATATTCGATATTGTTTTGAGTTGTTGACCAGACTCTACTTTAATACCGCTGTTAATAGTTGAGAAGTTTTTTAATATACTTCTGGTTTCGTTACTTATTTTCATCACTGTTTGCCTCCATTATGCTTTTATCGTGAACATGTAGCATGAACAAAGCATAATGTAAGACCTTCATCAAGTCTGCTCTGTTTCTGCCACCTTTTTTTCCGTATCTTTGGGCATATTTCATAATATTGCCGATACAAAAACCCTCGCCATGACCACTGTCTATAATGAACTCAGTGGACTGGTATTTGTTTAGTGAGTAATGTTGGTCATAAGTATTATCAATATACTGAGAGAACTCTTCTATAAGAGCCCTCTCGTTGTATTTGTAATCTATTTCCTTACTCATCGTTATCATTATACTCTGAATCAGAAGATTCGTCTAGGGAGTTTTCTGTTAAATCAACTCCCTCATCGACTTTACTGTAAAGGTCTAGAACTGCATTTCTAGTTTCTTCATCGAACCTTGATATGCACATCTCGATTGACTTTAACTTGTCGCCGAACATTCTGAATGCATTGACAATGTGAACAAGTCTTCTTGTTGTAATGACATCATCAATCGCACCTTCATAGTAGGTTTTTCTGATAATGTCTGCCCAATCGACAAGTTTCTTTGTGAAATCTTCATCGACATCGCCACTCAACGCCATTTCTTTTTTCAGAATACTTCTCTCAGTAGTCACTGGTGGGTATTCTTGTTGCATTGTGATAGCGAATCTCTCAAGCATCGCCTCGTTCATGATTTGGGTACCGATGAACTTGCCATCTTCTGACCCTTGACCTTTTGTATTAGCAGTCGCAAGAACTGTAAAACCTGGTGCAGGTGTCACCCACTCGCCAGTCTTCTTGATTAGATAACCTTTACCTTCAAGAACTGACTGTAAACACATTAACTTGTTAGAACCAAGGTCGACTTCATCTAAGAGAAGAACAGCACCTTTTCTCATCGCCTTAACAACAGGACCTTCTCTGAAAGTAATGTTGCCATTTTGTAGAGTGTGACCACCCATTAAATCATCTTCATCAGTCTCGATGGTGATATTGACTCTGTAAAGTTCTCTCTTCAACTGAGCACAAACTTGTTCAATCATCAAAGTCTTACCGTTACCAGAAAGACCTGTCACGAAAACAGGAAAGAAAATCTTAGACTTGATGATGTTCTTGACATCTTTGAAGTGACCAAACGGAACATAGTTTGACATCTTCTCAGGAATGATTTTCACATTGTCTTCAATCAGATTAACTGCTTGAGTCTGAGCGGCAACTGGCATCTGAGTAGTTTGATAAACAGGTGCAGGTGCAACATTCACTGGTGCAGGTGCAGGTTTTGGCGCATCTGAAACAGCGAGTATCGGTTGAAGATTGAAAACAGAACCAGATTTAAAATTATATCTGTTTGATTTCAACCAGTATGGAAAATAACCAACAGCATCAAAGTCTTCTTTTGAAAACTCTAACTTGTTTGGGTATTTTGATTTTAACGCCTCGATAAATTCTTTTCTATCAGGTGTTAAATGAAAGTTTTTACCTCCGATGTCGATTGACTCGGAAGGGTCATAAGTCCACTTACTCATATCGTCTCCTTTTTAATAGTAGTTTTTCTCATCAGTTATTATGGTACTAAAAAGTTGTGGTCATTGTCAACCACCGTTAAAACATTTATTTAATTCTTCAGCATCAGTAATGACTTTTAAAAGTTTATTCTTAATAAGATAATCATAATTTTCATTTACTAACCTTAGGTTCTCAGCAGCATACCATGACCAGTAAGCTTTTGTATCTTCAAAGTCATAATTGCCATTGTTTGAATACATTACTTCTGAATGATTATGATGCTTTTGTTGAGCAAAGGTGTTTTCTAAGGTGTAACCATCATCTTTCATTTTTCTTCCTAACTCAATTTTTTCACCTGTTGCTAAATTTATAGTAGAAAATTCTAACTTATCATTTAAAGATTTGTTTGTAAATTTGATAACTTCGAATTGTTTTTGATTTGGTATGCAATCTGATATAGATTGAAGATGTATATCTTTTAATTCAGATTTTGATAACTCTTTTCCACTTTTTACTTCTTTTACAGCTATATCAAAAGCATTTAAAACTATTAAGTCGAATCTTGAATCCATACTTTTCGGTGCTACTATTAATTCATCTTCTGCTACTTCTGTCATTGCTTCAATTAAACACTTTATGCCGATAACAGTTGCTCTATCAATAATATCGTCTTGAATTCTATCTTTCATACCTGGAACTTTTGATATTAATTCTCTACACATATCAACACAAGCAGAACCCATATCTTCTTTTCCGACAGAAGCATCTTGTAGATTAGTAGTATCGATTGTATCATCTTGTTCACTGATTAATTTCAATCTAGCTTCTTCAAATTTTTCCCATTGAGGATTCATTGCAATCTTATTGAGAATATCTAATTCTTTTTTTGCTGTTTCGAAATCTACACCCTTATCATGTAATGCCCATAAGATAGTAGATATTTCTTTGTCATTAGAATTATGATAATACGAACCTCTGTTTGCAAACTCAGTATGTTCTCTCAGTGCTAATAGTTTAAATGCAGTTGGTTCGTAAAACTCATTGATTCTTCTCTTATAAGAATCAGTTGAACTTGAAAAAACACATTTTGATTCTCCATTAAAAGCAGGCAGTTCACTAGCATAATGTGAAAGGTCGTCACTTCTTAATATTGTTTTTAGATAATCAGATGAACCATCAGCTGCCATGACAGCTACAGTAAAGTCTGAGTTTGCTAATTGATAATCAATCCATGGATTTTGCCCATTGTTAATAGCTTTAACTTCTTTTATATGTTGAGCCATAGATTCTTTTGCAACTTCTATACCCACCTTATAATTGTTTAATGCCTTATCAAAATCAGGAACATTGTTGCATATCATTTCAATTGAAACTGTTTGGTCTGCTTTCTTTACACCGTTGTCTTTTTGTCTTTTAGATTCTATTTCTAAATAACTCATTACATCTTCCATAATTTTAACAGCAGGCCCAAATGATGTGTCTTTCTTATAATTTCTTATTGACTTGTAGTTTGTCAATACTTTATTAAGATTGTTTTTCATAACACTCATTGAGAATTGAACTGAATAGTATTCACATATAATTACTGTAATATGACCCCTATCTTTCATTAGACAAACAGTGAATGTAGAATTCTCATCAGTAATCCAACTAACAGGTAAAAGCATAAACGAACCAAGACCACAACCTATTCTAAACATATATTGTAATTTATCATTTAAAACTTTTGATATAGTAAGATTAGGTGTTCTATTTGCTTCTGAGTTTTGAATAAAATACATTTGTGATTTTTCAGGTTTTACATCTTTTGGTAAAAGAATCTCTCTCAATTCTTGCATTGTGGCAGTTGCCCAATCTCTAGGTATTTCACTCAAAACAATTTTTTCAATATCTTCTATCAACTTTCTTTTTTTAGTTTTCTTTAATTTCTTTGGTTCTAAGTAAACATTATCTATCATGCTTTTTTCTGTCATTTCTTTTAAAGTCATTATTCAATCTCCTTTAATAATCTTTGAATGTCAATCTTGATACTGGTCTTCTTACCTTTTCTCATCGTTGTGTAAGAATCATTGTTAACCCAATATCTGAATGCTTTACATTCAACTTGTTCTTCAGCACAAAGTGCCTGTCTATCACAATCAAACTTCGTGCAAGGACCTTCACCAATTTGTTGAATCGCCTCTTGAAACTTGTCTATGTTTAATGTTTCTATCATTTCCATTCTTATCGCCATTATGCTATCTCCTTAATGAACTCGTTAGTTAAAAATCTTGATGTTGTTTTACCTTTTTGATTTCTCTTGAAGGCAGCCATCACTCTGTTTTTGTTAGCGCCAATAAGTTCATCATCTAACTCATCGTCACCCATGGTACTAAGATTACTAGCAGCTGTCAAGAACATTTTGTTATACCCTTTTATGTTGACAACTTTGCCGACCTTTCTGACTTCTGTCCACCATTCTTTTGAAACATCGTATGCCTTGTTTGAGAACTCTTTAACATTGTGAAGTAGTTGGTCGAAGTCTCTCTTCTTAGAGAAGACAAAGTAACCTGTGACTGTCACATTACAAGTAGCAGACACCCACTCTAAGAGATTACCTGTTTTACCAAAGTAGTCTCTGCCATAACCTTCTGAAACTTCATACTCATATACTTTGTTCAAGTATGGGTCAATAATGTTTCTTCTGTTTTTGATTCTCCAAGAATATTCTTCATCTTGGGTTTGTGAATCGAAATCTTTTCTCTCTGCCTCAGTCTTATTGAAGAGGTGAGATTCATGACTGAAACCATCAGTGATAACTGTTAGTATTGACTTCTCGATGCCATACTTCTTGTTGAACTCTGGCAACCAGTATCTTAAACAAGCAATTGCATGATTAAGAGGTGTGCCCCCTAGACCATACTCTCTTGGGAACATATTCCATTTCTCAAATCTTGGGTCGTAATAACTAGTAGTCTCTCTATCGAAGTAGTTGACTTCGCCGAAGATTGCATTGTAAGCGTTTGCTTGTTTCTCTTTAACTTCTCTCCAACCGAACATGTCGTCATGTATCTTAGAAACAAGAATACAAGAAATGTAAGAAAGCATCTCAGTATATTCTCTATTTGACATCTCGTTAGACAAGAACTCAACAAGCATACCTGAATCTCTTTCCCATGAATCAGCATCTTCTTTTCTATTGATTACATCTGAGAAAGCATAAACTCTGAAAGGTATCTGAACTTTTTTACAGAACTCTGCAAGTATCATTGATTGTTCAATCAAGTCTGACAACTCGTTAGCAATAGAACCTGACCAGTCAAGTAAAACATTGACACCATGGTTCTTGCCATCTGGTAAGTAAGTTACTCTTTTGAAAACATCATCAATAATTTGATACTTAGCAAGTCTGTTCATATCAAGTTCACCTGACTTACCAGTAAATGCTTTAGCACTTCTCTGAGCAGTTTGTCTCATCTCGAACTCTTTTGCCATATGAGCAACAATCTTTTTGTTTTTGTTTTGAAGATGTCTTCTGTAAACATCACCTAACAACATGTTATGTGGTCTAAGATTCTCTCTAACTTCTATGCCATCTTTGTAGTATTCTGAGATTGATTCTTCTGAAGCATACTTTCTCCAATCGTTAAGAACTTCTTTATAAGAATACAAACTATCTTTAGCAATTTTAGTGAAGTCAATTTCTTTTAGATTGATGTTAGTGTTGACACAAGCATTCTCATCAACAAACATATCTTCGTTGTTGTGAGCATTTTGTTCAGTGATTGATTCTCTAGCACCGTCTTGACCATCGTATGACCCACCCATTTTGCCAGCGATTGAACCTGTTGACTTGATATTGCCTTCGTCTTCTTCATCAGACTCTTCTTGTTCTTCTTCGTCTATATCAGGAAGAGAATCACCAGTAGCATTACTGCCGTAAGTTTCTTCTTGTTCATACTCATCGCCTTCTTCTTGTTCGCCACCGTTGAATGAAGATTCTAAATCATCTTCTTCGTCTTCGTCTTCATCGTTGTCAATGTCAAGGTCATCCATAAGAGTCTTTACTAGATTCTCATCGTTCTCATCTCTAGTTTCATTCTCTTTAGAATACTCGTAGATTGCCTCAGCACAAGCAACAACATCTTCCCATGTCTTACATGCTTCTGCCATATCTAAGTAAGATTGTTCAACATCAGTAAGTTCAATTGAAACTCTTGAACCACACTTAGTAATCAAGTTGATTTTGTCAATCAATGAAAGTGTTTGAAGGTCTCTATCTTTGATACCGAAGAAGTCTTTTTCCATAAGTTCATTGTATGCCTTGTAGAAAGACTTTCTAAGACCTGCATATTTGTTTTTGATTGCTTTCTCGATTCTGACATCTTCTACAACATTAAGATAACCCTTTAGAGTTCTATTTTCTTTAAGAGTAGAATGCAAACCCTCGAAAGGTGTATTCAATGCATGACCAACTTCGTGACCCATAAACAAGTCATAAAGTTCTGGCGACATGTCTTCTTTGAAAGTAGGACAAGCAAGTATCCTATTCTGAATGTCGAAGTATGCAGTTGGTATCTTCTTATGAACAACAGTAAGATTTTCTGTTGCCATCAATTTAGCAAGTGATGATTTTTGTGTTTTTAATTTCTCAGTCATAATATAATGGTATCAAAAAATGATGGTCACTGTCAACCCCTAGGATAAGGAGTTAACATCTGACTGTAATGAACTTATATCTGACTCTAGAGAATTGATTGTAGAATCTAAAGTATCAACGGTTGATTGTAACTCGCTGATTTTACTCTCTAAATTATCATTGACTTCGACCAACTTTTCAAAGATGTCGATTACTGTATCAATCATCTTCGATTGTGAGTCGTTTACTTTAGCAACCTGTTCAAAGGTTTCTGATATCTGTTTAAAGATATGTGTATTTGTTGGGTGTCCCATAATGTCCTCCGTTTCGATTTATACTACTATGGTATAAAAAAACGGAGGTCATTGTCAACCCCATTGTGGATTGGGGTATCTTTTTAAGAAGGCGTCTTCGTTTTCGAACTCCTCAGGATTTACTGAGGTTGGTTTGTCTGGAAAGTGTCTCTTGTAATCTGTAGTGAACCAAAATGATATAGTATATCTTGGGTGTCTTCTTACCTTTTCGACACCGTGTGGAATGTAGATACCTTGAAATAGTAAACCTGAACCTGTTTCTGGTTCGAATACTTCACCTTTTGGTATATAAGTTCTACCACCTTTATAATTATCATTCAGATATAAAATACAAGTCCACTCTCTGGAAGGAGTTTCTTCGTGTGTATTCTCTTGAAATTGTTGATTCGAATATGTATCTAAGTGTGGTGATTGAACACCCCCAATAGGCCATTCATTAATAGACATCATTTCAGGATAGACAACTTGGTCTCCTAACTTACGAATTTCACCAGTAAGATTTATGTAAAGTTTCTTAATCTCACCTCTGAGTTCATCATTTCGGATATGCATGATTCTGATACCTGTGTAATCAGAACCGTCTCCAACATTAATCAGATGTCGATGATTCTTGAACCAGGTTATCATCTCCTGACACTTCTGTGGAGTCAGCAGATTTCTTATCATCTTTGGCTCGCATATGTTCTTGGAGAGCTCTGGCGTAGGCCATTCTTGCTTCATACTCTTCTCTTTTCCTCTTCTCTTTAGGGCGTGCTTTCATCGCTCTTTCTATTTTTAAGCGTGATGCCCTTTGAAGAAATATAATACCATTGAGATGGTCAACTTCATGTTGAACACATCTTGCACCGATGCCTTCTAACATAACAGTGTGTTCTTTACCTTCTACATCTTGGTATTTTAATTCAATTGTTGATGACCTTTTAATCATCAAATATAAATCTGGAAACGACAAACAACCTTCTTTCATCAAATCTGTTTCCTGTGATACTCTTACTAACTCAGGATTGAAATAAGGTTTGTTTACTGCTTCTCCGTCTATCATAGTTTTCATTACAAACATTCTATATGGTAGACCAACTTGATTAGCAGATAGACCCATACCCCCAAATTTATCCATTGCTTCAGACATTTTTTGTGCTATGAGTTCTGGTGACTCAGGCGGGTTTTCAAAGTCAAACACCTCAGGAGGTGTTCTTAATACATTTGCTGCTTCTTCTACTAATTGATACATATTCTTATTTATGAAATTGCGATACGACTAAAGTTCTTATACTTTTCGAATCTGATTACTTCTTCAAACTTATCATATAATTGGTCGCCCTTATGTGATATGATAAATGCATTTGTCTTTTCTGTCAATGTGTTTAATAGTTTTAAAAAGTCATCGGTACCCTGTGAGTCTAATGAACTATCAAACACTTCATCTAGAATTAATAAGTTTGTGTTAACTGAGTTCTTTAATCTTGCAACACTTCTCCATGTAAAGAGTAATGCAAGGTCAATTCTCATCTTCTCTCCTTGTGAGAAGTTATCATACTTAAATACATCTCTGAATCTAGACTTGATTGTTTCTTCAAATGATTCATTCAATTCAAATCCAACATAGAATTCTAAACTAGCAAGATACTTGTTTATCATCTTGTTCATTACAGGAACATATTGTTTAATGATTCTTTGTCTAACACCTTGGTCTCTTAATAGAGTTGTCGCAAGGTCATAGTAATGTTGTCTATCAGTTAGACTTTGTTTCTTGGAATGTAATTTATCTAAATCATCTTCAGCAGTAGTCAATCTATCGTTTACATTTTCATCATGTATTTCACCTTGTAATACTTTGATTTCATTTTGTATCTTATCGACATACTTTTGATTTGATATAATTTCAGTTTGTAATAACCCAATCTCTCTTTGAACTGTATCTATTTGTGATTGTATGTCGGCGATTTCGGTGAGTCTTGTTCTAACTCCTTCGATTGTTCCTTCAATTTGATTAAGCGCTGAACGGATTTCCTTCGCCTTTGATTGTCTCTCCGCAATGTGTTTCTTCTTATGTTCCTCATCTAGACCCTGCTTACATGTTGGGCAGTCGTCATTTTCCTCATAGAACTTGACATCTGCAATTGCTTTCTTTCGAGCAGTTTCGAGTTGTTTCTCCAATTCAACTGCTTCATTAAGTCTATTCGCTTCAGCATCTTTATCCGAGATAAGTCGTGTTTTCTCCACCACATCTTTTTTCTTTTCATCTACTTCCCCTAAGATTTTGTTTATATTATCTTGCGTTTCGGTCACTGTAGATTCATACTTTTTGATACGCTTATCACGATTCTTTTGAAGTGCTTGCATCTGGTCATTCAAACCTGAAATTCTTTCTTCAAGCAGTTCGACTTCGTGATTTGTTTCCCTCACTTCAACATTATGATTGGTTACCTTTTTCTTTAGTATGTCTTGCATAGTAGAGAAAATAGTAATGTCTAATAAGTCTTCAACTAACTTTCTTCTTTCAGTGCTTTTTAATTGCATGAAAGGTGTAAAGTTAGCAGACCCTAATATCGCAACCTGTGTAAAAGAACGATAACTCATTTTGAGTATGTTCGATTCTAAATGGTCTTGATAATCTCTCATCGTTGCATCTTGATTGACAAGTGTGTCATTTACATACAACTCAAACTTGTTTGGTTTTGCCCCACGAATTACTTTATACTTCTTACGACCAATGTCAAACTCAACCTCTACTATGAGGTCTTTCTGATTGATTGAGTTGATAAGTAAATCTTTCTTTAGATTACGAAACCCTTTACCATAAAGACCAAAGCACAAAGCATCTAACAATGTAGATTTACCTGCACCATTGTCACCCACGATAAGGGTAGTTTGGGACCTATCGAGTTCGATAGTAGTGAATTTATTTCCGGACGATAACAAGTTCTTGTATCGTACCTTTCTAAAATTTATCATAGATAATTGTGTTCTTCTAGCGCTTCATTATACAATGAAGTCATTAATTCGAATAGTGGTTTTTTCTGACCTTGTATTTCTAAACCATCGATATATTTTTCTAGTATGGTCAATGTGTCTTCGACTCCTTCTATATCATCATCGTCCATCAAGTCCATATGTTTATGGTCATCAACGACTGATACATGTAAAGGATTCGACTCATGTAATTTATCAATAACAGTATCAAACCAATATGGGTTATCTTTGTTAACAACAATTACCTTTGTAAATTTGCCTGTGTATTTTGTGTAATCTTTATTTGATAATGTTTCAAAAGATTCTTTACTATCATCATAGAATAACTTTTCAAACATAGTTAGTGGATTGTGTATCGGTGCCATCTCTCTTGTATCTGTATCAAACACATGAAAGTATTTCTCATCGCCATAATCTGACCATGTGAATTGCATTTGAGAACCAAGATATCTGATGTTCTTTACTTCTGATTTCTGATGAAAGTGACCACTGTATACTTTGTCAAATCGTTTTAAATAAGTGTGGTCTAGACCATGTTGACATGTCATGCCTGGCATCATCAGAGCGCCCTCGATTTCAAAGTGACCCATACAAGTATCTGCATTAGCACTTAACAAGAAGTCTATACTATCAGCATAGTTCTCATTATTAATCCAAGGCACTAGTGCTAGATTTACGCCATCGTATTCTTTGACAATCGGTTCATCAATAACATTGATGTTCGCCTCATTGAATAGTAATAACTCAGGTGCATTCACTTCGTTTGTATTCTTATAATAGACATCATGATTACCAAGAATCAAATCCATAGTAATGCCTTTCTCTATCATTGGTTCGATAAAGTGTTCTCTATTATATTTCAGTGAAGAAAAGTTTACATACTTTCTTCTATCAAAGTAATCACCCAAATGTATGATGTGGGTTATATTGTTTTCTTCTAAGTATGGGAAAAATATCTCTTCGTAAAAACGACCTTGATACTTTGCCATCTCAACCATATCACCCCTAACACCGGCGTGAGTGTCATTCAAGATTGCTATTTTCATTCAGTAAATTTTTCTAAGTTTTTCTTCTTAGCTGTAGATTTTCTCTTAGTTTTTCTAGGTTCATATTCGACACGATTCATGTTGTCTTGCATCCATTCAACATTGGTATTAGTCATACCTCTAGTGTCACCGTCAATCGTTGTGAAGCTATCTTCTGTTATTCCTGATTCAGATATAATCTGTTGTTTTATGAAGACTTGTTTTTTCTCCTTTTGAATTCTTCTCAGAAATGCATAATAGCATATTTGTGTAATGTAAGCGAAAGCGTTATCTGACTTTTCTCTATTGAAGTTGCCGATATACTGAATACAATTCTCAATTGCATCGCATATCATTTCATCTCTGTATGTGTAATTGATGAAATTAGGACGAGTAGATAAACGAGTTGCAATCTTATAGATACACTCACCAATATAGTTAGTCATCCTAGGTGGCGTTTTGCCTTTTGATTCGGCGAGTTTTACTGCTTCGTTATACTCGGCGACTGCTTGAGTGAACTCTTTGTTGTTAACATAGTGTTCTGCCTTTTTAGGGTCTTTTTTCTTAGTCATGTGTATATAATACAGTAAAACCGTTGTTTTTGTAAGTGGTTTTTAATATTTATTCTATTTGTGTTTTTGAAATTTATTTTTGAAAACCCCTTTGCGAGGTCAATTTCATATGATATGATAACTATGTTGCCAGCGAGAAGGTACCTAATAACACCGCAACTGTACCAAAAAAGAGTAATGTTAATCCCATACTTATAATCAGTATGTTAAATGGAGTGGGCAAAAACTCTTCGTCTTTACCCAACCCCAAAATCAATTTGAAAATAATCTTAAAATAATTTTTCATTCATTGCAAATATGCCAAGCATCAAAAAGAACATAAACAATTGTATAACTGTTGGCACTACTACAAATAGTTTCATGGCATCGAAATTTCCGCTACGAAAGTAATCTGTTCTTTCCCATTCAGCACACTCTTCTGGTGTTGCTTCTCTCGGTTTATTTAGTAGTAATTCTAATTGTTGTTCGTATTTCACTTTTTTGCAATGTGTTTTTCATGATAGATTGCACCTCTAATCTCATGCATAGGCGCATGTTTGAGATAAAGGTATGCTGTGATTATACCAAAGACTGTTATAAAAAATGCTTCTATCATTTGTAAGGTATTGGTGCCCAAGGAGCAATCCAATATTTGTAAATTAGTTTTAAGTATCTTCTCATCTTGGACATCTGTTTCTGATAATATACTCAGATGCTTTTCTAAGTTCGTTCTTAGAAAGTTTACCATCTTTGTTCTTATCTGCATGTTTCCAAAGACCTGCTTTTACGACACAACCGTTCATAAGCAGTTCTTCTTTTTCAACAAAACCGTCCATGTTCATGTCAAACTTTCTCATTCTCCAGTCATCAGCGAATGAGTCAGTTGCAAAAAACATCAATGTAAATGCTAAAAATGTTGCTTTCATTTTATTTCCCCTTAGTTAACTATTGAACTAAACTCAAAGTCGTCACACAAAAAATAGCCGTGAGGCAAATCACCTCTAGTCTATCTCTTAGTTTTTGCATATCGTTCATGTCTAGTAACCCATACTAGCCAAAAACATTATTGTAAATGGTAAAAAGAATGGAAGAGTCATTAGAAAGACAAACTCTAGTCCATCGATTATCTTTGATGTAATCTCTGCTGCTCTCAGGTTTTCGAATTCACTCGCCACGCTCTTCGCAATTTCACCTAAAATTGCTGTGGTCATGGTTCTCCAGTGTAAATGTTAATATAAACAATGTTAATAATATGGTATAATTATAAATTATACGCAAGTATATATATAAATTATTTGCTTAAGAATTAAATTAGTGAATCTTTTTTTTATCTTTCGGCGGGAGTGCTGATTCGAATTCTGAGATACTTTCAGTCTCGTTGAAAATCTCATCTATCAAATCATCTTCATCAAACGGTTCACCTCTTTCCATGATTTTACTTAAAGACTTTCTCATCATGTCACCGATTCTTCTGTCTTCATCATTAGCAAGAGGTATAGATTGATTCTCTATCATACCAAACCATTTAGATGATGCATTATCATAGAAAGGTATGAATTGGTCATTCATCAATTGTCTATGCATGACCTCAGTCTTAGGTATGTTAACCCTTTCATCACAACTTAAAGGAGAATAAGGATAAAAGATTGCTTGTGTTCTAGGTGTGCCAGGTATCAAAGATAGTTGACATATCATAGGCAAAGTAACCTCTAATGAAGCACCTACATCTCTAGTCATACCGACTATCTCAGTGCCTGTTTTCAATTTGATTACTTCGTATCTTGAAGGTGTTAAGTCTTTAGGGGTTGCCATGTAAATTGAATTGTTTTATTTCGTATGGAAAATTCTCCTCACTATAGATATTTATGCGTTCTTTTAAGTGAGCAAGAGTATAATTATCACATTGTAAGTCATCTGCGATATCGAACAATCTCATACTATCTTTACCATCTGCTTTACGAAGACCTCTACCAATAGACTGTAGATTTCGTATTCTAGATTTAGACGGACTTGCAAAAACAATATTGTCAATTCTTTTAATATTAATACCTGTAGAGAATGTTCCGTATGACGCTAGTATGACATTATCGTCTGACCTTTCTACAATCTCTCTTACTGATTCTCTATCTTCTACATCTGTTTCACCATGAACATAATGTAATGTGCCTTGTATTCTAGGGTTAAACATTTCCCACAATGGTTGACCATGTTTCTCAATATATTGAAACAGCACAAGGGTATTCCCTCTAAGGTTTGCAACTAAGTTTGTAATGAAATGATTTCTTTCTTGACTAGAAACTAGATAATCCATTTCTTCTTGGTATGACATTTTATGACACTTCTGATGCTTAAGTATAATACAATCAATGTCAATCTTTGCGATAGTTCCTTCTTCAATCAATTGTGATGATGTGATAACTTTCTTCACAGGACCAAACAAACCTTCTAGTTGTAGTCTATGAACTTCACTTCCATCTAATGTACCTGTGGTACCAACTCTGATTGCAGTAGTCTTCATCTTCTCTAAGATACCTTTTAGTGTTGTCGCCTTAAATAAATGTGCTTCATCTCCTATAACTACATCAAAACTATCTAGCACATCTTTAGGTGCTTTTGCAAAACTTTGCCATGTAGTCACTGTTATGGGTGCATCGAATACTTCTTGACCACTGTATATCTTACATACAGGTTCAGTATACCCATAATCTATAAAATCTTTTGTCATCTGTTCAACAAGTGATGTTGTTGGCACAATGATAACTGTTTTCTTATTATACCATCTTGCGAGTAGATATATGATTAGAGATTTACCTGATGCAGTAGGAGATAAAAGTAATTGTCTGCCATACTTTATCGTAGTCTCTACTGCCTCCATTTGATAATCTCTAGGTTCGAATGGAAGATTATACTCTTTCATAAAGTATTTTTTCAAATCGAATTTAATATCAGTCTTCTCACCGATTACATCTGTTATGCCATCAAACTCATAACCTCTTTCTCTACAGAATTCATCGACATATGGCAATAAACCAATATAGATTCTTTTAGTTTTAAGAGAGAAGAGTCTTACTTTGCCGTCCCAATATCTGTTCTTAACAGAAGGCATGAACTTTGCACCTGGAACTGTAAATGAAAAGAAGTCGTAAAGGTCTCTTGCTAGTCCATCATCACAATCGACTTGCATAAAGACTTCGTTTACTTTAGATACTATTACTTTAGACATAAGTTGGACCGTGATACCAACTAACTAAAGATGTTCTTACACCTCTAGATACTGGAGTCACTTCATGCCAAACAAAAGAAGGAAATACTATGAGAGTTCCAATTGTCTTGGCACTAAATGGTGCTGTTTGAATATATGGGTCTACATCTACCCCATAACTACCTTTTCTGATATTGTCAAACATATGTGCTGGTTCTAACCAACGAAAATGACCACCCTCATAATCTTCGGGGTGTGATAATTGAATTGTTGAACTTAGTTTTCTTATTCCATATCGACTTTGCATTTTACTAGGACTAGCTGCATCTGTATGCCAGGTATAAAAATCACCTGTAGGTCTATCTGGTTTGTGTTTGTAAATAGTGTATTGATGGTCTTCGATATGATTCCAAGCAAAGTTCCAACCACCTTCAGCAGATGCTGTATTGATACCCATTGTTATTTTATCTTGTATATCTTTGGGAAATATATGATGTTGCAACCATTTTTGTGAAGATTGTCTGACATCATATGTCATTTCGATATTGTTTGGGTCTTCGTCTTCGTCAATACCGAAACCTGTTCGACCTTCAATCTCTTCTACTTGATTAGCACAAGCATGTATCTTCATTACTTCTGCTTCTGTAAAGTAATTTTCATATATAATACAATAGTTATCTAATATCATTATTGACCTGCCATAAATTTACGCCATTCAATTGTGTTCTTAATTGTCTGATGTCGCCATGTAATGTTATCCATACATCTTTTGATATACTCTACAACTTCTTGTAGATAATCAATCTTTGCTTTTAGTTTTGTTAGGTCTTCATCTGAATTGAAAAAGACATCCATGTCGTTTTTCATTATCTTCAAACCATCAAATGGGTCGTCTGACCAACCTAACTCTTTGATTCGTGATTCGTCCATCTTGCCATTGAACCACAACCACTTATCTTTTCTAAGTAGATTGTATTGCATTTGAGCATTCTTTAATCTAAGAATGTTATCTGTTAGTAAGTCTGAATACTTTGCATGTAATCGAGGAACATCTAAACTAGATTTATCTAATTCTATGTCATCGATTTCGCAATCGTTAGACCACATCGCCTTTATTTCATCCAATGTCATACTATAATTATACTATATTTTGTAGTATTTATGAAGTGGTTTTAATCTCGTAATATGTGAACCTAAACGACACTGTGCAAATTGCTGGTTCAGCATCTGCGCCTGATTCTAAATCTATTCCACTTAATGATATAGGGAATGCATCATGAAATCTAAAGTATCTGTTAGGTATGTTTTTGTTTGTATTAGTGACTAATGTGATGTCACTGTATTGATTCAAATCGTTATCTATACTTGCCACCACATTAGTCTGAGTTGTTGCAGTTTCAGTATATGAACCATATAATTCAGGATTACTTAGAGGTACAATCGAATCCATCCAATTGTATATCTCTATGAAATTCTCTAAATCTTCATCAACTAAGAATGAAACTTCTAGGGTATCAAAGGTTGCTTTGTCACCTGGGAAGAATGCATCTAGACCAACACCTGCCGCTTGTTGAGTTTCACTGAATTGAACACCTGGAACATTTACTGTTCTTACATAGTATTCTACAGTTGGAACTTTATCAATCAACAGACGAAAGTTATTTCTGTTTAGAATAGATTTATTGATGTCTGATTTATATGCCATACTACTATTTATGCATTACTTCTCGTTTACAAAGTCATTAAACTCTTTTGCAGTTTGAATGACATCTTGAGCAGTATAAGTTCTCAAAGGTATTTCCTTTTTAGTCTCAGAATGATTGTCATTCCATGAATAAATGGTTTGTCTTTCATTCTCGATGTTGTTGATAATTATACTCTCGGCGAGAGATAGTAAGTCGGCACGAATTTCGTAACCTGATTTTCCTTGATTTGACATAATTTCCTCCTGTGTGTATGTGTGTTATGTCTGTATCTTAATGATACAATTATATTTAGTGCATAAAAAAAGGGGTCTAAAAAGACCCCTTTTAAAAAGTTCTGAACTTTTTTACAGAATGTTGGACACTGCCATTTTTCTGTAGTATTGGTTTGAACCATCAGATGCTAAACCGTTAGCAGGTGTGCTTCCAACAAATGGGTTAGATACCATTCCGTATCTTGTTTTAAACCCGATTTTTGGTTGGAAAGTGTTCTCGCCAACTGCTCTCACCATTTGAAGTGGAACATATGGGCAATAGAACATACCAGCATCATAAGGGTTAGACCCTCTGTAACCAACTGTTAAGTAGTTTGAACCAGCATATGGGTCAATGTATACTTTAACTCTTCCGTTAAGAACACCAGCAAAAGTATTGCCTGTGTCATCAACATTCAAGTTAGTTGATAGTGCTGGAGCGTAGTCTAATACGCCTGCCATTGAAAGAGCAGATGCAACATCAGAAGAACAAAGGATAAAGTTACCTTTTCCTCTTCTTGTTTCTTTTGCGATTACATTTGATTCTCTTTCGATTTGGAATAACAATCCTTTGAATTTTTCAACAGACCATCTACCATTTGCATCAACATCTAAGTTGAATGTACCAGCAGAAGCAGTTGTAGAAGCACCAGTTTTTGCCTGGTTGTTTACTTCTCTTACAACTTCTCTGTTGATTTCTGCAAGAATTTCTGATGATAGAATGTTTGCTAATTCTGATTCAGCGTCAAGACCGTGGATTGCTTTTAAGTCTTGTGCAAGTTCGAGTGTATACTCTGCTTTTAATGCTCTGGATACAGCAGTCACAGTTGATTTCTCAATAGTGAATGACATCTCATTGAAATGGTTAGATGCACCATCTCCTAAAGATTCTGCTGATGCTGTGCTCATGCCTGACGATGTTTGATTCTGATAAGCAGATGAACCAGCGAATGGGTCACCCTCTGGGTCTGAATCAGCAGTATTATCGATGTCGCCTGAATTCCCAGCTGAGAATGCAGTTCTTGGTTCGTTAATACCTAATGCTTCAGAGTTTGCTTCTCTTCCAGCATCGTTGTCGTCTTGATATCTTGCTTTCATAGCGAAGATAAGTCCTGTAGGACCAGTCATTGGTTGAACACCGCAAATGTCGTAAGCAACGAGATTTGGCATAGCTCTTCTAACTAATGAAATTAGGATTGGATCCCAATTTGAGATAGCTGAGCTACCAGTAGCATTTAAAGGTGCTGCTTCTTCAAGTGATACTCTCTCTTCTTGTAGAGCTTTCTCTTGGTTTTCAAGAATTACAGCAGTAACCGCTTTCTTGTAGCCATCTTCGATTTGTGGTAAATCGGAGTGTTCTAGAATAGGCGACCACTTTTCTTGTAAATTTTCTGATAAGAACATTTCTTTCTTCCTTTAAATTTAACCTAATGGTTTTAGTTTACTTAATGCCTGAGAATACTTTGCAATTGAAGGGTCAAGCACAGGTTCTCTATCTTCTGATAATTCACCGATACCTTCTTCAATTACTGTTTCCTCAGATATGACTTCGTCATTTGGGAAGTATGCTTCCTTCAACTCAGAAACTTTCTCAGCGAAATCTTCTGAATCTGAAAAGTCTACACCCTCAGATAATGAAATCATTTTCTCTTTTTGTGAGTCTGATAGGTCTTTACAGGCCTCTCTTATCACATTTTGTCTTTTAAGATTTTCGTTCTCTTCGACTACTTCCATATTTTTAGATACTTCAGCGTCTAGTTTCTCTTCCATCTCGTCAAGACGATTTGCGAGTTCATCAATAACATCATACTTATCTTCTGGAACTTCAACATAATGTTCTACGAACAATGTTTTCAATCCTTCGATGAAGTTATCTGTCATTTCTGACCTCAAACCTCTCTCAATTGCAAGTTCGTTTTCTTTCGTCCACTCTTCTGCACAATACGATAGATACTTATCAACTGCTTCCGCAAGGTCGCTTTTGACTTGTTCTACTGAGGTTTTTAAATTTTCTGAGAACTCATTTTCGAGTTCTTCTTTGATTTCTGAAACTTTTGATGATACAGCTGCTTTGAAGATTGTTCTTGCTTTCTCTGTATTCTCTTCTGAAAGTTCAAGAGCTTCTGAGATTTTAGATAGGTCGTCTTCTATTTCCATCTCAACTAACTCAGATTCGACTTCTGATTCTTCTTTGACTTCTTTCTCGTCATCTTTTTCATCTTCGTCTTCATCTTCGTCTTCGTTCTCTTCTTCTTCTACAAAGAATTTTGAGTAACCTTCTTCAACATCTTCTTCATCTTTCTTTTTCATTAATTCAACGATGTTTCTTGCGATTTCTGCTTTAGTCAAGGATTCGTCCAACTCGTCTTCTTCGTCATCCTTTTTCTTGTCGGACATTTCTGAATACATAGCTTGTAGCTTTTCTTTATCCATGTCTTTCATAGCGTTGACCATTGCCTTGATTCGCTTCATCTTTCCAGGTTTCTCTTCTTCTGAGTCTTCTGCCTCTGAAACTTTTTTCAACTTAGGTTGCTTTTCAGGTGATGATTCACCTTTCTGTTGTGCATCGCCAGAAACTTCTTTAGTTCCTTTCTCAGCACCCTTAACAGATGCAACAGCTTTGTCAACAGGATTTTCTTCTGGTTTGACGACTTCACCCTTACCACTTTCAATTTTAGCGGCGTCTGATGAACCTTGCTTAACAGGTTTCGAGTCACCCTTTTGAGCTTTAGAATCTGGCTGAAGAGCCTCCTCTATCGCTTGTTCTAGGTTTTTTTCTAAATCTGCCATTGTTTTCTCCTGTTTGAGTAATAACTCTTTTATTTATATGTTAGATGTTCTCAACGAACTTCTTCCATAGATTTAGTTTGGTTTCCTCTAGTTTATTCAACTTTGCACTGCGTAATTCGTTCTGCATTGCTTCCATTTCTTTCGCTTTTAGAATACCATTCTCCATCACCCACTCAACTCCTTCCATGATGCCTTCTACGAATGCTTCAGGAGCGGATGGGTCTGCAACGATATCAGCGGCAGTTGCCAACTGAAAATCGTCTTTAACAACTTGAGCACCACCTTTTTGTTCTAGTGAACCTAGACCTCTAGATGACACACCAAGTTTTGCACCATCATCAAGTAAGTTTCTTACAATTTGACCGTTTGGTGTTGTTAAAATTTTTGCTCTTCCCACAAAGTTATCACCATCTTCTTCTAGTTTGGTAATCATGTGAGATACTTTGTCTAAATTAATTGTTGGACCTTCTGGATGTCCTAGTTCACCGAATGCTCTATCTTTCTCTACAAACTCTCTGACATATCGGTCAACTTCTTTTTTCATCACTTTCTTGGGATATACACGACCATTTCTATTTTTCAATTCTGCTTGCAAGAAGATACCTTCGATGAAGTAATCTTTACCACCTTTGTCGTTTGATTCAACGATAACAGGTTGTATTGCGTAATCTACAAATTCAGATATTAGTTTCATTTATAACTCCTAGTATTTCTTCTGCTGATATGTTTTCTTCACCCATTTGCATAATTACTTTTTTAATATTCTTCATATCTTTTTGTGCAAGTTTCATGTTCTTGTATGGGTCGCCCATAAGCATTCCATCGATATACACATGAATCTTACCTCGTTTATCTTCCCCAAATCGTATATCTAAAGTTCTATTGCCGACTTTCTGGACCTCTTTCTTAACCTCAGTTTGGTCTTTAGGAAGTTTGAATTTCGCCTCGTTTAACTCAGTCGTTATCTGTGTCCAAGACTTCTTCATTGTTTCCCTGTGCCCAATCTACAGACATTTCAACTCGTTTCATGTCTACCTGTTCGCCTGCCTTTTGTTTAATGCCATCAAAGATTGAATCTTTTGCATCGTTCAATTGACCTGCTTCGATTTGGTCTACTATCTTTTTACTTATGTCGTTCATTAGAACTCTCCTTCATTATCCATGTCTTCTTCACCCCCGCCTTCGGCGTCAATCTCACCTTGGATTCTTTCTATATCGTCCTCGGTTTGATGAAGAATATACTTTTTAACATACTCCTTAGAGAAGTATTGTCCAACATATGATTCTGCCTGTGAGAGAATATCAAGTCTTTCTCTGATAATCTCTTGCTCTTTCAACTCTGTAAAGTGGTTGTCTGTAGCAAAATCATAATGTATAAAATCTTTCATCATATCAAACTCTTCGCCTGATACAATATTTTTAAGAACTAATTGTGTTCTTAATAAATCAGTAAAGACTCTTGCAAACTTCATTTGAAGTCTTTTAGTGAACTTATTAAATTTAAGTTCATCTCTACTGATTTCTGATGCCCTACCCATGTTGAAACCGTTATCTGCTTCAAGTCTAGAAATAGGTACATTCAATGACCTGTAAAGTTTCTTTCTGAAATATTCTATATCTTCTATCTCAGAAAGATTCTGACCACCTGGTAAAGTCGTAATCTCTGTTCCTCGACCACCTTCTCTTCTTGGTAACCAGAAGTCTTCTAGCATTGACATATGGCGTCTATCGTCTTTTATTTCGCCTGTGTCTGCATTATAAACAAGTTTATTTCTATACTTGTTCATAGTATCAGCAAGGTATTGTTCCGCCTTGACTTTCGGAAGGTTACCAACATCAATATAGAAGATTCTTCTTTCTGGTGCTCTTGATATACGATAGATTACAAGAGCATCTTCCATCATTGACAACTGATTTGCAGTCTTCAATGCTTTATGTAGATAACCAATGACTACATTCTTAGTGTAGTCTAACATACCAGAAGTTGTATAACTTACTGCCTCTGGTGCGATTCTAGCAGTGTTTCCTTCTGAAGCACTGCCTTTATCAAAACCTTTATCGTTGAAGACATAAAACTCTTCAACTTTCTTTATTACATCAATTTTTGTTTTTGGGTCTTTATCTTTCTCAACATTTCTAACCTTTTTAATTTTTAAAGGGTCAATGTTTCTGATATCGACCATACCCGCTTGTGGTCTTTTAGAATCTACTACTTTATGAAAGTAAATTCTACCATCGACATACCATTTTCTGAATAGTTCATGAGAGTTCAGATTGAACTTCATTAAAGATAGGATTGTTCTGAACTCGTCATGCATCTTTTCTTTGATGCTGTCTGAGAGTTCTACATCTCTTAAATCAAGTGAGACAATTCTATCTTGGGTATCTGAAACTATACATTCATTTACTATATCATCGATAGCAATATCACACTCAGGTACTAGAGATGTTTCACGGTATCTTCTAATGAGAGCGACCTCATTTTTGATACCGCCTTCCATATCAACATAGGAACCATATGCCCCACCTGATATGAAACCACCTGGCGTCTGTTGAATGACAGGTGTTCCGTCATCTTCGACAGGTGCTACAAAAGACCTCGCTGAGGTCTTCTGCACATCTTTTCCTCGTAATTCTTCTTTCTTACGAGTTATTTCAAACCCAAAAATTTCCATAATAATATTTATAACACCTTAAAGGGTGTTATTTTCACTAATTTTTTAAAGGACTCTTTCCCAATGCGAATACTGGAATTCAACATCAAATGTCTCCAATGCATCAACTGTTTCGTAAGATAAGTCAATTGCACCAATATTGGTTGGAAACATGTTAAAGAACTCGTATCTCGCTAGAACAGAATCATCTTTATTTAATTGTTCGACAAACGCTCTGTCTACTAGATAGTCTAGTGATGTCATACCTTCGCCACTGTCTAGTTCTTGTATATCAGTTTGCCATGATTCAAGAGCAGTTCTTGCTGAAAATTCAACATCGTTAATTATAGTTACATTCCAAGGTTCAAATGTTCTGTCTCCTGCGAGTTTCAGAACATGACCTCTGAATTGTTGTTCTACAACACCTATCTGAGCAGCAGGTATCTGTGCTGACTGACATAAGAATTCAATCTTATTACCAGACCTTGGTATAAAAACTCTAAAACGGTTAGCTCTTGGCCCGCCGCCTATAAGTTGTGCTTTAAATTGGTCTATAGTTGCCATTTATTACTCCTTAAACTGCTCCGTAGATTTCTTCAAACTCGACACCGCTTCTAGCAGCAACGAAGTTTAGTGTTATAAAGTTAATAGATTTTGCAGGTTTCACAAAGATAGAACATACAAATTCATTTCTATCTATGACTGTATCAGTATTGTTTGTTTCGTCACAAACAACTGAGAAATCTACAAGACCTCTTCTGTTTTTGACATCTCTTAGGAAAGGTTCTACACTTGCACGGAACTGAGCTCTTGTGAATGCATCATTGAATTCAAAGAGTTGCGCCTTAGCAGCAGTTGCAATTGCCTTTTCTAATACGATGAATAGTCTTCTAACATTGATTCTATCGAATGCTGAAGGACTACTTAGTGCAGTCTTGTCGCCAAATAGAACAGTTCCCTGTCCTGGGAATGTCACTATTGGGTTAATTCTTGCACGGTATAAATCATCTCTACTTGCTTGTTTTGGATTGAAAGCAAGTTTAGTAATACCTAGGTATTGTCCTCTAGAGAAACCTGCAGGTGAGAACCAAGGGTCTCTTAATAGGTCACTTCTTGCCATAATACCGGCAGTGTGTCCGTTACCTGGAATCCAGCAATATTTGTCGTTGTATCTATCATACTGATAAATCCAACCTGAATCTAATACTGCATAAGAAGATGATGTGACTGATGCAAAATCATCAATAACATTTGTCTTCTGAGTTGATTCTGAGGTTTGTCCTACTACTGATTCTCTCATTGGAGATGCGACTACTATACAATCTTTTCTTGCTTCTGCAATTGCTATAGCACCATTTACGATAGTGTTATGAGCAGTTCTTAGATTTGAAGTGTTAGTCTCATCAGCACCTGAACCATCGTCAACTCTAGTTGAACCGATAAGTATGAATGAGATGTCTGATGTCTCTCCGTCTTGGAAGAACTCTTCTAGTGTGCTTACTTTGTCTGATGCTACTGGTGAACGACCTGAAGCACCACCTGAAAGTGATGTGTGAACTGGTAATGCAGGTCTAGAGAACGGTGTGCCTGAAGCGGCAGCTAATGTTCTGTTCTCTGATACACTTGACAACATAGTTGTTTCGTGTCCTGACCAGTAAATATAACTTGAATTTCTTTCGATTACATTTTTGTAATAGTTGTTGTTACCTGATGAGTCTTTAGCATCTGAAGCGAGTGATACGAAACCGTATGTTTCGAGAACTTTACCCTCTGTGCCTGTGAACTCGCCGTCTTCGTCTATTACTACAACATGAATTTCATCATTTGATGCCCCAGCGGCAACAGCGCCTGCTGATGAACCTGGTGCTTTATCAAATAATGCATAATGTTCCCAATATCTATCGATTTGAGTGTTGTCTGCAACAGCAACTTGAAGACCTGCTGATACTTCATTTACAACTGCGAAAGTTAATGTGTTGGTTCCTGAGTTAATTGCACTGATTTTATAGAATGCATCATGTCCTGAGAACTTAATTAAATCCCCAACTCCAAAAGCAGTTGAATCATCTACGATAACAGCAGTATCTCCTGCTGAATAACCTGCTTCTAAATTAACAGCAGATGCATTATCGTTGAAATATGCGTTTGAAGATGCACAAACTGAAACTTTAAGTGAATTACCTAAAGCGCCTGGGAATCTTGAAATCCAAGACCCTACAGTTCCTGCCTCTGAACCATCTTTAAAATCATTTACATAACTATCAGAATTTTTAAGTATTGTTGATGTATTCCCACTAGCATTTGCACTGTAGCAACCTGTAGTGTGAAGTCTAACTATGTCTAATGAAGACCCATATCTTAAAAAAGATTCTGCTGAATAAAAGTCTTCAGCCCCAGCGTCTGAGTCTGCTGGTTTGTAGAACTCATCAACTAATTGTTGTCCGTCTGAAACTGTTTTTACTTCATCAACAGGTCCCCATTGAAACATACCAGCGAAAGCACCCCTTGTTGAGGATACTGCTGGAACAACATTCGATAGGTCAATTTCGCTGACCTGAACGCCTGGTGAAACTTGAAATGCCATACTTTTCTCCTGTTAATGTAAAAGTTGTTTACTAACTTATTTATAAGTTTATTATTTCTAACAACTCATTTTTCTACGAACCATCTGTCTCCACCTGATACAAATGATTCATGTTCTTCTTGTTCTCCGAATACACCTGGTGGCAACATATCGTCTTCGATTAACTTCTGTTGTTCTGCATACAATAAGTTTTTAACTTGCGTATCGGTTAAGTTTACAAAATAATCTGTTGTCACAAACCATGAAAATAAGATACAATTCATTACCATGTCGTCATGATAACCTCTATCTGCTTCAAACGATGACCCTTTATTTACGAAAGTCATCATTTCAGTTATCGTTACACGGTCTACTACTGCTAACCTATTCTCTTCTAATAACTCTTTTAGTGTTGAACAACCTATTCTTTTGATTTTTCTACTCATGGTAATACCGATATCACTAGATTTCGTCATACCTTGCACAAAGACATTTGGATATTCTATGTCATAATGCAATTGAGTAGCGACCATAGAACCTTCTGCATTGTTTTCTATTATAACTAATGCATCGTTATAAGGTCTTACATACTTATTTATAATATCCGGAAATAGCATGGGGCTAATCATGTTATCTCTATATGTGCAAATTTGCTTAAATGGTTTAGAAGTCACATCGAAGATACTGAAAGTCGAGTAGTCCATACCTCTACCTTGCGATACATCGACTGTGCAAACATAATTATGGTCTTTGATAGGTCTCTCATATACATTTAGATTATCTCTATGCCATTCAGGTTCCCATGCTTTTAGACCTAATAATGTGTCTGCATTAATCAGTGTATTACCTGTTCCTAAGAAACTATTACCATACTCTTGTTCGAATTGTGCTTCTGATGTATTCGCAATAGTCATCTGTTTCCATTCGTCATCACGACCTGGAACATCAAACCAATTGATTAGAAAACTTTTGTATTCAGACTGCCCATGAACTGCTGATTCATATATCTTATGAAACATATTACCCACACCATTTGCAGTAGATGTGATAATTACTTTAGAATCTTTACCAGATGTGATTACAGGATATGTTGCAGTATAGAATGTTTCTGCATCTTCTACGAAAGCAAACTCATCAAGATACAACATGTTAATTGACATACCACGAATCGATGATGACGATGTAGCGGCGGCGACTATCTTACTATCGTTTCCGAATTCGATATTACCCTTGTTAAGTATCTTAACACCTGGTTGTAAAAAGAAAGGTACCGTTTCTAACATAGTCACAATACGAGATATCATCTCTCTTGCGATTGCACCTTTGTTAGCGAGAATCGCTACAGTGACTTCTGGTGTAAACAGTAGATACCATAATAGATATGCACATGATGTTATTGATTTACCTGACTGACGAGCAGCAAGAACAACACTGAATCTATTATTATTATAATGATTGATTAGATTTTCTTGATACCCACGAAGTTCAAAAGGAACTAGACCTTCATCAAGTGAGATAATCTGAGTATAGTTTTCAATGAAATGTGTAGGATTCTCAGAACACTTCTGATATTCTTTCAGTTCTTCTTCTGTATAAGAGGTTTCTATACCTGCTCTTTTGACCAGGTTGTTACCTAGATAACCCTCGTTTTTAGGTTGTACCATAATTTATTTGTTCTTTTTCAGAAACTTTTGTAATTCTGATGTCGACCCAACATATAAATGATTGTGTTGAGTTCCGACTTTCTGTTCTTCACCTTCTAACTTTTTTAATTTACTTTGTAAGTCTATGAGTTTCTCTGCTGTTTCTCCAACCGTTTTGATAAGTTGTCCTGCGACTTCATAGGCTCTCGGGTGTTCAGTTTCTTTGGATAGTTCTAAGATTCCATCGATTGCATCTTGCCCTCGTTCTACGAGATTATAAAGATTCTCACGAGCATATCGATAGTCTGTTTCGATGTTTTCGCCTCTTTCAGGCAACTTGACTACTTCTGTTTTCTGTTTAATGTCCGACTCTATATCCAATAAGTCATCAAGTTTTGTATCTATTTCATTTGACATAATTAACTATTATCTTCTTCACTATAGTTGAATACTGCTTCATCATCGTAGAATGTCACATTTTCTGCAACTACGAAACTGTCGCCTGGGTCAACTGAACCCACAAATTTGAGTGTAGTATTATTAGGTATAGTTATAGCATTACTTAATGTTAATGATAATCTATTCTCAGGTATGTTACTAACTGTTGGGTTAGGTGTCACACCTGTATTAAATACTTCATCTCCTTCACTTATCTTACTATTTATCGCACTCTTAAAGGTGACTGTTGTAGAGTTGTTAACTGCATTAGCAAAAGCATCAAAGGCAGGTTCATAGTGTTTAACTTCTTTTACTAGACCTGCATTATTTATTTGTGTAGATGTGAACGAACCGTTTCCAGCAGAAACATAGTCTCTCTCAACAACATTCTTAATAAGATTACCTGTATAGATTGGTCCAAAGAAGTATGTCTTCATTTGAAAATCTAGTGTGTATTCTATAATTCTTCTATCTTCAAACCCACCTTCGTAATCGTCTGACATAGCAACTGATTGTAAAACAATCGGCACATCTCTATGGTCAGGCATACTATCTACAATTTTCATTGTGACTGTATATTCAGGTTGAAAGTAAGGTAAAATTTGTTCGACTATCTGTAATGCTTCACTCATATTCTTTGTGATTATTGATAGTGTAAAGTTTAAATTATATGGTGCAGGTGCGTATTGAAACCCTCTACTGCCATCTGATTCGTATTGATTCTTTACTGAACGAATCAATTTGTTTTGTTGTCTTTGTGCATCGTATTCAAAACCTGTAATCTCAAATGCCATACGAGGTAATGATATCGCACTTCTATTATTATCGTTTAAATCAGGTTCTTCTTGTAATCTTTCTAAAAACTTTTGTGCAGGTCCATAAGAAATAGGAACGATGCCTGTTGTCAATACAGTGCCGTCTGCTTTAACTCTTTTGTATTGTATATTATTAAATAATGTGCCAAAGACTGATACACATCTCTTAATAGTTTCGTTGTAAAAATAAGTACCGAACATTAAGGTTCACCAAATGGGTTAATTTCTGATAAGTCTAAGTAATCAGAATCTTTGTTTTCAAACTCTAAGTTATCTGCCATTGCATCATTTTCGAATGTTAATACACTATCGATAGAGTTAATTGTAAATTCTGCTGTCGATTCAACACCTGTCAACACATCGCCGACTGCAAGTGTTGTAGTGTTATCTTTGATAGTTAGTTTGTCATTGCTATCATTCCAAGATACAACTTCACCAACTACATTACTATTGAGTGTAATATTCTCATTAGCAATAAAGTCTATACCGTTTCCACTTGCCATAGTCATTGATATAGTATATGCCTGTTCGTCTTCAATAAGGTCTATATCGCCGATACCTGTATCGAAATCTTCTTGACTGTATTCGAACAATTCTGTTCTAAGTTTAAACACAAAGAGTTTACCAACTTGATAGAATGGGTCTTCGTGTTCTACAAATTTGATTTCAAACATTGAACCTGATAATGGAAAATATATCAAGTCGCCTTCGTTTGGTCTGAATGAAGTTGCAAGATTAGAATCTAATGATATGAATCTTTCCCAACTTCTAAGTGATATAATAAATGTTGCCTGGTCTCTTACTTGAACACCAAACTTAGACATAAGGTCTCCTTCTCCTTCGAAACCTTCTGTATTTTCTAAATACATTTCAACCTGATAAGCATCACCGAAACGAGATTGCACATCTTCATTTAAGATGCTATCTTCTTCTACAACCTCTCTAGGGAGATAGTATACTTCGTGTCCGTAGATTCTAAGAGACTCTACAACTAAATCTTCGTATAGTTGTTGCTCTGTAGAAACTGCATGGTTGAAAAAAACATTTGTTGGCATATCACTTTATCCAATCATGTCCATTGGCAACATGTCATGATTTAGTCTAGACTCTTCTTCGAGTCTTTGTATTTCTTCTTGAGCTTCTTGTTTTATCTGTTGTCCGTCTAATGTCACACCACCTGGTAATGCGATACCTTGGAACTTAGATAAATTTTCACCCCATTGATACTTGCATAATGCAGTTGCATATTTCTTCAACCACATATCATTGTAGATATCTGTAAAGTCATTGGGGTCTACTTTTCTATAACATTCTATAATTAAGAATTCGTTATCTTCTATAGCGGCAAAATCCATATCTAAGTATAATCTATTCATGTGTTGATTATATCTTATCGGTGTTCTTCCTACTAGAATGTTATCTAATAACTGTATATGTTGTTGCACTTGTTCGTAATACAATACATTAGTTGCAGTTAGGTCATATAAATCATTCAATCTAAGTTGATATCTAAGGTCAAACATGTTAAGATTATGTTTGTCATTGAATGGGAATATGTTTAGAACAGACATAACAAACTCAGGTAGAACGATATAGTTCTGTTGTTGTTTGAATGCTTCGTCTGTATAAGCATGTGGACCTGCTGAATTCTCAACGAAGTCTTCGTTAGTTCTCATACCATTCTTTTTAGTGTTTGTCATCTGATGTTTCAGATACATTTTGACCGTACCATCGTAATGGTAATTGTGGAAATACTGCAATGCTTCGTCTATTCTATCATCAAATTGGTCATCGTCAACATTGATTTCAAGGACAGGCGCACCAAGTTTTCTTTTGATGTATTCTTTTAAGGTGTCTTTACTGTTTGGAGCTGCCATAGTTTGTATCCATTTTAATATGATATACAACTATTTATGCAAATTTTAATCTTGGAAATAAGTTTTAGTTTGAATGCGGTCTAGTTTCTCGTCAATTCTTTCAATAGAATCCATTATTCGTTGAAATGTCATGTCCATTGATTGTCTAGTGACATAATCTCTGGCAATCTCTTCTCTTGTCTTATTGACTAAGATATCAAGTCTTCTTTGTTCTGCCAAGAGAGAACGAACCAGAAAACCTGCCGGAACAACTACGAGTGTGATTATTAAATCCCATAGAATATGGGGGTCTATAGTTAAACTTTCCATACTACTATTTAGAATATATTACTCGTTAATTGCAAGATTACCGTATTTGTCTTTGATTTTATATGATAAACTGGAGTTATTATTTTCTTCGCTTCTATCACCATCAAAGTCTAAATTGAATGAAATACTATATCTATCTTTCTGAGTAGGATTTGGTTCGACCATATGCATTAGACCACTCGGAAACATTATTAAAAAACCTGTTTTAGGTGCAATACTATAAGATTCTCTAACAACAGATTGACTTCTAGGAACATTTCCAACAAACTTATAATCAGTATCTATTGCTATAAAATGACCTTCATCACCATCGCCTTGTATATAAAAAGCGCCTGAATACATACAACCATTGTGTAAATGTGGTTTGTTCCATGCCAAATTATCATTAATGTTTGCCCAAGCATTGTGAAAATTGACTGTTGTGTTCTTCATGCCCAATGTTGGACCAATCTCTTCTCTGACCTTTTTCTTAATTTGTCTAATACATTTTTGAAAGATAGGATTATCATCAACTCTATCGTTTGATTGCCAACCTGTATAAGCATTTGACACACTACGACCTACAGGGTCTCTTCTTCTCATAGCGTCCATTTCTTCTCTAAGCAATCTAAAATATTCAGGTGTCATCAACTCGTTGCTATCTTCTCCTAGAAAATCCCATTCGAAGACATATGTTGGAAATAATTTTTTAACTGTCATCTTCTCCCCCTTTGTGAAATGGACATTCAGGTGGCGGTCCATCTTCTTTAAACATCTTACCTTTTTCTTGCCAATAACCTTCGTTTCTGTATGGACCTAATGTTGGGTTTACTCTTTCCATTGACATATCATATTTTGTTCTACCCCATTCATCCATTGTTAAATTTTTATGTTCATTTGTAATGTGACTACGACTAGTCTGCCAACTTTCTTCGGTCATACATTGATATGTTGCAACCCAATTTTCTCTTTTATAAGGTATAATCTGAACTAAAGGTGTTCCTTTTTTAATTATGAAATCTTTACTATGTCTTGGATAGAGAATGATTTGAGAATTGTCATAGTTAGTGTTGAATGAGTCTGTATCAATTATACCTTGCCACACAGCAAAGTGTTCGTTCTGAAATAAAAATGGGTCAAGATAAAAACACGAATAACCTGGTGGCGTTTTGATATTCCAAGCACTTCTCATTTTGAATGCATCTCTTACAGGTGATTCTTCATCAGGTAAGTATTTGAATGAATGATAGAATTGTTCTGCTGGGTGAGATGGTGAATGATATACAGGATAACCAGATGTATTTGGGCCTTCACCTTCTTCTGGCAGACCTTTTCTTCTTCTTTTTTGATAATCCCATTCGGGGTCCTGTGTAAAAGATATCTTACTATTCTTATCATCTTTACTTGAACCAAAACATACTTCCATGTCTCTATTTGCAAGTATATACCAACCAGACTTCAACCAATCGTCCATAGCTGGGCAGGCACGAATTGTTTGTATGTGACGACCTCTAACAGTGTTCCAAACCTTCGCTGATTTCCACCAATCAGGTGCATATGTCTTTGCTAAAACAGGTTTGAAATCTCTTAACGAGTCTTCATTAAATGTTGTAAAATCTATCGTTGGCATTAAACATTTCCTCCTCGTCTACTAGTTGAACTTCATCTCCTCTCAATACAATAGACCTTCTGTCCATATATCTTGCTTTACTATTAGGGGCATCTGCACCATGGGGTATTCTACCGTCAAACATTATAAGTCTATTCGGAACAAACTCAACACTTCCGATTTGATGATTCTTTATATGTTCTTCACGACCCATACGACCATGTTGTGGAACATCATCATAGAATCTTAAATCACCACCCCATTCTTCATTCCAATAACTATTGTAATAATATAGAAATGATAGATTCCATTCATCATCTTTTTGGCAATCTGCATGAGTTGTGCCTTCTAGTCCTTGGGTTTGACTATTCGTACCCATATACTGAAATCTTTTCCATTTAAACCCAAAGTCGGTGCATATTCTTCTATTGAACCATCTAAACAATGCACCTGATGATTCAGTCCAACCTGCATCATAATCTAAGTATCCATTACCATGTTCATCTGCTCTTAGAATAGATGTTCCCCAAAAACTATGATGAGGTAAACCTGTCTTATGTTGTGAATTTACTTGATTTGTTTTCGCCCATGTAGATGATTGAGTTAGTTGTTTATCTATAAATTTCCAAAGAGAATTTTCTAAGTAATTATCGAATACATAAACTCTATCTAAGGGTAAGTCTTTTACATTGAAAGGACTATCTTTATACTCTATCTTTATAGGTTCTTTTCTTAATCTTTCAGATGTATCTGGCATAAACTTTATATCTTTTAATTCAACTTTACCGTAATACAAGTCTTCATAATATAGAATATCTTTATTTAAGATAGAAGCAATTGTATTTACTTGTTCAGTAAATTTATTTATCCATGATTCATACTCTTCTTTTGTATCTTTAGGGTTCTCTTTTTCGAACATAGAATCATCCCAATGATAACTACTATGAGCAGATTCTTTTGGATATTCATAGAGAGAATAAACAGACCTTAATTGTTCTTCTTTATCCTTTCTATCTAACACATAAACTCTATCAAAGTTTTTAGAGTATTCGATAATCTTCTTTATGTCTGTAAAAGGTGCATGTGTTAAAATTTTAACAACAACATTATCTTTATTTGTTGCACCTAAGTTCTTAAACTTTGGTTCATGTATGTAATCTAAATTGTGATTATTTGCAATTGACTCGGCGAAATAAGTTCCACCACACCTAATGGTAGCAATTACAAGAATTCTCATTTAGTTTGTTTGTGCTTTTCTAGGCGTAGGTATTTGTGAACTATAATCTTCAAAAGGTTTTAGAGTATCTTCCCTTGTTTGTCTTATTTCGTTCATCACATTTACATATACATTCCAGACAGCATCAACATATTCCATGACTCTTCTTGCATCTGACCTGTAAGGGTGATTTGAACCTTCACGACCTGCCATTAGAACTTCAACTTCGTGTGCGAAACCATATGCATTACACATTTCTAGTATATACTGTTTCGCTTGATTATTCAAGTCTTCACTGTATTGACCATTGAGACTTACATTTTCAGGTGGAACTGAGTTCTCAATATATGATTCGATAGCATCAATCTCTTCTTCATTCAATGCAATTTGTTTCTGTTCTTCAAATGGTTTGTCATCTTCCCATTCTAAAATCTTACATTCAATATCATCGTAGATTAATACATCATAATGAAACCCTAATTCAGGTTTATCTGTATTCTCAAATGTATATTGTAGTCCGTTTGGTTTTCTGATAGTGAGATTTCCGTTCTCACAATAAATTAACATATTCATAATCACTCCATTATATCATTTTGTTTTTTATAGTTCAACCACTTATTATACAATCTTTCGTATTCATCAAGTTTATCAATATTAGATGTATCCATATTGTCAATCCATGGACCACCTCTTGTATAATGTATAGCAGATGGACGCCAACTTGATTCGTCTGTATCGTAGCCTTCTGTAAATATATAGTGTTGAGGTATATCTGATATTTTATCTGTCCATTCGAATTGATGTAGATACTTTCCTGTTTGTGTATTAACTACATCTGGTGTTAGTTTCTTACAATCTTCATGACCGTTATTAAATATCATTAATGAAGACCATAATTTTTTAGGATAGTTTACATTCTTTTCACCGTCAAACTTTGTATCGTTATGTTTTTCAAAGTCATATTTGATACATGCAACTGCATCATCTGGATTTAAGAAATAGAACATCGGTAATATACTCTTGGTAAAAAGTATATCATCATCTAAGAAAATACTAAACCCTTTGTAGTTTTCTAAGTATGGTATTAAGAAACGACTGTATGTAAACTCTGTTGATTGTTGAGCATAATCTCTAGTATATTCTGGTATCTTTGATATGTCTAAGAATTTGATTTCAGGTATCCAATGTTTCATTGTTCCATGAACATCACCCCCACCAAAACCTTGTTGAATAGATTTCAACATTGTCCATGCGTTTAATTCTGCAATTTCTTTATGACGAGAATCATATCCAATGTAGATGTTTATTCTTTTACCTTGTGCCATTTTTGCAATTCTTTCATTGAATTCATAAACATCACTTCTAAAAGTTAATTGTTGTAGTTCAGTAGATATCTCCATATAACCATGAGTATATCCAAAAGAGACATTCTTTTTACCCATATCTCTTTGACCCATTTTTGGGTGATTAGATAAATCAGTTAGTAATGTATGTAAAGTATATTCAGGTATCCAATCAAATAAATCGTAATCATCCCATATCCACATTTGTAAAGATTCATCATCTAAACATTCGAATACAGGTGACCTTACAGAACCTGGGTGTATTGATAGTTTATACTTGTCATCATGTGCTGGTGCTACAACACCTTGAATAGGATTCCAAAGACCATCTCTTCTAATACTATCTACTAACCAATGTGCTTTGGCATCATGATAGTAAACTGAATCTAAATTGCCTTTTTTACCTTCATCAGGTTCATAATCTACATCATCGAATCTTACATGATTGCAAATATTTTCATATTCACCATTGATGTTTATAAAATCCATACCTGATTTACCAGGTGCTGGAAATTCAGGTTTAGCAGTCCAACCTAAAGGTAAGAAATAATGATAACCGAATGCTTGAGATTGTAGTTGATTCCAACCTATGAGTTTGCCTTCTTTTTGAAGTTTTGAAACATCACCCCATGTCACCTTTTTAAGTTTAGGTAATCTATTTTCATACAACCATGAAACATTTTTCCATGTTGTAGATTGTTCCCAATCTTCACTAAGATTCATCGAACCGATGTGTTTATAGAAATGTTTTTCTTTCCAGTCTTCTCTGTCTTCGCTAAAAAGTTTTAAAATAATATCGTGGTCTATCTGTTGCATAATATAAAAATAGTTATTAGTTAACTATATTTATGACGACACTGGAGTACCTGGCCAATTTTGATTCAAATCACCATCCCAACGGATTACTGGTGTTCTTCCTTGTGTTGCATATGTAAACGGACTTCTATGTTGATAGGTAAACGGTGTTTGACCTTGTCTTGCATATGTGAAAGGAGACCTGTGTTGATATGTAAACGGTGTCTGACCTTGTGTTGCATATGTCGAAGGACTTCTATGTTGATATGTAAATGGAACTCTATAACTTACAGGGTCTCTATATGTAGACGGAGACCTATGTTGATAAGTAAATGGAGACCTATGATTATAAGTAAACGGAGACCTATGTTGATAAGTCGATGGTTGTCTTGCATCTCTAATATTAGGTTGTTGAGCAGAAACAGGATGCTGATAACCAGCAGGCTGTTGTGCGTTTCTAATATTAGGTTCCTGAGCGTTTACTGGATTCTGATATTTTGCAGGTGTTTGTCTGTTTCTAATATTCGGTTCTTGAGCATTAACAGGCAATCTATAACCAGCAGGTTGTTGTGCTGACCTGATATTCGGTTCTTGAGCATTAACAGGTAATCTATAACCAGCAGGTTGTTGAGCGTTTCTAATATTCGGTTCTTGAGCAGAAACAGGTACACGATATCCTCTTGGAGTTTGTGCTGACCTGATATTCGGTTCTTGAGCATTCGCAATATAAGGTGATTGGAATGTAAACGGTGATTGGAATGTGACAGGTTGTTGAGCATTTACAGGGTTTCTGTAAGTGAAAGGTGACCTGTATGTATTCGGTTGCTGAGCATTAGCGATGTAAGGGACCCTATATGTAAACGGTGACCTAAATGCAACTGGTTGTCTTGCATTCGCAATATAAGGAACTCTATATGTAAATGGGGCCCTAAATGTAAATGGGTTTTGACCATTTGCAATGTAAGGTGATTGAAAATCTGGCATATTATTCTCTCATACTCCTATTTTGGTAGTGGTGTGAAACCAGGGTCTAATTTGTCTTCCATCAAGTTCGGTGTGTTTTCATACTCACCAGTGATTGGGTTATAGTAGTTATGAACTAAAACTCCGTTAACAAAGAATGTTCCTGTATTAGCAATCGCTGATAAGTTATACACTACCATTTCATCATTTTGTTCTATTTTTTCTATTACTACTTCTTCTGATTCTTTACCGTATAGAACTGCATCAGTCATAGTGAATATTCTAGTTCCTACTTCTAATGTATGTGTCATATCATCTGACAACCATTCGTGTCTTTCTACAGTTAATTCAGGATTTAAAGCACCCCAACCTTCGACACCTGCAATCTTAATTGGGTGGTCATCTGTTGTTTGTAATACTCTACCATCTGATAAGTAAATATCCCATACTGAAACAACTCTTGGTTTCATACAGTATTCGACAGCATTGATTTCCAATGTATTGAGTTCTTCGTTCCAAGTCCAAACATTTTGTCCAACTTCGACAGTTTCGATAGCAACATGTGAACCATCTGCCAACCAGACCATTGACCCAGCAGGGAAACAACCGAAACCGCCACCTGGAGGGGGTGGAAAATAAACAGGTTGTCTTGCCTGATATGTAAAAGGTTGTCTAGCACTATTCGGTTGTTGAGCGTTTGCAGGATATCTAGCACTGTATGTAAACGGCGACTGATATGTTACCGGTTGTTGAATGTTAGCAGGATATCTAGCACTGTATGTAAATGGTGACCTAAATGCAACTGGTTGTTGTGCTGATACAGGGTTTCTATATGTAAACGGTGACCTGTATGCAACTGGTTGTCTTGCACTGTTAGGTTGTCTAGACTGATATGTGAAAGGCGACCTGTGTTGATATGTAAACGGCATATTATAACCAACAGGGTTTCGATATGTAAACGGCGACCTGTGACTATAAGTGAATGGTACTCTATACGACCTTGGGTCTCTATATGTAAAAGGAGACCTGTGTTGATATGTAAATGGTACTCTGTATGACCTTGGGTCTCTATATGTAGAAGGTGACCTGTGTTGATAAGTCGAAGGCACTCTATAATCTACAGGGTTTCGATATGTAAATGGAGACCTGTGTTGATATGTAAACGGATTTCTATATGACCTTGGGTCTCTGTATGTAAAAGGTGACCTGTGTTGATATGTAAACGGTGTTTGTGCGTTTCTAATATTAGGTTCTTGTGCTGACCTTATGTTCGGTTCTTGAGCATTTCTAATAAATGGACTTTGTGCATTTACCGGATTTTGATATATCGCAGGTTGTTGACCGTTTCTAATAAATGGACTTTGTGCATTCGCAATGTAAGGATAAGGTTGCTGAGCATCTCTGATATTAGGTTCTTGGGCATTTGCAATATAAGGATAAGGTTGTTGAGCATCTCTTATATTAGGTTCTTGGGCATTTGCGATGTAAGGATACGGTTGTTGAACCGATTCTTGACCAGAAGCATTATTCCAACCAGAAGGTGTCTTCACATAGATTTGGTCGACTGCCTTCCAAGTTGATGTTCCTGTTTTTACCCATGCCCCTTGCGTTGAATTCCAACCTGAGGGTGTTTTTACCTTCTGTGAGCCTGTTGCCATTTATAATTTTCCCAAAGTATATACTCTATTTATTAAGAGTATAAAATCCATAAATCACCAACTGCACCATCACCTGATGTTGGAGCAGAAGTTGATTGATACACATTTCTTGCTGTACCGCCACTATTTGTTGCGTTTGTAATTGTTAAAGCACCTGTATTAACAGCAGCGTGTGTCAACGATAAAGCACCTGTTGACGAACCTGTTGCAGTTGTTGAAGCGAACATAAATGCACTTGCACTGTCGTCCCAACCCATAAACACATTAGACTCATCTCCTCTCTCAATAACAATACCAGCATCGTTAGAAGGAGAACCTGTAGTTCCTGTTCCTAATTCTAATAATGAATCTTCGATTGTTGTATTTGTAGAAGATACAGTTGTTGTTGAACCGTTAACTGTTAAGTCACCTGATATAACTGCATTGTTAAAGGTTACATTGTCTGATGTGCCAACTGCCTGTCCGATACTGAATTGACCACCTGAATATGATACACCAGTACCTGCACTTAGATGAGCTCTAACTTCACTTGAACTAGGTCCTGTATAAGTTATAACACCTGTTGAACTGTTATAAGCAAGAGAACCATCGCCACCTGAATCTGTGACTGAGATTGCATCTCTAGCATCTGAATCTCCATATTGAGCAGTACCACCAATTGTTAGTGTGTTAGCGGCGTCATCATATGATAATGTGATACCTGTACCTGCTGCCAATAAAGCGTTAACTCTATCATCTACTCTTTCATTAGAAAAATATAGATTTGATGAACCTTCACTTAATGAATCTGTATTAGGTAATACTGCATTAACTCTAGCATCTGCTCTTGCGTTAGTGAAGTAAAGATTTGTACCTTCTGCTAAATCAGAAGTTGTGTTGTTTGATAAGTTATCTTCTGTAGCAGAAATTGTCAATGTTCCAGCGGCGTCATCATATGACAATGAAACATTTGAACCTGCTGTTAGTAAGTTTGAAACTCTGTCATCAACTCTTTCGTCTGTATAAAATAGATTTCCATTTTCTGCAAAGTCGCCTGTGTCTAAAGTTATAGAAGCACCTAATGCTACTGTATTTGAATTGACTGTGACTGAACTATTTGCTAATTGTGAATTTAAAATACCACCTGATAGTTTAGATTGGTCGATAGAACCTGCCAACATAGCATTTGTGATACCACCTGCTTTTACTTGCAAGTTATCTGAATCTATTTCGATTGAACTATCATCTACACCGACTGATAAAACACCTGATGAGTATCCTAGACCATCACCAGCAACTGATGATGATAATGCGATGTCATTTGCATTTGCAGTGATACCGTCACCACCTATAACATTTAATGTGACATCACCTGATGTGCCGCCTCCTGTTAAACCAGAACCTGCGACTACACTTTCTATATCACCTGCATCATTTGTGAAACTAATTACACCAGTTGTAGAATTATAGGACAAATCCCCACTTGCTGATATAGAAGCTCTTGCTCTTGCATCGGTATAGTATAAGTTTGATGAACCTTCTGAGAGGTCGTCTGTATCGTTGTTTGAAAGGTTATCTTCTGTAGCAGCGATTGTTAAAGTACCAGCGGCATCATCATATGTTGTTGTGATGTTTGAACCCGCTGTGATTAAAGCATTAACTCTATCGTCTACTCTTTCGTCTGTATAATATTTGTTTGAACCTTCTGTTAAATCTGATGTGCTAAATGCACCCATGTTAACTTCAATATCGTCTGCATTTACAGTAATACCATTACCTGCACCGATATTAAGTGTTGCATCTCCTGATGTTGCAGTACCTGTTAGACCGTCACCAGCGTTTACTCCTGTGATATCTCCGACATTACCTGTGATTGTTAGCGTACCAGCAGAGTCATCATATGATAATGATATTCCTGCACCCGCTGTTAGTAATGCATCTACTCTATCATCAATCGCCTCATTTACAGCGGCGGGTTGAATGATACCTGAAGAATTGATAACTTCTGTAGAACCTACAGTAAGACCATTTTTAATTATGAAATTCTTACTTGACATTAGATAGTACCTCCGTCAATTGTAGCATTCGCTAGTCTCGTATCAAAAGATGTGTTGAATCTTGATGTTGTGAAATATTGGTTAGTCGAACCTTCTGACAAAGAATCAGTATCTAATTCAGACAATGCACTAGCGACTAGTTTTCCTGCTGATGTAATGATTTCTGTAGAACCGACTGTTAACCCATATTCTATTACAAATGTGTTTTGTGTTGCCATTATTGTGTCCTATTAATAGTTTAGTGTTAACTAACACCTTTATTTAGTAATCATGTCCCTTTAAAAGACATGTGTTTACGCATCTATTAGTATTTTTTTGAAACTTATTTTAGTTGAATTTGTTGATGCTGGTGTAACTCTGAGTCTGACACTTCCGCTTAACACATCTGTTGAAAATGTTGCAAGTTCGTTACTTCCGCCTTGCAATACTGTACCGAATTGAGACAATGAACTTGAAGAATCATCATGTATTAAATGTATTTCTGTAGTCTGATATACGCCTGATGTTGAGTCTGACAATGTTATTGTATATTTTCCACCCCTTGAAGATGATACAGTAAATGTATCTAAATTTGTTATTGAGGTAGATGTTGTTGTAATTGTTCCACTTTCTAATCCTGAAGCGTCTTGAAATGATAATACGCCACTTCCGTTTGTCGTTAATACTTGTCCGTTTGTTCCGTCTGATGTTGGATATGTCATACTAGCGCCAGTTAATGAGTTAGTCGCTGTAATTGTAGTTGCAGTCAAGTCACCGACTTGTAAATCTGCAAGAGTATATCCTGAACCTGATGTGTTAACAGAAGTAGAAGGTTCTACTTCTAAACCTTCAAATAATTTCCATGTAGAATCAGTTGCATCTCTGAATAATCCTGTATATTCACTTGCACCGCCATCTGATAAACCATCATTATAATTTCCGTAGATACCAATGTCTATTATATCTGCACTCGTATTCGAATTTGCAAGTTCAAGCATTGAGTCTTCAACACTTGTTGTTGACGAGTTAACTGTGACTGTAGTACCTGTAACTGTTAAATCACCAGCAACAGTCAAGTCTCCATCGACTTGGGTATTGAGAGCAGATTGTAATCCTAAGTCTGCAAAAAATTTTACTTTTGATGCCATGATAACTATTTATGCGATTTTAAAGTGCTAAAAAAAAGGGGACTCGAAAGTCCCCTAAAAGAATATCTTTTTATAATTAAGCGTCTATTAGTGTTCCTTGGAATTTTACGACTGTAGAGTTAGAACTCGCTGGAGTTACTAACAGCCTTACATTATCCCCACTTATATCAGCGTCAAAAGTTGCTAAAGTTGTATCTTTCAATGTACCATATTGAGTTAATGTCACAGCACTTCCATCATGAACAATCATGATTTCAGTTGAGTGGAAATTACTTCCCTCAGACATTGCTACAATATATCGAGCAGCTCTAAATGATGCGTGAGCAAAAGTATCAAGTGCGACTTCGGTAGTTGCGGTATAAGTTGCATCTCCCTTTATTCTATTTAAGTCGGTTGTTCCTTTTGTTATCTCAATTACATCATCAGTGCTATTATAGGACATATGACGAATCAACTCAGCGATTTTAAATGCGTTTGTTATTGGCATATCTTACTCCTATGAATGTCTAATTTGGAATGTATCCACTGTTGTGTTAGTATTTGCAGGTGTGACTAGTAATCTCATATTACCTGAGTCTACATCTGCACTCAATGAGAACAAAGATGATGATGAAAAGACATCACCATATTGCACAAAATAAGCAGAACTACCATCATTAATCAATAACACTTCAGCGGCGTGTGTACCAGCTGAGGCGTGTGTTGCATTTATCACAAATTTAATTGCTTTGTTAGCGATTGGATTTGCTGACAACACTTGATTTGATGATGTTGTAGAGAATGTTGATGCAGTGTAATAACCTTCTACTAAATTAGCAGCACTGGTTATTGCGACTACTTCTACAGTGTCTCCGCTGATTGCATTTTCAGCTAGTGTGACGACTTCTGATGAAGTTGCAGTATAATCTGCCCCACCATCAACAAGTTTAACACCATTTAAGAATACTTGTTCACTTCCAGGTGTGTAAGACAATGTATTGTTATTGTCATCAGCACCTGATATGGTTGTACCTGTTGAAGTGATTGAGTATGTATAAATGACTATACCAGAACTTGGTTGGTCTGCAAAAGAAAGTGTTCCACTTCCGTCTGTTTGTAAAACCTGTCCTGATGTTCCGTCACTAGTAGGAAAAGTAATAGCATCGTTAATTTGTAAAGAACTTGGGTTAGACCCAATCTCAACTACAGCAGCTGTACCGTCATTCTTCTCGGTATAAAATCTACCGTGATATGTATTGACAGCTAATTCACCAAGAGCAAGGTCACCTGTTCCTGGTATACTGTTTTGAGTAGCACTTCTTTTAAATTGAATTACTGTTGCCATTTCTTATCTCCTATTGACTAAAAAATTAATTAAAATGTTCCGCCGTCAATAGCAGTGATTGAAACTGCGCCTGATGATACTGTAAAGTTATCACTTACAAAAGAAGCAATACCTTTATTAGATGTAGATGCATCTTCACCACTCACGGTTACTGTTCCACCTGAGTATGAAGCGTCCATACCTTCACCAGCAGCAACGATAACAGCACCTAAGTTAGCATCTGTACCAACTTCAGCAGCGATTGTTATCGCACCGTCAGCATTGGTTACATCGATACCTTCGCCAGCAGTTAAAACTGCAAGTTCCATATCTCCGTTTGAACCGTTACCAATCATTAACTGACCAGCAGTTGGGGCAGCACCGTCTATTGAAGTGATTGAACCACTTAATGCAAGTCCTGTACCTTCGATTCCACCGAATACTGCGTTCATAGCTGTACCAGTAAATGTTGATGAATTATCTGTTGCTGAACTTAATGCAACGAATTTACCTGATGAATCATCTAAACCAAAGAAACCAACTTTAGCAGAACCATCGTTATACTTAAATTTAATACCTCTGTCTAGGTTGTCATCTGAAGCGTCATCACCGATTTCAAAAACAGGGTCAGCAACTGATGTAGTTGTTGAGTTTACTGTAGTTGTTGTACCGTTAACAGTTAAGTTTCCTGAAACAGTTAAGTTTCCTGAAGCAGAAATGTTAGTTGATGTAATATCGTCTGATGTAAGTGTACCGTCAACATCGACATTGTTAAATGTCACATTGTCTGATGTTCCAACTGACTGACCGATTGCAAATGTTACTGCTTGACCTGAAACAGAAGTATCTACACCTGTTCCACCAGTGAAAGTGATTGATTGTGAGTCTAAGTCGACAGAACCTGTTCCACTGTCACCTGCCATGTCTAAGTCTTGAGCAGTTACTTGTGAATCAACATATGCTTTAACAGATTGTTGTGAAGGAACTTTGACATCTGAATCAGAAGACATGTCATCTTCGTCAACAAAGAAGTCAATCATACCGAGTTCAACGGCACTGTTTGCGATTGTTAGAGCACCATTAGCGGCTAATGTTGCGTCACCTGAAATTGCGACATTATCAAATGAATCTGAACCGTCATGAACAAGAACATGTCCTGCTGCTGGGCTAGAAATATCTGTATCTGTTGCACCTTCAAGTGTTGATGTTGTTGATAAGAAAGATAAGTTTCCAGAACCGTCTGTTCCTAAAACTTGTCCATTCGAACCGTCTGAACTAGGCACTGTAAATGTTACACTAGAACCCAATGTATCAGCAGCTTTAAGACCTATGAAGTTTGTTCCGTTATCGGAATCTTCCATAAGTTTTAATGTACCACCTGATGATGACCCATTACCGACTAACCAGTCGTTAGGTGTAGCAGATGAACCATCTACGATATCGGTGTAGTATTTACCACCAACTTCGTGAATGACTGCCGCCCCTAATGAGTCTACAGATTCTATGAACAATTTAGCAGAAGCACCTGAATTCGAACGGTCTTGCACATAAGCTAATTCGCCTTCTGACAAGTCTGAGACTGTCGGCGCTGTTGCTCCTGTGCTTCTTTTAATTTGAATTACTGTTGCCATTTTTTTCTCCTAAAAAATGAATTTATGTTTAATTAAGCTTAATTCTCTGCACTATTCGAGAAAGATTCATAATATATTACAGTCCTCTCACTATGAGGGTCGTGTCTCAATGAATGACACCTTGATTGTATGAGTATTTATAAAACTAAAATGTTCCGCCGTCTAAAATAGTTGTGGTTGTCCACTTATCAGTGGCGGCATCATATGAAAGAAGTCCATCATCTGTTTCTGTTGCATCAACATCTGAAAGTTCGTTTATTGATTTAGCAGACAAGTTTACATTTGTAGATGAATTACCTATTGCGACTTGTTTCGCCCTTAAATTTGTTGTGTTAGAAAGTTTACCACCTATTGTAGCAACCCTAGAAACAACTCCCTTGATATTGCTCATCGTGTGACTCCTGGTGTTATGATAGCTTGTCCTTCTACAACTCTTGTTGTTTGACCGCCACCACTTGTTATGTTCATATCATAGACATATCTTCCATGAGATAGAGCAGATGTTTGTGTATCTGTTAGTGATAATGTGACTTGACCTGATGCTTCTGCAATTGATGTAGCGAATGTAGCAGCAGTTGTAGATGATGAATATGTTTTTCTTATTTGTGCTGAAGCAGTATAACCATTCAGGTTTAATATTTCACCATCAGCACCAGTGACATCAACAGTCACACTAAAGTCTGTTCCTTGGTCTATGAATAAGTTTGCGATAATAGCCATACAACTATTTATACGATTTAAGTGTTTAGATTAGGATAAGGTATAGATTGATGTATTTGTTCTACATCTGTGCTATTATTTTTTACATATGCCTTATTAACTTTCTTTACCACACCATCAGCGTCTTTGATGTATATTGCTTTTGCTTCTGCAACCTGCGTAATGGGTCTTTGACTATTATATGTAATCTGATAAGTTGACGGACTTCTATAAGAATATGCAACTTGATATACAATCTGATAAGGTTGATTCGATTGTGCATTTGCAATATAAGGATTCTGAGCATTAACAGGATTCTGATAAGTGAACGGACTTCTATGTTGATATTCAGAAGGAGATTGATGTTGATAAGAACCTGCTATTTGAGCATTATAAATTGTAGGTTGTCTATCACTTGCCTGATAAGCGTATGGGTTCTGATAATTTCTGATAAACGGATTCTGTTTATTAGCAATATAAGGAGAAGGAGTTTGTCTATCTCTTATATTAGGTTGTCTATTTGCAAATGGATATCTACCTGTTAGAGGCGTTCTATAACTTCTATCAAAAGGAACACCGCCACTAGTTGGTTGTTGATAATCTACAGTTGTTTGATAATCAACATCTGTTAAAGGTATTCTGTAGTTCCTAATATTAGGTTGTTGTCTATTCATATCATAATTTCTAATTACAGGGTGTCTGTAAGTAGAAGGTGACTGATATGGTTCCTGATTACCGTAAGGTTGAATAGCAGGCTGTCTTGTAGTTGCAGGAGTTCTGTGACCATATTGCACAGGCGTAGACGATTGAAACGATGCCCTAGTATTTACTGTATATTGCTGTGCCATGTTTATTGTATACCACTGTCGAATTCGTTAATAGTTGGATTTATAACCGATGGGGCCAACGGCGTATATCTATTTTCTATGTCCTGGTTATATCTATTAATTTCCTGTTGGAGAGGCTCTTGATAGAAAGATTGGAAAGTAGGAGTGAATGGGGTAAACCCGCCACCGCCTCCTCCGCCGCCGCCTGTTGTGACTCTTTGTAATAAATTAGTTGTTCTAACTAAGTGATATGGTAAATCATTTGAATTAGAAGTGTGTTGGTCTTCTAATTCTATTTGCACAATTATATCAAAGTTTGAACTATTAGTAAATGTTGCTGTATTACCACCTGTATTTCTAATTGCTGTTGTTTTTACACCCCATGATAATGATGATGCTGTTTGAGCGCCTGAACCACCTGGATCCGCTGGATATGATATTGTAGCAGCAGTTACAGCGTTGTTAAAAGTTGTTCCAGGAGAACCGTTAACAGTTTTGGTCATAAAGGCAGATGCACCTGTACCAGTACCTGTCCAAATACTACTTGGGTCAGAAGTTCCCACTGACGAACTTATATCAGTTCCATAACTGATATTTGTATGTGAATAATCAAACGATGTCACAGGTTGAATACCTGAAACTGTTCCACTAGAACCCGTCCAATCTTGTAATATCATGTTTATCTTAAACCCACTACCACTATTTACCATCGATGATGGTAAATCCCAATTTGAAGCAATATACCAACCTGCTGTTGAACCCATAACAGTTGAAGTATCTATCTCATCATAACAGAAATAACTTCCATTTGAATAAGGGGATGAAGTTGCAGTAGGTCCTCTTTTTGTCCAAAGATTGAAATAAGGACTGCCGTTAATCCAGTTACAATCTAATCTAAATGCAAGTTCTACCTGCGAATTATAAGTTGAGACAGTAGTTGATTGATGATTATAAATTCCATATGCATTCCAAGACATGGGGGCCATAGGACTTTGAGCTCCTGTGACTATACTTGGAATTCTAGTAGCTGCTAATGGACTATTAATACGATTTCTTCCAGCACCGTAATAATATGTCGTTCCTACATTACCGTTTGCTATAATTACTGGAGTTGGTGATTGTGCAATGACTGGACTCTGTCTATCTCTAATTACAGGATTCTGGTAATTTACAGGATTCTGATAATCTCTATGTCTAATAACAGGATTAGCAATAGAGTTTTGTCTACTTACAGGCGTTCTATGACTATAAGTTTTAGGTATAGTATAAGGACTTCTGTGGTCATACGAAGCAGGTTGTTGATGTTGATAAGTACCTGGTTGTTGCACTGTTCCTGGCGAACGAAATGTATAGGGCGATTGATGTTGATAAATCGCTGGACTTTGAAAAGTATAACTTCTTCTAGTAATATAAGGACTCTGATGTTGATATTGACTAGGTATTTGAGTCTGAGCAGTGTATATACTTGGACTCTGATGTTGATAAGTCGCAGGTTGTTGTGCTATCGTAGGGTATGTAAACGGAACCTGATTACTTACTGCGTTTGGTGTTCTATAACTTCTATTAAACGGATGTTGTTTATTTCTAATATTAGGTTGTTGAGCATTTACAGGGTCACGATAGGTGCTCGGTTGTCTATTTTGATAAGTGCTAGGAACTTGTAGAATTCTAGGTTGTCTTCTATTCTGCTGAGCGATTATAGGGTTTTGAGCATTAACTGTCGACCTTGCGATGTAAGGTTGATTAAAGTTCCCTAAATTGTGTTTAATGTATATTTTATCTGCCATATCATATCACAAACCATATATGTCCGATTTCTTTACCTGTACCGGAAGGTGTTCCTGATAGAGAAGACGAACTTACAACTTCATAATCTAATTCTACATCATCGCCATCTAATTTGATTCCGTTTGATGTGTTGACTGACACGGTAACGACACCATCTAATGGGTCGCCTGAAGCACCTGCATTGTAAGACTTCGCAAGACCTGAACCAGCAGATATCATTGCGTTTACTCTATCGTCTGTCAAGTATTTATTAGTTGTTTCAGTAATACTTCCTGACGATGTAGCATTGTCTTGAACTTCAAATCTATTGTTTGAAGCGTTCCAAGCAAGTATCTGACCTGCACTTGGTGTTCCTAATGTATGAACATCTGATAAATCTTCGATACTAGCGGCAGCAATTCTAGCGTCTGCTCTTGCGTTAGTATAGTAGAGATTGTTTCCTTCTGCTAAATCTGTAGTATCATGATTGTTTAAGTTAGCGGCCTGTGTTGCAGTTCCAGAAACATTACCAGTTAAATCACCTGTGACATCTCCGACAACATTACCTGTCAAGTTTCCTGTAAAGTCACTTGCATATACATTCTGCCATGGTAAAGTGCTTGAACCTAAATCTCTTGATGTATTGTTAGGAACAATATGCGAATCTACACGACCTGTCATTGTGATAGTATCAGAAGTTGCATTTCCTAAGTCTACATTTCCTGTAAAGGTTGCGTTTGTGCCTGATACATTTCCATTTGATGTTAAACTACCGACAGTAGCAGAACCTGTGACTGTTATGTTACCACCAAATGTTCCATCACCACCAAATGTTGCGTCATCGCCTACTTGTAAATCATCTGTTGTGTAGATGTGTTCTGCTTGAACAGTGCCTGATGCAGTGATGTTTGTAGCGCCTGAGATAGCACCTGACTGTATTGTCATAGTACCATCAGTGATTATAGGTGCTGTTAATGTTTTGTTAGCAGCGAGCGTTATATCGTCTTCAGCAAATGTTCGACCTGCAAGTTGTAAAGTATAACCTGATTCTAAGAGAGTTGTTGCCCCTAAGTTAGAACCGTTTAGAATTACACCTGCGGAGTTAGAGTTATAAATTGCATTCTCTGGTGTTTGGTTAAAGAATGATGATAACTCAGTGTTGATACTTGTTCCGATAAATGAACCTGTGAACGAATAGATGAATAGTTTATCACCTGTGTTTGTACCACTTGCATAAGGCCCTTGTAAGATAATTTCTGTATGAGCACCTGTTCCTGTCGGCGAAGATATAATAAAGTCTGTATCTTCGACTAAGTGTTTATCATTTAAGAATACTTGAATCTTGTCTTTTCTGAATAGTAAATCGTTTTCGAATGAATCAACACCTGTAAAACTAACTTTACCATTCATATTATGTTCAGGTGCAGAATATACATACTCTTGGAAAAAGAATGCTTTATCTTCTAAGTAGTTTACTGCATCTACAAGTGTATCATTATTGCCTGATTTTAATGATGTTCGAAGACCAGAGACATCACCGACATCAAATGCTAGGTCGTTATAAGTCTTTCTAAACTCTTCTATCGTTGAAAAATTGTCTACTGTTTTTGCCATTATACTTTCTCTATTAACTCTCTCATGAGTGATTTGATTTCAGTTATCTCTTCCCTTAAACTATTTATTTCATTCTTCTGCATTTGCATCACTTCTCTTCTTCTCTTTACTAATTTGTAGTGTTCAGTATTGATATTAACAATAGCATGACTTTCATCATCTCTCATTAAATCAATATGACCTTCTACTCTACTCATTATGCGAGAGCGATACATCTAAGTGCTGACACTAGAGGCACAATTGATGTGTTGTCTGATTGACCTACAATCTTAACAACAAATCCTGTGAACTCTGGTAGACCGTCAGCAGTATATTCGTATTCTTTAAAGTTTCTTGCATCTTGTTCGATTGCAACATCTGGACCACCTGTTGAATTAAAGTATTCAAACCCTAAGTCATCAATAGGTGTTGTTTCGTCATTCTTCAATATCTTATACATAACTTTGATATCTGTACCTGCAGGTCTAAAGTTATCTGCAATTACTTTCAATGAAGTTGCAGGATTCTTTAGATTAACTTTTCTAGTGACATAAACATTTGCGTTGTTGTCACCATCAGGTTCAGTTGAAGCTACATAAGCAAGTTCTGTTGCTAAGTCACCAGACGAATCAATATCATTGATTCTGTTCATGATTCCGATACACCCTATTGTTGAAACATCAATAACAGGTGATATATTTTGATTAACTGTTTGTAATTGTAATCTCGCTTCAAATGATTTGGTAGTTGGACCACCTGTGACTTCTTCTTGTTCGTTAATTGAAGAAGCGATAATACTTGGTCTCTCAAAGAATACATTATCATTCAATGTTATAAAGTCGTTTGTTGACCTCATTACATATGAAGTATCTAAAGCAGGTGAACCTTCATCAGGCGCATTTATACCTGTTCTTCTGCAACTTGTAATCATGCTTGTGCCTTTAAACAAGAGTGAAGGTATCATAGTATGTAATACATCATAATATAAGTTTTTAGTTATGTAAGCATTTTCACCACCACCTATTGTTGATTGAACTGCATTGGTGTATGAAAGATTGTATGCTGATAAATCGGGTGTTATACTAAATGAATCTATTCCATAATTAGTAATTGATGAATACTGTCCGTTAATTGCATCGACAGGTATTCCACCTAATGTATCTCCAACTGACTGAATTGTTATGGTAGCATTAGCACCATTACCATCAAAGTTTGGTATTGTAATAGAATCGCCAACTTCATACCCAACACCTGGGTCTGCGATTTGAACTGATGTTATATTACCATCGTTATCTACTACAAAACTATGAATGATTAAATCTTTACCTGTGCTATCACCATTCAAAGTGTAGATAGCATCGTTATAGAGATTTGAACCACTGTTATCGTAAGTTCCAGCGGCAGCACCTGTACCAGAATTACCTGATGCAGTTAATGCTGAACCTGATTTGTCTCCCTCGACACCCCATATGATGACATTTGATTGTGTATCATACATGCCATGTGAGTAGTTATAGATTCTAACAAACGATTGACTACTATAAACTTCTACTGAGTTTGGTTGTAATCTACTTTCTGGTAAATGTTCGTTTTCGAATACAACATTACCTTGTGCTGTTGTATCAAACTTAGCGACTTTCATATTAAATTTCAAGTCGTCTGTTTGTTCAGCAGTCCAAGTAGATGCATTCTGAGATAAGAACAATGAACCAGCATATGGTTGTCCTGAGATTGTTTGTCCTGTAATTAAATCTTGTTCGCCCATTCTAGAAATGAAGCACTCGTAATCATTTGAGTTAGAGTAGATTACGAAACACATTTCAGCACCTTCTTCAACATATACTGGTGATTCAAAAGTAAATGTTGTCACAGCAGAACCGTCATCTGATATGTTCACATCAGCAGGATTCTTAGTCACTATAGAGAATGGTAATACAGTTTGACCTGGATAACCATTGACCATATTTCTAACTTCTATAGAAACAGGAAGGTTAGTAGACTTAGATTTAAAGTATAAGTCTATTGATGTTAACATCATACCACCATCTGCTTCTACTAAGAATGATTCTGCTAATGGGTCTCCCCAACCTCTCTCTTCTATTGCCCTTCTTCTTCTTGGTCTTGCAATCTCGATAGGAATCGGAGGTGCTTGCGGCGGTCTTGGTAAAGGTGGCAGAGGCACAGGGGGTGGCACCGGCGGCGGTGGAGGCGGCGGTGGTGGTAAAACTATCGGCGGCGGCGGTGGCGGCGGCG